>Ga0209121_10002380_pt1 | contig 19171 bp, 14 predicted proteins | sample Cruoilmetagenom3_FD_187292 | JGI IMG/M metagenome (GOLD analysis project Ga0209121, IMG submission 187292) | Oil polluted marine microbial communities from Coal Oil Point, Santa Barbara, California, USA - Sample 3 (SPAdes) (version 2) | ecosystem: Environmental > Aquatic > Marine > Oil seeps ...
CCTCCTGCCTCACCAGCACCTCCAGCACCTTCGTCAGCAATGCCCGCCTGTTCGGCAAGGTCTACTTCCCCCGCCTGGTGATGCCCATCTCCACCGTCATCTCCAACCTGATTACCTTCAGCATCCAGTTCTTATTCTTCATGTCCTTCTACCTGTACTTCTTCCTGAGCGGAGCTGATATCACCCTCACCCCCTGGGCTTTTTCCCTGCCCCTGTTGATCCTCCTGATGGCTGGCCTCGGGTTGGGTTTTGGCATCATCATCTCTTCGCTCACCACCAAGTACCGCGACCTGACTTACCTGGTCTCCTTTGGCGTTTCCCTGTGGATGTACGGCACCCCCGTGATATACCCCGTTTCCAGCATCCCGGAAAATTGGCGCTGGGTGGCGGACGTCAACCCGGTCACCCCCCTGATCGAGACCTTCCGGGCGGGCTTCCTCGGCGCCGGCGACGCATCCTGGGCGCGCCTGGCATACAGCGGGGTCTTCATGCTGGTGGTGATGTTCATCGGCGTGGTGATCTTCAATCGGGTGGAGAAGACCTTTATTGACACAGTTTAATAGTTGAAAGCTTAAAGCTGAAAGCTCAAAGCAAAACCTTTAAGCTTTTAGCCTGGGACTTTCAGCTGCAGTTCTATCAGCTATAATATCAACCTATGACTAAACCCGTTATCTCTATTGAAAATCTAACAAAAAAATATGACCTCGGCGTCATCGGTACGGGGACGCTCTCGCGCGACCTGAATCGCTGGTGGGCGCGACTGCGCGGGCAGCCCGACCCCTACACCCGCATCGGACAGCGCGACCACTTTGAGCGCATCGGCGAAACCATTCTTGCACTGGATGATGTTTCCTTCACAGTGGCGCAGGGGGAGGCATTGGGTATCATCGGCAAGAACGGTGCTGGCAAGAGCACGCTGCTCAAAATCCTCTCCAGGGTGACGGCACCCACCAGCGGGGTGGTAAAGGTAAAGGGTCGGATCGGCAGCCTATTAGAAATCGGCACTGGGTTCCACCCCGAGCTGACCGGTCGGGAGAATGTTTACCTGAACGGCGCCATCCTGGGCATGCGCAAGGACGAGGTGGACCGCAAGTTTGATGAGATTGTGGATTTCTCCGGGGTGGAAAAGTTCATCGACACCCCTGTTAAGCGCTACTCCAGCGGGATGTATGTGCGCCTGGCTTTTGCTGTAGCTGCCCACCTGGACCCCGAGATCCTGGTGGTGGATGAGGTCCTTGCGGTGGGTGATGCCGAGTTCCAGAAAAAGTGCCTGGGCAAGATGGGTGATGTGGCAAGTGAGGGCAGGACGGTTTTGTTTGTTAGCCATAATATGGCTGCGATAAGAAAATTGTGTGGTAAAACTATTTTGATTGATAAAGGCAACATTGTTGCAACAGGTTTTTCTAATGATGTTGTTAATAAATATCTTTCAAAAGGGTCAGAAAAAAACTCAGAAAGAATTTGGACAAATATTAATACGGCTCCTGGTAATCAAATTTCAAGATTGCATGCAGTAAGAATATTGTCAAAAGGTCAAGTGATCACAAAAATTCCTAGTGATCAAGAATTAATCCTTGAAGTTGAATATTGGAACTTAATTAAAGGAAATAAAATAATTGTTGAAGTAAGATTAGTCGAGTCTCGCTCAGGTTATGTTCTTAATACTTTTAACACGCCTGATGCAAGTCTTGAATATGATAAAATCTCAATAGAACCTAAAGAAGCTGGTTTATATAGGTCGACATTGAGAATACCTCCAAATTTTCTAAATAATGAACAGTTCACATTTCATGTGTTGTTGGTTAGTCTCAGTCCAACAAAAGCCGAAGTTAATATGCCTGAGGCAATATCATTTTCCATATTGGATACACCTAAACTTCGAACCGCAGGATTGAGTGGCAAATGGGTCGGACCTATCCGTACTGCATTTGAATGGAAAACCGAACTCCTTAAGAAAGGAAAATGATGGAGAACCCTATTATTCATCATAAAGCTATTGTTGAAACTGGCGCTGTAATTGGTAAGAAGACCCGCGTTTGGGCATTTGTCCATATTTTACCTGGTGCAAAAATTGGATCCGCGTGCAACATTTGTGATAATGTATTTATTGAAAATGATGTTGTCATTGGTAACCGGGTTACAGTTAAATCAGGTGTTCAATTATGGGATGGTATGCGTTTAGAAGATGATACCTTTATCGGACCAAATGTAACATTCACTAATGACCCTTTTCCTCGTAGTAAAAAATATCCTGAAAAGTTCTTAAATACGTATATTAGACAGGGTGCTTCTATTGGGGCAAATGCGACCCTTTTACCAGGAATTATTGTGGGAAAAAATGCGATGGTCGGGGCTGGTGCAGTTGTAACTCATGATGTTCCGCCGAATGCAATTGTTGTTGGAAATCCAGCCAGAATTGTTAATTATGTTCACACAGATCGCAACTTGGCGCCAATGGAAGATGAAACTACTAAAAAAGGTGGTGTGTTAGTAGGATTAAAAGTCAAAAATGCTTGGATATATCATTTGCCATTTGTGATCGATATGCGGGGAAATTTATCAGTAATTGAGTTTGAAGATATATTGCCATTCAAACCAAAAAGATGCTTTTGGATTTTTGATGTACCTGGAAAGCATGTCCGTGGAGAACATGCTCATTTTAATTTAGAACAATTTTTAATTTGTGTTAAGGGATCCTGTTCAGTTGTTTTGGATGACGGAGAAAACCGGCAAGAAATTCTATTGGATCAACCTAACAAAGGATTATATATACCCCCGTTAGTTTGGGATATACAATATAAACATACTAAAGATTGTGTTCTAATTGTTTTTGCTTCTGAAAAATATGACACATGTGATTACATACGTGAATACGAAGAATTTTTAAAGAAGGTAAATCGAGAATGAAAATCCCTTTCCTTGATTTGAAACCAATATATCAACAATTGCAGTTTGAATTAGATGACGCTTATCAGCGTGTAATGGAATCGGGTTGGTATATCCTTGGAGAAGAGGTCGAGCAATTTGAACAAAAATTTGCTAAATACTGTGGCGCGAAATATTGTGTTGGGGTAGGGAATGGACTAGAGGCTTTGCATCTCACATTAAAGGCTTATGGCATTGGTTCAGGCGATGAGGTAATTGTTCCAGCAAATACTTATATTGCAACATGGCTTGCGGTTTCATATACAGGTGCCACTCCAGTCCCCGTTGAACCAGACATCCAGACTTATAATATTGATCCAAATCATATCGAAGAAGCCATAACGAAAAAAACACGAGCAATATTACCAGTCCATTTGTACGGACAACCTGCTGATATGGGCCCAATACTTAAAATTGCTGCGGAATACTCTCTTAAGGTAATTGAAGACAGTGCACAAGCACATGGTGCATCTTACTATGGAAAAAAAACTGGTAATTTAGGAGATGCGGCAGGGTTTAGTTTTTATCCGGGTAAGAATTTAGGCGCATATGGAGACGCTGGCGCAGTGGTAACCAATAATGATGGTTTGGCTGATAAAGTGAGGACTCTCAGAAATTATGGCTCTAGAGAAAAATACTTTAATGAAATTAAGGGCTATAACTCACGATTAGATCCACTACAAGCAGCTTTTCTAAATGTTAAATTGCCCTATTTGGATTCGTGGAATAAAAAACGAACAGAGCAGGCAAAATTGTATAGAAGATTATTAACAGAATGTATTGATATTTCATTGCCCCACGTTCAAGACGGATTCACCCCAGTTTGGCACCAATTTGTAATAAGGCATCCAAAAAGAAACCAACTAAAGAATTTTCTTGAAGTTCAAGGCATTGAAACATTGATACATTACCCTATACCTCCTCATTTGTCAGAAGCATATAAAGGATCTTTGGATTTTCTTAAATCTCTAACGATTGCAGAAAAAATTGCTACTGAGGTTTTGAGTTTGCCTATTGGCCCCCACCTATCATTAACAGATATTGAGTATGTAGTTTCAAAAATCAAAGAATTTAAGAAATAAGCTGTAAAGTCTAATCCTTCAATATTTTATTATGAACTAAGGAAATAAAACTCGAATATGCTTGTAAATCTTATAACTTACAAACACTAAAATTAGTTTAAATCCCCCTGTCTGCAATGCAAATTCATATTTAAACCCAATAATATTTTATGAAAATAAATTTCGTTGGAAATACTTCTAATTTACATTATCGTATTGCTAAAAATTTGATAAAGGTTGGTGTTGATGCACATCTTTATTATAATGAAAAATCGGACCCTCAAAATTTTCCTTACTGGGATGAACCGGGTTTATTAAATAATTTGCCTGATTGGATTCACCCTTACTCTAAAAAGGATCTTGGAAACCATTCACTTTACGAGCTAACTGCCAGCTTTAAAGAAAAGCTAAATAATTGTGATATTTTGCACGTAGAAGGAAAAGGCGTTTTTTTTGCAGGTCAGATGGACAAACCTTTCGTTTGGGATCCTTATGGTTGGGATCTGCAATTTTATCCTTTTTATTCGTATTGGCAAAAATATTGGAATATTGGCTTTCATCCAGAATATTTTATTGCACCTTTGTTATTTCGAAGATCTATACAAAAATGTTCCGCTGTGGTTTATGGTTTATGGTATCAATTCCTCAAATCCAGTTATTATTTAATCCACAATATTGTAGGAAAGGAACGATTTATACATTCAATCCCAATGTCAGTGGATACGGAATTGTTTTCTCCTAATAAAAATAAAACAGCACAAGAACTTATCAAGGAGTGGAATATTAATTATAAAGCAAAAGGCTTAATAATTTATCATCCCACCCGAATTATGTTTACCGAAGACAGCTACTTAAATAAAGGAAACGACCGATTATTTAACGCACTAGCAGAATATAAAAAAATTGGGCATGATTTCACGTTGATTCTGGGTGAGAGAGAGATCCCTGATGAACAAGTGGCAAGGAGAATGTTTAAAAATTTAGGGATTGAAGAGAATATATTATGGCTGCCTAAAATGGAATGTCATAAGCTTGTTGAGTGGTTTCGAGTCTCTGATTTGTGCGCTGATCAATTTGTTGGGGGTGCTTTAGGTTTAATCAGTTTTGAAGCAATGGCTTGCGGAAAACCTACTTTATCTTTCATGCGATTAAGTTCAAAAGATGATTCTTTTTGGTCACCTGAAGAGGTTTATGAAAAATTGCCTCCCATTATTAATGTTAGTACGGAACAGGAAATTTTTGATGCTCTGATTTATTATACGGGTAACAAAAGTGAAAGAGAAAATATTGGTATTAAAAGCAGAGAATGGGTAAAGGAACATGTTTCTGCGAAAGTCATTGCCCATAAATATTTAAAATTATATAAAAATATTTTGTCTAATGAAAATGAATATTTTTCAAGACCGCGAAAAACACCTTTAAATTCGATTATGCTTAATGCAGAAAAAAGTAAAATCATTGAATGTTTGGATAAGAACAACATAGCAGAAGCCAAAGATTTGCTTGTTCAAACGCTAGATAGTTTTCCAAATGATGAAGAGTTGATAATTTATATGACATTTTTTACCATTCTTTCTTGTGAAAAATTTAGAAACGTTTTTAGAAGACCGAAGTCTTATATTAAAAAAGCACTTAGGGATTTAAGTAAGGTTCTCGAGATGTTACAACATGCAGAAAAATTATCTTCGGAAAATAAACGGATAATATTTGTAATAAATCATTATAAAAATCGAAGGTTAGCCATAATTCTTTTTAAAATTATTAATTTCAGAAAAGGTCTAAAGTGGATTATTAAAAATATCCACTATAAAATCACAAATGTGTAAATATTGTTATTGACAAATTCACATTATATTTTCTTTGGACAGAGCAAGGTATCAAAATTATTTAGCGGAGGTCTGGAATTTGACTCATATTATTGAAGTTTTACCGTACTGGCCTGCAGAAATTTTTATAAATAGGCATATTTTGTCGTTTACTGGCATGGATTTTCAACTTGATATTGTTACAAAAAGGATTGACAATTCTTTACAATCAGCCAGTCTTACAAAAAAGACAAATATTATACCCAAAGAATTACCAAAATTTTACGGATTAAATAAATTTGAAAAAGCACTAAAAGCTTTTTCATTATATAACCAACCGGACATCCTTTTTGGAAAGAGGTCTTGGCCTGATAAACTATATTTGAAATATTTTCGTGAGAATAAACCTGACTTAATCCACTTTCATTGGACTAATCTAGCAATAAAAATGTCATGGATCCCCCTTGAACTTGGTATTCCTTTTACATTTTCAATGCGTGGGCATGATGTCCAGGATTTAACAATAGACGATAGTTACATTGAATCGCTCAAACGAGTTATTCAAACTTCAGCAGGAATTCATAGTGTTTGCGATTCAATTTGGAAAAGAGCAGTAAAATTATGTCAATTAGAAGAAAGCATAAAAAAGCACAGAACGATTTATACAACTGTCCCAATTCAACCATTAATACAAAAAAACAAAAAACAAAATAAACCTTATATTTTTGTAACTACAGGACGGTTGCATTGGAGAAAAAATTATAAAGATTTATTATCCGCATTTAGTAAACTTTTGTCTAAGGGCTTAGACGCAAAGTTGATTATTGTGGGTGGCGGGGAAGAGGAGGTTTGTTTAAAATATTGGGCAATGTTTTTTGGTATTGAAGATCATGTCACATTTTCTGGAACTTTGTCATATCAAGAGATCATGAATGTCTTTGCTCATACAGATGCTTATATTCAATCCTCTATTGCTGAAGGTTTGAGCAATTCATTGGCAGAAGCTATGGCTGTGGGTCTTCCGGTATTCGCTACTGGTGTGGGTGGTACTTCTGAGATAATTAAAGATTCAATAAATGGTTTTATTTTAGATCCGATTCATCCCGAGAACTGGTGGGAAAAGCTGATTTTAATAAAAGATCGCGAATTGATGTCTGATATTGGAACTCAAGCGTTTCATGATGCAAAGGTAATATTTTCAGCAAAAAAACATGCACAAGATTTTATTAACTTTTATTACAAGAGTATGGAAGTATAGAGTCTATTAACTGAGTCTAACTAAAATTATTATGACTGTTCCCAAATTAACAGTAATTACAGCAACATATAATGATGAACTCTACATTAGAGAAGCTGTAGAGTCAATTTTGAATCAAACCTTTGCTGATTTTGAATACTTTATTGTTGATGATGGATCGACAGATAATACATTTATCATTTTGACATCAATACATGATAAGCGCATTAAATTAATCAGGAATGAGAGTAAAACAGGACCAGCTGCTGCTAGGAATTTGGCTCTTACAAAGGCTAAAGGCGAATTTATCGCTATCATGGATGGGGATGATATTTCCCAACCAGACCGTTTTAAGATACAAATGGATTATTTTAAAAATCACCCAAATGTTGATTACCTTGGTACGGGTGTGAGGATTGTCACAAAAGAAGGGAATAAATATCTTCGTGATGAAATAAAACCGCTTTCAAATGGAGCCATCTGTTGGATGATGCTTCACAAATCACCCATTGTTCATGCAACTAGTATTGTCCGCAAAGAATTAATTGAGACAGTTGGATACTATGATGAAAGTTTAAAGCGGGGTGAAGATATTGATTTGATGAGGAAAATTTCGAAAATCGGAAGATTAGCCAACGTTCCAAATATCCTTTACACTTATCGAGTTCGTGGTGGGATTGAACAAAGCCAAATATTTTCTTTTGGAAAACCTTTTTTGCAGCATATCCACACTACTTACATGGAAGATCTATTGGGTTATGCGTTTAATAAGGAAATTTTGAATTTCCTTTGGTCTATGCGTTATCCTTTACAGGATAAATTATCCGAGTGTGGTGATGATCATTTATTGTTCGATGCGGTGACAGCATTATTTTTTTTGTACAATGCATTTCAATCCAGATATGAATTAACGCCAGATGATCAAAAATATATTCACGAGGATCTCTTGATTTGGACATCAAAAATTGCCAGTAAAAGTAAAAATTATTCAAAATTGATTGATATTTTCTTAAGATCTGAAAATTTGACGAATTTATCGCCTTCCTCTACATTAATAAAGGCATGGGTCAAGTCCATTATTAGTATGTAAACAAAATTTTCAAAAATATTAGAAACGAACAAATTTACTCATGAACAAAAAACCTGCCCTTGTCTTGTTTACAGGCTCATTTCCATTTTTTTCAAAAGGATCTTTGACCGAAATAAGCTTTTTACAAAATGAAGTAGCTTATTTAGCACAAAATTTCTCACCCATCATAATCGTTCCCAATAACGCACAGGGAAAAATTTTCAGCTTACCGAGTGAGATAATAATTGATGATACTTACAGTAGTGCTATTTCAGAGACACAATCTAAAAAACAAATTATAAACATATTTAGAGATTCACTATTATTTGACGAATTACGTTCTCATCCTCGTTTTTTATTTCATCTTAAAATTATAAAAAAATTAGCGATAAGATCACTCATTATCCTTGAGACCCGTGATTGGGTTATTAAGTTATTTGAGAGATACAATCTTGTTCCACAAAACACGCTTTTTTATACCTATTGGTTAAATAATATTACTTTGGGTGTTGGAATGGTTAAAGAGATATTTCCAGAAATCACGCTTATTTCTCGAGCTCATGGGGGTGATTTATATGCAAAACGCAAGCAAAATAATTATTACCCATTTCGACCCAGGGAACTCAGGTTATTGGATTATCTTTTTCTCATATCGGAACATGGAAAAAATTATATAACAGACTTATACCCATGGGTTGAAAAGCGATGTGACGTATATAGACTTGGTGTCAGAGATTTTGGTACCCTCAATCCGGGATCCAACGACGATGTCTTCAGGATTGTCTCCTGTTCCTCACTAACAAAGGTTAAACGTGTCGATCTTTTTGTTCAAGGTCTGGCGGATGCTGCTAGAAAAAAGCCAGACCGGCAGTTTGGTTGGGATCACTTTGGTGACGGTACAATGTTTAATGAGATTGAATCATTATCCAAGGAATTGATACCAGAAAATGTTGTTTGGTTTTTTCATGGTAATGTACCTAACAATGAGATTATAGCCTATTACAAGAGCAATCCTGCAGATCTCTTTGTCAATGTAAGTTCATCGGAAGGCATTCCTGTTACAATTATGGAAGCCGCTTGTTTTGGCATACCCATTATGGCGACTGCTGTTGGCGGTACGCCGGAAATTGTTTCCTCAGAAAATGGTTTATTGCTTGAACCAAACCCGGAGATTGGTGAAATTTCGACCGGTTTACTACATTTTTTAGACAAACCTGGGTTTCAAGAAAAATATAAAAGTAATAGTCGAAAAATTTGGCAAGATAAATTTTATGCTGATAAAAATTACTTATCTTTTGCAAATCGGCTTTTGGAAATAGTGACTATTAAAAATGATCAATAATCATATTCATGGTCATTCGGAATTAGTAGAGCCAAATTATTCAAATCAAATGATAAATGAAAATATGAGATCCCAACCTATTAAAGTGTTATATATCCACCATGATGGAAAAATTACTGGGTCGGCGATTAGCTTAAAATACCTGTTAAATTCATTAGACCGTTCTTGTTTTGAGCCCCATGTGTTATTAGCCTATGATGGACCTGCAAGACAGATGTATGAGGGTATTGGTGTGTCCGTTGATGTTGTACCTGTTCGTGGTTTTCCAACTGCTCCTGGTTACATGATTACCTCTTTGGGTTTTTGGAATTCATTGCTATGTCTTGTTCCTAATTTCAAACTGAAGAAATTATTAAAGAATCTTCGACCGGATATTGTGCACATCAATGATAAAATGATGTTGACTGCAGGTATGGCTGCTGATAGCCTTGATATACCAATTGTTTGGCATTTACGAAGTACTTATTACATTACATACTCAAAAATTTCAGCTATGTTATCGAAGTTTTTAATAAAACAGGATGCCAGCCATTTAATAGCCATATCCGAAGATGAAATTGATGGATTTGAAGGTGTGGAGAATCTTTCAGTAATATTTAATACAGTGAATTTCAACAATATAGATGATGCAAAAAAAAATCCACCAACTGAAATAAAAGAATTGAAATTGGAAGGTTACGTTGTAATCGGCACTGTAAGCACAGTTATTAATGAAGTTAGAGGGATTTATGACTTTATCAAAGCAGTAGGCTTATTGAAACAAATGTGTCCTGATGTTGAATTTAAATTTCCTATCATCTCACGTATCCCAGAGGAACAAAAAGAAGGAAGTAAACCAAATCAAAATTTCATAAATTATCAAAACGCGGTCAGATTAGTCAAAGCTTATAACTTAGAGAATGAAATAATATTTACAGGTTACAAATCAAATGTCCTATCGTTTATGGCCGCTATGGATATTGTGGTTATTTGTAATAGGCTTGGGGCTCTAAGTAGAATGGCTTTTGAGACGATGGCTTTGGGCCGCCCTCTGGTCGTTACAGCAGGACATAGTGGCCACAGTAACGTTGTTATCGATGGAAAAACCGCATTGGTTGTTCCGCCAGCACAGCCTGAAGCGATTGCTCATGCTGTAAAGAAGCTTATTGAACATCCAGATTTAGCAGAATTCTTGAGTGTTAACGGCCGTAAGTATGCTGCCGAGAACTTTGATCCAAATAAAAATACCCGAAAGATCGAAGAAATTTATTTACGATTATTGAAGGTAAAAGAACAAAATTAATTAAAGTAAATATTTTATTTAGAGGAAAAAATGCCGTTACATGAAGTTGAGAAAAATATTGTAGGTATCATTCCCGCCGCTGGAAGAGGCAGCAGACTATACCCATATCCTGGCGCAAAAGAGCTGTTCCCCGTAGGTTTTCAGGACATTTGCGTCAAAAATCAGATTGAAAAAAGACCGAAAGTTATCAGTCAATATTTGATAGAAAATATTGTTAAGGCAGGTGCTAAGAGGCTTTTTGTTATAATAGGTGAGGGTAAACATGATATTATGAGCTATTATGGTGATGGCCATCGTTTTGGCGTTGAGATTGTATACTTATTTCAAGAAGATCTTTATGGTATGCCTTTTGCAATTAACCTGGCAAAAAATTTAGTCAAAGATTCGACAGTCATATTTGGAATGCCAGACACAATTATTGAACCAAATGATGTTTTTCTTAGACTAGTAAATTTTCATTTCAGTAAAAAATCGGATTTAACACTTGGCTTGTTTCGCACAGACAACGCTGAAAAATTTGGCATGGTGGATATTGATGAGAAAAACAAAGTCACTTATATAATTGATAAACCGAAAGAGACAAGTTTGGAATATATGTGGGGTTGTGCTTGTTGGTCGGCCTCTTTTTCAAATTTATTAGATGAATACTTGGAGGTTCATCCATATTTTGGAAAAGAAATTGTTTTGGGTGATGTGTTTACTTCTGCAATCGAAAACGGTCTACTCGTAAGAGGCTTTATATTTGATGATGGTCAATATATCGATATTGGTACTGCTGATGAGTTGAACGCTGCCCTTAAAAAGTTTCATCTGTAAAACCTTCAAGGAAAAGTTGGTTTATGTGTGATTTAAGCATTTCAATAGTAAACACGAGCAATTGGGTATATTTAGAGCCTTGTTTAAATTCAATTATTAATACCGTGCAGAATATTGACTATGAAATATTAGTCGTCGATAATTGCTCAGATGACAATTCGGTTGAAAAGATCAAAGCAAACTTCCCATCTGTAATTTTATCAGTCAATAAAAGCAAATATGGATTTGCAAAAAACAACAATATAAATTTGCGAAGAGCATCTGGTCGATACTTAATGCTTTTGAATGATGACACATTGGTTCAACCCAACAGCCTTGAAAATGCCATCATGTTTTTAGATGATCACCCTGAGATTGGCGGGATAGGATGCAAAATGATTGATCCTGATGGCTCATTTCAAAGGACAAGCGCACGTCGCTTGCGAACCCTTTATTTCACCATTTTGGCCGAAACAAGAATTAATCGTCAGCTAAACAAACTAGGAACGCCAGAAGGGAACTCTATTGTTGAAATCGAATTGCCTCAGGAAGCGGGTATGATATTACGAAAAGAAGTTATTGATGATATCGGGTTATTGGATGAACAATTTTTTATGTTTGGTGAAGGGGCAGATTGGTGCAGAAGAATTAAAAATGCTGGTTGGAAAATTGTTTTATATCCAAATTGTTCAATAATACACTTTGGGGGCGTAACAAACAAAAAGACAAGTTTAAAAATGTATTTACAAACCTACAAAAGTGCTTATCTATATTTTAAAAAAGAAAGCAAAATTAAAGCATTAATTTATCGTTTGTTTATTATTAGTATGTATACTATGAAATCATTCGTCATTAAGTTTGCAAAACCAAAGTGGAAAAAGAAATATTCATCGGCACATGAAATGTTGGAATATTATCAAGCGCTGGTAACTTTGATGCTTAATAAAGTTGATGATCCTAATTATCCATTTCCCACGCAATAATTAATAAACAGTTTTTTTGAATACCTTATAGAACCTCTAATGAATAAAATTCAAACATCAAATGCAAAAGACAAAGCTTTCTTATTCTCTGGCATTGGTTTGTTACTGCTTGCTCTTGGGCTTTCTTATATTTTCAGTCAAAATCAATCCATTCAAACGATCATTTTTTTTCTAATTGCAGGGCTTGTAACAATCAGTTTCTTTGCTTTACCACCGCTCGGCTTAGCGTTGGTAATCGTGAGTACACCTTTAGTGGATTTGTTACCAAAGGTGCCTTTTCTGGGTTCGAGCATACCAATTTTAGGTCTTATTGCTGTGGCAGCTTATTTTGTTAATAAACGTTATCAAAAAAATGTTGAATGGAATTTTTCCCCTGTTGAAATTACTTCAATTGTTTTTATAATTTGGGTAATTTTATCCAATCCTACCGCAAGTATTTTTGGTGAATTTCGGTCTTGGATCCTTACTTTTGTACAACTCTTTGTTTTGCTCTTTTTAGCTGCTCATTTTGTTCAATCTAAAGATGACCATATGATTATTATGATAATCGTCTCTATGGGCATCCTCATCTCAGCTTTTGTAGCTGTTATCCAATCTGGTGGTGATTTCAATGAATTTCAGCGCGCAGCCGGATTAAGTGGTGGTGCAAATACAGCAGCGCGCTATTTTGTTTATGGGCTTGTTTTGTTTTTGTTCTTACAGGATTATTTTTCGAATAAGTGGTTATTGCGATTATTCTTTATCTTTGGTATATTAATTTTGTTTTCAGGAATAGTTCTTTCTGGTTCTCGCTCAGGAATTGTCTTATTATTACTAGTTATTCTTACTCAAGTGCTTCAATCTTTTTCTGGAAAAACCCGTTCAACAATTGTTTTTCTTTTACTTATAGTTGGTTTGTTTTGGTATTTGAATGTTGCAAGTGATACATATCTTTCACCTCAAGCGATCTCTACCTCCATCTACGAAGGCACAGATACCGTTGGTGCCAGATATGATGCTTGGGAAGTAGGGTGGAATTTATTTGTTGACCATCCGATTAGGGGTGTAGGTATTGACATGTATTCAAGATATGCCCCAAAATATTGGTCACCTACTTCATCGCCTGTTCTCTCTCCGCACAACACTTTTATACAAGTGCTTAGTGAGACAGGGGCGATAGGCTTATTACTTTTTGGGTTACTGATATTTCTTACAATCAAGAATTCATGGCATAAAGTATTTCATTCGAGAAATTCCCGTGACAATCCAATGTACGGTATTCGTAGAACATGGTTTATTTTATTAATAATTTTATTGGTTGGTGCCTTAACAAAAACAGATCTCTCTGATAAATTATTCTGGTTCTTGTTGGGGATAAACGGGAAGGCATTGAAAGAAATATAAAAATCTTTAATAATTTTGACATCCCACAGTAATATTTTCTCCATTGGATTATATTACTTAGTAATCCTTTTGATTCGGGTTTCGTAATGCTTATTTTTTATTTATTATGGTAACAATCTTATTTGTGATAGGACAATTGGGTTTAGGTGGGGGTGAGAAACAACTATATTTACAATTAAAATATCTTGATAGGCAGATCTTTAATCCAATTGTAGTTTCATTTAATCCCGGGGCTGGTGATTATTGGGAACAACCCATACTTGATTTGGGAATTGATATTTACTTTGTTGAAAAATCCTTCAATAAATTCAAACGATTGAGAAACTTCTACAAAATTGTAAAAAAATTGAACCCCAAAATTATTCAAAGCTGTAGTGTAGCGTTTAATTTTCCGGTTTCTCTTGTTGGGAATTTGCTGCATATCCCATTCATCATTGGATCTGTAAGGCAAAACCTTTTCAGGAAAGGGGAAAATCCCAGAACGGCATTTGATCGTTATATTTCAATTGTTGGTATTGATTACTTCCTGTCTAATTCGACTCAGGGTCAGAGGGATTTAATAAAGTTAGGTATAGACAAGTCAAAAATTCATGTTTTGTTTAATGGGATCGAGACTTTTGCTGATTCGACCTTTGATTTGCATCCTGATGATCTTCGAGAGTCATGGGGCGCTTCACCTGATGATCTGGTGATTGGTACCATTTGCTCATTGCATTGGGTAAAGAACTTAGATTTTCTTCTACTGGTTTTTAAAAGTCTTCTTGAAAAATATGAAAATTTATTTATGGTCATATTTGGTGATGGGCCAGAGTATGAAAACCTTCTAAAAGCTTCAAAAGACCTAAAAATTGAGCGAAAAATAAAATTGCTGGGTCGAGATCCAAATGCATTTTGGAAAATAAAAGGGTTTGATGTATTTTGTTTTACATCGATTTCTGAAGGAATGCCAAATGCCCTGATAGAAGCGGCAATTTCTGGTTTGCCCATAGTTACATCGGATATTGGTGGAGCACGGGATATTGTTGTTGATGGAAAATCAGGATTTATATGTGAAGACTATCAAGTAAAAACATATGTAAAATATATTTCTCTATTGCTAGATCATCCTCAAATGAGACGCGATTTTGGTTTATTTGCCGAAGAGTTTGCAAAAAAAAGATTTGATGTTAATAAAATTGGTTCAGAGTTTAATGGGTTTTATAAGACAATCCTAGACATATTGTGATCGAAATCTCTTGCTGGTTTGTTTTAGATACAATAATTGGGGGGTATTTAGCGAAGGGAAGCACTGTGTTGGGAACACAGATCTTTCATAAGGCAAAGATCTTCCTAATAGCCTGATGTGTGGAAATTCAGTGAGATTTGTTAAGCCAATAGAAAAGACAAAGATAGTTAATTTGAATTATGATGAAATTTAATTGTTTAAAGATAAAGAAGATAAGATGCTAATGAAGTTTGCTTATCCAATCGCAATAAAAATTGACTCAATATTAGATAGTCGTGTAAACGAGGCATTAAAGATTTTAAATTTTGGTGAAAATGCGACATTACTTCAATTACAGGAATTCCGTTTACAAGCCTTATTAAATCTTATTGAATACAGTTACTCGTTTGTGCCTTATTACAGAGATTTATTTAATCAAATTGGTTTGAAGCCCAAAGATTTTACGGAAATTAAAGATATTCAGAGAATCCCAGTCTTAACAAAAAATGACATTCGTCATGCTGGTAAGAGGCTCCAATCAACAGAAATTGAAAAGATGGATTATCTTATTACAAGAAGTGGCGGCACGACTGGCGAGCCCATTGCTTCTTATGTTGGTAGGCGTGCGCGAGCACTTGCGACTTATGCAGCTCGCAGGGGGCAGATGTGGATGGGGTGGAAACCCGGTGTCCGTGTTGTAACATTGTTTGGGGGCTCATTAGGAAAATCATCAAAAACGACTTTACGCGCTAGATTGCGTGATTATGCATTAGGGACTGACTTTCTTCCAGCATTTGAATTAACAAAGGAAAATGTAGAAGATTACCATAAAGTCATCAGAAAAAATTCTCCTTGTATAATAAAAGGTTATGCATCTGCATTATATAATCTTGCTTTATTTACCGAAGAAATCAACTATATACCAAGTAAAATTCTATATGTGTTTAGCACTGCTGAGTACTTACCTGATAAATGGGCAAAAAAAATTGCTGCCGTTTTTAATTGCCCAGTAAAAAGTTATTATGGTTGTGGTGAAATAAACTCCCTGGGTTTTCAGGTTGAACAATCAGGGCCTTATATTGTTCCAGATGAGCATGTCATAGTTGAGAGCAAATCACAGCACGAGGATGAGAAAGTTGATTGTGACCATTCTCTCCTGATTACATCATTATTCAATTATGCTCAACCATTAATTCGATATCAAGTTGGTGATATCGGTCAGGTATCCCAACCAGGTTTATTACATCCAACTCGTACAACTATAACCAATCTGGTAGGAAGAACCTCAGATATGTTTGTAAAAGAAGATGGAACATTGGTTTCACCTTCTTTAGCACCCCATTTAGTCTCGAAGATTAATTTGTCGGTAAGGAAATATCAATTTATTCAGAATAAAATAAACGAAATAGAATTTTTATACGATCCGCTTAATGGTGACATATCTGAATTGGAAAAAAGAGATATTGAAGAGATTTTAAAGTTGATTTTTTCAGAATCAATGGCAATAAAATTTAAAAAAACGTCCAATTTTGTTTTGTCACCTAATCAAAAAATGAGATTGGTTATTTCGAAAATAATCAAATGATTAATTTATTACAATGTTTAATTAATTGGGAGTGATTATTATTTCTAAATTAGACCAGAAGCCATCAATTCTTTTTGTTGGGAATCATCCTTCTTCTTCAAAAAATTATATTAGTGCGAGTGAATTGATTGCATACCATTTACGAAATAGAAGTTGGAATATTAATTTGACTTCAAAGAAAAAAAGTAAATTTTTTAGCTTCATTGATAAAATATTTACAATTTTCTTTAAACGCAAATCTTATCAAATTGCAGTAGTTGACGTTTTTAGTAAGCGGGCTTTTGTTTGGGGGTATATTTGCACATGGATTTTGAAGAAAATCAATAAAACTACGATCCTGGTTTTAAGGGGAGGAGATCTTCCTAATTTTTACCAAAAATTTCCCGGAAAATTTAAAAATTTGTTTTCTTGGCCAAAAGTTATTGTTGCTCCATCTGAATACTTAAAGGATAATTTACCTACTATTAACAATGAAATTGTTGTAATCCCTAATGGGATCCAAATATTAGATTATCCTTATTATGGGAAAGAAAAGGTAAAACCAAAATTAATTTGGCTACGTGCTTTTCATTCCATTTACAATCCCCTTCTTGTGCCAGGAGTAATAGATTTATTAATAGATGATGATATTAAAGTTTATTGCTCTATGGTTGGCCCTGATCGAGGTGATGGATCATTAAAAGCAGTTAGAAATGAAATTGAAAAGCTTAATTTAGAGGAGTTTATAGAAATTATTCCAGGTGTAAGTAAAAGTGAAGTGCCAAATTTGTTGTCAACTGGAGATATTTTCTTAAATACCACAAATATTGATAATACTCCAACGAGTGTTATTGAAGCATTGGCTTGTGGTTTATGTGTTGTATCAACAAACGTGGGAGGTATTCCATATCTACTCGATGATGGTGTTAACGCTTTGCTGGTTCCCCCAAACAATTCAGTTATGATGGTTAAATCAATTAAACGGATATTGACTGAACCAGAGTTATTCCAAAAATTGTCAAAAAATGCAAGACGTGATGCAGAGCGCTATGATTGGTCAAAAATAATTCCAATGTGGGAAAATCTTTTTATTACAACTTATCATTCCACTTTTTCAAACTTTTCTTAAGATTGTGTATTTGGCTTTTGTCATAAAACAATAAAAGAAATATAAATCACCCCCCGAAACATTTATGTACATCGAAAATTGGTTCAGGAAAAACTCAAAATCTCTACAGACATTTTTTGATAAGCTGCCGTACCCTTTAAAAACAATGACAACTTCATTACGAGGCTTAGCCTTAACAAGAATTCGGTATTCAGCAGGCTTTAGGGAAGCCTTACAGGAAATTGCGGTTCGTGAAACCTGGTCAAAAGAACGCATGCAAATGTTCCAGGTTGAAAAACTTCAGGAAATGGTTCAATTAGCTTACACAACCACATCATTCTATAGACAGTGGTTTGACGATTCTGGGGTCAATCCTGATGACATAAAGAATATTGAAGATCTTAGAAAGCTGCCAATTCTTTCAAGGGATATTGTTCAGTCCAGTTGGCAATCCATGGTGTCTTCTGCAGTTCAAAAAAGACAGAGAATTTATCATCGGACATCTGGGACAACCGGTTCGGGTCTATCCGTTGTTGTGAGCAAATCTGCCTTGCAAAGGATCAATGCACATGTGTCACGTCAAATGCAGTGGGCTGAGGTTGACCCTCGAGATTGGAAAATTACAATGTTTGGGGCTCGAGTAATCCCACCCGAACAAGACAAACCACCTTATTGGATAAAAAACTTTCCGGGTCGCCAGATTTTATTGAGTGGTTTTCACCTTTCAGATGTTACCGTAGAAGACTATTTTCATTTTTTAAAGGATCATCAAGATTGGCCGATTGAAGGGTTTGCATCAACGCTTCATATTCTTTCAGAGTTGCTAGCAAAACATGATAGAAAAGTAAAAATGAAAGCAGTTTTTTCAAATGGTGAACCTCTTTTACCATATATGAGAACTTTAATCGAGGATCGGCTCGGGGCAAAGGTTTGGGATGCCTATGGCCAAACTGAATTGGTCGGGTTGATACAGGAATGTGAAGAGGGTTCATTTCACCTCTCCTCTGATTTTGGAATACTGGAAATCATTGATGAGAATGGGAATCCAGTCCAACCTGGTGAGCCAGGGGCCTTTATCTGGACGGGTTTGCAAAATAAAGCCATGCCATTGATTAGATACAAAATAGGGGATATTGGCGAATGGTGCAAAGATCAATATTGTCCTTGTGTGAGGGGAACGCCACTGGTTCATCCAATTATCACCAGAGACAGCGATTACCTGAGGACACCAAGCGGCAAAGTATTTTCTCCTCGTATGATTAACCAGTATTTGAAAGAGGCTGATTTCCAATATTGTCAATTTGTGCAGGAGGGCAGTAATAGTTGGGTCATCAGATATGTTCCCAATCATGATAGAAGCGAAAATCAAGCCCTTGCTGTGAAAAGAAATCTTGAAAAATTACTTGGAGATGA
>Ga0209121_10002382_pt1 | contig 19166 bp, 18 predicted proteins | sample Cruoilmetagenom3_FD_187292 | JGI IMG/M metagenome (GOLD analysis project Ga0209121, IMG submission 187292) | Oil polluted marine microbial communities from Coal Oil Point, Santa Barbara, California, USA - Sample 3 (SPAdes) (version 2) | ecosystem: Environmental > Aquatic > Marine > Oil seeps ...
TATGGCATTGCCTGGGGTGTAATGGGGTCGGCCGAATTCTGCTGGCATGCCGCGCGCCAATATGGCCTTGACCGGCATCAGTTCAATCGGCCTTTGGCGCAAACACAGCTGTTCCAGAAAAAGCTGGCCGACATGCAAACCGAGATTTCATTGGGCCTGCAAGCCTGTCTGCAAGTGGGCCGGTTGATGGACAGCGCCAATGCAGCACCAGAAATGATCAGCCTGATCAAACGCAACAACTGCGGCAAAGCCCTTGATATTGCTCGCCATTCCCGTGACATGCATGGTGGCAACGGGATCTCGGGTGAATTCCAGGTGATCCGCCATATGATGAACCTTGAAACGGTAAACACCTATGAAGGCACTCATGATGTGCATGCGTTAATCCTCGGACGTGCGCAAACCGGCCTCCAGGCATTTTTCTGATTTGGGGCAGGGAGTTACGATACCAACCTAAAGCGACTTGCCTCTCGCAAATCGTCAAGGCGGCCTTCACGCGAAGGTCGCCTTTTTCACAGCGGGTCATATCCCCACGCAACAAGACCAGACCAGCCAACATAGCGGAGAGCGGTAACCCCTCAAAAGACGGTACCGGTGTCCCGCTACGCCCGCACCCGGCTTAATCCAATATACGCATAATCTGTATTATGTTAATACCGCAATGTACTGACATTGCCCAATTACCCAATATTACAATGACTTAAGCACGATACGTCATCTTGCACGCAATCCGAGCCCTGAATCAGAGCACCACATCCCTGCGCCTATGATGTGAAATCACATGGCATTTATTTGTGCGGCTCTCGACACATCGCGCGCCATTGGTCTAAACAAACGAACCAAAGGAAATTGCGCATGACCTCTATATTGATCTTGAACGGACCGAATCTCAATCTGCTGGGCACACGCCAGCCGGATGTCTATGGCACGACCACGCTGAGTGACATTGAGCAGATGTGCCAGACCACAGCCAAGGCTCTGGGTGTTACGCTCGCCTTTCATCAGGAGAATTCTGAAGGTGCGATGGTGGATCACATTCATGCCGCGCGCGACACACATGACGGCATCATCCTGAATGCCGGTGCTTATACCCATACGTCGATTGCACTGATGGATGCGATCAGCTCGGTTGAGTTGCCGGTGATTGAGCTGCACCTGAGCAACACACTGGCGCGCGAAGAGTTTCGCCACAAAAGCTACATCAGCCCCGTGGCCCTGGGCGTGATCTGCGGCTTTGGTGCTGCGGGATATGAACATGCCATACGCGCCATGGTACAACATCTGGAGGCCTGCGCGTGATCGACACAGGCCATCTGAACCGGCTGCTAAACTGTCAGGAAATTGAGACCCTGTGGAACATGCACATACGTCAGATGGCCGAATTTGGCTTTGATCGGTTGATCTATGGCTACACGCGCTATCGCACGGCCACATCCTTGGGCGATCCTGCCGATTTTGTGATACTGAGCAACCAAGACCCGGCCTATACGGACGAATTCATCGGCAATGGCTTGTTTCATCACGCACCAATGGTGCGTTGGGCACTGGAACATGATGGGGCGTGTTCATGGAATATCATGCATGATATGGTCAGCTCGGGCGTGCTAAGCGATCAGGAGCGCAAGGTTGTTGATTTCAACCAAAAGCATGATGTGCTTGCAGGCTATTCGATCAGTTTCAAATCCATTTCACCACGCGCCAAAGGGGCAATTGCCCTGACGGCCCGCAGAGGAATGAGTCAGCCAGAGGTGAATGCAATCTGGGCTGAACACGGCGAGGACATCCTTGTTCTGAACAATATCACCCATCTGCGCATCCTGTCCCTGCCCTATATCTCGCCCGGTCGCACCCTGACCAAACGCCAGCGCGAAGTGTTGGAATGGGTTGGTGACGGCAAAACAATTCAGGACATTGCCTGCCTGTTGCAGCTGACACCCGCCACCATCGAAAAGCACCTGCGCCTGGCGCGCGATGCCCTGAGCGTTGAAACCACAGCACAGGCCGTTTTAAAGGCTGCATTCCAAAATCAGATGTTTGTGCTGGATTCGTGAAAAATGCGTGAATTTTGACGGAGTAAGGAATCCCATACTTTCGTTACGTAAGGTTAAGGGGCATGCTGAAGCAGTTCCGTGAGTGGTGGCTTTATGCCGTTGGAACATTCAGATCAGTATCCCCTGTTATACCTAGGGCTCGCTGGTTTGCCGGTTTTAGTCCGGATGCTAGTCGCTGGCTTTATTGGTCTGGTCAGCGGCTGGCGCTTACCGCCTGCTGTTTCATCCCTAACTCCGGGGCGGTTCAAGAGGAAACGGTGCTGCCCTTATCCCGGGCGGCACCGTTTTTTTTGGCGTCAGGTACATTGCGTCAGTTAACCGGGGTGACTTGCGTACAAAAACACCCCTGCCCTTTACATATTCGGGAAATAATCCTCGCAGATACCTTCACGATACACATCCGCCGTACAGCAATGCAAACCGCCGCCAAAGGCATAGGCATCGCGCAGCTCAACCGGCACCACTTCCATGCCCAGTTTGTCCATTTGCTCCATCTGATAGACCTCAGACGCCTCAACACAGACGGTTTTTGGGTCCAAAACCAGCACGTTCATACTCAGCCATGTCGATGAATAACACAGCGCTGGTGGCGCGTTATGCGCAGGCTGTGCTGCGTCCACAATCTCCCAGCCGTTGTCATTGAACATCTTACGCTGATCATCAGGCAAACGCCGCTGCGGGTTGTTCAGGATCAAACCGGGGCGCAGCGGTGTAAACGTAGCATCAATGTGAATGGGGTACGGATCACCGGGGAAATTCACCGTATGCACGCGGTGCTCCGGATAGTGACGGCGCAACCATTCGATACCCTTAAGGTTGGTGGTGAACCCGTGTTGCACCACCAGATCACGGCCAAAACGCAGCACATCAGCGGCGTCAAACAATGGTTCCTTTTCGGTGGTGACAAAGAATTTTTCAGCGGCCCATTTCAGGCGTTTTTCCACGCCGATTTTATCGGACAGGTAATCGGGATGGTAATCCTCATCCGTCAGGCGCGGTTTGGGCGCGCTTTCATGGCGGAAATTGGGGTCTTCTTCCCAATATTGCTCCAGCAAGGGGCGGTAATTGAGATATTCAAACCAGCGGCACCGGTATGACATTGTCGCCTCGAGGATTTCCGATCCGACCGTCAGCAGCACATCGCGCGGCGGCATACAGCCGAACTGGCTATCGGTGTGAAAATCAGGTGTGGTGGCAGGTACAGAATGGTCCATAGACGTGGGTCGATCCACGCGCACACCACGTTTTTCCAGCATGGCGGCGAAATTGTCCAAAAGCTCATTCGCACGATCAATGGTTTCCTGCGGGCGCCGTCCCCATTGGCCGCGCATATCGCTGTCCTCGGGCACTTTGGCATCCAGTGCGGGTTCTTCGGGAGGGATATGGCAATCATCGGCACGCCCCACGATGACATGCTTCAGCGGATCCCATTCATTCCAGCTGTTTACGACGGTTTTTTGCATGATGTATCTCCCTTGGCCATCGTGCCCCGGACTTGATCCGGGGCCTGCCCATCCAGCGAGGTTCCGGATCAAGTCCGGGACGGGGGGCGTCTCAACAAAAAAAGGGCACCAAAAAGGTGCCCTATTTCGTGATATGTCAGGCTTAGCCGCCTGCTGCGGTCTTGGCGACCTCGGCTGCGAAGTCTTCTTCTTTCTTTTCAATCCCTTCGCCCACTTCCATACGGACGTAGCCAGTGATTTCAGCGCCGGCTTCCTTGGCGGCGGCACCAACACTCAGGTCAGGGTTGATTACGAAAGACTGGTTCACCAAAGTGATTTCGGCCATGTATTTCTTCATACGGCCAACGATCATCTTTTCGATCACCTGTTCGGGCTTGCCCGACTCACGAGCGATGTCGATCTGAACCTGCTTTTCTTTTTCGACAACAGAGGCGTCCAAAGACGCTTCATCCAAAGCCGCAGGATTGGTGGCGGCAATGTGCATTGCAACCTGTTTGCCAAACGCCTCATCGCCGCCTTTCAGGGCGACAAGAACGCCGATCTTGCCCATGCCGGCAGCGGCGGCGTTGTGCACATAGGCCACAACGATATCGCCTTCCAGCGCAGCCATGCGGCGCAGCGACATGTTTTCACCAATGGTGGCAACTTTTGCGGTGATCGTGTCGGCAACTGATTTGCCACCCATATCGGCAGCGGCCAGCGCTTCGGTATCAGCGGCGCCCATGGCAGCATCGGCCACACCGGCAACCATGGCCTGAAACTCAGCATTCTTGGCAACAAAATCGGTTTCCGAGTTCACTTCGACAGCCACACCGCGACCGCCCTCTACCTTGACGGCCACGAGGCCCTCAGCAGCGGTACGGCCAGATTTCTTGGCGGCTTTCGCCAGGCCTTTGGTGCGCAACCAGTCAACAGCGGCATCCATGTCGCCGTCGTTTTCGGTCAGCGCTTTTTTCGCATCCATCATGCCTGCGCCTGTGGAGTCGCGCAGTTCTTTCACCATTGCAGCAGTGATTGCCATCTTGGGTCTCCTCAAATCAAATGTGGGACGGGGCGCGAAAACAAGTGTCGCGCCCCTTAACTGTCAGACCGAAACCGGCTTAGCTTGCAGCAGGGGTTTCTTCGGCTTTGGCTTCAGCTTCGGCAGGTGCTTCGGCAGGTGCTTCGGCGGTGGCGGGGGCTTCTTCAGCAACCACCTCTTCAACCGGCGCTTCTTCCATTGCACCCAGATCAACACCGGCAGCGCCCATTTGGGCGGTCATGCCGTCCAGTGCTGCGCGAGCCGCCAGATCACAATAAAGCGTGATAGCACGCGCCGCGTCATCATTGCCCGGAATGATGTAATCTACGTTCTCAGGTGGGCAGTTGGTGTCAACCACGGCCACAACCGGGATACCCAGTTTGTTGGCTTCGGCCACGGCCAGCGCCTCTTTGCGCACGTCGATGACGAACAGCAGATCAGGCACTCCACCCAATTCGCGGATACCACCAAGTGAAGCTTGCAGTTTGGTCTGGTCACGTTCCATGCCCAGACGCTCTTTCTTGGTCAGGCCTTCGGCGCCGGTTTCCATCGCCTCATCAATGTCTTTCAGACGTTTGATAGATTTGGATACGGTCTGCCAGTTGGTCAGCGTGCCACCCAGCCAGCGGTGGTTCATGTAGTATTGTGCCGACTTTTCAGCCGCTTCAGCGATCGGGTCGGCGGCCTGACGTTTGGTGCCGACAAACAGCACCCGTCCGCCTTTGGCAGTGGTGTCGCGGATCGCGTTCAAAGCTGCGTCCAGCATGGGCACAGTTTGTGTCAGATCGAGAATGTGAATGCCATTGCGCGAGCCATAGATGAACTCGCCCATACGGGGGTTCCAGCGTTGCGTTTGGTGGCCAAAGTGTACGCCTGCTTCAAGCAGTTGGCGCATGGTGAACTCAGGAAGAGCCATGTCCGTTTCCTTTCCGGTTTGTGCCTCGGTACGGGGTGAGAAGCGGATGCTTCAACCGGTGGACTGTCGGGGATGTCTCCCCCAAGCGGCCCGCCCATACCTGCGAAGTTAGTGGCGCGCATATAGCCGGGGTTTTGGCGGGGCGCAAGCCTTTGTTTGTCAGAACAAGGGCGTGATCACATCAACAAGGCGTTCAGGCGACCCCAACCCGCAACATACCGCCACAACAATAGTGCCACTGATCTGTTTGGGCCGATCCCGGCTGATCCATTGCTGGATCTATTCGCCTGACCCATGTTTGATTAGGGCGCTGAGGCTTCGGAAAACGATTGATTGATTGCGCGCGCCTTGCGTCTTCTGCGACAGGGACACGCGCCAGCCCTGCCCTTTATATATCAGCGGCCTAAAGCTGTCGGGATGATTGACACCTGTTTGGCCGGCAATACCGTGTGAGCCAAACGTGATATACACCATCATGGCGGGCAATATAGGAAGGGAAGAACAATGACCAAAGACGAAAAAGAAATCGCCCAACTTGAGCGATTGAAAAAGATCATGCCGGTTCTTGCCACGGTGATGGCGCTCAGTGCGTTCTTTCTTATTTATGTATCAGGATATGGCTTTGGCACCGCCTTCATGGTGGGCCTGTTTATGCTGGCTTTTGTGCTTTTCCTTTGGGGCATGCGGATATTGATGGGGACTTATGGGTTTATCGCCGGGTTGTTCACGCTGTGTGCAATGGGCTGGCTGGCGCAATATCTGGGGTGGATTTAGGTTTGCACTCAGGCCCAGTTCCGGCCAACGATACCGCCAAAGACATCTGGGGAGAAGCACATCTCTGCTGACGTATGATTTCACGGGTCGCGTTGCGGTTATCACCGGCACCGATCTGGTGGTCGATGGCGGGTTGTTGTTGCACTGGTCGCGCCCGCGCGCCAAAACACTCACATGAGAAATATCCTTTGCATCGGGTCCGTCCTGTGGGACGTGATCGGCCACAGCCCTGCCCCCATGCCCCACGGCGCGGACAGACCTGGGCGGATCACACGCCACCCCGGAGGCGTGGCGCTGAATATTGCCATGGCATTGCAACGCTTTGGCCTGACGCCTGCCCTGCTCAGCGCCGTGGGGCGTGATACAGAGGGCGATGACCTCATCCGCGCCTGCACCGCCTTGGGGCTGAACACGGCACATATCCACCGCCCTGAAACGCTACCCACTGATATCTATATGGCCATCGAAGACCCCAGCGGCTTGATTGCAGCCATTGCCTATGCGCATTCACTGGAAAACGCTGGCGCGTCTATCCTTGAGCCGCTGCTTGATGGCACGTTGGGGTCTGACAAAACGCCGTTCACTGGCACCATCGCGCTGGATGGTAATCTGACCACGACACTGCTGGAAAACATCGCCGCCAACCCAACCCTGGCCAAAGCCGACCTGCGTGTCGCACCGGCATCGCCTGGCAAGGCCAAACGCCTGACACCATTTCTGGCCCAAGGCCGTGCCACGCTTTATGTCAATCTGGAGGAAGCAGGCCTGCTGTGTGATACAAGGTTCACCGACACCAGCGCGGCCGCACATGCCTTGCTGGACAATGGCGCGCGCCGCGTTCTGGTGACACATGGTGCGCGCCCTGCCTGTGATGGAACTATGGGAGACCTGATTATGGGACAGCCGCCCGCGGTGCAGGTTCACCGGATCACCGGGGCGGGTGACTGTTTTATGGCCGCTCATATTGCCGCAGAAATAGACGGCGCAGACAGGCAAACCGCCCTGACACGTGCCCTCAGCACGACGGCAGCACATATATCGAAAGACATCTCATGACGCTTTACACCCCCTCCCCTGATGTGGCCGCTGCATTGCATAACGGCGCCCCCATTGTGGCGCTGGAAAGCACGATCATCACCCACGGGATGCCCTATCCGCAAAACCAGCACACTGCCCTTTTGGTTGAGCAGACCGTACGGGATGCCGGTGCCACACCTGCCACCATCGCGGTGCTTGACGGGCAGCTGCATGTGGGCCTGACCGGGGCACAGTTGGAAACATTGGCCAAGGCCCGGAATGTCGCCAAACTCAGCCGTGCTGATCTGGCGGTCTCTATGGCGCAGGGGCGCACAGGGGCCACCACTGTCGCCGCCACCATGATTGCGGCGCATCTGGCGGATATCCAGGTGTTCGCCACCGGAGGCATCGGCGGCGTGCATCGTGGCGCATCCGACACGTTTGATATCTCGGCCGACTTGCAGGAACTGGCGCAAACCCCCGTCACAGTGGTTTGCGCCGGGGCTAAGGCCATTCTGGACCTGCCCAAAACGCTGGAGGTGCTGGAAACGCTTGGTGTGCCAGTCATCGCCTATGGTCAAAATGCCCTGCCCGCCTTTTGGTCAGCCACCTCGGAACTGACAGCCCCCTTGCGCATGGATACTGCTGGCGAAATCGCCCGTGCGCATCAGATGCGGGCTCGTCTCGGCCTGCCCGGCGGACAGCTTATTGCCAATCCCATCCCCTTGGGCGATGAAATTCCGGCCGATATTCTGGCCCCCATGATTATCCAGGCCCAGACAGAAGCCGACACAAAAGGCATCACCGGCAAAGCCGTCACACCCTTCTTATTGGCGCGGCTATACGAGCTGAGTGAAACCCAATCCCTTAAGGCGAATATAGCTTTGGTGCTTAACAATGCCCGCCTTGCAGCTTCGATTGCTATTGAGCTGGCATCATCGGGGGCACGATAGCCCCCATTGTCGCGGGGCAATTTTCTGCTTACATAGCGGTTGACCTATAGTGACGGGCCCTGCCTGATGAACACACCCTTTGATGAGAACACTCCTCCGCCGCCGCGCAAGCCGGGCCGGTTTGCCGGGCTGCGCGCCAGCTTTCTGACCGGCATTGTCGTGATTGCCCCTGTGGCGCTGACCGTCTGGTTGGTCTGGGGGATCATTGGCTGGGTCGATGGTGTGGTGCTGCCACTCGTGCCTTATACGTTCCAACCTGAGAAATATATCGGCATCAACCTGCGCGGCATCGGGGTGTTTATCTTCTTGATCTTCACCATCGTGGTGGGCTGGATTGCCAAGGGATTGATTGGTAAGTCGCTGATCAATTTCGCGGAATCCCTGGTTGATCGCATGCCCGTGGTGCGCACCATCTATTCCGGCGTCAAACAGATTGCCGAAACGGTCTTTGCCCAATCCGAACGCAGCTTTGAAAAGGCTTGCCTCATTCAATACCCGCGCAAAGGCATTTGGGCGATTGGGTTTATCTCAACCACAGCCAAGGGCGAAATCGCGGAACGTGCAGAAACCTCGGGCGCTTTGATGAGCATCTTCCTACCCACAACGCCCAATCCAACCTCAGGCTTTTTGCTGTTCCTCCCCAAAGAAGATGTGATCGAGCTGGACATGAGCGTGGAAGAAGCCGCCAAACTGGTGATTTCAGCCGGACTGGTTTATCCGGATCAAAATGGCGGCGTGGTCGAGGAAGAAGACTAACTCCTGCGCTCTGACGCATTCAAAGCGTTTCGCGCAAAATCTGAACCAGAGGTTTTGCCCATCTTCTTGCTGCAAATATCCCGGGGGTGTGGGGGCTGGCCCCCACCCGGTCGGATTGCCACCAGGCAATTCGAAACTACTGCGCCGTCCAGCCACCATCCGCCGTCATTGTTGTCCCTGTCATTTGCGCCGCCGCATCCGAACACAGAAACATCGCCATTCCCGCCAATTGTTCAACCGTCACAAACTCCTTGGAGGGCTGCTTGAGCAAAATCACCTTCTCAATCGCCTCATCCTGCGAAATGCCGTATTCCCTGGCCGTGTCCGGAATTTGCGCCTCAACCAAAGGTGTCAGCACATAGCCCGGGCAAATCGCATTGCAGGTGATCGCCTCTTTGGCGGTTTCCAGCGCTACAACCTTGGTCATGCCAACCACCCCATGCTTGGCGGTGACATAGGCCGATTTGAACGGGCTGGCGCGCAACCCGTGAGCCGACGCTATGTTGATCACCCGTCCCCAGCCAGCGGCGCGCATCATCGGCAAGGCAGCTGCCGTGGTGTGAAATGCCGACGACATGTTGATCGCAATGATTGCATCCCATTTGTCCACCGGAAACTCGGTAATTGGCGCCACATATTGAATGCCCGCATTGTTCACCAGAATATCGCAACGGCCCGCCGCTTCGACCAACCCACGGCATTCATCGGATTTTGACATATCCGCCTGAATATAGCGCACCTCGACGCCGTGCTCCTCGGCCAGTGTTTTGGCCAACGCGTGGTCATCTTGCGAATCGGTGAATGAGTTCAGCACCACATTGGCGCCCGCACGGGCCAATTCAGTGGCAATGCCCAGCCCGATGCCTGATGTTGATCCGGTTACAATCGCGGTCTTGCCTGCTACGCTCATGTCCATGCACTCCTTAATTTGCAGGTGCAGCATAATTCCTGACGTTAGAGATTGCACGCCGATCCATCAAAGTGTTGGGCACAAAAAAAACGCCAGCACGAAGCTGGCGTTAAGTTATTGAGGCAGGTTTCATACAGGCAAGAAACCTATCGAGCAGTGACCCCTTTATATGCGTTTCAGTGCCGTCGGCCAAGCTAAAAGTTTGAAAAGACATAAAACCCCTATTACCTAAGGCCTCAACAAAACAAGAGCGATTAAGGATTGTTGCCAATATGAGATCAGAATTTTTCCGCTCATTGCGGCCCGCTGCACTGATTTTGACGATCATTTTGTCTACTGCCGCGGCACAGGCGCAGCCCGCCCATGGCATAGCTATGTATGGCGACCCCGCCTTACCACCGGATTTTGTGTCTCTGCCCTATGCCAACCCGGATGCGCCCAAGGGCGGGCAGTTGATCACTGGTAATGTTGGGGGCTTTGATTCGCTCAATCCTTTCGCCCGCAAAGGCACCCCGCCCTGGCAGCTCAGGTTTTTGGCGTACGAATCCCTGATGGGGCGCTCATATGATGAACCTTTCACACTTTATGGCCTTCTGGCCGAATCGGTCGAGACATCCGATTCGCGCGATTGGGTCGAATTTACCCTGCGCGAAGGGGCGCGTTTTTCTGATGGATCGCCCGTCACCGTCGAAGATGTGATCTGGTCCTATGAAACTTTGGGTACCGTTGGCAATTTGCGCTACGCCGGGTTGTGGCAGAAAATCGAAAGCATCACCGCCACCGGCCCGCGCAGCGTGCGCATGGTTTTTAATGTTGAGGACCGCGAGTTGGCCTTGATTGCCGGGCTGCGCCCAATCCTGAAAAAGGCCCAATGGGACGGGCGTGATTTTGCTGATGCCGGGTTCGGGGAAATTCCAATTGGCACAGCGCCCTACACCGTAGACAGTTTTGAGATTGACCGAAATGTCGTGCTGAAACGCAACCCCGAATATTGGGGCAAGGATTTGGCCCTGCGCCGGGGCACCAACAACTTTGATGAAATCCGTATCGAGTTTTACGGCGACGACACCGTGATGAAAGAGGCGTTCAAAGCGCAAGCCATCTCTTTTGTGCGCGAATTCAACGCAGAGCGTTGGGAGGTCCAGTATGATTTCCCTGCCGTGCAGCGCGGCGATATCGTCAAATCCGAAATCCCCCATCACAAGCCCTCGGGCATCACCGGGTTTGTGCTCAACACGCGTCGTGCGCCGCTGGATGACTGGCGGGTGCGCGAGGCGCTTATGTACGCCTTCAACTTTGAGTACATCAATGACACCCTCACTGGTGGGCGCCAGCCGCGCATCAGCTCGTATTTTTCAAACTCCGAGCTGGCCATGCAGGACGGCCCCGCCACAGGCCGGGTGCGTGAGCTGCTGACCCCCTTTCGCGGTGATCTGATGCCCGGCACACTTGAGGGCTATACCCTGCCCCAATCCGATGGCACCAAACGCAATCGTGCCAACCTGCGCAAGGCGATCAAACTGCTGGAGCAGGCCGGCTGGAGCGTTCAGGACGGCGTGTTGAAGAATGCCAATGGCCAACCGCTGGAACTGAACGTGTTGCTAAAGCAAGACGCGCTGATCCAGCAAGCCACAGCGATCATGGATATCTATGCCGGCGCGCTTAGTCGGCTGGGTATTGGCCTGAACATCCAGCAAATCGACAAGGCGCAATACTCCGAGCGCGAAGCCGCCTTTGATTATGACATCACCTTCATCCGCCGATCCCTGTCCCTTAGCCCCGGCAATGAACAGGCGCTTTATTGGGGGTCCGAGACCGCGGATCAACCCGGCAGCCGCAACCTGATGGGTATGAAAAACCCCGCCGCAGATGCGATGATCCGCGCCATGCTGACATCCAAAACCCGCGAAGACTTCATCGCCGCGACCCGTGCGCTGGACCGTGTGCTGACGGCCGGGCGCTATGTGATCCCAATCCATCAATATTCTGTCGGGCGTGTGGCACATCTGAAACAGCTGACATACGCAAAAGACCGCCTGCCGATCTACGGGGATGGAATTCACTTCCTACCTGAGGTATGGTGGGCGCAATAAAAACACGAGCAGTTACAATAAACTACTGAGGCAAAACAATGAAACATCTCTTCGTTTTGGGGCTTGTCACCTTGATGGCAGGCTGTGCAACGGTCGATGGCATCGGTCAGGACGTATCGGGCGCGGCCCGCGGCGTGCAAAGCTGGTTCTAACCCGGTAACATTAATTCGCCCAATCAGGATGACCAAGGCACCTTGACTGTGATCTTAGCAGATCGCGGAGTTTTTGCGTGCCTGCACAACACTGCGCAGTTCTGCTACACCAAAGACGTCACCCACAAAATGGTGGCATCTTCATCACTGACTGAAATCGCGTTATGGCCCATGGTGGCATCATAATAGGCGCAATCGCCTCGGCGCATCACGGCCGGTTCGTAAAATTCGGTGAACAGCTTGATCACCCCCGTCAGCACATACAAAAACTCTTCGCCGTCATGGCGCACCCAGCCGTCAAATTCATCAATTGTACGCGCCCGCACCCGTGCGCGGTAAGGCAGCATCTTCTTCTTGGTCAGCATATCGGCCAGCAATTCGTGCTCATAGGTGGCCGTGGCTTGCTGGGTGCCTTCACCTTGCTTGGTTATCGCCATACGCCCGTTGATCTGGTTCTTTTGGGGCGGTGTGAACAGCTGGGGAATGGAAATGCTTAGCCCTTCGGCCAGCTTTTTCAGCGCCTCATAGGTGGGCGACATCTGACCATTCTCGATCTTGGAAAACGTAGAGCGCGCCAGCCCCGCATGGGTGGCGGCCTGTTCCAGCGTCCAGTTGCGCGCTTTGCGCAACTCGCGCACCCGTTCACCCAGGTTCAGGGGTTCGGGTATGTCCTCACGTCCGTTTTCACGAGCAATGCGGATAAGATTTCCGTGGGCCATTTCTTTCATGCCTGATTTATAGGCTTGTGGTATGGCGCTTGCAACATGGGGGCCTTGCAACATGGCGCGCGCGCGCCTAAGCCGTGGCCTATGCTGTCTGAGTATAATATTGCCCCCCCCGCCCCTTGCCCCAGCCCGTTTAATCTGGCGGCCCATGTTCTGGGGGCTGCGCGTCACAATCCCGACAAAACAGCCCTGTCTGTGTTGGGCTCTGTTGATAGCCAACACTGGAGTTATGCGCAGCTGGAGGCGGCTGTGCGCGGCACTGGCACTGGATTGCTGCAAGCCGGCCTTAAACCCGGTGACTGTGTTTTGATGCGGCTTGGCAATACGGTGGAATTCCCCATTGCCTATCTCGGAGCGATTGCTGTCGGCCTGATCCCGGTCCCAACATCTTCGCAGCTGACAACGACAGAAGTGCAGACAATAATTGACACGCTCAAACCTGCTGCAATCTTGTTGGCCGATGGTGTGGCCTGCCCCGAAACCAGCCTGCCGGTGCTTGACGATCCCGCTTTGCATGAGATGCGCGCTTTGCCGCCCGCCGATTGGGATATGGGGGATCCGAACCGCGCAGCCTATATCATCTATACCTCTGGGACGTCGGGAAAATCGCGCGCGGTTGTGCATGCTCACCGCGCCATCTGGGCACGTCAGATGATGATGCAGGGCTGGTACGGGCTGAGCCATGAGGACCGCCTGTGCCATGCGGGTGCTTTCAACTGGACGTACACATTGGGCACCGGATTGATGGACCCCTGGACCATCGGCGCCACCGCATTGATCCCCGCGCCCGAGATCACGCCTGATCAACTTCCGCTGCTGCTCAAGAAATTTGATGCGACAATTTTTGCGGCGGCCCCTGGCGTCTATCGCAAAATCATGTCTTCTGGCCCACTGCCAGATTTGCCAAAATTGCGGCACGGCCTTTCAGCCGGTGAAAAGCTGTCAGAGACCCTGCATCATGCCTGGGTCACGGCCACAGGCTCAGATATTTTTGAGGCATACGGCATGTCGGAATGCTCGACTTTTGTGTCAGGCAGCCCCGATCATCCGGTGCCTGCTGGCATATTGGGCCGCCCACAAACCGGGCGGCGAGTGGCGATCCTGGGCGCAGATGGCCCTGTGCCCCTGAATACCGAGGGCACGATTGCCATACACCGCTCGGATCCTGGCCTGATGCTGGAATACCTCGGGGCGCCCGAAGATACCGCAGCAAAGTTTCAGGGTGAGTGGTTTGTGACCGGAGATCAGGGCTGTATGGATGGCGAGGGCCATATCAGCTATCTTGGGCGTGTCGATGATATGATGAACGCTGGTGGTTACCGCGTTTCACCGCTTGAGGTCGAAGCGGTGATGAATACCCTCCCCGGCATTACCGCCTGTGCTGCCACCGATATTGAGGTCAAGCAAGACGCGCGGCTGATCATGGCGTTTTATACCGGGCCCGCCCCACTGGACGATACCGAACTGGCGGCCCATGCTGACGTACACCTTGCACGGTACAAATGTCCGCGCGGGTTCTTTCATATTGATGCCCTGCCCACCGGGGCCAATGGCAAAATCCTGCGGCGTGCATTGCACCCGATCTATGAGGCCCTGTATGGTGCAACTTGATATCATATCCGATCCGATCTGCCCTTGGTGTTACATCGGGAAAACCTTGCTTAATCAGGCGCTGGAGGCCCGCCCCCTCCATCCGTTCACCCAGGTCTGGCATCCCTTTCAGCTGAACCCCGACATGCCCGCCCAAGGCATGGACCGGCGCGAATACCTTGAAACCAAATTTGGCGGCAAAGAGGGCGCGGTAAAGGCCTATGCCCCTGTGGTGGAACGCGCCGAAGCCGCCGGGCTGTCCATCAATTTTGAGGGTATCACCCGCACCCCCAACACGTTGAATGCGCATCGCCTGATCCATTGGGCCGGCATAGAAGACCGCCAGACCCCCGTGGTGATGCAGCTGTTCAAAGCTTACTTTGAAGACGGCCGTGATATTGGTGATCTCGATGTTCTGGCAGATGTGGCCGATCATGTGGGCATGGATGCCGCCGTGGTGCGCAAGCTGTTGCTGTCAGATGCCGACCTGGAAGATATCCGCACCCGTGACGCGCAATTCCGTGAAATGGGTGTCACCGGCGTGCCCACATTCATTGTTGGCGGGCAACATGCCGTCCCCGGTTGTCAACCTGCTGAACTATGGGTCAAAGTGATTGATGAACTGTCTGCAACCGACGACGCCTGAAAAGACAGTATGACTTTGCTGATGTCCTAAACACCTCAGGCCACTGACCCGAAAGAGGCCATATGCCCAAATATAGTCTGCTATCCATCTTTATCGTACTGTTTACTGTCATCGCATCCGGCACTGTGTTCTTTCACTATGTCGAGGGCTGGAGTTGGGTTGATTCCTATTTCTTCACGGTCGTCACCTTGTCCACAGTCGGCTACGGCGAGTTGGTGCCCGCCTCTCCTCTGGGGCGGATTGCCACCACCGGGTTTATCTTTGTGGGTCTGGGGGTCTTTGCATTGGCAATTCAGCAGTTCGGGCATTTTCACGTCAAGAAACGCGAGAAACACGCAGAATGGCTGATGACCTATTTGCACCGCGCGCCACCAGCCAAGCCCCCCAAAGACGACCCATCTTCAAATTCGCACAGCTGATCTGCCCATAAGCGCTCTGGCGCCGTTCCAACCCTTGTGTTAGCGCGGATATATGAGCACCCCTCCCATCACCATTGCGCGGCCCACAATTGGGCGGAGCGAATTTATCGCCTTGATGGCGATGCTGGTGGCGGCGGTGGCGTTCTCGATCGATTCTATGCTGCCTGCCATGCCACAGATCGCGGCCGAGCTAAGCCCGGATGACCCAAATCGTGCGCAGTTGATCATCACCAGTTTTGTGCTGGGCATGGGCTTGGGCACCTTTTTGGCAGGGCCGCTGTCTGACAGCTATGGCCGCAAGCCGATCATCGTTTATGGCGCGGGTCTGTATATCTTTGCCTGCGCATTGGCGTGGATGGCCCCCAGCCTGGAATTGGTGCTGTTGGCGCGAATGTTGCAGGGGCTTGGGGCGGCGGCGGCGCGTGTGGTGCCCATGGCAATCATCCGGGATTATTACGCCGGACGTGGAATGGCACGCATTGTGTCGTTCATTATGATGGTGTTCACTCTGGTGCCTGCTGTGGCGCCTTTGGCGGGCAGCGTGGTGATTGACGCCTTCGGCTGGCGTGCCATCTTTGGGATTTTTGTGGTGTTTGCTCTGCTCACCACTCTGTGGTTCAGCAGGCGTATCGACGAGCCATTGCCTGTGGAGGCGCGCCGCCCATTTCGCCCGCATGTGCTGTGGGCCAGCGCCAAAGAGGTGATCGCCCATCCTGTCGTGCGCCGCAGCACCATGGTGCAGGCCTTGTGTATGACCGCTTTGTTTTCCTCGCTCAGTTCTATTCACCAGATATTTGATGTGACCTATGATCGTGGCCTGGGGTTTCCATGGTGGTTTTGCGCCATGGCGCTGATCGCGGGATGTTTTAGCCTGCTCAATGCCAGTTTGGTGGTGCGCTTGGGCATGCACCGGTTGGTGCGCGTGGCGATGCTTGCGTTGATTGCGCTGACCAGTGGCATGATAGTGGTCAACCAAATGGTTGTGACCGGCTTGCCCTTTGCATTGTATTTCTCCTGGCAGGCAGCAGTGTTCATTCACACGTCCATGACGCTTGGCAATCTTAGTGCTATCGCGCTTGAGCCGATGGGCCATATTGCGGGCATGGCCTCCTCTGTGTTCAGTGCTCTGGCCACTATTGGCGCTGTCGTGTTGACCGTTCCAATTGGATTGATGTTCAACGGCACCCCCATGCCTTTGATGATTGGCGGTTGTTTGGCCATTTTTGCAGGATATTTGCTGGTACGCGGTATCCCCGAAGATGACGTCTAAGATCCGGTCCTAAAAACTCTTTCCAATTTTTCTGTATACAATGGCATACAAGGCTTCCCTGCCCTGGCAAATTGCGCTATGACCGCCCCAATCACTGATTCACACTTCGTCGCTATGCAATGGCCATGGGCATTCACCATGGAACCTTACGCCAAAGTGACAGACACCACATGAATCGCAATCTGATCGAGAAGGATCACCGATGACCACCACATCCAATCCCGATATCGTCTATACAAAAGTTGACGAAGCCCCCGAGTTAGCCAGCGCCTCCCTTCTGCCGATCATTCAGAAGTTTGCCTCGGCCGCTGGAATTACGGTTGGCACCAAGGATATTTCACTGGCTGGACGCATCCTGGCCACCTTCCCCGAAAAACTGACCGACGCACAACGCGTGTCCGATGACCTCGCGGAGCTGGGCGCGCTGGTGAAAACCAAAAGCGCGAATGTGGTGAAACTGCCCAACATCTCAGCCTCGGTTCCACAGCTGGTCGCAGCCATCGAAGAACTGCAAGGCCAGGGCTATGACATCCCCGATTACCCCGAAGCGCCCGCCACTGACGCCGAACACAGCACCCGCAAACGCTATGACGCAATCAAAGGCTCAGCGGTGAACCCTGTTCTGCGCGAGGGCAACTCGGACCGGCGCGCCGCTGCTGCGGTAAAGAAATTTGCCCAGGCCAATCCACACCGTATGGGCGCCTGGAGCTCTGACAGCAAAACCCGCGTTGCCGCCATGTCAGGTGGTGATTTCTTTTCAAATGAAGCCTCAGCAACCTTGGAGTCTGAGGCCACGGCAAAGATCGTGCTGGACACGCCCGAAGGCCAGACGCTGCTTAAGGAAGCTGTCTCTTATCCTGCTGGCACTGTGGTTGATGCCACCTTCATGTCAGCGCGCGCGCTGGATAGCTTTCTTGTCGATGAAATCGCCAAGACCAAAGCCGAAGGTGTGCTGTTTTCATTGCACATGAAAGCGACGATGATGAAGGTCTCGGATCCGATCATCTTTGGCCACGCAGTAAAGGCCTGGCTTGCGCCGGTGTTTGACAAATTTGGCACCAAAATGGCCGATCTGGGCGTAAACCCCAATTCGGGCCTTGGTGATCTGCTGGAACGTGTCGCAGATGACGCCGATATCATGGCCGCAATTGAGGCCATCACCAATGATCGCCCGCCAATGTATATGGTGAATTCAGACAAGGGCATCACCAACCTGCATGTGCCATCGGATGTAATCATCGACGCCTCAATGCCGGCATTGATCCGTGCCGGCGGCAAGGGCTGGGGCCCTTCCGGAGAAGAAGCCGACACCGTCTGCGTCATTCCCGATAACTCCTACGCCCCAGTCTATGACGAAGCGATCAAGTTCTTCAAAGCCAACGGCGCACTGAACCCCGCCACCGCCGGTACCGTGCAAAACATCGGCCTGATGGCGCAAAAAGCCGAAGAATACGGCTCGCACCCAACCACGTTTGAAATGCCCGAGGCCGGCATCGTGAAGATGGTGCTGCAAGACGGCACTGTGCTGCACGAACACGCCGTTGAAAAAGGCGATATCTGGCGCTCGGCCTCGGCCCGTAAGGCCCCGATTGAAGATTGGGTCAATCTGGCCATTGAGCGCCAGAAAACCACCGGTTTCCGCTCTATCTTCTGGCTGGATGCCAACCGCGCCCACGACGCGCAGCTGATCAGCTATGTCATGCCAATCCTTGAAGCCAAGGGCGTTGCCGACAAGTTTGAGATTATGGCCCCGGCCCAAGCCACCCGCGTGTCGTTTGAAACCATCACCAAGGGAGAAAACACCATTGCCATCACGGGCAACGTTCTGCGCGATTATCTGACCGATCTGTTTCCCATTCTGGAACTGGCCACCTCGGCCAAGATGCTGTCGATCGTCAAACTGATGCAGGGCGGCGGATTGTTTGAAACCGGTGCCGGGGGATCTGCCCCCAAACATGTGCAACAACTGTTGGAAGAGAACCACCTGCGCTGGGATTCACTGGGCGAATTCTGCGCATTGGGCGAAAGTTTCATGTTCCTTGCCGAAGCCAAAGGCAACGCTCGTGCCAAAGTGTTGGGGGAAACTGTTGAGGTGGCCACGCAACACGTGCTGGACAATGGCCGCTCTCCCAGCCGCAAGGTTGGCGAGCCCGACAACCGTGACAGCCATTATTGGTTCGCGCGCTACTGGGCCGAGGCGCTGGCCGCACAAACGACTGATGCCGCATTGGCTGAGGAGTTTGCGCCGGTTGCCAAAGCCCTGGGTGATAATGAAGCCAAGATCACCAGCGAGTTGGCGGCCCCGCAAGGTAAACCAGCGGATATCGGCGGTTACTACCATGGGGACATGGCCAAGTTGACGGCCGTTATGCGGCCAAGCGCCACGCTGAACGGCATCATTGATTGATAC
>Ga0209121_10002384_pt1 | contig 19160 bp, 18 predicted proteins | sample Cruoilmetagenom3_FD_187292 | JGI IMG/M metagenome (GOLD analysis project Ga0209121, IMG submission 187292) | Oil polluted marine microbial communities from Coal Oil Point, Santa Barbara, California, USA - Sample 3 (SPAdes) (version 2) | ecosystem: Environmental > Aquatic > Marine > Oil seeps ...
GGGTAAATAGAGATTGAAATGTTAACTGAGCTGAACATCAAAAATTTTGCCATTATTGATGAACTTGAGATATCTTTTGACAGGGGACTTAATGTCATTACCGGTGAGACAGGTGCGGGTAAGTCAATCATCATCGGTGCTGTCGGTCTTCTTCTTGGAGAGAGGGCTTCCTCCGATTTGATAAGAACTTCTGAAGAAGCAGCTATGGTGGAGGCTCTTTTTGACATAAGCGAAAAGGACGGGTTGAAGGAAAAGTTAACAAGTGCGGGTTTCTATGAAGGGGATGAACTTATTGTGAAGAGGGTTGTAACGCGTGCGGGCAAGAACAGGGTTTATATCAATGGAAACCTGGCAACTCTGAACATGCTTTCCACACTCGCCGAATCTCTGATTAATATATCCGGTCAACATGAACATCAAATTATACTGAATGCAGAAAACCACATAGACATACTGGATGAGTTTGGTGATCTCCTGTCGTTAAGGTCTGAATTTACGAATTTTTACGATGAGTATCGGGCTTTAAAGTCGAAGCTGGAGGAGCTTGAATCCATCAACCATGAAAGTGAAAAGCGTGAAGAATTCCTCAGATTTCAATTGAAAGAGATAGAAGATGCGGGGATTATGATCGGTGAAGATTTATCCCTGACAAGAGAGAAAAATGTCCTGAGCAATGCAAAAAGGTTGATGGAGTATGCTGCTAATTCCTATGACATCCTTTATGGAAGGGGAAACTCCATATTGGAGGAGCTTGGCGGGACAATAAATTATATAAAGGAGATAAAAAAGATCGATTCCCAGTTGAAGGTTTCCGGTGAGAAACTCGATTCTCTGTTTTTCAGTCTTGAGGATGTCGCTTTCACGCTGAGGGATTATGTAAAAGGAATATCCTCTGATCCTGACAGGCTTGAAGAGATTGAAGACAGGCTGGAATATTTAGGAAAGCTTAAACGTAAATATGGTGGGACATTGGAAGATGTATTTGAGACAAAAAAAAGCATTGAAGATGAACTAAAAAATATATCATCTTTAGATGAGGACATTAAAAAGCTTTTGGAAAAAATTTCTTCAGAGAGAAAATCGTTGTTAGAAAAAGGAAACTTGCTTTCTCAAAAGAGGCATGAGGCTGCCGGGGTATTGAAAGAAGCGATAGAAAATGAATTTCGTGCGTTGAGAATGGCAGACGCGGAATTCAAGGTTATGTTTAAGAAGCTTGTTGAAGATGAAATTAATTCAAAAGGTATAGATGTTATTGAATTTTATCTTTCAACTAATGTAGGGGAGGAATTGAAACCCTTGAACAGGATTGCCTCCGGTGGAGAGCTTTCCCGAATAGTGCTGGCGATGAAGAAGGTTCTGGCCGGAACCGGAGCCGTTGATACTATCATATTTGATGAGGTGGATAGTGGTATAGGTGGTGCGATGGCCGTGGTTGTGGGTGAGAAATTAAAGGACGTGTCGAAGCGTCATCAGGTTATATGTATTACTCATCTCCCTCAGATTGCCTGTTTCGGGGACAGCCACTTTCTTGTTTCAAAGGGTGTTTTAAAAGAAAGGACGAGTACTTGTATTTTTGTTCTTTCCGGATCTGACCGCCTTGAGGAGATTACCAGGATGCTTGGTGGTCTTGAGGCAACTGAAAAAACGAGGGAACATGCACTTGAAATGCTGAAAGCCTCACGGTAATAAGTTTCGAGTTCCGAGTTCAAGGTTCAAAGTTCCTTTTTATATTCCCTGACTCGAAACTCGGAACCCGGAACCCGAAACTCTAGGATATAAGATGTTAAGAAAAGCTAAAGTAAGTGATGTAAAGGTTATTCACAGGATGATAAATATTTCTTCGGGAAAGGACGAGATGCTTCCCAGATCTCTTATGGATATTTATAGTAACCTGAGAGATTTTTTTGTTTATGCTGAGGATGGCAGTGTTCCCATAACAGGCATCTGTGCCATGCATATCTTCTGGGAAAACCTGGCTGAGGTTAGATCGCTTTATGTTGATGAAAAACACAGAAGGAGGGGGATAGGCAGGCAACTGGTGGAGGCCTGCATTTCCGAGGCGATAACTCTTGAATTATTCAGGATATTCACTCTAACCTATCAGCAATGGTTCTTCGGAAAATTAGGATTCATGGAAGTGGAAAAATCAAGTCTTCCGGAGAAGGTCTGGTCTGACTGCCTTAAATGTCCTAAGTATCCGGATTATTGCGATGAAGTGGCAATGATCATGGAGATTTGAGGAGAATGATAGACCCACCCATATAAAGAAAGCTTTTGAATGGTTATGCAAAAGTCTCATAAAATAGTTTTTTGGAGTAGCCTGCTTTTTTTATTGTTCCTTTTCTTTCTGGCAGGATGTGCGGCAAGGATAGAAAAACCTATAAAACCTGTCGGCCCTCTTGTTTTAATCGATATTGACGATTTTCCCTCTTTTATAGATGATCTTGATCAGAAAACCCTTGAACTGGCGATCGGCAGGAGCCTGCAGTATTATGACAGGTTACCGGAGGGAAGGACTTTTCACTTTGGGAAAAGTCTGTATACGGTCAGAGAGTTGAAGGAATCCCTGTTAAAATTTCTGGAGATAATTAGAAACTCCAGTTCGGACGAAATCAGGGAGAAAAGAATAAGGGATACTTTTCATGTGTATAAGTCCGTCGGTCGCGGTAAAAATGAAAAAGTACTCTTCACCGGCTACTATGAACCTCTTCTGGAAGGTTCGCTTGAGAGAACCTCCCGATATAGATATCCGATTTACAGAAAACCCAATGACTCCATGGTGATAAACCTCGGAAGATTTAGAGATAAGTTTAAAGGTGAGAGGATAATTGCCAGACTTGAGAATGGAGAAATCGTTCCTTATCACAGCCGGGAGGATATAGACGAAAGGGGATATTTAAAAGGCAGAAATCTTGAGATCGCATGGTTTGCAGATCCCGTTGATGTTTTTTTTCTGCACATTCAGGGGTCCGGTATAATAAGCCTTCCTGATGGAAGTTATGTTCAGGTCAGTTATTCCATGTCTAATGGAAGACCTTACCGGAGTGTGGGGAAACTTTTGATAAATATGGGCAGAATTTCCATGGAGGATGTTTCGCTTAATAGTATCAAGAAATACCTGAAGGAACATCCTGAAGAGATGTCAGACACCCTCAATTATAATGAGAGCTATGTTTTTTTCCGCTTTGTTGAGAAAGGTCCGGTAGGATGTTTGGGTGTCCCTGTTACATCCGGAAGGTCTATAGCTACTGATTCCAATCTGTTTCCAAAGGGAGCTCTCGCCTTTATCAAGACGAGAAAACCGCTCTTAGATAGGGATGGAAATATAAAATCCTGGGTTTTCTTTTCACGTTTTGTTCTTAATCAGGACACCGGTGGCGCAATAAAAGGTCCTGGAAGGGTAGATCTCTTCTGTGGAAGAGGTAAAGAAGCCGAGATTATGGCAGGAAGTTTAAAGGAAGAGGGGGAGTTATATTTCCTGATAAAGAAAAAAAGTAATTCGGGGTAATGGTAATTCATTTAAATCTTTAATTTTTGACTCCTGATTCTCTTCTTTTAGCAAAATTTAGAAGTTTTCATGATTTTACTTGACAGTTGTTTTTTTCTTGTGTTACGTAAATATAGTTATGTTAGCCCTTTATGTACTTGAGTTATTGGTTGCCTGACTAAAAAATAGGAGGAGAAGCCGCTATCAGGTGGTAATTTTATAACTATTAAAGGAAAGGAGGATGGGAAAATATGACCAAGGTGGAATTGATTACAGTAATGGCGAAGGATGCTGGTATTACAAAAGCAGCTGCAGCAGAAGCATTGAAATCGTATATAGGAGCTGTAACTAAGGAACTAAAAAAGAATGGGAAGTTTGGTCTCGTAGGATTCGGTTCATTTTCGGTTGTTAAACGAAAAGCGAGAAAGGGTAGAAACCCTCAAACAGGTGAAGAAATTAAAATCAAGGCGAAGAAAGTACTCAAGTTTAAACCTGGTAAGGTACTTACAGAAAAGGTAAAATAAATAAAATAAGCAATAAAAAATTGATAATCACATGTCTAAGACCCCCGGTTTTTGGGAAAGATCGGGGGTCTTGTTTTTTTGTTCAGTTATGAAGAGGGAAACCATTAAGGATCTGCTGTCACAGAAACTGCCGGAGAATATTACAGGGTTTTTAAAATCGGCGGGAAGGTGTGCCGAGGATATGGGCTTCAGGGCCTTTGCAGTAGGTGGCCTTGTGAGGGACCTTATCATGGATCGTGAAAGTTTTGATATTGATCTGGTTATTGAAGGGGAGGGAATGAGATTTGCCGGGGAGTTTGCGCGAAGACATAGTGCTGATGTACGTTACTATAAAAAGTTTGGCACGGCGGTTCTAGCGTTTTCTGATGGTTACAAGTTGGATGTTGCAACGGCGAGGACTGAGGTTTATGAGTATCCTGCTGCCCTTCCGAGGGTTTTACCGGGTTCGATCAGGGATGACATGTTCAGGCGAGATTTTACGATAAATACACTTGCAGTCAGCTTAAGTCCTGGATATTTTGGTGAATTGCTGGACTTTTTTAATGTCAGAGAAGATATAAAAAAGAAATTGATAAGAGTCATGCACGATTTGAGTTTCATTGATGATCCAACCAGGGTGTTCAGAGCTGTGAGATTTGAACAGAGGCTCGGGTTTAAAATAGTTAGTTCAACTGAAAAGCTCATTAAAGAAGTAGTTGCAATAAACCTTTTTGATAAGTTGCCTGGCTATAGAATATCTTCAGAACTTAAGCTCATTCTTCAGGAAAGGGATCCCCTGCCGGCCCTGAGAAGACTTGAAGAGTTTGGCGTTCTGAGACTCATCCGCCGGGAGGCCGGACGTGACAAGGGTGTGAAACGTTTATTGGATAAAATTGATAGCATGTCGGATGACTAATATTCTCATGTTAATTGACATGCTATCCGCTTTTTGTTAAGTTTCTGTGCAGTTGTAGCGCAGTGAGTAGGGCCTGTTCCCCGAACGGGCCTGTTTAAGGCCGATGAGGGCATCGGCCCCTACTTTTTTAAAGGCAGGAGGTATTGTGACGAAGAAACGGATTTTAAGCGGAATGCGCCCTACAGGAAAACTCCATTTGGGTAACCTTCATGGTGCGCTTACGAACTGGGTTGAACTTCAGAATAAGGGTGATTATGATTGCTTCTATTTTGTTGCTGACTGGCATGCGTTGACCAGTGAATATAACGATACCGGTCTTATAAAAGAAGATACGATGGATATGATTATTGATTGGTTCAGCGTGGGTTTGGATCCGGCAAAGAGTACAATGTTTATTCAATCCAGCATAGAGGAACATGCCGAGCTTTTTCTCATCCTTTCAATGATAACTCCCCTATCCTGGCTGGAGAGAAATCCAACCTATAAAGAAATGAAAATGGAGCTTGCCGATCGTGATCTCTCGACTTTTGGATTTTTGGGGTATCCGGTACTTCAGGCTGCTGATATTATCATGTATAAAGCCAACGGAGTGCCCGTCGGCGTGGATCAGCTTCCCCATATAGAGCTGACCCGTGAGATTGCCAGAAGGTTCAATTTCTTATATAAAGAAGTTTTTCCTATTCCGGAGCCTCTTCTCACGAATGTTCCTAAACTGCTCGGCATTGATGGGCGGAAAATGAGTAAATCCTATGAAAACTCGATTTATCTTACCGATAGGGGGAACGTCCTGAAGGAAAAAGTTGGTGCCATGTTTACTGATCCACAGAGGATGCGAAAGAGTGATCCCGGAAGACCTGAAATATGCAACGTTTTCGCTTTTCATCAGATTTATTCGCCGTCCAGTGATGTGGATGAGATATCAATGGAGTGCAAAAAAGCGGAAATAGGTTGTGTTGAATGTAAGAAACGCCTTGCTGTCAGGATATCAGAAAGAATGAAACCGATTCATGATCGCCAGAACTACTACAAAAGTCACTTGAAAGAAGTAAGGGAAATGATTGTTGAGGGAAATGTCAAGGCCGGAAATATTGCCAGTATGACGATGGAAGAGGTAAGGGAAGCGGTAAAAATATAATAAGTGTTCAACATTCAGCTGTCAGCTTTCAGCAAAAGCAAAAGATTATGCAGAAGACTAAACTGCTTCTTGTTGTTGGCTGAGCGTTGATCGTTTATAACACGATTGATGTATGGTAATGTTTATACCTCTCATCAAAAAGCCGATGGCTAATCGCTGATCGCTGAGAGCTTACTTAATATGAGTTATGAAATCAAGCTTGACATCTTTGAAGGTCCTCTGGATCTTTTGTTTTATCTTATCAAAAAGAATGAGATTGATATTTATGATATCCCTATGGCTTTAATTGCAGAGCAGTATCTGGAGTACTTAGATATTATGAGATCTTTAAACCTTGACCTTGCAGGGGAATATCTGGTGCTGGCATCTACTCTGATACATATAAAGTCTAAGATGCTTCTACCTCTTCAGGATGACGAAGAGGAAGATGAACATGATCCACGTGAGGAGCTTGTAAGGCAGCTTCTGGAATATGAGGTTTTTAAGGAAACGGCACTGGACCTGGATAAGAGAAGCCTGCTGGAAAGGGATGTGTTTAAGAGAGGGTATTCTGTTGGTAAAGAGCTTGACGCTGAGAGGAAGCCTTTTGTGGAGGTTGACATATTTGAACTTGTTAAGTCCTTTCGGGAAATAGTGTCTGCCATGAAGGAAGAAGAGTTGTTGAAAATTGATGTCGAGAAGATGTCTCTTACCGAAAGGATAAATGAAATTATGGAAAAACTTTCCAGAAGGAAGAGCCTAACCTTTACAGATTTGTTGGGTAGGGAAACAGATCGGAAAAGTGTAATTTATACTTTCCTTGCGATTCTTGAACTCATGAAATTAAGGATGATTAGAGCCTATCAGGCGGATTCCTTTGGTATGATTAGGATATTTCTTGCTGTGAAAACATGAAAGACATGAAAGCTATAATAGATGCTCTTGTTTTTGTTTCCGAATTTCCCCTTACTGTTGATAAGATCAGGGAAGTTCTCGGGGAAGTTGAAAGAAAAGAAATCAGAGGTGTTCTTCGTGATCTTATGAAGGAATACGATGATAGGAATGGTGGTTTTTCTCTTGTGGAGATTGCGGGGGGATTCCAATTCAGGACAAGGACCGATCTCGCCATCTGGATAAAGAAATTAAAAGGGATAAAACCGATGATGCTTACCCAGGCCGCAATAGAAACTCTTGCGGTGGTGGCATACAGGCAGCCGGTGGTAAAGTCGGAGATAGACAGGATACGGGGCGTGGATGTTGGCGGTGCCCTGAAGGGACTTATGGAAAAGAAATTGGTGAGGATAGTTGGGCGGAAGGATGTACCCGGAAGACCTATACTATATGGCACCACGAAAAAATTCCTTGAGCTGTTTAATCTAAAGAACCTGTCGGAGTTACCAACACTGCGGGAGTTAAAGGAATTAGGAGAGTAGTAAAAATTCATCGCAGAGTTTTTGTGTTAACTCTGTGTTCTCCGTGACCTCGGCGGTGAATATTTATCGGGAATGGATTACCATGCAAGAGCGCCTTCAAAAAATAATTGCCGGGGCTGGTATTGCCTCCAGACGCACGGCCGAAAAGCTCATCAGCGAGGGTAGAGTTAGTGTGAATCGCAGTGTAGTAACGCAATTGGGGGCTAAGGCGGATGCTCAGAAGGACGAAATACGGGTAGATGGGAATTTAATATCTACAGAGATATCAAAAATATACTTGATGTTGAATAAGCCGAGGGGATATATTACATCTCTTAAAGATCCTCAGGGAAGACCAATTGTGACTGATCTGCTACACGATATATCCGGGAGGGTATTCCCCGTGGGAAGGCTTGATTATGATTCGGAAGGATTGCTGCTGATGACAAATGACGGCAGTCTTGCCCAGAAGCTTCAACATCCGGGGTTCGCTATTCCAAAGACTTATGTAGTTAAAGTTAAAGGTAATCTAATAAGGAGAGAGGTTCATGCCATAAAGAAAGGAATAGAGCTCAATGATGGTAAGTTTGTGCCTTCAGATATTGAACTTGAAAAAATTAACAGGAAAAGCTGCTGGCTCAAGTTGACTGTTTTCGAGGGGAGAAACAGGATTATCAGAAGAGTTTTTGAATCGATAGACCATCCTGTCATAAGGCTGATAAGGGTTGCCATTTCTGATATCCATCTTGATGATCTCGAATCGGGCGAATATAGACACTTACAAAAAAGAGAAGTTGAAAGGTTGTTGACTCTTTGAAGTTAATAAAAATTCTGTCAAAATTGTCTTGACTTTCATATTATAAAATGAATAACATTAAGATAACGCAAGGTTGCTGCGGAGAGTACGCTCACTATGTATTTTAACACTAAGTTGTTCCGGTGTGTCAGTAGAATTGTTCAAAGGGGGTATTATGAATAAATCTGGATTAATCGAGACTTTAAGTAAAAGAGAAAACCTGACAGAGAAAGAAGCCACAAGTGTTGTTAAATTAATTTTTAAAAGTTTTACTGATGAGCTTAAAAGAGGTGGGAGGATTGAGATCAGAGGTTTCGGAAGCTTTGTCATAAGAGAGTATGACTCTTACACAGGAAGGAACCCGAAGACTGGAAGCAACATTGAGGTATCTGCGAAAAAATTACCTTTTTTTAAGGTAGGCAAAGGGCTCAGGGAAAGCGTTAACGCTGAGAAATAGAGCATTCTTCTTAAATAAATTGAGTTGGCTTTTTACTAATAGGGGTCATGAATTATGATCCCTTTTTTCGTCAACAGCCCGATCTCTTATGGACGATCAGTCTTTTACTGCCGATAAAAAACGTAAGCTTCCCCGTATCAATCTAATTCTTTTTGTTATTACTATTTTCAGTACCCTGATTGCCGGCACATTGCAGCAGGGGATAAACCCCATCGAGTATCCCTGGCATCTGTGGAAAGGGATACCATTTTCCTTTACATTGCTGCTGATATTGGGATGCCACGAATTCGGCCATTATTTCATGTCTAAAAAGCATCGTGTAGATGTAACTCTCCCCTATTTCATTCCTGCACCCTCCTTCATAGGAACCTTTGGGGCATTTATAAAGATGAAATCGCCGATATGGGATAGAAGGATTCTTCTCGATATAGGTGCAGCGGGTCCCCTTGCCGGAATCATTGTGGCTGTCCCGGTCCTTATTATTGGCCTCATTCTTTCTGAAATAGTACCTGGAACAGCAGAGGGTGGTATTCATCTTGGTACTTCTATTCTTTTCTCCTTTCTTAACTGGATTGTTCATGGTTTCATGCCGGAGAATACAAATCTTATTCTCCATCCGATAGCCTTTTCCGGGTGGATAGGACTTCTGGTTACCTGCTTGAATCTTCTTCCCGTTGGGCAGTTGGATGGAGGACATGTAGCATATGCGATACTCGGGTTCAGGCAAAAAATCGTGGCAAGAGTTGTGATGATTGTTCTTCTGGTCTTGGGGATTACCGGTTGGAGTGGATGGCTGATATGGGCCGGTCTTCTCTTATTTATGGGTATTAACCATCCGCCGGTTACTTATGACCATATACCCCTGGATAGGAGAAGGAAAACAATAGGCTGGATAACCCTGATTGTGTTTGTTGTTACCTTTACGCCGGTTCCGTTTTAAAAAGAGTTCAGAGTTCCGGGTTTGGGGTCTCGACCTGAACTCTGATCCCTGACTATGGTAGTATCCCCCTTTCCCGAAAGCTGTAAAACCTGTTTTCCCCAACAATAATGTGATCGTGAACAAGTATTTCGAGCACCCTGGCGGTTTCCTGTATGGCCTTCGTCAGCTTGATATCTGCGTTTGAAGGACTTACCTTACCTGAAGGATGGTTATGTACCAGTATTATTGCAGATGCTTTGTGTTTTAAAGCTTTTTCAAGGACCTTTCTCGGATAAACAACTGCTTGATTGACTATTCCTTCCTGTATGGTTTCTATATTTATGATCCTGTTTTGGGCGTTTAAGTAAATTACACTGAATTTCTCATCCTTCAATCCACCCATTGAAGCCTTACAGTAGTTTAACAGCTCATTTGTGGAAGTTATTTGGGGGTTATCCTTTGCTTTTTCCTCCAGATAAAAAGTCCCGAGAGCCTTTACGAGCTTTATAAGGATAGCAGTATGAGTGCCGATACCTGTCACTCTTTCTATTTCGTCTATCTCTGCATCCAGAAGGCCTCTGAATCCCCCGGATTTCTTTAACAACGTTTTTGCCAGTGGCTTGACGTCCTTTCTCGGAATTGCATAGGACAAAAGTAACTCTATCGTTTCGTAGTCATGAAATGAATCAAGACCCGATTCAGAAAATCTCTTTTCCAGGCGCTGGCGATGTCCTTTGTAATGAGGATAGTCGGGGCTCATATTTACCATATCAATCAAAAGGGTTATGTTGCGAAACTATACAGAGATTTTGGTGTTCATTCAAGTAATAATCGCATATTAAGGGTTCTGAGAAGCAATCTTCCCTTTGTAATATGGATAACGGTGATCCAGAATTTTTGACAGTTGCCATGAATTGTGTTTAAATCCTTGTGCAGGTTAGTGAAGGTGGTAAAGAATGGAGAAACGATTGATTATAACTGTGGATGGCCCTGCCGGTGCGGGGAAGAGTACCATCAGCAAGATTCTTGCCGGGAGGCTTTCTTATATTTATTTAGATACGGGTGCCCTTTACAGGGCTGTTGCCAGTAAAGTGGCAGAGAATGAGGTATCTGCTGATGACGAGAGACAACTTTCAGATTTGTGTGCAGAAATTAAGATTTCCCTGAGAAGTATAGATAACGATATCAGTATCTTTGTAGATGATGAAGATGTTACTGAAAAGATCAGGACCCAGGAAATAGGGATGCTTGCCTCCAAAATTTCTGCGGTTCCCGTTGTTAGGGGAACCCTGCTTTCTATACAAAGGAAAACAGGAAAAGACGGTGGTATTGTTGCCGAGGGTAGAGATATGGGAACGGTGGTGTTTCCAGATGCCGATTTTAAGTTTTTTCTTGACGCAGGTGTTGCAGAGAGAAGCAAAAGGAGATTCACTGAACTGGTGGAGAAGGGAGAGAGTGCCGAAATAGAAGACGTTAAAAGAGATTTAATGATAAGAGACAAACAGGATAGTGAAAGGGGTATAGCTCCACTTAAGCCATCCATGGATTCCATTGTAATTGATTCTACAGATATGAGTATTGTGGATGTTGTTGAGAAGATAATAAGGATTATTGGAGGTAAAAATCTGTGAAGAGCGCCATCCGGGTGAAATAATATCTATATTATAAGTCTGCTACAATTAACTTGATATTTTATTATCAGTGTGTTAATTCGCTTATTTATTGGAAAATATAATAGGGGGTAAATGGCTAATGGTTAACGAAGACAACTTAACATTGGAACATGAAGAGCTTTCGAAGGAGGTTGAAGTTGAAAATAAGGAGGAAGATCAACCTGTAAAGAAGCAGGGAGATTTGGATTTTAAGGAACTTTTTGAACAGAATATGCATAACGTTCAGTCGGGAGAGGTGGTAACGGGAAAGGTTGTGCAGATAAACGAAAATGTCGTTATGGTTGATGTTGGATGGAAGACAGAAGGACGGATTTTCGTTGAAGAGTTGAAAGATGATGATGGAAATATTACTGTTGCTGTTGATGATATGATAGATGTATTCATTGATAGAAGAGGTGCAGATGGTGATTTAATACTTTCTATTGAAAAAGCTGCCAGAATAAAAATATGGGATGATATTGTTAAAGCCTACGAGGAGAATGGCATGATAGAAGGTACAGTCGTAGAAAGGGTAAAGGGTGGACTGTCAGTAGATATTGGTATCTTGGCATTTCTTCCCGGTTCCCAGGTTGATATCCGTCCCATGAAAAACCTCAACAAGTATGTCGGCCAGGTTTTACAGTTTAATGTGCTCAAGTATGATAGAAAAAGAAATAATGTTGTAATATCAAGAAGATCCGTATTAGAGAAAGAAAGAGAAGAAGAGAAAAAAAAGACACTTGAGACAATGGAAGAGGGGGAAATTGTTGAAGGTGTTATTAAAAATGTTACGGATTACGGGCTGTTTATTGATTTGGGTGGAATAGACGGTCTGTTGCATGTTACGGATATATCATGGGGAAGAATAACGCGACCATCAGACAGTTTTTCCAGAGGTGACAGTATAACGGTGAAAGTGCTTTCCTTTAATAGGGAGAGAGAAAGGGTCACCCTTGGACTTAAACAGCTAACGGAAAATCCTTGGGATACTGTCGTGGAGAAATATCCCGTCGGTTCCATAGTGGAGGGAAAAGTTGTCAATATCATGGATTACGGTGCTTTTGTGGAACTTGAGTCGGGGGTGGAAGGTCTTATTCATGTTTCTGAGATGTACTGGACAAGGGAAATCAGGCATCCTTCCAGGGTTTTGTCTCAGGATGACATGGTCAATGTAATGATACTCGATGTGAACCATGAAGATAAGAGAATCTCACTCAGCTTGAAACAGACTGTCCCGAATCCATGGGTAGTTTTGAAGGAAAAGTATCCTGAGGGGAGTATTATAAAAGGAATGGTAAGAAATATTACAAACTTTGGGATTTTTGTTGGTGTTGAAGAGGGTGTAGATGGTCTTGTACATATTTCAGATATTTCATGGAAACATCGTGTAAAACACCCTTCTGAATTTTTTAAGAAAGGTCAAGAAGTAGAAGCAATAGTTCTGAATATTGATGTGGAAAACGAAAAATTTTCTCTCGGGATAAAACAGATTGAAAAAAATCCCTGGGATCAAATCGGCTCAGAATATGCCCCGGGTTCGGTAGTCTCCGGAAAAGTTACGAATATTACAGATTTTGGCGTTTTTGTTGAGATAAAAGAAGGAGTAGAAGGACTGGTTCATGTTTCAGAGCTAAGTCAGGAAAGAGTGAAATCATCCTCAGATTTGTTTGCAATTGGAGACACGGTATCTGCTATTGTTAAAAATGTGGACACAGAAAACAGGCGGATGAGATTAAGCGTCAAGGATTATGAATCATCTTTAAATAAGTCTCCTTCATCACAATATCTGGACAATAGTAAAAATGTCACTTCCAGTTTAGGAAAGGCCCTGTCTGAAATCAATCTCCCGGATCTTAAAGCTTGAGAGGATAGATAATTTGTAATGAGAAAACATCCTGTAATATTCGGGATATTTCTGTTAATATTAATAATTGTTTTGTTTTTCATTGTTATTTATGGAATAGCTACCTTTTCCGGTGACAGAAGCTCGTTTTCCCTTAAAGATAAGATAGGGATTGTAACGGTGGAAGGGATCATGAAAGATTCTTCCTCTGTTGTGAATCAGTTGGTTAGATATGGTAAAGATAATAGTATCAAAGCGGTAGTTTTGAGGATAGATTCACCTGGTGGCGGAGTAGTATCCGCACAGGAGACATATAAAACGGTTCTGTCATTGAAAAAAAAGAAAAAGGTGGTTGTTTCAATGGGATCGGTGGCAGCTTCGGGTGGATACTATGTTGCCTGTGCTGCTGATAAGATTGTGGCCAACCCCGGCACAATAACAGGTAGTATTGGTGTTATAGTAAATTTTTCTAATGTAGAGGAACTCCTCAAGAAAATAGGATTAAAAACCTCAAATATCAAAAGTGGCAGGTATAAGGATATTGGGTCTCCTTTGAGGAAGATGACTCCTGATGAGAGGAAATTAATTAAGGGAGTAATTGATGACATCCACGATCAGTTCCTTGAAGCGGTTTCTTTAAACAGAAAAATATCAAAGGAGAAGATTTCGGATATCGCTGATGGGAGGATCTTTACCGGAAGGCAGGCATTGAAGATAGGTCTTGTCGATTACCTCGGTGATAAGAAGTATGCTATTAATATTGCGGCGAAACTTTCAGGAATAAAGGGAGAACCCGAGGTGGTCTATCCCGAAGAGAAAGGGCTAAAACTCTGGAAGTATATTGTGAAAGAGATGGTTTCTGTTGTTGTAAGTGAGTTGGGGGAAGAGGGTAGTGGAATTAGTTATCTATATCTAAAATAGTGAGTTGATTCGATCATGACAAAGAAAGACTTAATTGAAAAGGTACAGGAAAGGCTGAAGGATTACTCCAAAAAGGATGTGGCTTTTGCAATCGATATCGTATTTCAGGCAGCGACAGATGCATTGATAAGAGATGAGAGAGTAGAAGTCAGAGGGTTTGGAAATTTTACCGTTAGACTTAGAGATTCACGAAAAGGAAAAAATCCCAAAACGGGAGCGGTAATTGATGTTCCTTCCAGAAAGGTTCCCTTCTTTAAGGTTGGAAAGGAACTCAAAAAATTAGTGGATTATTAAAGACAAGCGATTATCAAAATATCTTCTTGTCAGCTTCCGACAAGGTAAAATCCTTTAATTGGTCTCTTCTTTTTTTGTGTTGCAATTTTCTGAGGGCTTTCGCCTCTATCTGTCTTATTCTTTCCCTTGTTACCCCCATCATTGCGCCAACCTCTTCAAGGGTAAAAGGACCATAATTACACGCAACCCATGTGCAATTACAAAATGTTTCATTCTTAAGCCACCACTCACATGTTTCATCATAACAGGGGTCGGTTATAAAAACACCCTTCTTTTTGCACTTATATAAGCTCGTCAATTTATCACCTTTTTCTATTTATCGAAAGGTTGAGAAAATTACCTATTTTTATGTTTTTTGTCAATAAAAAAGTAACTAAAAAGCAAACTCCCGAATACATTATATTTTTTAATTAATTCACAGCAACTGTTAATAATTTGTTAATAACCCTGTTGAAAAGGATGGTAAATATAATTCTCTTAAGCTTTTATACCTGTTTGCTTGTTTTGGTATCACTTGCAAAAATGCAATTATATTAAATGGTTATAATTACAATCGTTTATTATTCGCTCATCAGCAGGATAAAGAAAATTACGATCAGTTAGCTGGACGACCATACCCGCAAAAATCCTTTGTTTTTGCTGAAAGATAGCTGAACCCTCACTTATAGTTCTCGCCACTCATTTAGTGCGGTAAGGTAAATTCCTATATGAATCGTTGATCTGCTGACCGATTCAACATTTTTTAGCATGGATCTATAGACCTTGAGCTGTAGTCTGTAAAGTTTCTCCTCGCGGGATATGAATTCCTCAACTGGTTCATTTTTGACCGGCCTTGAGGTCTTGAAATCCACTATCCACCAGTCGTTTTCATCAAAAACTGCAAGATCGACGATGCCGGAGCGGATATTCCTCTCTCTCGGTGTATCCTCAATCGCCCATTCACTTTTTATTATCGGGTTAGTTTTACCAGTCAATCTTGCTATGAAAGGGTCATTAAGCGTGGAGGCAGCTTCCTTAATTATCTCAGGGGCCATATGAGCGGCTATATCTGCAGGTATACCTTCAGCACACAGCGCTTTTACCACTGCCGATTCGGTTGGCAATTTAGCACCCATAATTGAGGTGTGCAGGATCCTGTGGGTTATGGTTCCATGGACCCGGCCTTCGATATTGTCACCAGCGTAAGAGAGATCGCCCGATTTCAGCGATGACGGGCTCTCAACAACATAAGGTATCATTTCAGGAGTAACTGGAAGGGGTTTCGGAAGGATTAAATCCGCATCTTTATCTTCCGGGGATGGGGTATCTGTTGCTGGATTGACGGTAATTGAGATGTTGTTGTTTTTTATCTCGGCGGGATTTCTCTCATTCAAATTTTCATGATCCATGACCCAGTTCAGTACACTTTTATCTGTGGCAAAGATAGCCCCATCTTTTGATTTTACCACCCCGCTCATGATGAGGGCAGATCTTGCCCTTGTAGCCGCGACATAAAAAACACGCTTCGCCTCTCCCCATTCACGTTCTCCCTGGAGTTTTTTGAGGAGCCTGTAAGTCGGTGTATGTTCTTCTGTACGGCGATCACGACTCATGGCGACTAAGTGTTTGTCACCGGCTCCAGGCATTCTTTCCAGGAGATAGGGTGGGGGTGTTTTAGGCCCGCTGGCAAGCGGTCTCCAGTCCATGAAAGGAAGGAATACATAATCGAATTCCAATCCCTTTGCCCTGTGGGTCGTCATCATCTGAACCTGCGATCGCGATGTGGTGGGATCTGTCGGTTCATAGATGGAATCAAGGATAATTTCGATACGATTCAGGGTCTCCTGCGGAATTCCCTCTTCAGCGTCTTCCAGAATTTCAAAAAAATGGCGGCAGTTTGCAACTCCTGCCATGCCGTAAAGATAAGCTGTTATCCTTGGTCCGTCAAGGGTTTCCCAGAACTCTTTGACGATTTTCCCCAGTGGATCCCTCCCGGCTCTCAGAAGTGTTTGATCAATAGCCTTCAGGAGGAGATTCATTTCAGGATGTGTTTTTGCTGCAATACGTATCTTTTCCACCCAGCTATCACGATCCTGCATTGCCACTTCCTGGAGAACCTTTATGTCAAACCATGACCATGGTGACCTTAACAGGGATGCCCAGGCCAGATCGTCATGTGGCCTTGCAATGAGCCGGGTCATTTGCATAAGGTGCCTGATTTCCGGTCTTTTAGCCAGACTCAGTCCTTCCTGTACCTGGACAGGGATATGTTCTTTTTTGAGAGCGGTTAAATATTTGTGAATCCTGTTTCGGGTAAACAGAAGTATGGCAATGGATTTATTGCCGCCGGTTTCGTCCAATATCTTTTTTATTTTTTGAGCGAGCCACTTAGCCTCGTCATCCTTTGCCCTGTCGGTATTTTCATCTGAAAAAAGATTGAGGGATATGATAGTATTTTCTCTGCTATCTCCGGCCGGAACAGATGGATTGAAAGGTACTTCATCGGCATCGGTATTAGGATTGATCATAACAATGTTGCCAAAGAGTGAATTCGCCCATTTTATCAGTTTCTCCGTTGAACGAAAGTTCGTCTTTAACAGGTGTGTATCGAGCGGGAGTTTTTCCTGTCCGGGAAGCGGAATCCCCGATTTTGCCTCGATAAATAACTTTACCTCTGCGTTTCTGAAATTATAGATGGACTGTTTCGGATCGCCCACGATAAAGATTGTCCTCCCGTCACCCGGCGACCAGCCGCTGCATAATCTCTTTATCAATTCCCATTGATTACGGCTCGTATCCTGAAATTCATCAACGAGCAGATGTCTTATCCTGTGGTCAAGATAGAGGTGAAGATCGGAAGGACTCTCTTCATTTAATAGACGCAGGGCTGATTGTTCCAGTCCGATAAAATCAATAACGTGCCGGTCTCGGCATACCGTTTTATATTCACTGATAACCTCCGCCGCAAGAATTATGAAATCTGAAAGTACACCGATGTCGGCTATGGAATTGCCCTTTGCGGGGTAGTTTCTTGTATCGTGGAGAGCTTTTGTGACATCTTCCGGCAGGTCTCCGATCAACTCAGCCCAGACGGTTTTTTTGAAACTAGTGTAAAAACCGGTTGACGGTCCGAACCGTTTTTTAGGGTTCCCGCTTTTGATGAGTATTCTCTCCGCTATGGCCTGCCAGCCGGGAAGTTCTTCCCAGTGTGGCCTCGGTAGGGAAGATGGCAAGCCGTCAACTTCTACTTTCTTACTGGACAGGTGATCTACAAATTCTTCCCACCTGTCACCCAGATTTGAGGATCTGAATTTTTCAAAGAGATTATTGAGACACCTTTCCATGAAAATCTGCAGTCGTTCACTCAATACGGATGGAAGAGAGGTGATACCATGGGAACTTACCTCTATTATCAGGTCTTCAAACTTATCCCTCGTCTTTATAACCTCTTTCAACTCATCCGAGATACTCTTCCAGTTGTTGTTGTGATAAAGGAGGCGGTTTTCCAGGGCAGCCCTCGTTATGTTTTCTCTGGAGGATGAAAAGAGCCGATCCCGCACCCTCTGCAGTGCTTCATCCATTATAATCGGCTGGATCTCTTCATCCATAATCTCGCAGTCAGGTGCAATCCCCGCTTGTAGCGGGGCACGTTTTACCATATAGAAACAGAAACCGTGGAATGTCATAATGTTCAGGACATCGGCAGAGATAAGCTGGTGATGGCGTGAAACAGCATTACCGGCAAGTTCAAGGAGAATTTCATCCAGGGGGTTTTGGGGAGTTTCGTCGTTTGGGACCATATTCAGTATGCGGATAATACGGTCCCGCATCTCCCCCGCGGCCTTATCGGTAAAGGTAAGGGCGATGATCTCTCCGGGGTGATTCACCTGCCCCAACAGCTTGAGAAATCTCATCGTTAGAAGTAAGGTCTTACCGGAACCGGCAGGGGACTCGACATGGTGACTGCAACCTGTATCAAGAGCGGACAGACGCTCATTTTCGTCGGTCAGATTAATTGTCATTCTCCCCCTCTTTCAGCTCAACTTGATCATCAGTTAATCCCCTTCTAAGAGTTTCCAAAAATTCTCCAAACGTTGCAGAAGGCATTGAAGTTAAACTTTTTGTAATGCCCATGTATGGACTATACGGAACTTTCAAGTAACGCCATTTAACGCCGGTTAGTTTGGTTGCATCTTCACACCATCTTTCAGCCCTGGCATCTTTTAGCGGAACGTCTTTCTGTTCCCAGCCTTTTGTCTCAATCAGCCACATAATAATATCTTCACCGGTTTTTTGTTCCGCTACAAAATCCGGGTAATAGTACGCAATGGCTCCTTTGTGATTAATGTATTCAATTGAAAATTTTGTATAGGTTTCCGCCAGTTTTGCAAACTTGGTAATATCATTTGCATGATCCAGAAATTGCGCAAAATGTTTTTCAAAATCATTAAAGCATGGGGTGATATTGAAGATGGTGTTGTCCAACTCGACCCACATCCGTTTCCAGTAAAATCCATCCAATTCAGACAAGCGCAACGGCTCGCTTTTCATTTTTACCATTGTAGTTGTAATAGTTTTATCACCGATAGCTTTTGCCAGAGTTTTAATAATTTCTGCCGTATTCCGGGGATCCGTGAATAATCTTCTGATCTTCTTATTATCCAGATCTACTTCCTGGCCAAAAAACACATATTTCAAATACTTTCGCAACAATGGATAAATTACCGCAAAATGCCCGTCTAAACGTGCTTCCTTGCAAATACGATTGGTTAAATTTATTAATATTTCATTGATTTCAGGAACGGCTTCATCAATAGTTACCTTTTTCTGTGCCACTGTTTTTTGAGTAACTGTTTCAACCAATTCT
>Ga0209121_10002385_pt1 | contig 19145 bp, 21 predicted proteins | sample Cruoilmetagenom3_FD_187292 | JGI IMG/M metagenome (GOLD analysis project Ga0209121, IMG submission 187292) | Oil polluted marine microbial communities from Coal Oil Point, Santa Barbara, California, USA - Sample 3 (SPAdes) (version 2) | ecosystem: Environmental > Aquatic > Marine > Oil seeps ...
CGAACCCCGTTTCCGCAAGCACCCGAGCTGTGGAACAAACCGCGAGAAACCCAGCCAAAAGGCGCTGCCAAACGGCACCGCCTCATTTCCCGTACCCGCTATCCAAATTGTCCAAATATCCCGGGGTGAATTTGGCCATAGGCCAAAGAGGGGCAGCGCCCCCAAGCAACGGCTAAACCAAAAAATCGGGTAAAAGTGGCGCGGTTGACGGGACTCGAACCCGCGGCCTCCGGCGTGACAGGCCGGCACTCTAACCAACTGAGCTACAACCGCGCAATATTTGATCTGTAAATGGCGCGGTTGACGGGACTCGAACCCGCGGCCTCCGGCGTGACAGGCCGGCACTCTAACCAACTGAGCTACAACCGCACATTTACAAATCACCCGAGGCAAGTGCCTCAAGCGTGACCGCGTTTTAGGGCGCGCGAGCGGGGGCGTCAAGCGCTTCCCACCATTGCTTTGAAAAAACTTCTTGAACCTATAGTAGCATCAGATTCCATAATGGCCCGAATCAAAAATAAAATCGCAGGAGCCTGCTATGGCCGAAAAACTAATCCTTACCGTAGACGGCATGGATTGCCCGAGTTGCGCCAGCAAAATTGAAGGCGCAGTCTGCTCGCTTCCCGGCGTGGAAAAGGTTTCCCTTACCTATACCACCCAAAAACTAAAGCTGGATCTTGGCCCGGAGGGCAATGCCGAGCACATCAAAAATACCATTAAAAAGCTCGGATATGGAATCAGCGAAAGTCGGCGGCCTATCCCCCCCAAACCCTGGTGGCAAACGGCAAAAGGCCGGTTGGCCATACTCGCTGGCGCTTTACTGGCCTCAGCCACGCTCCTCTCGTTCTTTCTGCCTGCCTATGCTGGCTATGTCTACGCGACCGGCGCTCTGCTCGCCCTTTACCCCCTGGCCCGCAAAGCCTTAGCCTCTGCGCTGGCGGGCCAACCCTTCACGATCGAAACCCTTGTAACGATCGCGGTCATCGGCGCCATCGTCATCGAGGAGTCGGCCGAAGCCGCGGTGGTGGTCTTCCTGTTTCTGATAGGCGAACTCTTGGAGATGACCGCCGCTGCCAAGGCCCGAAGCTCGGTGCAGGCGCTCACCGCGCTGGTTCCCAAATCCGCTTTTCGGGTTGAAGGTGACTCGGTGCGCGAGGTCGATGCCGAATCGCTCGATCCTGGCGATATCATCGAGATCAAACCCGGTGCCCGTATCCCCGCCGACGGCGCGCTCGTTCAGGGCGAAACCGCCATCGACGAATCCTCGGTCACCGGTGAATCGATGCCGGTTCACAAAGCAACCGGCGACCCCGCCTATGCCGGTTCGATCAACACAGACGGTTTGATTCGCCTTCGGGTCACGCGGGAGTCTAGTGACAATATGATTGCCCGAATCCTGCAAATGGTTGAAGAGGCCGAAGCCAGCAAAGCCCCGACCGCGCGGTTCATCGACCGGTTCAGCAAATATTACACACCCGGTGTCCTTCTTGTTGCCGCCCTGATCGCATTTTTACCGCCCCTGCTAACAGGTGCCAGCCTTGAGGACTGGACCTATAAGGGCCTTGCGATTCTGCTCATCGGCTGCCCCTGCGCGCTGGTGCTCTCCACCCCCGCTGCCATAACCTCCGGCATTTCCAGCGGCGCACGGCAGGGCTTGCTGATCAAAGGCGGCGCGGTTCTGGAGGCCATCGGCAAAGTCGGTTCGATCGCGTTTGACAAAACGGGAACGCTCACAACAGGCACGCCACAGGTCACCGATCTTGAGGCCGTCATCGGCTCAACCGAAGATATGCTTACATTGGCGGCCTCGGTCGAAGCGGGTTCCACCCACCCGCTCGCCAAAGCGATTGTCACAAAAGCAGAGGGGTTAACGCTACCGCCAGCCAGCCAAACCGAGGCTCTGCAAGGGTGGGGAATGCGTGCCACGATCCGTAGCGCAACGGTCGAAGTGATCTCTCCCCGTTACGCGGCAGAAACGGCTGACCTGAACGAAGATGTATCCACTAGTATTGCTGCGCTGGAGGCCGAAGGCAAAACGGTGGTTATTGTGCGCAGCGCGGGAACCGTGCTCGGCTTTATCGCCATGCGGGACGAACTCCGGGACGATGCAGCATCCGCCATCGGGACGATTGAAAAAATGGGCATCAAACCGGTTATGCTCACCGGTGACAACAAGCGCACAGGTGAAGCCGTCGCCAAGCAGGTCGGAATTGCGGTTCACGCCGAACTTATGCCCGATGGCAAGATGGAGATCATCAATCAGTTGCAGCATTCCGGCCCTGTTGCCATGGTCGGAGACGGCATAAATGACGCCCCCGCACTGGCTCACGCCGATGTCGGAATTGCCATGGGCCAAGGCACCGACGTTGCGCTGGAAACCGCAGATGCCGCGCTTTTGCATGCGCGTGTGTCGGATGTTCCGGCGCTGGTGGCGCTCTCGCGCACAACCATGAACAATATCTACCAGAATATCAGCATCGCATTGGGGCTTAAGCTGGTTTTTCTGGTCACCACCCTGCTGGGTACAACCTCGCTCTGGATGGCAATTATGGCAGATACCGGCGCCACGGTGCTGGTCACGCTCAACGCACTGCGGTTGTTGGGCTACAAATGGAAAGGCTAAAATACCCAGCACTTATTCAGTAAGGCAAGCCTCTTCGCCGTTCCTGAGGTGGTAAACACAGCCCTGCCCGTGGGGTAAATCCATCATCTCGGCTGGCTCCATCCGGAGCCACAACCCCCGGATAATGGATGACATAATCCCGTGTGACACAATCACCGAAGGCGCGGTTATCGTAGCCAAAAAAGACTCCCCGCGCGCCAAAAGTTCCGGCAGGCTTTCCCCTGTGGGGGAAGTATAAATACGGTGCGATTGGCTCAGCAGCGGCTGCGCGGCGCGTTCCGCCTCAATTTCGGCGCGGGTTTTCCCCTCCCAGTCACCAAAGCCGACTTCCTGAAGCCGGTCATCCGGCTCGGCCACCTGCCCGATCGCGGCAAGGGCGATTTCGGCGGTTCTGAAAGCCCGAAGCTGGGGGCTGGTGAAGCAAGGCAGCTTTCGCGCGCCAAGCTCTCGTTTCAGGATACGCCCCTGCGCTTCGGCCTGCTCCATCCCGAGCGCGGTCAAAGGTGAGTCCTTCCGGCCCTGATAGCGCTTCGCGACATTCCATTCGGTTTGCCCGTGGCGCAGCACATATAGCCCTGGGTATTGTGCCATAATAACCTCGGTGTCGGAAAAGTGGTGGGTGATGAGAGGCTCGAACTCCCGACATCTTCGGTGTAAACGAAGCGCTCTACCAACTGAGCTAATCACCCGACAAGGGGCGTTTTAGAGGGTCCGCCCAGCCACTGCAAGCCCTGAATCACAAAATTTTCAAACTTTATATCAGGACTTCAGCCGTGTTTTACGCAGCTTTCCGGCCTGTTCCAGAATTGGGTAGGCCACGGCCGTAATGTGCGAATGAATGCGCCGCTGGTCGCGGAGCACATCCATATGTAGCGAAGAGGTTGCCACGCTTTCGATCCGACCGTCGCGCAACCGCTCAAGATGGTTTTGCACATATTGCGCCTGCAATTTGTTGACCCGCGTCTTTTCCTTGATCAGCTGCCGTGCCAGCGCCACGTCACCGGAATTGAAAATATTGATCGCCAAAGTCAGGTTGGAAATCAGTCTTGTATTAAGCTCAAGCAGGTCAGCCTGCCCCTCTTTGGAAAAGGTGATTTCCTTTTTCGAGCGGCGCACAAGCGCGCCGAGCAGGCTTTCGATGATATCGCCCATGTGTTCAAGGTTGGTGGTGAACATGAGGATCTCGACCACGCGGTCACTCTCGGGAGAATCGATTTCCTGCCGTGATACGCGGGTCACGTAGGATTTGATCTCGTCATAGAGGGTATCTACCCGGTCATCGAGCTCGATCAGCTCATCCACAGCGGCGTAGTCATCGGTGCGCAAACATTCTGAAACTCCGCGCAGCATTGTGTCTACTGTCTCGGCCATCCGGCCAACCTCGCGCGTGGCACAAGCCAGAGCCAGAACCGGCGTGTTGACGGTTTTTTCATCCAGAAAGCGCGGTTGGTCGTCATCGGTTTGGCTCGCACTGGGTTGGATAACCCGCTCCCAAACCCCGGCTGAAAAACCCACAAGCGGCACAAAAACGAAAGCGAGGCAAAAGTTAAAGAAGGTGTGAAAATTGACCACCAGCCGCGCCGGCTCTTCCGAAATACGGCCGAGCAGGTCTGGCATCATGCCGAGCAGCGGGAAAAAAATTATGGCTCCGGTGATCTTGAAGCCGGCATTGCCAAAAGTAACACGCCGCGCAAGGTCACCTTCATTCAGCGTGGCAACGATCGGAGGGATCACCCCGCCAATATTGGCCCCGATCACCAGCAAGAATGCCAGATCAATGGTGATAACCCCGCCCACGGCAAAGCTCATCACCAACAACACAATCGCGAGGCTTGAATGGGACACCCAGGTGAGCAGCGCCGCCAGCAAAATGGCGATCATCGGTTCGGCGCTGATCGAGGCAAACACATCCTGCAAAATCACCGAATTGCGCAATGGCTCGGAGGTTTGCACAATCAGCGAAAGCGCCAGCAACATCAGGCCAAGGCCAAAAACCGCCCGGCCAAGCTGGCGGGTTTTGCTGCTACGCTTGGGCCCGTGCAGCACCAGCCCCACCAAAACCAGAATGTAAGGCATGAGCGAAAGATCAAATGAAAGCACCTGCGCCACCAGCGTCGTGCCGATATCCGCGCCGAGCATCACCGCCAAAGCCGCCGGTAACGCGATAACCCCGCGGGAGGCAAATGACGAAATGATAAGGGCGGTCGCTGTGGAAGACTGTACAATTAGAGTGACGCCAATGCCGGATAAAAACGCACTAAGCCGGTTGGAAACCGCGCGCCCGACAATCCGGTGAAGCTCCGAGCCAAAGGCGCGGGTAACACCCGAACGCACCATGTATAACCCCCAAAGGAGCAGGCTGACCGATCCGATCAGACGCACAAGGGATTCAGTGGCGCTCATCGGGTGACTTCCAGCAATTGCGCATGGAGTTCCGGTGTTGCGGCGCTAATAACGCGACCGTCTGAGCCAAGGCCAAGCGGTTTACCCTCCCAATCCGAGATCACCCCGCCGGCCGCTATGACCAACGCACAAAGCGGCAGATAGTCATAAGGTTGGAGGTTATAATCGACAACGGCATCAATATGGCCAGCGGCCAGCAATGCGTGCGGGTAGCAATCATAGGCAAAGCGGCGGGTTGCACCGCTTTGGGTGAGGCGGTCATACACAGCCTCATCACCTGCCCGCATATGTTCAGGCTCATTTACATAAAGCACGGCTTTATCAAGCTCTTGCTGGCGTGACGTCTGGATTTTGGAACCATTGAGCTGCGCCACTTCTCCCATACCGGTGTATATTTCGTTCAGTGCCGGCATACCGACAACCCCGATCTTCGGTGCTCCGTTTTCCAGCAAAGCCAGCAAAAACCCGAAGGTTGGATAACCGGAAAGAAAAGAGCGGGTGCCATCTATCGGGTCCAGCACCCAAACGCGCGCTTTATCCAGCCCCTCGGCCCCCTCTTCTTCTCCAAACAGCCCGTCATCCGGAAAATCCTGCGCCAACCGCGCGCGCACAAATTTTTCAACCGCTTTGTCCGCAACGGTTACCGGACTCAGGTCAGCCTTTACCTCGATCCCGAGATCACCCCGAAAATAGCTCATCGCTTCTTTGCCCGCATCCCGCGCGAGGGTGGTAGCGTAATCTAGCAATTCACTATCGGATTTCGGCATCCAAAGGCTCCGTTTTCGACAAAATGTCGCGGCGAAGACCATGCGCCTGTTTGCGACATATTGCCAGTAAAATCGGCGGTTACTTGTATTATTAGGGAAAACAGCCCATATAGGCGCAAATTTAATGACTTCGGAGGTAGCTATGGCTATCCGTTCAAAACTTGCCATCCTTCTGCTCGCGGCGCTCACCGCCTGCACACAGATCTCCCCTATGGAAGCCACGCTTTCAAGCTCGGGCTATACCTCGAATGATCTCGACTGCCTGAGTGAGGCGCTCTACTTCGAGGCCCGCGGCACCACTGTGGCCGGCGAACGCGCTGTGGGTGAGGTTATCCTGAACCGCGCCGCAGATACACGCTTCCCAGCTTCCGTCTGTGGCGTGGTTGACCAGCGCTATAACGGAAGCTGTCAGTTCAGCTACCGGTGCGATTCCATCCCGAATGACCAGTTTTCGGAACCGGCCTCCTTGGCGCAATCCCGCTCGATCGCGCTCGAGTTGCTGATCGACCGTGATGAAGATATCACCAACGGCGCCCTGTTTTTCCATGCCAAGTTTATGGAGCCGGGGTGGTTTAACACACTTTCCAAACGCGGCCAATTTGGCGGAAATATTTTCTACCGCTAAGCTGGATTTGATGCTAGATCAGGCCTATGGCCAAACTCTATTTCAATTATTCGACCATGAACGCCGGCAAGAGCACAATCCTCTTGCAGGCGTCCTATAACTATAATGAAGGCGGGATGGAGACCTATCTCCTGACCGCCAAGCTCGATGACCGCGCCGGTGTTGGCAAAATTGCCAGCCGGATCGGGATTGACGCTCCATCGGATTACTTTTCGCCCGAAAGTGACCTGTTTGAAATGATCAAGGCGCGACAGGCAAAAGGGCCAATCGCCTGTGTGTTTATCGACGAAGCCCAGTTTTTGAGTAAAGACCAGGTTTGGCAACTGGTGCGCGCGGTAGATGACCTTGGGGTTCCGGTGATGTGCTATGGCTTGCGGGTGGATTTCATGGGAGAGCTCTTCCCCGGTTCCGCCGCCCTGCTGGCATGGGCGGACGAAATGCGCGAAGTCCGGACGATTTGCGCTTGCGGCAAAAAGGCAACCATGGTGGTCCGGCAGGATGATTCGGGCCGTGTGCTCACCGATGGTGAACAGGTGCAGATCGGCGGGAACGAGACCTATCTCTCGCTCTGCCGCCGCCACTGGCGAGAGGCCGTTGGCCGTTAAACCACCTGATGCGGCGGCACTTTTCCGTCAAAATAGGCTACAAGATTGTCAATGGCGCGCATTCCCATGGCTATGCGGGTTTCCAGTGTTGCACTACCGATATGTGGCAACAACGTGACATTTTCCATTGCTTTCAACGCCTCGGGCACCTCTGGCTCCCGCTCAAAAACATCAAGACCAGCGCCCGCGATGGTACCGCTTTGCAAAGCCTCAACCAAAGCGGATTCGTCTACGACATCTCCGCGCGCGGTGTTGACCAGATAGGCGGTTGGCTTCATCAATGCCAAGCGTTCCGCATTGATGAGATGGTGGTTTTCAGCATGACCGGGCACGTGGAGCGAGATCACATCTGACTGTGCCATCAGGTCTTCAATCGTATCCACATTCTGCGCTTCAGGGATCGCAGAAACATAGACGTTGGAGCGGTTGTAGTATTTCACATTCATCCCGAATCCAAAATGCGCCCGCATGGCCAAAGCTGTGCCGATCCGTCCCATCCCAATTACCCCGAGCGTTTTACCGCGCAACGAAGTCCCGAGACCGGAGGTGAGGTCAAAACCATCCCATTCACCGCGGCGCAACCGGGTTTCGTGCATCCAGACCCGCCGTGTTGCATTCAGAATGAGGGTCATGGCTAGGTCAGCCGTGGCGTCATTCAACACGTCGGGCGTGTTGGTAACCACAACGCCTTCGTCCTCGGCAGCTTCGATATCAATATGGTTGGTGCCCACACCAAAGTTAGCCACAATACCCGCTTTCCGCGCCCCGCCGGCGTGCAAAATCTCGGCGTCGATATTGTCTCCGAATGCACACAAGAGGCCGTCTGCATGCGCCATAGCTTTTATCAGCTTTGGCTTGCTAAAGAGCGTGTCCGACGGGTTAAGCGCCACGGTGAACAGGCTTTTGAGCCGGCGCTCGACAGCTTCGGGCAGCTTGCGGGTGGCAATAATTCTGGGTTTAGCCATGGTTGGCTCCTAGTGTATCCGGCCGCCAAGGGGCACTTCTTGATCAGGTGTCAACAAAACGATACCGCCAGCGGCATCGGCCGAACCGATCACCAAAAATTCAGACATAAATTTGCCGATTTGACGTGGCGGAAAATTGACAACCCCCACAACCAGCTTTCCCACAAGGGCGTCCGGTGAATAATTGTCGGTGATTTGAGCCGAGGTCTTTTTCTCTCCGATTTCGGGACCAAAATCGACCCAGAGCTTGATCGCAGGTTTACGCGCTTCCGGGTAGGGTTCAGCCTTAACAACTTTGCCCACGCGCATATCGACCTGTAAAAATGTTTCAAAGTCCAGCATGGCCGCCTCGGTTGTCTGGTTGGAATCACGGCACAATAAATGGCGCGGGCCAATTTACTTGTCAATGCTTGCGGTCGGGAAATGAACGCCGAATTAGCTTTCACGTAGCTCCCGTGAACGATTTGCCGCAGCCGCAACCGTTTGCCTGATAAGCGGTTTAAGCCCTGTTTCAGGGTCCATCAACACACGAAGGCCAGCCTCGGTGGTCCCTGCCGGACTTGTCACATTAATGCGCAATTGTGCTGCTGAGTCATCAGACTGCGCGGCCAAATGCCCTGCACCAGAGACCGTAGCCGTGGCTAGCTTGGTGGCCATTGGTTCCGGTAAACCTTCGGCGATTCCGGCTTCTGTCATCGCTTCGATCATATGGAACACATAGGCAGGGCCTGAACCGGAAAGCCCGGTTACCGCATCCATCTGGCTCTCGTTATCCAGGGGTATCGTCTCTCCGATCCCGTTCAAGAGCGTTTCTGCCAAGCGCATATTCTCTTTCGAAACCAATTCGTTACCTACAATTGCGGTAATGCCTTTACCAATGGCGGCTGGTGTGTTGGGCATGGCGCGAATTATCGGGCTATCCCCCAGTTCCGAGGCCAGCGTATCCAGAGAAATCCCTGCAGCTATTGATAAGTATAGCGTTGAACTACTTTTCACGGCGCGCAATTGCGGCAACGCTTCCTTCATATATTGCGGCTTTACGGCCAGCATACATAGATCAGGGGAATCGGGCAGGCCTTCGTTTAGGTGTAAACCTTCCTCTTTCAACGCGATCAAGCGCTCAGAAGGATATGGCTCCAAAATCCAAACCAGCCGTGGGGCTATCCCGCTCGCGAGCCATCCCTCAAGCATCGCAGAACCCATTTTTCCACACCCGACAAGAACAAGACCATTCTGAATATCCATTGCTTAAGCCCGCCCGTATCCTTCAACAATTGCCATTTCCAGTGCCTCGACCGGGCGCGCATCACCCCAGCTAACCAACTGAAATGCCGGGTATAATTTCTCACAGGTTGCGACGCTGATCCGGAGAACCTCGTCCACCTGCTCCGGGCTGGCCACGGCGCCACCGGCCAGATTAAGACCATAAATAAAAGCCATAGACTGCTGGTCATGCCAATAAGTGAAGGCACCGCTCCAACACCTATCGTTGGCGAGGTTCAGGGTTTCATAAAGCGCCGGGAACCGGTTTTCAGGTGGTGCAAATTCAAAGCTGCACACCAAGCGTAAAGTTTCGTTGGGCTCGGACCAAACAAGGCTGATCGCATATTGTTGCCACAAGCCTTCCACCACCACGGCGATCTGGTCATCATGGGTGCGCTCGAATATCCACTCGCGTGACTGCGCCAACGATTGAACAAGATCAATCGGGTGCAGGTCATCCATTTCCTGAAACTGTGCCATACGCTCCGCCATTTCTATGGGAAGCGCCTATAACTCGTGTGTTTTAGCGCTCGCCATACAATATGTATGGTCGCCCGAAACTTAAGAACTGTAAAGTGATTCTTTGATGCGCTATTTCTGTTGGGCTTCCAGCGCGTCGATTCTTGTTTTTAAAGCTTCGTTTTCCTCACGCGCTTTTTGCGCCATCAACCGCACCGCTTCAAATTCTTCGCGCGAAACAAATTCGCGCTCGGAAAGCCAGCGGTCCATCAGGGACTTCACGGCAGTTTCTGCTTCGGTCCGCGCACCTTGCGCAACGCCCATTGCATTGGTCATTAATTTTGACATATCGTCGAGAACACGGTTGCGTGATTGCATGGCTCGTTCCTTTATCCGAATTTACGAGTATATATAGGCCCGCGCCCAGCAAAATACCATGGGTTTTGACACGAAACAGGAGACTCACCCGGTGCCATTCGCCATTCCCTTTCCAAATATTGATCCTGAACTGTTTTCCTTTGACCTCTTCGGCTTTCATATCGCGCTACGCTGGTATGCGTTGGCCTATATCGCAGGGCTGGTCATTGGGTGGCGATACATGGTGATTTTGGTGCAAAATACTTCCCTTTGGGTCGCTTCACCAATGAGTAAAAAGCAGATAGAAGACCTGATGACATGGATAGTTATCGGCGTTATCCTTGGAGGGCGGCTTGGGTTCGTTTTCTTCTACAACTTCGCCTATTTCAGTGCTAATCCTGTAGATATATTGAAAGTTTGGGAGGGCGGGATGTCCTTCCATGGCGGGTTTATCGGGGTGATCGCGGGTGTTTTCTTCTTTGCAAAGCACAACAGGTTGCCAATATTGAGCGTTGGAGATGTGGTAGCCGCGGCGACTCCTTTCGGGCTGTTTTTCGGGCGTATTGCCAATTTTATCAAACCCGAATTATGGGGGCGGCCAACCGAGTCTGCCCTGGGTGTCAACTTCCCCGATCCGCGCGCACAGATTTGCCCACCCGAGTGGATAGGCGAGTGTCTTCGGCATCCGAGCCAGCTTTATGAGGCCGGTCTCGAAGGCTTGGCCCTCGGAGCGATCATGAGTTGGGTTATTTGGCGCAAAGGTTGGCTGCGCTCGCCCGGAAAAGTTATCGGGCTGTTTTTACTCGGTTATGGCAGCTCCCGCTGGGTGGTGGAGTATTTCCGGCAACCAGACGCTCAGTTTACCTCGCCGGAAAATCCAGTTGGCTACCTGTTCACATTCGCACAAACTGGCGTAACGATGGGGCAATTGCTGTCTCTGCCAATGATAATTCTGGGGGCTTGGATGATCCTGAAAATGAGGCCAAGCACTTGAATCCGCTTCGCAAAATCATCGAAACCGAAATCCGGGAAAACGGACCCATCGGGCTGGATCGCTACATGGAGCTTTGCCTCTCCCATCCGGAATACGGATATTACATGAGCCATCAGCCATTTGGGAAGAGCGGAGATTTCACGACTTCGCCGGAGATCAGCCAGATGTTTGGAGAGCTAATCGGGCTATGGCTAGTGCATATGTGGCAAGAGCTCGGCGAACCGAACCCTTTTGCCTTGGTTGAGTTGGGACCCGGTCGCGGAACCCTGATGGCCGACATTTTGCGGGTGGCAAGGCTCCACCCTGCCTTTCTGAGCGCCGCGCAAATATTTCTTCTCGAAAGTAGCCGCAAGTTACAAACGGAACAAACGAGCCGCTTACAAGATTTCGAGGTAACATTTTTGGATACGGTCTCCGATATCCCTGAAATGCCGATAATCCTTGTCGCAAACGAGTTTTTCGATGCGCTACCGGTCCGTCAATTTGTAAAAAACGACTTTGGATGGCAGGAACGAATGCTCAATGAGAAGTTCGAAATTTGCTTAGCCAAAACCATAGAGATGGCGGAGTTGGACAAGCGGTTTGAGGGGGTTGAAACGGGTAGGATTGTGGAAGTGAACTTGGCAGGTGAAACGATTTCTGATGTGATCACAAAAAAGATAACCGCACAATCCGGAGCCGCACTGATTGTAGACTATGGAGAGTTTGACGGGGTTGGGGATACAATGCAGGCCGTTAAAAACCATCACCTTGTCAACCTTTTTGACGATCCGGGCACGGCCGATGTATCGGCGCATGTCCGGTTCACGGATCTAGTTCAAAACGGAGTGTCACATGCGTTCACGACACAACGAGATTTTTTAAGCCAGCTAGGAATAGATACGCGCCGACAAGTGTTGGAATCCAAGTCTGGGTTTGATTTAGGGGGCGCTCAGGAGAAATTGATAGGAGAGGATAATATGGGTTTACTTTTCAAAGTGTTAGCGATTTCTTCCCTGCCGTTGACTGATGCTCCGGGATTTCAAAAATGAATTTGGAACCTACTAAATCTGTTTTGCTCGGTTCTGCCTCGCACGGTTTTTTTACCAGAGTTGGCGGTGTATCCGAGGGGATTTTTGCTGAACTGAATTGTGGATACGGCTCACCAGAAGACCGGACCATAATTCAGCAAAACCGAAAGCTCATAGCCGCAAATATCGGGGTATCTGAGGACCGGCTGTTTTCGGTCACGCAGACCCATTCAGCAAATGTGATCACAATTGATGATCCTATGAATTTTCGACCCGCTACCGAAGCGGACGCGATGGTCACAAACCGGGAAGGAATTGCACTTGCTGTGCTAACAGCCGATTGTGCCCCCATTCTTTTTCACGATGTTAGCACAGGTGTCGTAGGGGCGGCTCACGCTGGATGGCGCGGCGCTTTTGGCGGAGTTCTTGAAGCAACTATTGAAAGCATGTGCGCATTGGGGGCTGTGCGCCACCAGATCAATGCTGTGGTCGGGCCTTGTATCAGCCAAAAGAATTATGAGGTCGGGCAAGAGTTTTTTGAAGCGTTTTTGGACAGCAATCAGAGGTTTTCCCGGTTTTTTGTGAATGCGCCAAATGAAAAGTATCTTTTTGACCTGCCGGCCTTTGTGTTGGAACAACTGCGCACACAGGAGATTGGCCAAACGGAATGGACAGGTCATTGCACTTATGCTGACCCCAAGAGGTTTTATTCTTACCGATATTCACAGCACAATAACCTGCCGAGCTACGGCCGCCTTTTGTCTGTGATCACAAAATAGGTATTATGATTCAACGCGTTGCTCAAGAATGTCGAAGGGTACACCTGGTTCATCTTTACCACAGCGGATAACGAGAGATGTTTTAACACTCGCAACATTGGGAGCTGATGTCAGCTCTCTGGTCAGAAAATCCTGAAAAGTGGAAAGATCCGGGGCGACACATTTAAGAATGAAGTCAATCTCCCCGTTGAGCATGTGGCACTCGCGCACCAATGGCCAATCTTGCACACGATTTTCAAAATCGACAAGGTCAGATTCGGCCTGCGAGTGAAGCCCGACCATCGCAAAAACCTGAACCTCGAAGCCGAGGTTTCGAGTGTTTACGTCTGCGTGATATCCTTTGATAAAACCCAGTTCCTCAAGCGTTCGAACACGGCGCAAGCAAGGCGGTGCCGAAATTCCAACGCGCTGTGAAAGCTCCACATTTGTCATACGACCATCCGATTGTAACTCGGCGAGAATTTTCCGGTCAATCGGGTCGAGTTTAGTATGGGGCATTTCTATCCTGACAATTGGCAAAGTATTCTCCTTATTACCTAACCCCGCAGATTTTCGCAATATTATTTCGCAACGTCCGGCTGTTTCGGCTGAGATTTTCAAGTGTCGCAGGGGCTTCAAACCTTGCTGTGCACACCCTATATTGGGGACAACCAATTTATCGAAGGCTTTGAAAATGAGTGAAACGAAACACACAAAATTGTTGATTATCGGCTCCGGACCAGCCGGATATACCGCAGGGGTTTACGGCTCACGCGCTATGCTCGAACCGGTTCTTGTACAAGGGATCCAGCCCGGCGGGCAGTTGACAATCACAACAGAAGTTGAAAACTGGCCTTCACGCAAAGAAGTCCAAGGCCCTGATTTGATGTCAGAAATGGAAGATCATGCACGAGAAGCCGGAACCGAGATCATCGCGGATCACATAAGCGATCTGGATCTTTCCAAACGCCCGTTCACCGCAAAAGGTGAAACCGGAACAACCTACATCGCGGATTCGGTTGTGCTCGCGACAGGGGCTCAGGCCAAATGGCTGGGAATGCCATCAGAGGAAAAATTTAAGGGCTTCGGCGTGTCAGCTTGTGCAACCTGCGACGGGTTTTTCTATCGCGGCCAAGAGATTGTAGTGATCGGTGGTGGCAACTCGGCCGTTGAAGAAGCCTTGTTTCTGACGAACTTCGCTTCGAAAGTTACCCTTATTCACCGGCGCGGCGAGCTGAGGGCTGAAAAAATCCTGCAAAATCGCCTCCTCAACCACGAAAAAATTGTGCCGCTCTGGTTTCATGAGCTTGAAGAGGTTTATGGTTCTGACCAACCGCTTGGGGTTGAAGGGGTTAAGGTTAAGCATGTTGAAACCGGCGAAATCACCGATATTCCATGCAAAGGTGTTTTTGTTGCGATCGGGCATGCGCCATCCAACGAGCTCGTGAAAGACACGCTTGAAACCCATATGGGCGGCTATGTGGTCACAAAACCTGACAGCACGGCAACCTCCATTCCGGGCGTTTTTGCGGCTGGCGATATTACCGACTACAAATACCGTCAGGCGATTACCTCTGCGGGAATGGGGTGCATGGCAGCGCTCGAAGCGGAGCATTTTCTGGCAGAGCAGGAATAGAGTTCAATTCAGTCAGCTCAACGGCAACTGAATTGTTAAACAACCCTTGGTATTGGGACTAAATGGCGTTACACAGCGTTATTTAGTCCTATCTAACCAACGGATTACCATGTTGAACCTGACCCCTATCCCCGAGCTTTTTGTATCTTACGACAGCGCAGAAAAGCTAAAACTTGAAGCGGCTGAGCTACCAAGCTGGGACCTATCTCCACGGCAAGTATGCGACCTTGAGCTCCTGATGAATGGCGGATTTAACCCGCTGAAGGGTTTTTTGGGGAAAGAGGACTACGATTCTGTTGTCGAAAACATGCGACTGGCAGATGGTACACTCTGGCCGATTCCGATCACATTGGATGTTTCGGAGAAATTTGCCGAGAGCGTTGAGGTCGAGCAAGATATTGCCCTTCGCGATTCTGAAGGTGTTATTTTGGCAATTCTCTCGCTGTCCGACAAATGGGTGCCAGATAAATCACGCGAAGCTACGCATGTGTTTGGTGCGGACGATTCCGCCCACCCGGCTGTAAATTACCTTCATAATCATGCAGGTAGCGTATATTTGGGCGGCGCCGTTATCGGGATTCAGGCACCGGTTCACTATGATTATCGCCGCCGTCGGGACACGCCTAACGAACTACGCGCCTATTTCCGGAAAATGGGTTGGCGCAAGGTCGTTGCTTTCCAAACACGCAATCCACTTCACCGTGCGCATCAGGAACTGACCTTTCGCGCCGCCAAGGAAACGCAGGCGAACCTGTTGATCCACCCGATTGTGGGAATGACCAAACCCGGCGATATTGACCATTTTACCCGCGTCCGGTGCTATGAAGCTGTGCTTGATAAATATCCGCAATCCACCACGGCCATGAGTTTGCTAAACCTTGCGATGCGCATGGCTGGCCCGCGTGAGGCGGTCTGGCATGGATTGATCCGGAAAAACCACGGTTGCACCCATTTTATTGTTGGCAGAGACCACGCGGGGCCCGGCAAAAACACTTCTGGCGAAGATTTTTACGGCCCCTATGACGCGCAGCAGCTTTTCAAAAAGCACGAAGCCGAGATCGGCGTGGAAATGGTGGACTTCAAACACATGGTCTATGTGCTTGAAAAAGCTCAATATGAGCCTGTTGATGAGGTCGCCAAAGATATGACCGTCTTGAATATATCCGGAACCGAATTGCGGAGACGGCTTTCTGAAGGGTTGGAAATTCCAGACTGGTTTTCCTTCCCGGCTGTTGTAGATGAGCTTCGCCGTACGCGCCCGGCCCGCCATAAACAAGGCTTTACCGTATTTTTTACAGGCCTCTCCGGATCGGGAAAATCTACGATTGCCAACGCACTTATGGTGAAGCTGATGGAAATGGGCGGTCGGCCGGTGACCTTGCTTGATGGCGATGTCGTTCGTAAAAACCTGTCATCCGAACTTGGGTTTTCAAAAGAACATCGCGACCTCAACATACGCAGAATTGGCTATGTGGCATCCGAAATAACCAAAAACGGTGGGATTGCGATCTGCGCCCCGATCGCGCCTTACACCACCACTCGCCGCGCTGTAAGAGAAGACATCGAGGCATTTGGCTCGATGGTTGAGGTACACGTTGCTACGTCACTGGAAGAATGCGAACGGCGCGATAGAAAAGGCCTCTATATGCTTGCAAGGGCCGGTAAAATAAAAGAATTTACTGGTATTTCTGATCCGTATGAAGAGCCTGTAAACGCTGAACTGACAATTGACACAGAGAATGTTGATGTCGACAACTGCGCGCATCAGGTTATTTTGAAGCTCGAGCAGATGGGATTAATTGCCGGTTAGCGATTGTTGATTTCTATCTTTTGGGCATGGGCTTGCGGGGCTTCTCTTTGCAGTTCGATATGGAGCAATCCGTTTTCCATATAGGCATGGAGAACATCAACACCATCCGCGAGCACAAATGCGCGCTGAAATTGGCGTGTGGCGATGCCTCTGTGTAAAAAGGTTTTGTCACTTGAGTCATCGTCCCGTGCGCCTTTGACCAAAAGCTCACCGCCTGCCAATGTGATTGAGAGGTCTTCATCGCCAAACCCTGCAACCGCCAGCGTGATCCGAAACGCGTTTTCACCTGTTTGTTCAATATTGTAGGGCGGGTAGCCATCATTTTTGGCGCTCCGTTCGACCTGACGGTCAAGCTGTTCGAAACCGAGCAAAAACGGGTGGTTGGCGAAACTTGATTTGCCCATGTCAAAACCCCTGTGAAAGCGAAATATGGTCAAAATATGGGGCTGGAAGGCCCTCAGCACAAGGGGGTGAGTTGTATCCGCCTCGTGCTTCGGATAAAAGGCGGCAAAGCAACCAAAGAAACGGTACTGGACATGGTGAAAGTCGGGATTGTAATGGGAAGTCAGTCTGATTGGCCAACCATGAAAGAGGCAGCGGATATTCTTGACGTTCTTGGCGTTCGCTATGAAGCGAAAATTGTGAGCGCGCATCGCACGCCAGACCGGCTGTTTGATTATGCCGAAAAGGCCGTTGCAAATCAGATCAATGTCATTATCGCTGGTGCCGGTGGTGCTGCCCATTTGCCCGGAATGTTGGCTGCAAAGACCCGCGTGCCGGTGCTGGGTGTTCCGGTCAAGAGCTCCATCCTCTCAGGCTGGGATTCTCTGCTTTCCATTGTTCAGATGCCCAAGGGTATTCCGGTTGGAACACTGGCAATTGGCCCAGCGGGTGCGGCAAATGCCGGACTTCTGGCCGCTGCGATCTTGGCAAACACGGATGCTGAACTAGCCGAACGTCTTGATATTTATCGCAAAAACCAAACTGAAGGCATTTCCAAGGAGCCTGAGCTTGGCTAAAACAATTGGCATTCTGGGCGGTGGTCAACTCGGGCGGATGCTGTCTATGGCGGCCGCGAGACTTGGGGTTAAAACACATATTTTTGAACCCCTCCCCAATCCTCCGGCGGGGGACGTTGCGTCAAAAGTCACCACAGCAGATTATTCAGATGAGGACGCCCTTAAAGCGTTTGCAATGAGTGTTGACGTCGTGACTTACGAGTTCGAGAACATTCCAACTGAAGCGCTCGATATTATCGAGTCTTTCTGCCCTGTCTATCCGGGGCGCAACGCTCTGGAAACGTCGCAGGACCGTCTTGCAGAAAAGCGGTTTTTGGAGGGCATTGGCCTATCGGTTGCGCCTTATGCGCAAATTGATAGTCTGAAAGACCTCGAAGGGGCTTTGGAGGAGATCGGCGTGCCGGCTATCCTAAAAACGCGTCGGTTCGGATATGACGGTAAGGGGCAGTTTAAAATCGTGGCGAAAAATCAAGCGGTTGAAGCGTTTGATTCGATTAAGGGTGCGCCAGCTGTCTTGGAAGGATTTGTCCGGTTTGAGCGGGAAATATCAATAATTGCCGCGCGCAACAAAAATGGCGAGATTTCCAGCTTTGATCCGGGCGAAAACATCCATCTTGATGGCACTTTGCATTCCACAACGGTGCCGGCATCGCTTTCACATGCTCTGCAAACGGATGCGGTATTGCTGGCAGCACGCGTTTTAAACGCTTTAGACTATATCGGTGTAATGGGTGTTGAACTCTTCGTTACGCAAAATGGTTTAACGGTAAACGAAATTGCGCCGCGTGTTCACAATTCCGGCCATTGGACGCAAAACGCCTGCTTGATTGACCAGTTTGAGCAGCACATTCGTGCTGTTTTGGGTGAGCCTTTGGGCGATGGTCAACGGCACAGCGACTCTGTGATGACCAACTTAATTGGCGAAGATGTCAACCATTTGGAAAAATTCAACAATTATGCGCTTCACCTCTATGGAAAAGCAGACATAAAGGCGGGCAGGAAAATGGGGCATATCAATCAGATAAGCCCCAAAAGCACCTAACAGGTTATTCAGAATTGTTTATGGTTTAACCGTAAACCGATTCTTTGCCGAACTTCTTGGCGAGCATATAATATATAACAGCGCGGTATTTATTCCGGTTTGATTTGCCGTAGGTTTCGATCGCTTCATCGATAGCGGCCATCAGTTCCGGGCCATCAGCCAAACCGAGCTTTTTCACGAGAAAGTTGTTTTTAACAGTTTCGAGCTCAGATTTTTGCGAACCGGCCACCGTTGAGGCATCTGCGTCATAAATTGACGGGCCACAGCCGATGGTTACTTTAGTTAACAAATCCATATCCGGCGTCATGCCGCATTTGTCTTTTAAGTCAGATGCATAGACTGCGATCAGATCGTCTCTTTTACCCATTTGGGATCTCCTCACTTGGTTTATAGATTTGAGGCTAGTCTATTCACGGATTCAGCGCAACATATTGTAGCTTTTGACCGCTCGGGCAGGATATGAATAGACAGAAATCCACCGATCTCCTAAGAAACCCTAAAAACGAGAGCCTAATCACGCAAGCAGCCTAAAGTTGTCACTATATACGAACGCTAATCGGGAGATACGGTGGTGCGTTAAACTCGGTCCGCTCCGATGATCTCTCCGCGGTCCCGATTTCCGAACTGGTTTCGCGCAATCCTGAGATGGGTACGGTGAACTTCGTAGCAAAAAGGTGCATGCAACGTAAAAAATTGTGTAATCTTCTCGGGGTATCTGTATCAAAATTTGATGTAATCGAACTTAGTGAGGCTTTCGCGGCTCATGAACTTGCAGTTATACGACAATTGGGGCTAAACGACGAAGCTAA
>Ga0209121_10002386_pt1 | contig 19143 bp, 13 predicted proteins | sample Cruoilmetagenom3_FD_187292 | JGI IMG/M metagenome (GOLD analysis project Ga0209121, IMG submission 187292) | Oil polluted marine microbial communities from Coal Oil Point, Santa Barbara, California, USA - Sample 3 (SPAdes) (version 2) | ecosystem: Environmental > Aquatic > Marine > Oil seeps ...
GGTTCGGTCGGCTCCCGCAAACCCCTTTGATAACACGGAAAAATCCGTTCCCGTCAGGGCGGTGTCACTGGTTCGCAATGGGGATAATGGCGGAGGGAATGACTCGCTCCGCAATTCGGCTGTTTTGGCGTTTCGGATCGAGTCTAGACGCCACGAAAATCCCTGAAATCTTGAGAAAAGTGTCCGACCCCTTGCCGATAGGCATCGCGCTACCGCGAAGGGTCCGACTTAGCTTCGACGGCATGCGCCATTTTACGCTAGCCCCGCCTGTTTCGGACATAGCCTCGGGGCACTCAACATATCGACTTGAATAGGTTTTCTTCTCACGCCTTCGTTCTGCTGCGACCAAAGTGAGTTGTGCAAAAGGAGACGAAAATGAGCGAAGTATGTCTGAGTCAGATCGAACTAGCGGCCCGTTGGAAGATCAGCCACCGAACACTTGAACGCTGGCGTTGGGCTCAGGAAGGTCCGCGATACCTGAAGATCGGCGGCCGGGTCGTGTACAGAGTGTCCGACGTCGAGGCATTTGAACGCGAGGTTCAAAGCTTTCCGGACGAGCTACCGGCCGAAGGCTGAGCAACCCACCTCGCCCCTCCCAGGGCTGCGGCAGCGCGAAAAAGACAATCACACGAAGCATTTCTATTGAATACGAGCTGACTCCTCGCTAGCGTGCAGTCAGCACAAAAAATAGGCGCGCATATTAATCAAACGCGCCGAGCTGGGAGTGCGAAGTGGATAGTGACAAGTCGGAGCTTCGTTGGGGAGTCGCGCAGCGCCTCGAGTTCATCGAGTTCCGACTATTTTGGGAGGGGCATGTGAACCGCAGCGACTTGATGGAACAGTTTGGGCTTTCGGTGAACCAAGCGTCCGCCGACCTGAACCGCTATATCGGTTTCGTGCCGGACAACATGGTCTATGACAAGAGTGCGCGGACATATGTCCGTGGCCCGGAGTATGCCCCACACTTCCTGAAACCCGACGCCAGCCGCTACCTCGCGCAACTGCGGTCATTGGCAGATGGCATCCTAGACAGCGACGATACCTGGATCGCTGAATTGCCCTCTTATGATGCTGCTCCCACGCCAGCCCGTGGCGTCAATCCGGTGACGCTCCGCTCGGTTGTCGGCGCCATCCGCCGCTCTGAGGCCATCGAGGTTAAGTACCAGTCCCTCTCGCGCCCAGAGCCGAGCTGGAGGTGGATCGCGCCTCACGCCATCGGGTTCGATGGCTTTCGATGGCACACGCGAGCTTTTTGTAAGACCGACGCGGTTTTCAAGGACTTTCTGTTTTCGCGCATCCTACAGACGCGTGGAGTTGAAGCCAGCGAAGTCACGGATGCGGCGGATGCTGACTGGCAAGAGCATGTCATGCTTGAGATCGGCCCCCACCCCGAACTGTCCGAAAGTCAGAAGAAGGTGATCGCGCTCGACTATGGAATGCACGGCGGCAAGGCGCAGATAAAGATTCGACGCGCTCTGCTCTACTACGCACTCAAGCGTCTTGGGCTCGATACCGATCCCAGCGCCAGAAAGCCGCAGGATCAGCAGATCGTTTTGCTCAACAAGAACCAGATAGACCAGAGCGAAGGATGAAATTGCTATGAGCAAAGATTTTCAGGCTCTCCGCGAACTCATCTTGCAGCTAGTCCCCGCCGACGGCTCTACGATCGGCAATCAGGCGCTAATCGCCGAACTGCAAAACTATCTGCCCGAACTGAGCGACGCCGAATACCATGCGGCGAAGGACGCGCTCGTCGTCGAGGGAATTCTTATGAAAGGGCGCGGTCGTGGTGGTTCAGTCTCCCGAACGGGAAGTGAACCACGCTTAGCCTCAGCGGCAACACAAACTAGGCCAAAGCCTGCACTCAATTCCGAGTACGCCGAAGTTAACTCTGCATTGAACGACTACTTCTTCCACGGCCGCTTTGAGATGCTGCCGGTCTACCTGGACCTGGAGGGGGACGCGGAGACTGAGTTGACTGAAGCGCTCGAAATGGATCCCGATGAACTTGGCGATTTCATCGGGCTATGTGCAGCGCAATCGCTACGCTTTGACAAGACAGACCCCTACTCTGACCATGTCGAGTGGCTAAAGGATTGGAGCCAAACGGGTCGCCAAGAGCCGCCGCCATTCACAGCCCTCCTAGCCGCTCTCTCGATTGCCGCCGAAAGAATGGGGGCAGACCAAAATTTCTCTCCCAACAACTACTATGAGCGTCTTTTCGAGCTTCTAGGGGTCAAGGGCGCGACTAACCAACAAAAGCTAAAACTGTACGCAAAGAGCACACGCCAATTTTGGAGAGCGCTCAATCTTTGGCTTTCCGAGAATGACTTCTTACTGGGCCGTCCGACGGCAAGGGCACTGATCAGCCACTGGCAGTACGCGAGCTATGCCTTATCGCAAGCGCTGGTGAGGGACGCAGACCGAAATAGGTTTGCGGGCCTTTTCGAATCCTACGACCTTGTCCCGGGGGACCCTGTCCCCGAGGCGGAGATGGTCCTTCTAGTTCATGACTGGATGACCTCTCATGGACCCACGGGGCCTACGGCTTGGCTACGAAAGCTCTGGGCCGCGAATGAGCTCAGGGAGCGCGTGGTCGCAGCCGCACTGGACGCTTTTGAAACTTGGGAGAAATCGAATGCCACGACCGCGGATGGCTCCCGGAATGCCCGGCTCCAATGGCAGCTGGGCTTCACTGGTTTCCCAGGAAAACGGGCGCGTCTTTCACTCGTGGTCACCCGCGGCGGACAGGAAGAGGCTCTTCAGCCTGATTCCTCGTCCACAGGAGTCGAATCAGAGCTTTTCTTGGAAGGCGGCATTGAAGCAGGCAGTCAGTTTCTTGGGCCTCTCCAATCCCTTAACTTGGACCTCTTGCTACTGCAGTCACGTAAATTCACTGGGGTCGAAAGTGGCATTTCGTACAATTACGTCGCGAAACCGATCTTACCTCTTGCCCGGTCTCCCGACGGCCCTGCCTACAGAGAAGTATCTCGCGTAAGTCTCTTTGATGAACACGCTATCCTTTGCCACGAGGCTTGGCTCGAGAAAGTCGAAGGACATCTCTCGAAATGTGCGCGCTTAGGATATGCAGTGCTCCGCGCACAGGACATGCACGGAATTCCAGAGGGCTGGTGCATCCTGCGCGGTGTAGAAGTCGTAAGATCGGTTGATGGCGCACATGACAACCTCCACGCACTGAATCCGATCGGCAGCACGGCCGCCATCGCTTGCGTCGATGGATTGAAGCTAGGCCACGGGACTTGGCATGCTGATGCGCGCCCAACGGTTGAAGCAACTTCAGAGAAACCTGGCTGCACGCTCGAGGTTGTCCGAGAAAGGTTCGGTGACCCAGATGAGTTGCTCGTTGCGTCCAAGGCCAACGGAGACTTCATGGAGGCCGCTCTGAGCACGGTCGAGATTGCGCCGGGCACGAATTTACGCGCAGTAGTTAAGGCCAAGAGCACAGAATTCGCCGAGACCTCGTTTTCGCTTAGGAGTGCCGACGTGCCGCGTCCGCTAGGCAAGAAACGGTTCTTTCATCCCGTAGCAGAAGGCAAAGGCTTGTCACTCGAGGGAACTGTCGTCGGCTCCGGCCCCCTGCACGGACTTGAGGGATGCTTTCTTCACGGTGAATTCGGAAGCGATGAGAGCGCAAACTTGAGCGCAACAATCAACAATCAGGAAGATATTCCAGCGGGCAGCCCCGAGGTATCTCCTGAGGCAGATTGGCAGCGTTCAAGTGATGCGGCGCTAAAGGCTAGCGAAAGTTGTGTCATCCGTGGGTACCATTACTGGATCCTGGAACCTTTCCAGAAAGGTGACGACCGTTTCGAAGCCAAGATGGCAGAGTGCAAGAACTGTCATATCAGGGCACTTTCTCGGTCTCGGGAAGTCGCGAAGGGCAATTGGAAAAAGATAAGGCAGCAGGATCAGCCCGTCCCGAAGAGGAAGCGCCAGAGCGCACTCGCGAGCGGTCAGGCCGAGGGAGGCACGAACGAAGACGCCTTCATTTCACTCGACACGGTCTACGATGGTCTCTGTTATCTTGGGCAGGGAACTTGGGGAGCGTTTCAGCGGCTTGTCGCGGGAGCTTCACAGGAACCTTGGTTCGCCCATTCATTCGCGAATGATCTGTTCGCCCTCGGTCACTTGGAAACTGTGGACGCTTTCCAATCCACCACAACCGACTGGTCAGTACCACCACCAGTTTTGGTCATTAGCCTGGACAACAAGGCGCGTCTCGCCGGTTTCCATTCAAAAGCCCTTATTGAGCGCATCGACTCGGTTCTAACTCGGGAAGGTGCGATCTACGATCCTGTCTCTGCACCGGGAAGTATAAGCGCCCAGAGGTGGTCTGGATTAGCCGGGCTAGATCTAGAAGCGCTTCTGAAGGGCATCGCGGACCCACACGGTCGACCTGTAGCAATCGCACGGGGCCTTGGCGGCATTATCGCAAGCCAACTTCCGCCGCTTGACGAGGCCTGGGCGCGTGGAATGCCGATACATGTGGAGAAGTCAGATGGCTTGGCCAAGTTCGACGTTCAAAGGGCGCGTTGGACGAGCTTAGAAAGACCGCAAGACCCTGGAGCCTACAGGGTAGGTTTGCACGGAACCCGTTACTTTTATCGCGACGCGGATGGCACCTCGCGGCAAGTGGGGCATCGTATTGCAAAAGTCTTGGCCGCCCGAACCGAAAACACCCAGCTGCATGGATATGACATTTCGACAGGAAAGTTTACAGCGGCCCTTGGAGTCGACCCGCCCGGATTGTTTGCCCGGGCACTCGTCGCATCCAGTGGAATGCTTCCAACAGTTGAGGATGGGCGACTTACCTACGTGAACGTAGATCCGTCGGTAGCGGCGATGGTTTTGAAGAAGATGTACGGGAAGGACTAAAGCCTTGAGTAGAGCAACGCCGAGTGAAGTACTGGATTATATTCAAGAAGCCTACCACAAGTACTACGACAGTGCCTTCTGGATGCGCGACGACCCCCTAATGAAGGAGCGACGCACGCTTCTAGAAGAACCAGGCCTCACCGCGCAGGAAATCCTTCTGGAGGCGGTTCTGGCATACCCGTCCGCTGTCCCCGTCGACGAGGCATGCAAGGCAGCGGGTCTTCCAGACGGCGTGGCTGAGCATCTAGGTCGCGTGGTTTTTGGCGCGGACTTCGCTTTTCGGAAACATCAGGCACAATCTCTCGAAATATCTCTGGCCAAGAACGACGCTGCGATGAAGAACGTCGTCGTCACGTCAGGCACGGGTTCCGGAAAGACCGAGAGCTTTCTGCTGCCGGTGATTGCGCGGCTCTTGGCAGAGCGTTTGCGGGGTGTCGGAACCGGCTCGCTCCACAGCTGGTGGGAGCAACCATGGTCGCAGGAGAATACTTGGTCGGGCCTCCGCTCTAGGATAGACGGAGGTCCTAAACCTGCCGTTCGTGCGCTCTTGCTGTACCCTACGAACGCCCTCGTAGAGGACCAGGTATCGCGGCTGCGCCGCGCCGCTTTTCGTGCAAAGGAAATCCACGGCTCTCCCCTCTTTTACTTCGGAAGATATACGGGCGCGACCCCCGGCGCGACATACTTTCCCCCGGATCAACTCAAGGCCGGAGACCGCAATCGGATCCGGGAGGTCGCTAGGGATCTCCGAAAAATCGCCGAGGAAGCAGAGCGCCTAAAGGACCGAGACGAAGAAATACGAGGCCAGTTTCAAGATCCTTCGTGCGGCGAGATGATGACTCGCTGGGACATGATCGACGCCCCGCCAGACATCATGATCACGAACGTTTCGATGCTTAACGTCATGCTTATGCGTGACCATGAAGCGCCGATCTTCGAGGCTACGAAACAGTGGCTTCGGTCATCTCCCGATAACCACTTCTCGCTTGTTGTAGACGAACTCCACGGCTACCGCGGAACCGCTGGAACTGAGGTCGCCCTGGTTATCCGCAACCTACTCCTAAGGCTTGGGATCGAACCCGGCTCACCGCAGCTCAGATGCCTCGGAACCAGTGCGTCCCTCGATGGTGAAGAAGGGCGCGAATACCTCCAGCAGTTCTTCGGCGTCGAAAAGTCGACCTTTGCTGTCTTCCCAGGTGAGCCCCGCAAACCCAAAGTTGCGCTACCGGTTGACGAGACTCTCGTCACTGACAAGGCCGCGGCGATCATCGCGGGCGACAGCGAGGCAGTTCACGAAGTCTTGTCGCGTTTCTCACCAAGAGACGCGCTTGGCGCGGCTTGCCTAGCGGCTGGACAGAAAGAGGACTGTGGTGTTGCGCCCGCTCGAGTATCTAAGGTCAAGGAAGCGCTCTTCGGAGCTGGGGCGGATGACCTGTCGTTCACGGCGGTGCTACATGCCGCAGCGCAAGAGAAATCCACTTCGTTCGAGGAACCGAAACCATCGTTCCGCTCTCATATGTTCCTTCGGCAAATTCAGGGAATGTGGGCCTGTTCCAACCCCAATTGCAGCGAGGTCGAAACTGACCATCGGTACGAGGGACGGATTATTGGAAAAGTATTCAAGCAGCCTGCGATAAAGTGCCCTTGCGGAGGCCAAGTTCTTGAACTCCTCTACTGCTACGATTGCGGGGAGGCCTACCTCGGCGGATACGTTACGCCGACCATGGAGGGCGCCGAGGACGGTGAAGTCTTCCTCGAGTCCGGCCCCACAGACCTGTCGACAACTATGCCTGGGCTTGTCAACGAGCGGCCGAATAGCCGCTTCCGATGGTACTGGCCTGGAAAGACCGTTGACTCGGGAGTGACCACCAATTGGCAGCATAAGAACCCCGCGACCGGAAAACCCGTGTCGTTCGGCTTTTCTGCCGCGGTATACCATCCGCTCTACGGGCACCTTCGCAAAGCCCAGCCGGGCGAAACGCCCACCGGCACGATGTACCAAGTTCCGCGCGACGTAGACGTGCCAGGTCTTCCTGGGCGATGTCCGGCTTGCCAGTCGACAAAGAGCCAAAGCCGCATATTGAAGGCGTTCTTCGCAGGGAGCCGGGTCAACAGCCCAATCCGAGGTCTCCGGACCGGTTTGAACGTGACAACGCAGGTTATTGCAGATCGCGCCACGTCTAGTCTCGGTTCAGCGGATCGCGCGGCCCCAATGATCGCGTTCACAGACAGTCGCGACGATGCAGCAGATGTCGCTGCTGGACTCGAGTTGAACCACTTCCGATCGCTCGTGAGGCAGCTCGTCTTCCGAGAACTGCGACCACGCGAGCAGTTCACGCTTGAGGACGCGAAGGCTGTTGCCGAGAAGATTCAAGATGAGAGCGCGCTCGACGCGCGAGAGACGGAGATAGCCGAAAGCGTCAAGGCGTTTGACCCGAAGCTCGTGAACGCTCTCTTCATGGATGTCATAGGACGGGCGAACGAGTCCCAGCGAGCAATTATCGAGGATTTTGCTTCGAAAGCCCTTGGAAATCCCGCAATCTCCTGGAGCCAGCTCGTCTCAGGCATACTGGCCCGCCTGCTCGAGCTAGGAGAGAACCCGCAGGGTTCCGAAGCCTCTCGGCAGACGGTCGAAAATGAGCCGTGGTGGAGGTTCTTCGATGAAACGCGCCCCGCTGGTATGGAGCGTCTAGAGTCGTCGATCGAGGAAGCTGGTCGCCGAGTTATTCGCGAGAACCTTTCTTCGCTCGTAGCGGCGGCATTGTTTGACGCTGGCGGGCGCGACCTCGAGACACTCGGGATGGCCTTCGTGCGACCAGCTGGCCAGTTCGCGGACAAGCTTGGCCTCGACCCCAAGGAAGCCGAGTGCATTCTTGCGAACGTCGTACGGCTTTTGGGCCAGGCTCGCCTTTACACCGGGGGCGGTAGTAGTCAGTCGAGCACGAATACGCCGACTGCCGTGCGCAAATACCTTGAAAAGGTTGCACCGAGGGTAAACCGGGACCCGGTGGTGCTCGCGGACTCGATCGGCGAACTCCTGAGAACGGAGAGTATCGCCAATGAGAACTGGGTTCTTCAAGTTGCTCGGTACGCCAGCCTCAAGCTCGAACTAGCGCCGATAGAGACGGGGCTGGCTCGCTGTAATCGCTGCTCGCGGATCTCCGCTAATACTGGGATCAAGGCTTGCACGTCGCTCAACTGCGAGTCCGACAGCTTCTCGCCAATCGAGCCGCCGGAAGACGACTACTACCGCTGGCTATCGGGAGAAACTGCGCACAGGCTCAATGTAGAGGAATTAACAGGCCAAACCAAACCGCTCTCTGAGCAACGCAGACGTCAACGGCTATTCAAGGGAGCCTTTCTGGATGGCGAAGACCAGCGTGTCCACGGGATCGACGTCCTAAGCGTTACCACGACTATGGAAGTCGGCGTCGACATCGGCTCGCTTGAGCTTGTGATGATGGCAAACATGCCACCACAACGGTTCAATTACCAACAGCGGGTCGGGCGCGCTGGCCGCGCCGGGCAGAGCTTCTCCTACGCCCTCACGATTTGTCGCGGAGGATCGCACGACGACTTCTACTACTCTAATCCCGAACGCATTACCGGCGACACCCCGCCCCAGCCGTATCTAGATCTATCCCGTCCTGAGATCGTGAAGCGCGTCGTGGCCGCAGAGTCGCTTCGGAGGGCCTTCACCGCTCTTGAAGAGCCTCCCAAGCGGAGTTCGAGTACGCACGGCGCGTTTGGGACGGTGAGCGACTGGGAAGTGGAACACAAACTCCCAGTCGCGGAGTGGCTGGCAACGTCGCCTGAGATCGACAAAGTCGTGAATGCCCTTTGCCATAACGCACCCCTTTTGCCCGGAAAACGCGAAGAAATCGAGGACTACTGCCGCACCAAATTAGCCGAGCACGTATCCGAGATTACGAAGAGCGACCGCTACATTCAGGAAGAACTCAGCGAACGGCTCGCCACGGCCGGGGTGCTCCCAATGTTTGGGTTCCCGACTCAAACGCGAAGCCTTTTCGGTTTCAAGCGGGATGCGACAGTTGACGAGATGGTAATTTCGGATCGTCCACTTGACCATGCGGTCTGGGCGTTTTCACCTGGTTCCGAAGTGCCAAAGGACAAGCAGATTCACGTAGCTTGTGGCTTCGAGTACAAGAGGCAATCAGGGGGCCGGATCATTTCCGATCCTGATCCACTCGGCACACCGCTCACATTTTCAAGGTGCGAAGAGGAAACTTGCGGCAACATAATGCAGGGTGCTCTCGAAACCTGCGACGTGTGCGGTAACATGGCGTCGCCCTTCGACCTTTACCAGCCAAAAGGGTTTATGACGACCGGACGACCGAGGGACTATGACGGCCAAAGGCAGCGCGGACCGGCATTGAATCCACCTGTCTTGGCGTTCAAGCCTGACTACGCATCGGGTTTCGATGTTGGCCCGATGAGAGCTACCCTGACCTCGGACGAACCAATCGCGCTAGTGAACGACGCTGGCGGTGAGCTCTTCAAGTTCCGGCGAAAGTTTAACTCGATTGTTGTGAACGACGACTACCTCTACCGGGACGACCCGCCCCACCAGGACCTTCAGGGAGAGCCGGAAACTACCGGAGCGATAGGGGCGGTTTTCAACACGGACGTTATGACCTTGTTGCTCGATCGGTTACCGGGTGTCGGCTATAACGGTGTTCTGGACGTCGAAAACCAGCCAGCGGCGACCGCTGCGCTTGTATCGTTCGGCGAGTTCGTGAAACTTGCCGCGGCAGTTGAACTCGACGTTGACCCGTCCGAGCTCCGGGTCGGTACGCAAAAGTGGAGAACTCCCAGTTGCGTGACGCGCCAAATCTATGTCGCAGACTCCCTCGAAAATGGCGCGGGCTATACTCGACACATCTGCGATCCCGGTCGCATGCAAGCACTTCTGGAAAAGCACTATGCAGTTAGGCGGGCTGAGTGGCAAGCCGACGACCACGCCTTGTGCGATAGATCCTGCCCGGACTGCCTTAGGAACTACAACAACAGGTTCCTTCATTCAGCGCTCGATTGGCGGCTTGCCCTCGATGTCGCTGAACTGGTTTTAGGCCATCCATTGGAAACCGATCGTTGGCTCGCGCCCGCGGAGAAAATCGGTAAACGTTTCGTCGATCTATGCAACTCGGAACACGGCAACGTCTTCTTGGAGCAAGCTGACAGCCTTTACGCTGTGACGAGGACGAAGCCTGGCCTTTCGCTCGTTCTGTCGCACCCACTTTGGTACACCACAAAGGACGGCCCCGCGCATGATCGGCAACACGATGCGAAATCCATGCTTCAAGCCAACCATGGCTCTGGCCACAAGGTCTTATTCGTGGACATACGTGACTTCGCTAGCTCTCCGCAGTCCCATGTTGTCAAAATGCTAGAGGCGTCATGATCGAGATCGTTGGAACTGAGGGCTCGAGCGAGTACAGGGCTGCGATCATGGTTCGCGATGCGCTTGAATCTGCTTGGCCTGGAGTGACCACCTCGCCGGTCGAGGAAGATGACATAAAGATCGCCGTCAGCGTCAAGATTTCTGGCTACAAGATCCAAGACATCGATATCGTACTAGCCGGTCGGCTATCACGGCCTCGACAAGTGCGGCCAGCCCGGATGATCCGGGGCCATACAGGCAACCGCCTCAACAATCGCCCCCTCATCGTCGAAAGCTTCGTGGTGACCATAGAGGTTAAGGACCAAGACGATAGAGGCGTAAGGATCAACGACGACCAGGTCCAAGTGCGCTATTCTCGGTCGGGAAAGGTCGAATGGAAGAGCGCGACAGACCAGAATGTTAACCAAGTTCACTCCCTGAAGGCCTACTTTTCGGACCAACATGCGGACGTCTTTGTGCGCCGGTGCATGGTATTCCCAAGCCTCTCAAATATCAGTGCCCCAAGCGCCGTCGCATCTGGATTCAACGGCCATCAGCTCATCAGCGCCATCGCAAGTCCTTCACCGGTGCTCGAGCGAAAGGGACAGGGTTTTTTGTCTGCCGGAAACTCGTTGGCAATCGATAAAGTGCTCGGGTCGCCACTCTTCCGCCCCATGGTTCCAACACGCCTCGACCGAGAACGCATTGACAGGATCGCCGCTAAGAGCCCGGCGGTTGACGAACTTCTGGCAACACTGGGGTCTGGCACGATCTTCCTTCGTGGGTACGGAGGCACGGGCAAGACAGTGTTGCTACTCCAAACGGCTTGGAAACAGTTCAAGGTCGACGGAAAGCGTACACTTATCTTGACCTACAACTTGGCACTCGCGGCCGACATGCGTCGGTTGATGGCGCTCATGGCGATCCCGTCATCGTCAGAAGACGGTGGCATACAGATCGGCACGGTGATGTCCTTCCTGTACAAGTGGTTCGCAAAGTTACACCTTCTCGAAGAAGAGGAACTTGATTTCTCGAAGTATCCAGCCCTGTGCGACACTGCGGTCGAGATGATCAACAGCGGTGCTGTCACGGCTGAGGACATCGAAAACATCATTGCTGAAGAGCCGGAAAAGTTCGATTTCGATCAAGTTTTTGTCGATGAGGGGCAAGACTGGCCGCAGGGCGAAACCGCATTGTTAAAAGCCCTCTACAGCCCACTTAGGCTGTGCGTGGCGGACGGAATAGACCAATTTACGCGAGGGCAGCGCGCAGATTGGCGAACAGGAGTGCCTCGAAACGAACGGAAGACGCAAAGCCTGACAACCTGCCTGCGGCTCAAGCGAAACCTCTCACTCTTCGTGGCTGAGATAGCGCGGGCTACGGGGATGGGCTGGGAAGCGGAGGCAAATCCCGTCGCGGGCGGAGGGCGGCTCATTATCCTGTGTAAGCCCTACGAAACTGCTCGTGAATTCCACGAGCAGCTCGTACGAGATCTCCGTGAGGACGGGAACGCTCCGGTAGACATGCTTTTCTGCGTGCCGCCGGGGGGTGTGAAACGCGAAGGCTCGAAAACGCATAGTACTATGTCGGCCGTTCTGTCGAGCTGGGGACAGGAGACCTGGGACGGCGTGGACCCCGGCTCCCGGTTGGATTTTGCTCGCTCATCCGAGCAGGCAAGAATCGTCCAATACGCATCCTGCCGCGGGCTGGAAGGCTGGTCAGTCGTCCTAGATGGCTTTGATGATTTCCTAGAAAACACCGCAGAGCGAAAGCGGATCGAGGGTTTAACAAAAGATGAGATTGAAGGATTCGTGGATCTGGAGACTGCCGCGATCCGGGAAGCGTGGCGGTGGGGCATGATTGCACTAACGCGACCGATCGACACCCTCGTAATCCAGTTGAGTAATCCTAAGAGCAAGTATGGCAGGCAAATACTTGATGTTGCGCAGTCATTCGGCGACTTCGTCGAGGTCGTCGAATGATCAGGTGGCGTCCGTGCCATGAGCCACCGGGCGCGCGATCGATGCGCACTATATCTGGTTTTCGCCTGGACAGCACCCGCCACATATGCTATCGCTGCCACTACGCAAATGGCACGAAAAACCTGAGGTGAGTATGCTGCAAATTCCGGCCACGCACGACACGGCAGAGCAACACGGGGCGTCCGACGCGAAGAGCGGCCGCTCTAAGTCTCGCGTGTATGGCATGGTCGACCTTTTTGCGGGCTGTGGCGGGCTGTCGCTTGGCTTCGAAAATGCAGGGTTCACCCCCGCCTTCGTGAACGAGCTGAACGAACATGCGATGGCCACATACCTCGCGAACCGGCAGCACGATCTCGGGGGGCAAAAATTTACCGAGAATGCCTCACTGAGGTGTAACGACGCGCACGAACTGCAGGGAAAACGCCTTGAACAACTCGTAGCCGACCTCGCCAACCTCAGCGAGATCGATCTGAAATTCGACACCGTGAGTACAAAAGCCGGGGGTGGAAGCACCCTAGACGTGTTAACCGGCGGCCCACCCTGCCAGGGATATTCCGGGATCGGGATACGGCGTTCATACGCAGTAGATCGTAGGGAGATCCCGTCGAACCAGTTGTACCAAAGGATGGCTGAAATCATTCGCCGTCTGCGTCCGAGGGTTTTCCTGTTCGAGAACGTGCGCGGTCTCTTGAATGCGAAGTGGACAAAGGAGGGTGGCGAGCCGATCTGGCCGGACGTGTTCGCGGAATTCAAGTCGATCCCGGGGTACGAGGTACGCTGGAAGCTCGTCTACGCGAAAGACTACGGCGTTCCGCAGAATCGACCGCGGGTCCTGTTGGTCGGGATTCGGAAGGATATCGTCTCCTCCTCGGATCTCCTCGACCCGAATGCGCATCCCGAGGATGCCGTGAAGTGCCGCTTCCTTCCGGCGGCAGGCGAGCGCCCCTATCCCGACTTAGTTGATCTCTTGGGAGACCTCGTTGACGACCGCGTCGAAGAGATCCTGCGTTCGCAAGACTTCCAAAAAGGAGTCTTCGAGACCACGAAATACCCCCGCAGGCCGAAACACGGCGTCGCCGAGTCACTGCGACGTCCCCCGGAGTGGGCGCCTGACATGAAGGTCGTCCTGACGGATCAGGAGTACAGCAAGCACAAATTGGCCGTTGTCGAGAAATTCTCGCACATGTTAGCCAACGACGGTGAGATCCCCGAACAATTTAAGACCAAGAAATTCTCTCAGAGGGTGCTGCGTGCTCGCTGGGGCAACCACTCGCCGAACATCACTGCGACGTCTCTCCCAGACGATTACGTCCATTTTAGTCAGCCACGCGTCCTGACGGTCCGCGAATGGGCTCGCTTGCAGCTATTCCCTGACTGGTACCAATTTAAGGGTAAACGCACCACTGGTGGCTTGCGGCGGGCTGGCAACCCTCTTGAGGGGTTGTTCGACCGCGAAGTTCCGAAGTACACGCAGATAGGAAACGCGGTACCCGTCGGTCTAGCTGAAACAGTCGGTCGACACTTCCGCGATATCTTGGATAACGCACTCAATTAAGAAAGTAGCTAGGCAGATTGCCCCTTCGACAACTGACTGAAATCGAGAAGCAGCATCTCGAGCGCCTAACTGCGGCCTCGATCGATGCCACTTTGATTCAACCAACCTCCACGGGCCTCAAGAAATCGATCCTCGACGCGACCATCCCTTTAAGAAACTACCTTCGCGATCATGGGCTTCACGACTACGACTGCCAGGGTCAGGGCGCCAGCGAACACGGGGAGCAACTGGGCGCGAGATTGGTCGAGGTGGATCGAGCCACGGTGTCGCGGGTCTCGCTCTACAGGCCGAAGACCAAGCAAGGTGACCCGCGGATCTGGTTCTCGGGATTACCGGCTTTCGCCGAGGCCGATGACATGCTGGCAGTCACAGCGCATGACGGCGGTCTTGCCGTGATCAATTTGACACGCACCGACGTTTCACGGATCGTGGATCAACGTATTCCCGGACCACTACTCGAACTTATTGCCGCCCTTTCGCGCAACGCGACCAGCGTAGCTCACGAGCTGCTAGAAAAACTCAAGGCGATCGCTGCTGGCGGCTTGGTCAGGTCGGTAATGCCGGAGCGCGCCGACACTGCGATCGGGCGCACTCTAGAGCACGCCCTAGGGATCCAGATCAACTCGCGGCGCGAACCTGACTACAAGGGCATCGAGCTAAAATCATATCGCCGCGCCGCGCGCGCCTCCCGCGAAAACCGCAAAACGTTGTTCGCACGAGTGGCAAATTGGGAGTTGAGCAAATTCAAGAGCAGTCGCGAGATCCTCGATACTTTTGGCTATGACCGCGGAGAGGATTTCAAGCTCTACTGCACCATCAGCACCCAAACGGCGAACTCGCAGGGCCTCTATTTCGAGATCGAAGACAAGGCCGGGCTCCTGAACGAACGGTCAACGCGGAAGGAAATCGGTGCCTTTGCAACTTGGGCATTGAAAGATCTGCGTGCGGCGATGGCTGAGAAGCATGCAGAGACCTTCTGGGTCGGAGCTCGTGTTCACGAGCAGGCTGGTCATGATTACTTCGAATTTCGGGATGTCATGCACACGCAGAAACCGATCCTGTCACAGTTTGATCTCCTGCTCGAGCAAGGAGAGATCACCATGGACCACCTGATCAAGAGGACAGCGAAAGGCCGGGTCTCCGAGAAGGGCCCGCTCTTCAAGATCAACGCTGCTTCGCTCGGCCTCCTGTTCCCGCCTAGCAAGTCCTATGCGCTACGTTGAACCCGACTTTGGGGTGCTGTCCATCGGCGAAAAGCGCAAGATAACCCACCTCCGAGAGGACCTACTTGGATGGTTCTCTCGTTACGGGCGCAAGCTTCCTTGGCGCAGTGCGCGCGCGTCGGAGTTCGAGAAAATCTGTGTCGAGGTTCTACTGCAGCGTACCAGGGCCGAGACAGTGGCCGCCATGTACCCTGCCTTCTTTGCACAGTACAAAAACTGGTCAGACTTGGCGGATGCCTCGATCAGGGAACTCGAGGAACACCTCAAGCCCATAGGCCTTTGGCGACGGCGCGCTATTTCCATCAAGGGTCTCGCGACCTATGCAGCAGGGCACGACGGTCGCTTCCCCACCGTTCCTCGAGAGCTCGGCGAAGTGCCCGGCGTCGGGCAGTACGTCATGAACGCCATCTTGCTCTTTCAACACGGGGCGAACCGGCCCCTCGTGGACGTTAACATGGCACGCGTGCTGGAGCGATTTCTTCGCCCCCGGACACTCGCGGACATCCGATATGACCCGTGGCTACAGGCAGCCTCGCATTGGCTGGTGCGAGACCGCGCGGTCGAGACGAACTGGGCTACGCTAGACTTTGCAGCCGCAATATGCAGATCTCGCCAACCAGCATGCGCTGGTTGCCTAATTAGTCGGCGTTGCCGCTATTTGCATCAACGGCGCGCTACTGAGCAGCTTTGAAACGCTGCATCATCTCCTTGTTCGAAGTCAGGTCGTCCATCGTAACGTTGACGCACGATGTCCAGAACGTTGTTCCGTTGTCCGGGTCAGTTTCGTTTGCCTTCCAGATTTTTCCCCTTGCCTCCAACTCGGCGATCCCAATCCCACCGAGAATGAACGTAAGCATTCGGCGAAGGCCGTGGGCGCGCCGTATTGATCAGAGGTGTTTGGGTACGGCTTTTGGTTTACGCGGCTTCGGGGCCCATTTTTTGGCAAGACGCTCGAAGTTATCGAGGATGCGGCCGATCTCTGCCTCTTCAGGGTCGAACTTTCCCCCATACCATTCCAGCATCCGTTCGTGTTCTTCGTGCTTGGGGTCGGCCATGGCTTCGAGGAAGTCATCGTAGCCGGGGAAGCCGCCCACATCCTCAGGGGGGCAGGCCCCGATGGCCCTGACAAGGCGCGGATATGCGGCACCCGGGATGGCATCATCGATTTTCTCGACCTTGATCACATGGTGCCAGTTGTCGCCAAAGTCATAGATGTAATGGATGGTCTTGGTGCCGACATCTTCGAGGACATCCAGCAGGCTGGATTTGTTCGCAGGCAGCGGGCCATCGTGATAGCCGTCAGGATCTGGCACACCCCAGCCAACACCGCCGACCCGGAACTCATAAAGGTGGCTGTCGGTCCAGCCCATGGCGGCCTGGATCACATCGTGCAGACGGTTGAGTTTGATCTTCAATGGCACATCGAAGCGTCGGAGCACCTGAGGCTCGACATCGGACAATGTGACCTTGAGGCGCGCGACCAGTGTCATGCAGCAATCCTCTTCAAATCTACGGCGGCCTTCCAATTCCATGGCAGCAATTCATGCACACGCGATATAGGCATATCCGGCAGGCGGGCGAGAACGTCAGCCATCCATGCCTGTGGGTCGATGTCGTTCATCTTTGCCGTGACAATGAGGGTATACATGAAGGCTGCCCTGTCGCCACCACGTTCAGACCCTGCAAAAAGCCATGATTTTCTGCCCAATGCGATGCCTCTGAGGGCGCGCTCGGCGGCATTGTTGGTCAGGCAGAGGCGCCCATCATCAAGGAAGGCAGTAAAGGCGTCCCAGCGACATGTCCCGTCGAGCATGTAGTTGATCGCCTTGGCAACAGGGTTGTGCTTTGACATCCGGGCCCGCTCGGCCCGCATCCAGTCATGCAGATCATTGACCATCGGCGCTACCCACTGCTGCCGGGCTTCATGACGCGCTGCATCTGACAGGCCGGTGATGTCACGCTCGACAGCAAAGATCGCATCGATCCGCGTCACAGCGTCCAGCGCGATGGGCGAGATCTCTTGCGCTACCTTTTTGCCCTTGCGGGCTATGGCCTTGATGTCGGCCAGTTCAAAGAACTTGCGTCTTGCGTGGCTCCAACACAGCGCACTACGGACCGGGCCCGGACTACGATCTGCGAGATACAGATCATTGTAGCCGCCATAAACGTCCGACTGAAGAACACCGTGCCATTCGGCCAGATGCCGTGTTGGGTGTTCTTTCCGGCGATCTGTTGAGAAGTGGAAGAGGGCGGCGGGTGGCGCATCCCCATCCCACGGTCGATCATCGCGCACATAGGTCCACAGTCGCGCCGTCCTTGTGCCGCCCCGCGCCAGAAGCGGCACGGTGGTATCGTCACCGTGCAAGCGGCCAGCGTCCAGCACATGGCGCGCGATCAACGCATGAATGGGGGTCAGCGCCACACAAGCATGACCGATCAGATCAGCCAAGGTGGACAGGCTCAGATCAATCCCCTCACGTGCAATTCGCTCGGATTGCCGGTTCAACGGTTGGTGTTGTCCATACTTGTCGAAGGCGATCATCGCGATCAGTTGCGGCCCTGCCCAACCGCGTGGAATGGCGTGGAACGGGGCCGGCGGTTGGCTGATCTTCTCGCAAGCTCGGCAAGTGAACTTCTCGCGGACCGTCTGGATCACCTTCCACTGGCGTGGGATGACCTCCAGTGTCTCCGTAATATCCTCGCCCATTTTGACGATGCGGTCTGAACCACAGCAGCCGCAGGTGGTCGGTGCCTCAACCACCACACGTTCGCGCGGCAGATGGTCGGGAAAGGGTTTGCGCACCGGCTTGCGCCGCGTGAAGGCCCGCACTGTGCTGGTCTTGTCCACAGCCTGTTCAGCCGCCAGCGCATCCTCCATTGCGGCCGCTTCCAATTCCTCAAGCTGCAATTCCAGCTGATCAATCAGCCGCGCGCGACGCTCGGAGGAGACGCCGTATTTGTCGCGCCGCAGCTTGGCGATCTCCAGCTTCAATTCCTGGATCATCGCGTCCGTGCAGGATGCCAAAGCGCGGGCCTGCGCCAATTCGGCTTCCGCAGCCTGCGCACGGGCGGTCTGCGCGGCAAGTGCAGCGCTTAATTCGGCGATTTGCAAGGCGGCATCTGACATGGCAGATGTCTACCATGAACGCCACGAAAGGCCAATAAAAACAGGCGTTTCACCGCAGATTATCCAGCGGTTCTGGGCCTTTGCGTCCAGCGCGGATTACGCCAGTCGATCCCTTCCAGAAGATAACCGAGCTGGGCGGATGATATCGCCACGGCCGTCCCGTCCTGGCTCACAGGCCAGATGAACTTGCCCGCCTCAAGCCGTTTCAGATACAGCGACATGCCAACCCCGTCATGCCAGAGCAATTTCACCAAGTCGCCTTTACGCCCACGAAAGCAGAATATCTCACCGGCATGCGGGTCACGCCCAAGTCCCTGTTGGACAGACAACGCCAAGGTGTTCATCCCGCGCCGCATATCCGTCACCCCACCCGCAATCCAAACCTTCGTGCCCGCCGGAAACGCGATCATGGCCGCACCATCAAGCCATTGAGCAGACGCGCAGCAGCCTCCATGTCAAAGCCGGAGGGGATCGTCACGCGACACCGCGGGCCGAGATCAATGGTCATGACAGGAGCTTGCGGCGCTGGAACATCATCAGGGCCAGAACCGTCTTCGAGCTGAAGAACGCGCAAAAATTGTGGGCCAGCCCCAAGCAGCCCATTCTTGTGCCTATATCGCCAATCGTAAAGCTGTGATCGCGAAATGTCATGGCGCCGTGCGACCTCCGCCAATGTCACGCCATCGCCATGGCTTTCCTCAACGATCCGGACCTTCTCATCATCCGTCCAACGGCGACGGCGGCCGGAATCAGAGACCGACAAAACTTGAATACGGCGGGTGTCTTCGTGTGCGTCCATAAGGACACCCCATAAACGTTCAGCCCGCTAAACAGCCAGACGGCCCTCGGCGGATGTTTACTTTTCATCTGATCCTCTGACGGATGTGCTGCGCCAGGGTGCGCGGGATCTTCTGGCGACAGCTGTGCAGGCTGAGGTAGCTGCATTTATTGCAGGCCAT
>Ga0209121_10002387_pt1 | contig 19135 bp, 20 predicted proteins | sample Cruoilmetagenom3_FD_187292 | JGI IMG/M metagenome (GOLD analysis project Ga0209121, IMG submission 187292) | Oil polluted marine microbial communities from Coal Oil Point, Santa Barbara, California, USA - Sample 3 (SPAdes) (version 2) | ecosystem: Environmental > Aquatic > Marine > Oil seeps ...
GATGGGCGGCGGTGGCGACACCCCATTTGAAGTCGGCGGGAAAGTAGAACGTGGCCTCGGGCCCGGAGATCCTTGCAGTAGCGATGCCGGTTGGGCGGCCTGTTCGAAGCGGCTCCAGGGGTTTGGGTTGGACCAGTGGTTCAACCTCTGCAGCCGCTTGCTCAAGGGCGAGCTCTTCGGCTGTCCTCAGGGCAGGCTCGGCCTCGATTTCGCCAAGCGCAACCTTGGTCTTCTCCTGAGCCGACCCGGGGGATAGCTCATCTCCCTCCCGGTCCATCCATTCCATATCTATGCCTTCGAATGGATCATGGCCCAGGACCTTGATGGACGGTTCACCCTCCTCTCGTTCCATCCATGTCATGTCCAGGTCTTCGAATGGATCGTGGCCTAGTATTTTATCGGATTCTTGCTTTCCTTTAGTCATCACGGAGAACCCTCTCTACCAGACGTTTATAGTCGGCCGCGCCTGTGCTGCGGGGTGAATATTCATAGATAGTCATATGGTGACTGGGTGCTTCGGAAACTCTTACGTTCGCCCGGATCGGCTCGGTCACTCTGTTGGCAAAACGACGCTGCAAAATCCCCAGGACCTCGCGGTCCTGTCGCAACCGGGCGTAGTAGAGTGTGGGGACGATCAGGTAAAACCGAACGCGATGCCCGGGTATCCGGCCGATATCCTTCAGTGTCTCGATCACCTGCTTGGTCCCTATCAAGGCCATGTAGCCCATCGAGACTGGCACGACGAGTTCTCGGATATATAGCAGGCCGCTTTCGCTCAAGATGCTGGCCGAAGGCGAGAAGTCAAGGATGACGTAATCATACTCGTTCTCCAGGCCGCGCAATTTGCTGGCCAGTGTTTGCCGGGCCTTCCGGACACTGTCCATGCGCCACAGTTCCCCTTCGGCCCGAAGCAGGCTCTCGTCGCTGGCGATGAGATCGAGGTTGTCCCGTGCCCGGACGATGCAGGTCTGCGGTTCCGCTTGCCCTAGTAATAGATGGGCAAGGGAATAGGTATAGTGCACGCCCAGGTGCGTCGCCAGGCTGCCCTGAGCGTCCAGGTCAATACACAGAACGCGCACCCCGCGCGAGGCCAGACCGGCGCCCAGGTTCACCACCGTGGTCGTCTTGCCTGTGCCTCCTTTATAGTTCAGCACACCAATGATCCTGCCCATCTCGATTTCCTACCTTGCCCCTAGTCGGGGAGTGGAGAGAGCCCTCTTGTTGGGGGGCGGCGCAATGAGCCCGAACAAGTGTGGGACTCCGGTGCGCTATTCACAGAAATTTCTAGAGACCCGGAATGGATCGTGCCGCCCTAATTGTACAGCGGATTGAAGGTAGGGGCAAGCGCGATGCACTGCCAGGCGGCTGACTGCGGGTGTCCAAACCGGCTTGAGACCTTCGGTCAGGGCCAGGGGGACTCGGTCAAAGACCGGCCCCAGCGCTAACTGCGGTTGTAGCACTAACTGGGGGCCTCGAAGGGACGGAATCCCTTCCCCAGCACTTCCTCCACTGGGCTGACGATAACAAATGCCTCTGGGTCGGTCCGCCGCACGATTTCTTCCAGGTGAGGTACCTGCACCCCGGTCACGGTGCACAGGAGCACGTCCCGCGCCTCGCTGGTGTACATCCCGGTTCCTTCCAGCGCTGTCACCCCGTGTCCCAGTTCTGTCAGCAGTTGTATGGCGACCTGCTGCCCGTGGGCGGTGATGATGGTTGCCAGTCGCTCCCTGGGACCGGGCTCCTGCACCAATGGCCCTATCCTCCGCCGCCATAGTGGCTCAGGTATGGCCTCCCGCCAAGCGCGAGGGAGAGACGCAGCCACCGTCAGCGTCACCAGCGCCCCGTACGCCAGCCCGGCGGCCGCTATCACCCACACCCCCGGCACGGATCCGACGGCCGCCCGCTCGACCATCGTGACCCCGTCAGGTGCCGGTACCGGGTGCAGTGCTAGTTTGACCCCCCAACTGATGAGCAGCAGGGTGACCACCCAGACGTAGTTGCGGCGGAATCGCCGGCCCACCGCCTCCCACCAAGCGATAGGAAAAATGGGGTGAAGCAGGCTCTCCGCCAGGTGGTCAGCCCAGTCGGATGAAGGACGGAAGGGGGGCACGAGCATTGCGGCGAAGAAATCGGTCTCCAGCAAGTGCACCCGGTAGGACCAGAGGACGTAGTACCGGTAGCGGCGGGCCTCAATCACCAGGAAAGTGAGTACCAACGTGAGCACCAGCAGGAGCACGAAGTGGGGGTTCTGCGGCGCGCCGAAGACGAAGGTGAGCGCCGCGCCAACGGTGATCACTGCCCAGCTAGTGGTGGCGTCCAGCCGGGTGCGCCAGGTGTTAGCCCGGCTCATTTCCCCTCTGTAGAGGTGGGCCATTGCCGTGGTGAAGTGGGCCGGGTCCAACTGATAGCCTCGGAAGGTCCACGTGCGGACAGATTCCTCACAGTCCCGAGATTCGGTCTGTTCGGTCATCATTTCTCATCCCCCATGCGAATCTATTTCCCTCATCACCCCCCCGCGCTGCCCCGACATAATGAGGTGCCTCAGGGCTATTCACCCTTCACATCTGTGTTAACGGCGATGGGGAGCCGGATGGTGAAGGTGGTCCCCTCACCGACCTGGCTCTCCACCGTCACGCACCCGCCATAGACCTCGACGATTTCCTTGACCAACGCCAACCCCAGTCCCATGCCGCCGTACTTACGTTTAATGCTGCCATCCACCTGGTAGAAGCGCTCGAAGATGCGCTCCAACTGGTCGGCCGGCAAGCCGATGCCTGTGTCACTTATCTCCAGGATGACCTGCTTCCCCTCCTGCCGCAGCCGCAAGGTGATCGTTCCCCCCTCGGGGGTGAATTTGACCGCGTTGCTGATCAAGTTATCCAGTACCCGTCGCAGGTGGCCGTAGGGGCCGCTCACAGGCGGGAGGTGGGGCGCGATCTCCGCGTGCAGCGTTAATCCAGCCTGCCTGGTTACCATCTGGAAGTCCTCCACGGCGGCCCGCGCCAGTTCATCCAACGGTACCGGCACTGGCTCGGGAGGACTGATTTCGGTTTCCAGGATGAGCGTGATGTCCTGCACCAGGTCGCCTAGCATGCGCGCGCGGCGTGAGATGATAGTCACCGGTTGTTGCTGGTCGGGTTGCACCTCTCCCAATTCGCCCGCGTCCAGCATCTCGGCGTAGCCGCGTATGAGGGCGAGTGGCGAGCGCAGTTCGTGGGACACGTTCTGGATGAACTGGTCCTTGAGACGGTCCAATTCCTCCTGCCGGGCCAGCGCAACCGCCAGTTCCTCGGCTCGCTGGTGTGTTTCCTGGAAGAGGCGCACATTATCCAGCGCTAGTTCCAGTTGGCGGGCCACTGTCTCCAGCAGGCGAATCTCGTCGGGCTGCCAGGCGTGCCTTTCGCGGCAGTAGTCAAAGCCCAGCGCGCCGTAGAGCCGCCTCCTAACCTGCACCGGTACCAGGAGCGTGGACTGCATACCCAGCGAGCGGTACATCTCCCGTGTGGCCTCGGCTCGGGTATCGGTGGCGATGTCGGAGACGGCGAAGGGCTGGCCGGACAGGAGCGTCTTCAACTCGTCCGGCACGTCGTCGAAGGTGCCATTCAGCCCGATGTTCGGATCAATGCCCAGAGCGACCAGTTCGTGGGTCGTCTCCCAGGTGTGGGCGTCAAGGTCGGCCGTGACGAAGTAGGTGCGGTCGGCCCCCACCAGTTCCTGCAGTCCCTCCAGGGCACGGTTGATCGTGGTGTCCACGTTCAGCTCCGCCCCAAGCCTGGCGGAGATATGGTTGAGGAGCGTCAGTTCGCGCACGCGGCGTTGGGCCTCCTCATAGAGATGGGCATTCTCGATGGCGATGGCGGCCTGGTCGGCCAGCAGGCGCAGCACGCGCAATTTGGCTTCTGCGAAGGCGCGAGGCTGCTGATGGGCGACGCTCATTACTCCCACCACGCGCTGGCCGATCTTGAGCGGCAGGCCAACGATGGAGCCCTCCCAGTCAGGAGGTGCATCGGCGAACAGGGGGTGGGTGCGCATGTCTGGCACGACGATGGCCTCTCCCTGCCGGGCAACGGTGTAGGTCAGGCCATGGGGACGGGGTTGGGCCAGGGGTTGGCCCTTGCGACCGTCGGCCCACAATGCAGCGCCGAAAGTCAGGCGGTCAGCCTGGTAGAGAAAAATATGGGCGTTCTGTGCTCTGGCCAAGAGCGCAAGCGTGCTCTCTAGAATAGCCTCCAGTACCGCCTTGAGTTCCAGGCTGGAGGTCAGGCTCAGGCTTGCCTGGCGCAGAGCCTCCAATTCGGCAACGCGCCGTTTGGCCGCTTCGAACAACTGCGCGTTCTCAAGGGCTACGGCGGCTGCGTTGGCAAAGGGGGCCAGCACCGGAACCTGCCCGTGAAAAGCGCGAGGCTGGCGGCTGTGCGCAAACAGCACGCCCAGCATTTTCCCTTTGGCCTGGATAGGCACGGCGGCTAAGGAACGGATACCGGCTGCGACGGCGACGGGGTTGGCCTTCATCAACTTCCCATCGGGGCGGTGGAGTGGAGGACTCATCGCCCCGTCGCTGGAGATATCATCAATGACCATCGGCTGCCCGCTACCCAGCACGTGGTGGGTAACACCTCTGCTGCGGATGCGCTGCAATATAGGAGGCATGCCACGGAAATCCTCGATTCCTCTCACTGGCTTCTCCTCCTCGTCCAGCAGTATCACGCTGGTGTAGTCCGAGTTGACCACAGAGCCCGCCAGGTCCACAATCTGCTCCAGTACCTCTTTCATGTCCAGGGAGGAGGTGACAATCTGCGAAGCACGGCTGAGATTGGTCAGGCTTTCCAGGCGGTGCTGAGATTGCTTGAACAGCCGAGCGTTCTCGATGGCGGCAGCGGCGTGGCCGGCAAAGGCGCGCAGGGACCCGATGTGGGTGGGGGTGAAGAAGCCGGGGGTGGCGCTATCTACGTTGAGGAACCCGATCACGTCACCGCGCACGACGATGGGCGCGGCCGCGTAGGATCGCAGCCACTCTTGCACCGGCACGTGAACCCAGCCGGGATAGGTGGCGGTATCAGAGATGAGTATTGGCTCCCCGGTCTCCACCATCTGCTGGAGGTTAGGTACTTCAGGAACGTGGAACACGACTGTGGAGATGAACTCCTCCGCGCCGAAGCGCTCGTATCCTCGCCAGCGGACGATGCGCGCCTGGTCGCCCTCAATGAGCATGACGTTAGCGGCGTCGTTGGTGACGATGCGGCTGACCTGCTCCAGGATGCGATCCAGCACCTGCTCGAAGTCAAGGGTAGCAGTGACTGCAGCGGTTGCCTCTTCTAGCGCCTCGGCCAGGTCACGCTCCCGGCGTAGTGCCTCCTCCGCCCGCTTGCGCTCGGTGATTTCCAGTGTGACCTCAATCCCACCCACGATGTCGCCCTTTGCATCTCGAACTGGATATCCTTGTATGGACCAGGTTCTCCCATCTGGGGTTGTCTTTTCCATTTCCTGCGGCTGGCCCATTTCCATGGCTTTCACGACTGGGCAGTCTGGACAAGGTTCGCTGCGTTGCTGCCATATCTCGTAACAATGGCGTCCCACCAGTTCCTCACGCGCCATCCCCGCTGATTCACATGCAGCCTGGTTTGGCCATAGAATCTTCATTTCCGTGTCTTCATATATCACGTGTTCCACCAGGCTATTGAGAATGACATCTTTTTTAGTGGGTACGTGTGAGTTTTCTTCGCCGTCGCCCATCCTCTTTCTCCTTGAACAGATCGCTGGTACGTTCTGTTCTGCCGGGCGCAACGTGGTTGGAGCGGCTCGGCAGGGTGCCGGTGACATTGTGGAAAGACTTGCAGATGACTTCTATATTATAGCCCAATACTGGAAAAATGTATATTGGCGTTCGAGGGTGCGAAGCGTCTTTGACTTTTAGCGGCGAATGTGCTAAGATATAGATGCTTGGTCTTATGGGGGGCCCTTATTACCCCTTGTGCGGTTCGATTGCGCGTATTTATCGGTTCATTCATTTTGTGCCGCGAAGTCGGCGGGGCGCGGTCGGAGACCGGCCCCAGCCCGGTCGGAGAACCGCATCCAGGCGCGCCAGTGTCAGGCTGCGTGGGGTGCCTTGTGGCAGGTGAGGGCCTTGCTGGTGCTCACCTGTTTTTGTGCCGGCTTCGTGGGCCAGGTCTTATCGCGGGAGGAGGTACTTATGAGTGCGGAGTTTATTTCTCGTATTGCAGGTATGGTCCTGATGGCTGCTGGGGGGGGCTTTCTGGGCATCCACGTAGCAGCCCAACTGGGAGGGTCACCCTACCAGTATGCAGCGATATTCTTACTCGTCGGCGCGCTGATTGGTCTGGTGCTGACGCCCTACGTGACAGTGCGACCTTTCGTGATCCTGCGCAAGCGCATCCGCCAGGCACCGGCACATCAATTGCTGGCCGCCACTCTCGGACTGACCATCGGTCTGATTGTGGCCGCCTTGCTCGCGTTCCCACTTTCGTTGCTCCCGCCACCTTTCAGCCAGATTCTGCCCTTCGTCACCGCTGTCCTTTTCAGCTATCTGGGAGTCATGGTGATGATCACCCGCCAGCGTGATATTTTCAATCTCGTTCGCGGGCGGCTGCCAAAGCGGGGCGAGGGCTTAGACAGCGGGGGCAACGGGAGTAAGCCCGTTCTCCTGGACACCAGCGTCATCATTGACGGGCGCATTGCCGACATCAGTCGTACCGGGTTCATAGAAGGTGAGATGCTGGTACCTCACTTTGTGCTCAATGAACTGCAACATATTGCCGATTCTCCCGATGCCCTGCGTCGCAACCGGGGACGCCGCGGGCTGGACATGCTGCGCCGGCTCCAGAGCGAATCCACCACACCGGTGCGTGTCACCGATATGGACATCGAGGGTGTGCGAGAGGTGGACGACAAGTTGGTGTTGTTGGCTAAGCAACTGCATTGTGCCATCGTCACCAACGACTATAACCTCAATCGCGTGGCCGAGTTGCAAGGTGTGAGAGTGCTCAACATCAACGAACTGGCCAATGCTGTCAAGGCCGTTTTTCTCCCCGGCGAATCACTTGTTATTAAGGTCATTCAGGAGGGGAAAGAGGTCGGTCAGGGCGTAGGGTATCTGGATGATGGTACTATGGTCGTGGTGGAGGATGGGGAATCCTACATCAGGCGAAAAGTGGAGGTTGTGGTGACCAAGGTGCTGCAGACGGCGGCCGGTCGTATGCTTTTCGCCCGCTTGTCAAAGTGAGAGCCGGTGGAGGATGACGATGGGACTCCAAATTTTCAACTATCTGACCCGCGAGAAAGAGCCCTTCAAACCGCTGGAGAGGAGGCGGGTGGGGATGTACGTTTGTGGCCCAACGGTGTATGACCATGCCCACCTGGGCCACGCCAAAACATACGTGGCGATGGGTGTCATTGTGCGTTACCTGCGCTTCCAGGGCTACAAGGTCCGCTATGTGCAGAACATCACCGATGTGGGCCATATCTTGGATACTGGCGAGGACCGCATTCTCAAAGGGGCGCGGCGTGAGCGGGTCGAGCCGATGGAACTGGTGGAGACCTATACCCGTTCTTACTTCGAGGACATGGATGCGCTGGGGGTAGTCCGCCCCAACATCTCCCCCCGCGCCAGTGGCCACATCCCCGAGCAGATTGAGATGGTCAAGGCGCTCTTAGAGCAGGAGTTTGCCTACGAGACGGCAGCAGGTGACGTTTATTTTGCGGTGGAGAAGTTCGCCGAGTACGGCAAGCTCTCCGGGCGCAAGGTCGAGGAACTGGAGCCAGGTGCGCGGGTGACGGTGCGGGAGGAGAAGCGCCACCCGGCCGATTTCGCGCTGTGGAAGCACGCCGAGCCGGGGCATATTTTGCGCTGGCCCTCTCCATGGGGTTGGGGCTATCCGGGCTGGCACATCGAGTGCTCGGCGATGGCGACCAAGTACCTGGGCGAGACGTTTGACATTCACGGCGGCGGGCTGGACAATATCTTCCCCCACAACGAGTGCGAAATTGCCCAGGCGGAGGCTGCCACCGGCAAGCCCTTCGCCCGCTACTGGGTTCTGGCCGGCTCCCTGACTGTCAATGGCGTCAAAATGAGCAAGAGCCTGGGCAACTTCCTCACCATCAAGGATGCGCTCAAACTCTACAGCCCGGAGGCGATCCGCTTCTTCATCCTCTCGAGCCACTACCGCTCCCCGGTGGACTTCAGCCGCGATGCGCTGTTGGCCGCCGAGCGCGGGGTTGAGCGACTGCATAACACCGTGCGTGCACTGCGGATGCGGGTGGAACATGCGATGCCGTCTGGCACGGCAGACCTTTCTTACATCACCGACCTTGACGCTCATCGCGATGCGTTCATAGAGGCGATGGACGACGATTTTAACACGCCCAGGGCTATTGCCTCCCTCTTCGACCTGGGCAAGGAGGTGAACGCGTTGCTGTCTTCGGGGCGGCCGATGAGCCGGGGCACCCTGGGGGCGATAGACGGCCTCTATCGTGAGTTGGGCGGGCGGGTGCTGGGCATCATCCCAGATGATCTGACCCAGGAGATCGGCGGTGAGTTGGTTGAGGGGTTGATGGACATTATTCTGGACACCCGGCAGCGATATCGCGAGACCAAGGACTGGGATCGGGCAGATACGCTGCGCCGCCGGCTGACGGAACTTGGCATCGTGGTCGAGGACCGGCCCGAGGGACCTGCATGGCGGGTGGAGCGTGGGGGAGGATGAGGGAGATCCTCTACGGCCGGAACGCGGTCTGCGAATCGCTGCGGGCCGGGCGGCGCAAGCCCTATAGAGTTTTGTTGGCCGAAGGTGTCCGGCAAACGGACATCGTCGGCCAGATCGTTTTCCTGGCCGAGCAGGCGGGAGTGCCGGTGAGTCGCACAGAGCGGCGCAATCTGGACCAGCTCGGCAACGTCCACCACCAGGGCGTGGCGTTGGAGACGAGCGAGTATCCCTACAGTTCGCTCGACGAAATTCTGGCGGTGGCCCAGTCGCGTGACGAAGTGGTTCTGCTCCTGCTGCTCGATCTGCTGCACGATCCCCAGAACGTGGGGAGTTTGCTGCGCACGGCCGAAGCCGTGGGCGTGCACGGGGTGGTGATCCAGCGGCGGCGGGCAGTGGGCATCACGCGGGCGGTGGTCCACGCTTCGGCGGGTGCGGTGGAGCACCTGCGGGTGGCACAGGTGACCAATCTGGTGAATGCCATCGGCAGGCTCAAAGCGCGTGATGTGTGGGTGGCCGGATTGGAAGCGGTACGCGGCGCGCAGCGATACGACCAGGCCGACCTGAGCGGACCGCTGGCGCTGGTGGTGGGCGGCGAGGGGAAGGGGCTGCGGCGACTGGTGCGGGAGCGCTGTGACTTTCTACTGCGACTACCTATGCTCGGTCGGGTGACTTCGCTCAACGCAGCCGTGGCGGGATCGGTGGTGCTCTACGAAGCGCTGCGGCAACGGGAACAATGAACAATGAAGCAATGAACAATGAACAACCGCGCCGCGTCAACTGGAGGGTCGTCGTCGGCCTGGTGGTGAGCGGCGTATGCCTGTACGTCGCTATCCAGAACCTGGAGCTGGTGGAGGTGTGGCGGGCCTTCAACCAGGCCCACTATCTCTGGATTGTGCCAGCAGTGGCGCTATACCTCTTCGCGCTGGTGGCCCGCACTGTGCGCTGGCAGGCACTTCTCTCCTCCGAACGTCACATTCCCCTGCGCGAACTTCTGCCGACGATGGCCATGGGCCGGGGGGCGAACAACATCTATCCTTTTCGCACTGGCGAGATCGTGCGTGTGCTGTTGCTGCGGCAGCGCAACGGAGTTCCTGTCGCCGCCGGGCTGGCCTCCATCCTGGTTGAGCGCATCTTCGACGGGCTGACGATGATCCTATTCCTCATCCTGGCAGCCCTCATCGGAGGTATCCCCGATTACCTGCGCTACGTCGTGTGGTTGGCAGTGGCAGTCTTCGGCGCTGCGCTGGCGCTGGTCTACGCGCTGGTGTTGTGGCCCGTCCCCTTCCAGCGCCTGGCAGAGTGGCTCATCGCCCGCCTCACCCCGCAGCGCTTCCGTCCACGACTCCGTGACGTCGCCGGGCGCTTCATTCGTGGTTTTGCCTCTATCAGATCTGTGCTGACGCTAACCCTGGTCTTGGTCTTTTCTATCACTGTGTGGGCGGCTGAGACGTTCAGTTATCGTCTGCTGATGAATTCGTTCGGCTTTAGCGTTGACCTGCACCACCTCCTGTTGATGAGCGGCGCGGCCAACCTGGCCACGGCACTACCCTCGGGGCCGGGTAACCTGGGCACCTTCGATGCCCCTGCCATTCTGGTGTTGACCCACGTCGGCATCCTTGAGAACACGGCCATCAGTTACCAGACGTTGCTGCACGCCGTCTTGTGGTGCACGGAGACCTTCGCCGGGCTGGGGTTCATGTGGCGCACTGGCCTGGGCAAGTCGGGCCTGGACCGGACGCTGGCGGAAGGATGAAGTCCAGAGTCTGAGGTCCGAAGTCTGACACCTGGACAGGGCTCCGGCGTAGCGGCTATTGGGGTTTGGGATTTGGGATTTGAGTCTTGCCTATGGACATAGGAATCATCGGCGCCGGCATAACCGGCCTGACGGCCGCCTACGATCTGACGAGGCAAGGCCACGTCGTCACTGTCTACGAAGCGCAGCCCTACGCCGGGGGGCTGGCGGCGGGCTTCCGCGACGAGCGGTGGGAGTGGCCCCTTGACCGCTTCTATCACCACTGGTTTGCCTCCGATGACGACGTCATCGGCCTGATAGACGAACTGGGAGCCCGCGACCGGCTCTTCTTCCCCTGGCCCACCACCTCCATCTATCACCGAGGACAAATCTACCCGCTTGATAGCCCTGTTCCCTGGCTCAAGTTCATCCCGCTTTCGCAATTGCACCGCGCCATCCGCGTACTTCAGTTTACGCCGCTGTCGCTGATAGACCGCCTGCGAGTTGGGTTGGTGGCATTTTACCTGACTCTGACCAAGGATTGGAGTCCGCTGGAGTGTGTTTCGGCGGATGAGTGGATGCGCCGGGCGGTCGGCGAGCGAGCCTACGACGTGTGGTGGAAGCCGCTGCTCATCAGCAAGTTCGGCGAGGAGAACTATCGGGACGTGAACATGGCCTGGATGTGGGCCAGGGCGTACAAGCGCACTGCCAGCCTGGGCTACTTCGTGGGCGGATTCCAGGGCCTCGTGGATCTGCTGGTCGAGCGGGTGCAGGCGCAGGGTGGGGAGGTGCGGCTGGGGATGGGTGTGCGGGCCGTGCGTCCCATCGCCGACGGCCGCCTGCGGCTGGAAACGGCGGTGGGCATCGCCGAGCACGAGCGCGTCATTGCTACTTGCTCCCCACAGGCGATGCTCCAGTTGACCCCTGATCTCCCCCCCGACTACGTCGCGAAGTTGGACCGGCTCAAATCAATGGGCGCGGTGGTGCTCATCCTGGCCCTCAAGCGGGGCCTGACCGATGGTCACTATTGGATTAACATACCTGCAGGGGAGGGCCTCCCCTTCATGGGGCTGGTCGAGCACACCAACTACATCAGCCCCGAGCACTACGGCGGCGACCACCTGGTCTACTGCGGTGACTACCTCCCGCCCGATCACCCCTACTTCGACTACAGTAAGGAGCAGTTGCTGGAGGCCTATCTACCGGGCTTGGTCAAGATCAATCCCGATTTCCGCCTCGATTGGGTGCGGGCCAGTTGGATGTTCACCGAAAAGTACGCCCAGCCTGTGCCCACGCTCAATCACTCGCGCAACATCCCGCCGCTGGAGACGCCCATCCCCGGATTGTGGATGGCGAACATGAGCCAGGTCTATCCATGGGACCGGGGCACCAACTACGCGGTGGAGATGGGGCGACGGGTGACTGCGCTGATTGGGGCCTGATGAAAGCAGCCATTCTCGCCATCGGCGACGAACTGACCTGCGGCTACCGGCTGGACACCAATTCCCAGGCCATCTCGCGCCGCATGGCGCTCTTGCCCGCTGAGGTGGTCCTTCACCTTACCGTCTGCGACGACCTGGATGCTATCCACAGGGGACTGCGCATCACGCTGAATGTGGCTGACGTCGTCATCGCCACCGGCGGGTTGGGACCCACAGAGGACGACCTGACCCGTCAGGCCGTCGCTGCCTACTTCGGCCTGGAATTGGTGGAGGATACCGAGGCGCTGGCCCGTATCCAGGAGCGCTTCGCCCACCGGGGCCGCACGATGCCCTCAACAATGTTGGCGAGCAACCGCATCCAGGCTCAGGTGCCCGCCGGAAGCACGATCATCCACAACGACCGGGGCACGGCCGCCGGGTTTTATCTGCTGGTGGACGGGAAGCACCTCTTCGTCACCCCGGGCATCCCCTACGAGATGGAGGGTATGCTGGAGGGTTTCATCCTGCCCCGGCTGCGAGAGTTGGTGGAAACTGGTCACCACGTCCGGCGGGTGGCCCTCAAGGTCTACGGCTTGCCAGAATCTGAGATAAACGAGCGCATCCGGCCCCTGCTGGTGCGAGGCCGCAACCCGCTCCTGGGGCTTCTCCCCCACCGGGGCACCATCACCGTCGAGGTGGTCGCCGTAGGCGGCACGCCGGAGGAGGCGGAGGCGCTGATCGAGGCGGACCTGGCTGTGCTGCGCGAGCGATTGGGGCGGTACATCATCAGCGAGGACGGGCGTGACCTGCCTCAGGTCGTGGCTGACCTGCTGGTCGAGCGGGGGCTGACCATCGCTACAGCGGAACTTGGCACCGGGGGACTGGTGGCCGCCCGCCTGACCGAGCCGGAAGGCTCCCAGCGCTGGTTCCGCCGCAGTGCAGTGGTTGACGTGGAACTGGCGTCGCTAGATAAACCCAGGGAAGGCAGCCTGGCGGATGAGGAGACCGCGCTGACGATGGCCTCGACAGCGCGGTATGCCACCGATGCTGACGTCGGCGTGGGGGTGGGGGCGATCGCTATCCCCGAAGACAGCACCCCCCAACGGCCTTATGGCGTAGTTCACGTGGCGGTGAACCTGCGGGGGCAACATACCTGCCGCCGGCTCAGTTTCAACGGCGACCGCGCCCGCGTGCGGGAGTGGGCCGCCGACGGAGCGCTGGCGCTGGTGCGGCTGCGGGTGCTGGAGCAGGAAGAATGAGCGAATGTGCGAATTACGAATATACGAATGCACGAATCACGAATGTACGCTTGACAGGCCTGCCCTTTTTGTTGTATACTGGATGCAGTGATGAAAGGGGAAAGGAGAGAGCCGATGCGTGAGCCAATGCTTGACCTGACCATCTCCCTTCGGGACGAAGTGGACGACGTGGAACTGGATCGTCTCACGCGGCAACTGCGCGACGAGATTGACGAACTGGACGTCGAAGCGGTCGGGCTGGCCCCGGGCGACACGTTGCCGCCGGGAGTCAAAGGCGATCCCATCACCATCGGCAGCATTGTCGTTGCCCTGGCCTCCGCCGGGGTGTTCACCGGCCTGATCGAGTTGCTCAAGTCGTGGGCGCTACGCCGCGAGGGCCGTACGGTTACCCTCAAGGCCAGGGTCGGCGACCGAGAGGTTGAATTGGCGTACTCCCCAGCCGAGACCTCGCCCGAGAAGATGACGCAGTTCGTCAACGCGGTACTGGGCACGCTGCGGCAGGCTAGTTAACCTTGCGAAGGTTGCCAACCCTTCGCAAGGGTTCCCCGAGGAGGGTGGTTCGGCATGACCCCAGAAGGCCGGCGGCTGGCGTTGGTCGTCGCCAGCAGCCAGTTCAGCGATAAGACACTGCAGCAGTTGGTCGCGCCCGGATAGGACGCCGACGACCTGGCGCGCGTGCTGGCCGACGCCACCATCGGCGGCTTCGAGGTCAAGAAACTGATCAACCGCCTCTCCCACGAAGTGCGCCGCGAGATCGCAGTCTTCTTCGCCAACCGCAAACGGAATGACCTGCTGCTGCTCTACTTCTCCGGCCACGGCGTCAAGGACGACGACGGGCGGCTCTACCTGGCCACCACCGACACCGAGCGGGGGCTGCTCCGCGCCACGGCGGTGCCGGCCACCTTCGTCAACGAGACGATGACCGCCAGCCGCTCCCGCCGCCAGGTACTGATCCTCGATTGTTGCCACAGCGGGGCCTTCGCGCGGGGCATGGTCGCCAAGGGGGGCGAGAGCGTGGACATCCGCGATCGCTTCGAGGGGCGGGGCCGGGTGGTGCTGACCGCCTCCAACGCGACCCAGTACGCCTTCCAGGGGGACGAGATCATCGGCGTGGGCAGCCGCTCCGTTTTCACCCACCACCTGGTGCGCGGACTGGAGACGGGCGAGGCTGACCTTGACGGTGATGGTTGGGTTTCCCTCGACGAACTCTACGACTACGTCTACGAGCGGGTGATTGACGAGACGCCCCAGCAGCCCCCTGGGAAGTGGACCTTCGACCTGCAGGGGGACATCTTCATTGCCAGGAATCCGCGCTGGGTCGTGAAGCCGGTCGAGTTGCCGCTCGAATTGCGGCAGGCTATTGAGAGTCCCTTTGCCGGTGTGCGCGAGGGCGCGGTGCGCGAACTTGACCGCTTGCTGCGTGGCAGTCATCCGGGCCTGGCGCTGGCGGCGCATGCCGCCCTGACCCATCTGGCAGACGACGACAGCCGCCGTGTTTCGGCCGCCGCCGCCAAGATCCTGGCGGCGTATGATGAGACGGAGCGGGAAGCAGGAGGAGAGAAGCGGAAATGGGCTGAAGTCGAGCGCCTGACCGCACAGAAGGCTGAGGCGGAACGCACGGCACGTGAGAAAGCGGAGCAAGAAGCACGAGCAAGGAAGCGCGAAGAACAGAGACGCCGGGCGCGCGAGCCACTGCGCCGCCCGTGGTACAAGCGAATACCGATCTGGGCCTGGATTGTTAGTGGAGTGGCGATGCTAGCGCTGCTGATAGGTTTAGGTGGATGGACAGCGGGGTGGTGGTCTGCAAAGAAGTCGACAGCGATGCTATCTCCCACAGCCACACAAACGCAAGCGCCGACGCTAACAGGCACACCCACAACCACGCCGACCGAGACGCCGACGCCTTTGCCCACAAACACTCTACGACCCAGTACACCCACACATAGTGGCTCTCCTCCTGCAGATGCCAACTGTGGTGAAATCTGGGTTCGACCGAAAGACGGGATGGCCATGGTATATATCCCAGCAGGTGATTTCCAAATGGGAAGTGAAACCGGCGAGGGTGATGAGCGTCCCATTCATCTCGTCCAGCTAGATAGTTTTTGGATCGACCAATTCGAGATCACAAATTCGGCTTTTGAACAATTTATCTTGGAAACTGGCTACCAAACGGACGCTGAGAAGTCTGGTTGGGGTAGCATTTGGCAGAATGGCCAATGGAACCGCGTTGATGGATTGGATTGGCGTCATCCCAACAATCCCAGCGAGAGGATTTCTGCGATTCTAGACCATCCTGTTATACAAGTAAGTTGGAATGATGCAAATGCTTATTGTGAATGGGTGGGAGGACATTTACCTACCGAAGCAGAGTGGGAAATGGCAGCAGTAGGTACGACGGGATGGAGATACCCTTGGGGAAACGAATTTGACCCCACCCGATTGAATGCATCTCCAAGTGGGACGATGCGCGTGGGCAGTTACGAAATGGGCAAGAGCCTCTGCGGTGCCTATGACATGGCTGGCAATGTATGGGAGTGGGTGAACGACTGGTACCGGAGCAACTACTACAGTATGTCGCCGCGTACAAACCCATGTGGCCCAATCACAGCGACATACAAAGTTCTGCGAGGAGGAGGCTGGGACTCGTCCGACGGAGATTCGCGATCGACAGATCGAGGAGCCCTTTCCCCTAGCAGTCGAGGAAACACCATTGGCTTCCGCTGTGCTTGGGAGTCGTAAAGGGCACTCTAGGATATACACTTTACGAGCACCCATAGCAGCGGCGGCATGAAACGAGTCGCCTGCCGCAGCGTGGGGGTAACCCCGAATGAACTCTCGGCCTGCCATTCAAGGCATCGCGCCTCCTCCGCCCCGCTCGCCACCAGTTCCAACTGCCGCTGATAGAGCTGGCGGTATAAGTCACCACGTGTCAGCAACTCCAGGTGATCGGCCGCCTCGCGGATGTTCCCTTCCTCCAGCAGAATGACCCAGTGCGAGCAGCAATCCGGTGGTTGCCAAATCCAACTGATTGGATTATAATCCATCCTGTTGGATATAAATCCAATCAGATGGAGGAGGTTGTATGTATGAGGAGATCTTTGCCACCAGCCAGGGGCACGTGCTGCGCTTTCTAGCGCACCACGTCGGTCAATCGTTCTACGAACAGGAAATCGTAGAGCGTACCGACGTCAGCCGCAGCGCGGTCAACCTGGCCACCCGATCTCTGCACCAGGCTGGGCTGCTGCTTCGGGAACAGCGTGGGCGGATGAACTTCTATGCTGCCGATGACCGCCATCCCTTCGTGCGCCAGTTCAAAGCCCTGGACACGGTCGCCCGACTGGAGCCTCTGCTGCGGCAATTACGGCCACTGGCCCGCCGGATCATCCTCTTCGGCAGTTGCGCCGAGGGCACGGACACGGCGGACAGCGATGTGGACCTGTTCATCCTGGCATCGGACCGCAGTCAGGTGATGGTAGTTATCAGCCACTACCGCTTTGACCGGCCGATCCAGCCAGTTGTAATGAACAACCAAGAGTTGGCAGCGATGAAGCAGGAGGAACCGACCTTCTACACGCAGGTGCAGCGGGGGATTGTACTCTGGGAGGCGATGGATGAACTGGCATCGTGAGTTTGAACGTTGCCTCGACAAACGCTGGTTGGTGAGGATGCCCGAGGCACGCTACCTGGTGACCAAAGAGTTGGACGTAGCACATGATGACTTGGCCGAAGCAGAAGCAGGTTATGAGCGGGGCAGTTACAAATGGAGCACGATCCAGTCCTACTATGCGATGTTCCACGCTGCCCGGGCTTTACTGTACAGTCGGGGATATCGAGAGAAGAGTCACCATTGCCTCTCCGTAGCGATGCGTCATCTCTTCGTCAGCAAGCGGGCGCTGGATGGGACGTTGATTGACGACATGGACGATGCCCGGGCTCTGCGCGGAGAGGCCGATTACCGAGCAAAGTTCTCGCCGACCAGCGCGCAGCACAATCTGAAGGCCGCCAGGGGGATGATTGACCGAGTTAGCGAGCTACTGACTAGCTGGGATAAGAAGCCCGATGAGTGAGTTGATGCCACCTGACTACGCTGTTGTTCACGTTGTCGGGCCAGTTCGCGCAACCGTTGTACCGCGGGCGTTGGGTGCAGGTCTTGCTCGCGGCGCTGACGTTCTACCTCCTCGTCCACTGAACGCAGATAAGCCCCCACCTGTTCACGGTTGCGCCAGTAGTAGGTCAGTGTGGCATACACCTGTTCAAGGGAAAGTGTCCGATAGCGAGCCGCAATCTGCTCGGGGAACAGACCCAGGTCCAAGTAATCGGACAGGATGGTCTCAATACCCACCCGGGTGCCCTTCACCCGAATGTCGTTGGGCGCGAGAAAGTCAAAAGGGAAAAGTGAGACAGTGGCTCTGTCTCACCGCCGGCCCATCTTGCGGGCAAAGCGCCGGTACACCTCGTCGTCGTTTCGCCGGCCGATGAGGATCACAACGATCACCTTCTCAGCGGTGAAGACATCGTACAGGATTCGGTATTCGCCCACATCCACCCGCCAGGCGTCTAGCACGGGCTTACAATCAGGCGGAAAGGGATCCAACAGCAGGGCAAATATCTTGAGGGCAATCTGGCGGAACTGTTTGGGGGGCAGTCGCTTCCGATTGCTCAGAAAGCGGAGGACGTCCCCATCCAGTCTCAGGCCGTACTCGACCATGGTTCACGACGTGGCCGGAGACAGGGCCAACGGAGGCTCCTCGCCCAGGCGTTCCTGGTATAGCGCCAGCAGCCGCTCCCCATCAGCCGGGGCCAGCTCCCCCTGCCGGGCGCGGTAGAGGGCGATGACCAGTTCGTCCCGCAGATCCAGCAGCGCCTCCAGGCGGGCGATCAACTGGTTGTAGGCCTCCAGGTCCATCAACACGGCCACGCCCTTGCTGCGCCGCGCGATGATGGCGGGTTGCTCTTCCACCTGCGCCAACACCTGGCGAGGATGGTAGCGCAACTCGCTGATAGGGATGACAGACAAGGCTGAGTGCATCGCTCTCCTTTCCAGTTTCATCCTCCAATTTCGTCTTCCAATCTGACTATCTATAGTCCATTATACGCACTTTTCACTGTCTGTCAAGAGGCGAGGCCGAATTGCTTCGGGGGCCACAAACCCAGACCTCGACCGGCGGGTTGGTCTCTCCCTTGCGTTCTCGCCGGCCGAAGACGCACAGCAACCCATACAGGCTCTCGACGGTGATCTTATGCTCTTTCCAGAAGGTTTTCGCCTGGGGAGTGTGGAAGGCCCGAAAGTCGTTGGACAACACGATGTCCGGACGGGCAATGATGGTCGAGGCGAAGATAGGGGCATCGGAGGGATCGCTACAGAAAGGCAAAACGGCAGCGATTTCTGCCGGGGTTGGCCAGCGGACTAACTGCTCGGCGAAAGGCATCAACAGGGACACAGCCCTGGACCGGTGTCTCGGGAACCGCTCATCCAGCACCTCGTCCAGTTCATCAATTACTGCCTGGCCGACGACCAGATCGAAAGCACCCTCCTCGTAGAGTTGGAGTACCTCGCCAGCCAGAGTGGGTGAACCGGCCCGGTCGCGGGGCTGGCCTCTTCCCCACCCTCCGATAGAGTAACCACACCGGCACTGCCATCCACAGGGGGCTTGATCAGCACTTGACTGTTTCGCACAAGTGTGGTAAAATATTATTTGTGAGACGAAGTAGGTTATGGCTGTAATATCAAAGACTGCCCAGACTTGCGGAGGCTGGGCGGTTTTTTTGTTCTGTCAGCGCTGCTTCGTCCAAAAGCACACAAATCAAGGAGTAAAGAAAGTGACTGAAAAGGAAACTGGAACTGTCAAATGGTTCAACGACGCTAAAGGATATGGCTTCATCTCTCGTGAGGCCGGAGAGGACGTGTTTGTCCATCACTCGGCCATTGAGGGAGAGGGATTCCACTCACTGCAGGAGAACCAGCGGGTCGAGTTCACCGTTGAGCAGGGACCCAAGGGCTTG
>Ga0209121_10002392_pt1 | contig 19120 bp, 18 predicted proteins | sample Cruoilmetagenom3_FD_187292 | JGI IMG/M metagenome (GOLD analysis project Ga0209121, IMG submission 187292) | Oil polluted marine microbial communities from Coal Oil Point, Santa Barbara, California, USA - Sample 3 (SPAdes) (version 2) | ecosystem: Environmental > Aquatic > Marine > Oil seeps ...
GACGCGGGGCGTTCAGAGACCGATTTTGGACGGGCGGCCAGTCTCCGAAAGTCGGATGGCATCGTTAAACCCCTTTGAACCAAAAAGAAAAAAGGCCCGCGCTGGTGCCTCGTCTCGGGTTCGCTAATGGTTTGTGGCGGAGGGAATGCGACTGGGAGCGAACCTTCTCTACTCCTAAGCCATTGATATTATTCACCGTGGAGATCAGCCCCTACCCTCAAAGCCATCAACCGCATTCTTCTCACTGCATGCTACTTGGCTCAAAACCGAAAAGACTTTGCCTTCCAAAAAATCCGCTCGTTGGCGTCGAGGGATCAAGATGAGGGAATGCCGTCTTCGGACATTCGCTGCGCCTTGTCTCAAGGATAACGATGCGGGGCAATCCGGATTTATGCAGTCGCAGCTATTGCTCGCGCAGCATTTCCTCGCATCCGCAGCAGGTCTTTTGCTGCGACGCAGCCTGTGTCGCCGAAGCGGTCATTGAAGCCCGTCATCAAACGCCGACTCCAAATTACGCTTCCGCTGCGTGCCGGCGGAAGCAGAAAGGATCGGGATAAAACCGTCGCTTGTCGCGCTGTGGAGTGTTCTCCAGAACAGTTTTTCTGACCGAGAGAACAGCGTAATCTCCAAGCCGCCACCGAACGGCAGTTAAATTTCGGCAACCGGCGTCCACGGCCATAGACGACGGCACTCGGCAGGCCGCGCTTCACTGCCTCAACCACGTGCAGGGCGATTTCGGATTCGATGAAGCCCGACGAAAGCGATGCAACCCGCGTCTTGTCATCGAACATCGCCATTATGGTACCCAGCGGACGGTAAGACGAGCCATCGATATTCTTGATGAGTACCAACACACCTTGCCGGCCGGACATTGCCATTTTTCGGATCGGCTCGATCGCTGAACTTATATCAAGGATCTGAACATTCACGGGACCTTCGATGTACAGACAATTCTGAGTATTCCCCGGGGCCTTTGGTCTTCGATCCCCTGATCACGACAACCCTGCAAAAGCGATTGGGGGTTATCACCGCCCTAGACCGGGCGGGTCGATATACCAGTTTCAAGCACCGTGGCGGCCAATGACCTCCGCATTGGGCTCCGCGCCAATTGAAAGGAGGCGGGAATCTCTCTGGATTTTCATTTTCTGTCTATCGTGTTTTTCCGCCAGACTGGGCTGATATGCTCGTGGGTAAGTGGCGGGTCTAGGCCATCAATCAGGGCGGCAATTCTCGGCGGTGTCAGCGGCATCGAGGAAACCTGCTTACCGGTCGCGTTGGCGACAGCACATCCAATCGCCGCCGCGACATTGAGAATTGGGATTTCACCGGCACCTTTGGTGCCAAACGGCCCAACCGCCGGGGCACCCTCATACAGGTCGAATTCAACCGGGATGCTATCCGTTGCCAGAGGAAGCAGGTAGTTTTCGAACCCGGTTTGATCGAAGGCGCCAGATTCGTTTATCGTGATTTCTTCGTGTAGCGCGTAGCCAAACCCTTGGACGACCCCGCCCTGGATCTGGCCGTGGATCGCACGCGGATTGAGCGCCCGGCCCACATCCTGCACCACGCGGTAAGCGAGGATATCCACTTTTCCAGTATCCGGATCAATTGCCAGTTCGCAATTGTGGACGGCAAAAACCGGCTCGATCGCGTCGATGAAATGTCCGGCGGTGCATCCGGGCATACATTCGAAAGGCGGGGTGGTGAACGACCCGCTGCCCGAGACCGGGCCGGAGCGGCTTTCGGCTTCGGCCAAGACCTGTCGGATCGTTGTTCCTGACCCCGGGCGGCCCTTGATTTCGATCCTCCGCTTGGCAAGGACAAGGTCCTTCGGCGGGGTCTGCAGCATCTCACTGGCCACATCGAGCAGCTTGTCGCGGACCACCGTGCAGGCGGCCTCGCTTGCGGCCCCGATGGAGACGGTAGTGCGGCCACCGCCGACGCCGAGGTCGCGCCCGGCGGCATCCGTATCGGCGGACTTCACGATGACATCTTCGGGAGAAATTCCGAGGTTTGCCGCTACGATCTGCGGCAGGGCCTGCATCATCGTGCCTTGCCCGAGTTCGACGCCTGTGGTGACCAGTGTGGCGCTTCCGTCATGGTTCAGGTTGACCGTCGCGGCAGAGGGGCCGACGAAAATGAACCATGTGCCAACCGTGGTTGCCTCGCCATAGAGCCGGTTGCCCGCGCGCTCTTTTCGCGAGCCGCTCTTGGCGCGCAAAGTCTCTATCCGGTCGAGCATCGGGCGCAGCACGTCACCGTCATAGACCTGACCAGTGGCTGAAATATCCTGATCACCCAACACATGACGGTGGCGGTATTCCATCCGGTCCATGCCAATCGCATCGGCAATCTCGTCAGTGTGGCGCTCTAGCGCGAAGGTGTTGTAGACGCCGTTGCAGGCCCGGAACGCCCCGTTGGGTGGGGTATTGGTATAGACCGCCCGACTTGAAAGTCTCACCGAGCCCAGCCGGTAATTTCCACCCAGGGTGTGCGTGGTCATCGTAGACAGGAATATCTGCTCGCCACCATAGGCACCACAATCCATCAGAACGGTGGCCTCGCGACCGACGATTTCGCCGTTCGACATGACCGCCGAGCGGATCCGGATCTCAGCATTTTCGCGCGAAAGGCATGTCATCTGCTCTTCGCGGCGGGAATTGGCGATTGACACCGGCCGCCCGGCCATTCGGGCAAGCACTGCGGCGCAAGGCTCAATCGAGGCATCAAATTTAAGCCCGAAGCCCCCGCCGACGGCAGGCACGGTCACGCGGACATGCGATTCAGGCACGCCGAGCACCCGGGATGCGACGGTCCGCACTGTCCAGGGAACCTGTGTCGAGGCATGGATGTGGTAGCGGCCGTCCTCAAAAGACGCCACGGCTGCGCGCGGCTCGAACGGCACATGGCTTTGCCGCCCGACCTCATAGAACCCTTCGACGATGATTACGTCGTCACGTGCAAAGGCAGCATCGGCGTCGCCACGCTCAATCGTGGCTTCCCACGCAATGTTGCCGCCACGCGCAGCACCTTCCAGCAGGACCTCATAGTCTTGCCAGTCCGGATGGACGAGTGTGGCATCCTCCGCCAGAGAGTCCGCCATGGTGAGACTTGCCGGCAAGGGTTCAAGCTCCAGCACGATCGCCTCCAGTGCTGCGCGAGCCTGTTCAAGCGTATCGGCGGCAATGGCGGCGATCGGCTCGCCATGATAGCGCACCACATCCCTGGCCAGCAGCGTGTAGTCGGCGATGCCGATCCCATACCGGCCAGGCACATCACTACCAGTAGCAATGGCGCGCACACCGGGCATCTTGCGGGCTGGCTCCACATCAAGTTTGATGATCCGCGCAGATGCCTGCTTGGAGCGCAAAAGCGCAGCATGAAGCACCTCGGAACCGCCGATATCGACGGTAAACCGGGTGCGGCCCGTCACTTTGTCGCGCGCATCGCGGCGCGGGAAGTCCATCACGGCTTTGTCGGCAAAACTCTGATCAGGCATCATTCAGTGACCTCGTTGGCGCCGACCACCGACATCACCGCATCGATGATGCGCTCATATCCGGTGCAGCGGCAGACGTTGCCCACCAGGGCGAATTTTACCGCGTCCCGGCTGGGCGACTGGGTGTCGCGCAGGAAGGCGCGGAGCGTCATGACCATGCCGGGAAAGCACATCCCGCACTGAACAACGTCCAGATCGATGAAAGCCTGCTGTATGGCGTCGAGCTTGTCACCCTGTGAGATCCCCTCGATGGTGACAATGTTGCGACCCTCAAGCGTGCCCACGGGCAGCAGGCAGGAGGACATCGGCTTGTCATCGACATGAACGGAACAGGCACCGCAATATCCCTCGCGGCACACATTCTTGGTTCCGGTCAGGCGCAATTCATTGCGCAACACATCGACAAGCGGGGTGCGGGGGTCGCAGGTCAGACTGCGCTCCTCGCCGTTGATTATTAATCTCGTCGTCACAATCGGCTCCTTAAGCGGTGCGTTTTTGCAGGAACCGGAATGCCCTGTCCGCCAATGCGGGCAAGAGTCTGATACGATACCAGCCCGGTGCGCCGGTATCGTCGCGGCCCTCAAATTCGCCCGTATAATTGCCAGCGATTTCCCGGAACTCCCCGGCCTCCAGTTTTCGCCCGATCAGGGCTTTCTCGAAGCCGGTCCAGCGTTTGGCGACAGGTTCAACAGCGCCGACGGCCACTGCAACGGACCGGATAACGCGATCCGCATCCACTGTGATTGCAGCTGACAGGTTGGCCACCGGATAGTCCCCGGCTTTGCGCAATGTCACCCGCGAATGGGTGCTGGTCTGCCCACGGCGCGGTATGACAACCTTGGTGACCAATGAGGCCCGGCTAAGGGTGGGTCGCGCAGCCAGGAAATCCGTCATGGACATCAGGCTGATTCCCCCCGGCGATACAATTTCAACATCCGCATCCAGCGCCAACAGAGCCGGAACGATGTCCGACGCGGCAAAGTCGACCGTGCAGATATTGCCCCCGATCGTCGCAGCGCGCCGGATGGCCGGATTTGCCGTATACCCGGTTGCCATCATCAAGGCGGCCAGATCCGCGTGACCCGCAAGTGCCCCGGCAATCACGTCCTGCGTCGCCATCGCCCCGATCGACACCTTGTCTTCGGCGAGGTCGACATCGGACAGGCCGGGAATGGCGGAAAGATCGACGAATGTGCCATCGATCTTCTGCCCACGAGCGGGCGCACGCATGATCCAGGTGGCACCGGCGACCGGGAACGCGGGCTCTCCCAGATCCTGAAGCAGGGAAAGAGCCTGATTCAGATCGGCAGGCGAGTGGAACTTCGGGTTTTGGGTCGTGGCCACGGGAACGCGCCTTCTTCTGGTTTACAAAAGGGGCCGCTCGGTCAGACACTTGATCGCTTCTGGCGGAAGACCCCACTTACCCGGCAGAATATCGAATATGGCGGTGTATGTATAATTCAACTCTATCAACCTGGATTATCGTATTTTCCGATGGCCGGCTCATGATCGGTGCAGCCAAGCCAAATCTTCTTTCGCGCGCTGCAAATTCGAGTCGACCTCGGGCCGTCACGCGCGCATGCGTTTATCGGGAAGCGATTCCGATCGGCATGGGGTAAACGGACTTACGGCTATGTCCGCGTGAGGCTCATTTGCATTTGCGGCAGGGCGAAGGCGTGCTTGAAATATTCGATCAGAATCGTTGCCGGCCGTTCCAGGTCCGCGCCCTTCCGCCACGCCAAACCAACATTCATGGACGGGATCTCGATGTCGGTGGTGACTGTACCGATGCGCTTGCCTTCCAGCGACCATGGCCGATACACTATATCGGACAGGATCGTGACACCTTGCCCGTTCGCAATCAGGGACCGAACGGCCTCTACGGATGACGTCCGCAATCGGACCTTGGGCTGGAAACCGGTCGTGCTCCAATACCTCATTGTTGTATGGGCGGCTTCGTCTACGGTCAGCATGATGTAGTCTTCATCGGCAATTTCTTCAAAAGACGCCTTTCCTTTCCGCATGAAACGATGGTTGTTTGCAACCCACAACCTGCGCTCTGACCGCATCAGAGTTTCGCTCTCCAGTTCCGGATTGGCGATGTTTGAGGTGAGCAGGACGGCGAGGTCGAAGCGGTTAGACAGCAACCCCTCTTCGATGCTTTCGCGATTGAGCTCACTCAGGCGGATTTCCAGACCTGGGTGGAGATGGGCCAGTCTGCCCAGATGGAAAGGAAGAAAGTAGCCTAGAACCGTATAAGTGGCAGCAATCGAAACAACGCCGCGGACTGATGAGTGGCGTTGCGTGATCTTGGTGGCTTCATCAACTTTCTCTAGGATTTCATGGGCCGAGGACAGAAGTTCTCGCCCTGCATCCGTGAGATCCATGCCATGCGCAGACCTAACGAAGAGCTTTGCGCCCAACTCTGCCTCAAGGTCGCGTACGGCCCCTGTAACGGAGGATTGAGAGATTGAAAGGAGAGTCGATGCCCGGCTGACCTGGCCCGACTCGGCAGTTGCCACAAAGTACTTGAGTTGACGTAGGTTCATAGTGTTCCGGTCTAAAAACTGCTCCAAGCATTATCGCTTTTTCCGAAAGAAATGTACCATTAATCATGGGGCATTTGCAATAGTTGTTGAAAACCAGAAGATTAAGCAATCTTTCCATTCGAATGGTGATCGGAATTTTCAATAAAGATGCGGTAAGTTTTGGAAATTTACAAAATCGCTGTCCGGAAGGATGCTTGATGAACAGTTAACAGGGGCATGGAAATGCGTGACACAATTGATTTGAACTGCGATTTGGGTGAGGGATTTGGCCAGTGGGCTCTGGGCGAAGCTCCGGATGAGGACCTGATGCCCCTGATCAGCTCGGCCAATATCGCCGCAGGGTTTCATGCCGGTGATCCCAATTCGATGGACCGGGTCGTCAGGCTCGCGCAGCAGCACGGTGTCGGTCTGGGTGCGCATCCGGGCTACAATGACCTTCAGGGTTTCGGGCGCCGCTATATCAAGACAAGCTCCGAGGAACTGGTCAATGATATCATCTACCAGATCGGCGCAATCCGGGAATTCGGTCGGCGCCACGGGGTCTCGCTCCAGCATGTCAAACCGCACGGTGCCCTTTACATGGAAGCCGCCGTGAACGAGGAGCTGTCCCAGCTCATGATCGACGCGCTGCAAAAGACCTGCGGTGATGCTATCATCTTCTGCATGGGGATATCCAAGACCTATGAAGTCGCAAAGCGCGTGGGCCAGCCGGTTGTCCGGGAGTTCTATGCCGACCGCGACTACGATGATTCCGGTTCAATTGTTTTCGCGCGTCTGGTCGCCCGCCGCAGCGCTGAAGAGATCGCTGAAAAATGCGTTCGCGCCTGTAGGGAAGGCGTCGTGCGGACCGTCACCGGAAATGACATCGAAATTGAGTTCGAGTCGATCTGTTTTCACTCGGACACCCCCGGCGCGCTCAACAATGGCAAGGCGATCCGGGCCGGATTGCTGGATGCCGGGATCACCATTGCTCCGGCAGCAACCGTTCTAAAAGCATTGGCCTGAACAAGGCCCAATTGGGAGATAACCATGGCACAAATCCAATCCCCGCTTCCGGGTACTTTTTATCACAAACCGTCGCCGGACGAAGCTCCGTTCAAGACGAGCGGTGATCCGGTCGCAGTCGGCGACACGATCGGCCTGATCGAGGTCATGAAAACCTTCATCGAAGTGAAGGCAGAAGTGGACGGAACCTTCGGCAGCTATGTGGCCGGTGACAATGCGCCGGTGACGGCGGGCGAAGTCTTAGCTGAGCTGAGTGACTGACACATGAATATCAAGCGCCTCTTTATCGCCAACCGGGGTGAAATTGCGGTTCGGATCATTCGGGCCGCGCAAGGTCTGGGTATTCACACCATTCAGGCCCACTCTGAAGCGGATGCGGATATGCTCGCCGTCAGGATGGCTGATGAAGCCGTGTGTATTGGCCCGGCGCCTTCGCGTGAGTCCTATCTCGACATTCAAAAGGTCGTGGCTGCGGCTAAAGGGGCCAATGCGGATGCGGTCCATCCGGGCTATGGCTTTTTGTCCGAGAGCCCGGAATTTGCGCGCGAACTTGAACGCGCCGGCATCACTTATGTCGGGCCATCCGCCGATACAATTGAACGCATGGGTGACAAGGTGGCCGCGCGTCAGGCGGCAGAGGCAGCCGGCGTGCCGGTTGTGCCCGGCTCCAAGGGGCGGATCCCGACCGTCGACGAGGCGGCCGGGGTTGCGGCCGAGGTCGGATACCCCGTCATGATCAAGGCTGCCGCAGGCGGTGGTGGCCGCGGTATCCGGATTGCTGCCAACGAAGACGAACTGCGCAAACTTGCCCCACAGGCCCAGGCCGAAGCCGAAGCCGCGTTTGGCGATGGCGGTCTGTATCTGGAGCGCAATGTTCAATCCCCGCGCCATATCGAGGTTCAGATCGTTGGTGACGGCACCGATGTCATTCATTGCTACGAGCGCGAATGCTCGCTGCAGCGCCGCCGTCAGAAAGTTTGGGAAGAGGCTGGGGCCGTCTGCCTGGACGAAGAAACCCGGGATCGGCTCTGTGCGTCAGCCGTCGCACTGGCGAAGGCGGTGAACTACCGCGGAGCAGGCACGCTCGAATACCTTTTTGACGAGCCGCGGGGCGAGTTCTATTTCATCGAGATGAACACGCGGATCCAGGTTGAGCACCCGATCAGCGAACTGATCACCGGTGTGGACCTTGTTCAGGAGATGATCCGCGTTTGTGGCGGCGAACGCCTGAGTGTTTCGCAGGACGAGATCAGCCACAACGGACACGCGATCGAAGTCCGGATCAATGCCGAAGATCCCCATATGCAGTTCATGCCCTTCCCAGGCAAAGTCGGCAAGCTTGTCGAGCCGACGGGCGAAGGCATCCGCTTTGATCATTTCCTCTACGAAGGCTACCAGATCCCGCCGTTCTACGACTCCCTGATCGGCAAGCTCATCGCGCACGGCACTGATCGTCTCGACGCCATACAAAAGCTTCGCAAAGCGCTTTTGGGGCTGGAAATCGGTGGATTGAAGACAACCATCCCCCTGCATCTGGCCTTGGCAGAGGACGAAGAGGTGCAGGCTGGCACCTTCCACACTCAATGGCTGGAGCCCTGGCTGGCAGCGGGAAATCTGGCTTCAACAAACTCAGGAGGTGCATCGTGAAGACACGATATACATATGGCGGAGACGAGCACGTCTACGTCGAAATCGGCGAAGAAATGTCCCTCGACGCCTTCTTCGTCGCGCTTTCAATGAGCAACGCGGTGCGAGACGCCAACATTCCCGGCGTCACCGAGATCTGCCCGGCGAACTCGTCTTTCCAGGTGCGGTTCAATCCTGACGTGACCGCGCCCGAAGACATGATGGCGCGGATCAAGGAATTGGAGCACCAGTCCGATCAGGCCGAAAAACGGCTGTCGACCCGGATTGTCGAGGTCCCGGTTTATTATCAGGATCCCTGGACCCACGAAACTGTGATGCGGTTTCGTGAACGGCATCAGGACCCCAGCGGGACCGATCTCGACTATGCCGCGCGGATCAATGGCTATGACAGCGTCGAGGCGTTCATCGAAGCGCACCATTCGTCGCCGTGGTTCGTCTCGATGGTGGGTTTTGTGGCCGGTCTGCCTTTCCTCTACCAGCTTGTCGAGCGCGATAAGCAGTTGCAGGTGCCGAAATACCTTAGTCCCCGAACCGATACGCCTAAGCTGACGGTTGGCTATGGTGGCTGCTTCTCCTGCATCTATTCGGTGCGTGGTGCCGGTGGATACCAGATGTTTGGTATAACGCCGATGCCGATCTACGACCCCGAGCAGAAAGTTTCGCATCTCAAGGACTTCATGGTCTTCTTCAAGCCCGGCGACATCGTGAAATGGAAACCGATTGATCGGGAGGAATATGACCGCATCGTGAAAGAGGTCGAGGCCGGAACCTATGTGCCGCGCATTGCGGAAGTGGAGTTTGACCTCGAAGCCTTCAACGCGGACATCCCCGGAACGAACAAAAAGCTGATGGAGGCACTCAATGACGTTTAAGATTGTCAAACCCGGCCTCGCCACCTCGATCCAGGACCTCGGTCGCCCCGGCTATTTTCATCTCGGCATCCCCGAATGCGGAGCCATGGACCGGTTTTCGTTGCGTGCGGCAAACATGCTGGTTGGGAACCCCGAAGATGCGGCCTGTCTCGAGGCTGTCTTCATGGGCCCGGAAATCGTGTTCACCAGAGATGCAAGCGTTGCCGTGACTGGTGCTGAAATGCCAGTCAAGGTAGATGGAGAACCACAAAAGACCTGGACGACCTTTACCGTCAAAGCCGGGCAAAGCCTGAGTTTCGGTTTTCTGTCCAAGGGCGCGCGGATCTATATCGCGGTGTCCGGCGGCATTGCGACCGAGCCTGATCTGGGCAGCCGATCGACCTATCCGATCGGTGTTCTGGGCGGTATCGAAGGTCGGCCTATTCAGGAAGGTGATGAGCTTCCTGTCGGCAACGGGGCTCTGGTTGCCGAAGGGCGCAGCGTGCGCGACGAGTTGCGCCGTGGACCCGGAAATCCGGCCGAATTGCGGGTGGTGCCAGGCCTTTATTGGTATCGCCTTTCCGAGGCGGCCGGCAAAAGCTTCTTTGAGGACACCTGGACCGTGGCCGCCGAGGCCGACCGCATGGGCGTTCGGTTCAAAGGTGGCAAGCCTTTGGAATTCGTCGATCGCGAACCCCCGTTTGGTGCCGGATCCGATCCATCGAATATCGTCGACGGCTGCTATTCCTACGGCTCCATTCAGGTGCCCGGTGGAACCGAACCGATCATCCTGCACCGCGATGCGGTATCGGGTGGTGGCTACTTCACGCTTGGCGCCGTAATTTCGGCGGATATGGACCTGATTGGGCAACTTCAGCCCAATACTTCTGTACGGTTTGTCCGCATCGAAATGGATGAGGCCCTTAAAGCGCGGGCGGAGCGAAAAGCACTGCTCCAACAAATACGAGAAGAGCTCGGATAAGGGCTTCAACAATCACCAAAAAGCGGCTTGCCGCACCAGAAAACTGCAACTGACTAGGAGGTCAGAACAATGAAACTCAACCTGAAAACAGCCGCAGCGCTCGCACTTGCGACCGCTATTCCGGCGGCGGCGTTGGCCGAAGGGGACTGGTTCCCGCTTGAAGCAGAAGAGGTTACTCCCGCCTTTTCAGCCGACGGAGAGGTCAACGCCGTCACTTACACCGCGCTCGACGCGGCCGAGAAGGCATGGAATATCTGCGTGTCTTTCCCGCATATGAAAGATGCCTACTGGCTGGGTGTCGACTATGGGGTGGCCGCCGAGGCCGAACGCCTTGGCGTCAGTATGAACCTGGTCGAGGCGGGCGGATACACTGAACTCGCCAAGCAGATCAACCAGATCGAGGACTGCGTTTCTGCTGGTGCCGATGCCGTCGTGGTCGGTGCGATTTCTTTCGATGGCCTGAACAACGTGATCGCCGAAGTCGCGGGCAAGGGCATTCCGGTGATCGATGTGATCAACGGTGTGTCTTCGTCGGACATCTCGGCGAAGTCGCTGGTTTCGTTCCGCACCATGGGCTTTGAGACCGGACGCTATCTGGCCGAAAAGCACCCTGCAGGCAGCGAAGCCGTTCAGGTTGGCTGGTTCCCGGGTCCGGCAGGCGCCGGTTGGGTTGAAGCGGCACATGAAGGCTTCATGGAAGCCGTCGAAGGCTCGGCTGTTGTCGTGTTGGAGCCGCGTTTCGGCGACACCGGCAAGGAAACCCAGCTGAAACTTGTCGAAGACGTGCTGCAGGCCAGCCCGGACGTGCGTTACCTCGCCGGGACCGCCGTGACGGCAGAAGCCGCGCAGGGCCTGATCCGCGAGCGCGGACTAAAAGGTAAGGTCGATCTTCTTGCCTTCTACATGACTCCGGGTGTCTATTCCGGCATTCAGCGCGGGTTCATCCTGGGCGCACCGGCTGACTCGATGGTCATTCAGGGTCGCATCGCGATTGACCAGGCTGTCCGCATCCTGGAAGGCAAAGACTACGTCAAGCATGTCGGACCCAAGATCTTTGTGGTTGATCCCAGCAATATTGCTGACGTGTCGCGCGCCAACATCCTGCCGCCCGACGGATACAAGCCGGTGTTCTCTGTGAACTAAAAGCTGAATCCTTCAATTGCGGGCCGGGCTTTCCAATCTGGCCCGCTACTACGGAAAAGAAAATGCAAGAAATTCACCTCATAGAAACTGTCGGTCTGTCCAAGCGCTATCCCGGAGTGCTGGCGCTGAACTCCGTGGATTTCGATCTGAAAGCCGGAGAGGTTCACGTTCTTTTTGGTGAGAACGGCGCGGGTAAATCAACCCTCATTTCCATGTTGGCCGGGGCAAACAACCCGTCGGGCGGGCATATCCACCTTAATGGCAAAGAGGTACATTTCGACAACGTGGCGGATGCTCAGAACGTGGGTATCTACACAGTTTTCCAGGAATTCTCGCTGATCCCGACCCTCACGGTCGCGCAAAACATCTTTCTGGGCTGGGAGCCGATGAACGGCCCCTTTGTCGATCATCGCGCGATGCGCCGCCGCGCCAAAGAGATGTTCGATGACCTTGATTTCCCAATTGATCCAAACGAAATCACTGCCCGCCTGTCGCGCGCCCAACAGCAGATGGTCGAAATCACCAAGGCTTTTCACGGCGATCTGTCGGTTCTGATCCTCGACGAACCAACCGCCTCACTCACGGACCGAGAAGTCGACCATCTTTTTGAATTCATAGAATCTCTCAAAGCGCGCGGGGTCGGGATCATTTACATTTCCCACCGCATGCAGGAATTTACGCGTATCGCTGACCGGATCACGGTCCTGCGGGATGGCGCGAAGGTCGGCACCGTCGCCATGGCCGATACCAACGACGACACGCTGGTTGAAATGATGACCGGCCGGGCGATTTCGGAGATTTACCCAACTATCGAAAGAAACCCCGGCGAAGTTTTACTGGAAGCAAAGCATATTCGCACAGCGGGTGTGTATGACAGCTCGCTGGAAATTCGCGCGGGCGAGGTTCTGGGTGTTGCCGGTCTGGTTGGATCGGGAAAATCACGGCTGTTTCGAACCTTGATGGGGCTGACCACCCGGGTGAAAGGCGAAATCCGGCTGAAGGGCGAGGATATCAGCCACGCATCGACACGCGATATCATCCGAAAGGGCATGTTCTACCTGTCCCCCGACCGCAAGGCGGAAGGTCTGGATCTTATCAAGACGTCGAATGACAATCTTGCCGTCAATCTGGTTATGGGCGGATGCGGCGTTTCGCGCCGCGGCACGATCAATTGGGGTGAAGTCAGAGCGCGAAGTAACGAAATCGCGGAGCACGTTGAGCTGGACGAAGGATACCGCCAAAAGCTGGTGTCGCAGCTGTCCGGTGGAAACCAGCAGAAAGTCCTGTTCGGGAAATGCTTTGGTCAGGACGCGGATATCTACATTCTGGATGAGCCCACAGTTGGCGTCGATATGGGTACACGTGCTGCTCTCTACCTTCTAATCAAAGAGCTTGCCGAGGCCGGAAAAGCGGTTGTCGTCATCTCGTCGGACTTGCCTGAAGTCCTTCACTTATCACACAGGATGCTTGTTCTCGCGCACGGCCACCTCACGGCCGAGCTTTCGGGTGACGAAATGACCGAGGACCAGGTCCTGAAATACTTCTTCGATGAAAGCGGGGCAAAGATATGAGCGAGGAAACTAAAAGATCCGGGGTACTTGACTGGATCACGCGCGTCTTCGTGCGGGTCGGGGTGCTTCCGTTCTTCCTGGTGGGTGCGCTGATCATTTTCACCGCGCTGTCGTCCAAATTCCTGACCGGTCAGAACCTCATCAATGTGGCGCGGCAATCGGTTTATCTTGTGCTGGTGTCGATGGGGCAAATGCTGGTGCTGATATCGGGCGGCTTTGACCTCTCGGTCGGCACGGCGATCGCGCTGACATCCGTGGTTTCGGCGCTTGGCATGGTCTGGTTTGCCGGAATGTTCCCGGACATGATCTGGCTCGCGATCATGCTTGGCGCGTTCATGGGGTTTGGCGCGGCCTTGCTTGTTGGCCTGGCCAATGGCATCGGCGTCGCCTATTTCGAAGTGTCGCCCTTCATCATGACGCTTGGCGTGTCCTCTGTTGGTGCGGGTTTTGCGCTATTCCTCACAGGTGGGGTTCCGGTATCGGGCATGCCCTTTGCCTTTGCCGATACCTTCGGCTTCGGGCGTTTATGGGGAATCCCCGTCCCGGTCATCGTTGCGATCATCTGTATCATTGCGATGTGGGTTTTCATGTCGCGCACTCGGCTCGGCACCCAGATCTATGCAGTGGGCGGGAACATCAAGGCCGCGCATCTCTCGGCTATCAACACCAAGCGTGCCCTGATGTTGGCTTACGTTGTTTGCGCCCTGATCGCCTCGTTGACCGGGTTGTTGCTGACCGCACGTGTGGAATCCGGTGAGGCAAACCTTGGCGGCACGATCGCGCTTGAATCGATCGCCGCTGCGGTGATTGCCGGCGTGTCCCTTCGCGGAGGTATCGGACGGGTTGAAAACGTCGTGCTCGGCGCATTCTTCATCGTGTTGGTTCAAAACGGTATGAACCTGGCGCAGGTCAGCTCATACATGCAGATGGTCCTTCTGGGTGCCTTGCTGATCCTTGCCGTGATCTTCGATCAGATCCGCTACCGCATCATCATGAGTGGACGCTGAGCGCCAGCTTCACGCCGCACCCCCCCCGGGGGAAATTCTAACTTGATACCCCAGCCAAATGGCTGGGGCGCCGTCTGGCGTATTACAAGAGGACAATCAAATGAAAAACGCAGAAATCAGCGTACGCCGCGACGATGCAATCTCTCGTGGTGTCGGGATGATGACACAGATCTATGTTGAGCGGGCGCAGAACGCCGAGGTTTGGGATGTCGAAGGCAATCGCTACATCGACTTCGCGGCTGGCATCGCGGTGGTCAATACCGGGCACCGCCACCCAAAGGTCATGGCGGCGGTTGAGGCGCAATTAAATGCGTTCACACACACCTGCCACCAGGTGATGCCCTACGAGAACTACATCAGGCTGGCTGAACGCCTGAATGACAAAGTCCCGGGCGATTTCGAGAAAAAGACGGTGTTTGTGACAACCGGTGCCGAGGCCGTCGAGAACGCCGTGAAGATTGCGCGCGCGGCAACCGGCAGGCCGGCAATTGTTGCATTCGGTGGCGGTTTCCACGGGCGGACCTTCATGGGGATGTCGCTGACCGGCAAGGTGGCCCCCTACAAGAAAGGCTTCGGCGCGATGATGCCAGATGTCTACCACCTGCCGTTCCCCACCGATCTGAACGGCGTGTCTACGGACGATGCCGTGGCGGCACTGGAGAACCTGTTCAGGGCTGATCTCGACCCCGACCGCGTGGCGGCGATTATCCTGGAGCCGGTACAGGGCGAAGGCGGGTTCTACCCGGCGCCCGCCGAGCTCATGCGTGCGATCCGGAAGATCTGTGATGACAATGGCATCGTGATGATTGCGGACGAAGTCCAGACTGGGTTCGCGCGGACCGGGACCCTGTTCGCGATGGACGGATACGACGTCTTTGCGGACCTGACGACAATGGCAAAGGGGCTTGCCGGCGGGTTGCCTCTTGCGGCCGTCACGGGCAAGGCCGAGCTGATGGATGCCGCTGCCCCGGGCGGTCTTGGCGGCACATATGGTGGTAATCCGCTGGGCATCTCGGCGGCAAACGCAGTTCTGGACGTGATCGAGGAGGAAGACCTGTGCAGTCGCGCGGGCGAACTTGGCTCGCGCCTGAAACAGCGGTTGGAACAGATCCGGCAGACCACACCCGAGATCGTCGACATCCGCGGACCTGGCTTCATGGTCGCGGTTGAATTCAACACCGCAGACGGCTCCGCCCACAATCCCGGCATGGCCGGACGGGTGCGCGAAGAGGCGTTGAAACGCAACCTCGTCCTGCTCACCTGCGGCGTCCACGGCAACGTCATCCGGTTCCTCGCGCCGATCACCATTGAAGACGAGGTTTTCGCCGAGGGGATGGATATCCTTGAAGCGTCTATTGCCGCCGCAAGAGGAATGTGAACCATGCGCGACCTCAAAGATCCGACACTTCTTGAGACACGGGCCTATGTCGGCGGCGAATGGCTCGACACGGGCGAGACCTTCCCGGTGTCGAACCCGGCGACGGGCGAGAAAATCTGCGACGTCACCCAAGTTCCCGTCTCCTAAACCAGACGCGCCATCGACGTTGCTTACGCTGCGAAACCGGACTGGGCGGCGCTTACCGGCAAGGAACGTGCGGCGATGGTATGAGCTTATGGTCGAGAACGCCGACGATCTGGCAACCATCCTGACCGCCGAAATGGGCAAGCCCTGGGCGGAAACGCGGGGTGAAATCCTTTACGGTGCCTCCTTCATCGGGTGGTTCTCGGAAGAAGCCAAGCGGGTCTATGGCGACGTGATCCCCGGCCACCAGCGCGACAAGCGGATCGTGGTCCTGAAACAGCCCGTTGGTGTGGTTGGGTCGATAACGCCGTGGAACTTCCCCAACGCGATGATTGCGCGCAAGGTCGGCCCCGCCCTGGCCGTAGGATGCACCTTTGTTGCGCGGCCGGCAGAGTTGACGCCGCTTTCAGCACTGGCCATGGCCGTTCTTGGCGAACGTGCCGGTATCCCGGCGGGAGTGTTCAACGTCATTCCATCGAGCAATTCGGCCGAGACAGGCCAGTAGCTTTGTGCCAACGACAAGGTGGCCAAGATCACCTTCACCGGCTCAACCCGCGTAGGGCAGATCCTCATGCGGCAAGGGGCGGACACGATCAAGAAAATGTCGCTCGAACTGGGCGGAAATGCGCCGTTCATCGTGTTTGACGATGCCGATATCAACGCTGCCGTCGAGGGTGCGATGATCGCCAAGTACCGCAACAACGGTCAGACATGCGTATGCGCGAACCGGATCTATGTTCAAGCCGGGGTCTACGATGAATTCGCCCAAAAGCTCGCCGAAAAGAGCCGAGCGCTCGTGGTGGGCGATGGCTTTGGCGAAGGTGTCACGACGGGCCCCATGATCAACGAGGCCGCCGTGACGAAGGTCGAAGACCACATCGCCGATGCCGTCGCGAAGGGCGCTGATATCATTGAAGGGGGAACCCGGTCTTCTCAAGGCGGCACGTCCCATTCGTTCAAGACCTTGTTGAGCCGTATCCGTCCGGTGTGACTGCCCTGCCTGCGTGATGGAGTGGGTGATAGTGTCCACTATCGATAGTGGACATCTTGAGGTTGGTTATGGCGGGAAAGAAGGGCTTGAAGAAGCGGGTCTGGTCGGATGACGAGAAGCGCACGATTTGCGCACAGACGCTGACAGCGGGCGTTTCCGTTGCGCAGGTTGCTCGGCGCTATTCGATGAACGCGAACCTGATTTTCAAGTGGTTAAAAGATCCGAGATTTGCTCCTGTGAAGAGCGGCGTATCTACTGCTGGTGCCTCGGGTGAGAGCATTTTTCTCCCTGTCGAGATTGATGTGCCGCCGCTGGAGAGCGGCGATCCTGCGCCTGACGCGGGGGATCCCCCTTGTTGCGTTGTCAGTGCGCAGCGTGTGGACATCACCCTGTCGTACGGGCGGCGCGTTCTGGTGGAAGGACCGACGCCGTTGTCTTCGGTCGTGGGCCTGATCCATGGGCTGACCGTATAATCCCGGTGCCGAGCAATACGCGCGTTTGGTTGGCGGCGGGCGTGACGGATATGCGACGCGGGTTTAACACGTTGGCGGCCCAAACGGAGAAGGAACTCGCTGAGGATCCATATTCGGGGCATCTATTCGTCTTTCGTGGTCGTCGCGGCGATCTGTTGAAGATTATTTGGTGGGACACCCAAGGCGCATGCCTGTTCATGAAACGCCTTGAGAAGGGTCGGTTTGTCTGGCCCGCTGCCAAAGACGGCAAAGTGCACATGACAGCGGCGCAACTTTCGATGCTGCTGGAAGGCATTGACTGGCGGGCGCCACAACGAACATGGTGCCCATCGCAGGCCGGATAGTTCAATGAAATATGGGTATTTTTCGTATTTTGCGTTCCGCTTGAGGGGGCGAACGGATATAAATCACCCATGCGCGAAACCTTCCAATCCCTACCCAAAGACCCCACTGAGCTGCGCGCTGTCAGTGAGCTGATGGCGGCTGAGATCAAAGCGCAGGCCTATCAGATCGAGAAGCTGAAGAAGGAACTGGCAGGACATCGCAAGGCCCGTTTTGGCAGCAAATCCGAGGCCATGGATCAGCTGGCTTTCGATCTGGAGGAAGACGCCGAAATCGAAGCCGCAGCAGCACAACAGACAGTGCCCACAGACGAGGCGGATGAGACGCCCCCTGCCAAACGCACCCACAATCGCGCGCCGCTGCCTGACCACCTTCAGCGACAAGACGAGATCCTCTCACCCGGTGACACCTGCGGCGATTGCGGTGGCGCGCTCAAGCCACTCGGCGAAGACGTGACAGAAGAGCTGGAATACGTCCCCGGCCACTTTGTGGTGAGGCGGATCGTGCGACCGCGCATGACCTGCACCTGCTGCGAGGCTTTTGCTCAGGCCGAACTGCCGTCACGCCCGATCACACGCGGCCGCCCGGGGCCAGGTTTGCTGGCGCATGTGCTGGTCGGGAAGTATTGCGATCACCTGCCATTATATCGCCAGTCCGAGATCTATGCCCGCGAAAGGGTCAACCTGCATCGCTCGACGCTGACCGATTGGGTGGGCCGCTCTACGGTTTTGCTTGAACCCTTGGTCACCCACATCGGCAAACTGGTGCGCGCCGGACCAGCATTGTTCGCGGACGATACGCCAGTCAAGATGCAGGCCAGAGGCCGCGCGCAAACCGCCCGGCTTTGGAGCTATGTTCGCGATGAACGCCCGTGGTGCGGTCAAGCGCCGCCCTGTGCGTGGTATCAGTTCAGCGTGGACCGTAAAGGCGAGCACCCCTCATCCCACCTCAAGGGGTATCAGGGCGTGATCCATGCTGATGGGTTCACCGGCTTCAATGGTCTATTCGGGGCCGATCGCGCCAGAGAGCAGGCCTGCATGGTCCCTTCCGGCAGATTGCTTTGCAATCGCCTATCGGGCAATGCATGTGCGCCGCAAGTTCGTTGATGTTTATGAGAGCCAGGGGTCTGCCATCGCCGAAGAAGCGATTAAACGGATCGCAGCCCTCTACGGTGTGGAAAAAGAGGCCCGCTACAAACCGGTCGAAGATCGCACCGCCCTGCGGCAAGAAAAGGCAAAGCCGATCTTCGACGATCTCGAGGCCTGGCTCACCCCGCAACTCCCCAAGATATCTGGCAAATCGACCCTCGCAGCGGCAATCCGATATGCCCTCGGACGCATGCCGAAAGCGCGGGCATATCTCGACGACGGCACGCTGGAGTTGGACAACAATATCTGTGAACGATCAATCAGGCCGGTGACTCTGGGCCGCAAAAACTGTCTGTTCATGGGGTCAAAGGGCGGCGGCGATGCTGCGGCCGTCGCCTACACCCTCATCGAGACCTGCCGCATGAACAAGGTCGACCCCGAAGCGTGGCT
>Ga0209121_10002393_pt1 | contig 19116 bp, 23 predicted proteins | sample Cruoilmetagenom3_FD_187292 | JGI IMG/M metagenome (GOLD analysis project Ga0209121, IMG submission 187292) | Oil polluted marine microbial communities from Coal Oil Point, Santa Barbara, California, USA - Sample 3 (SPAdes) (version 2) | ecosystem: Environmental > Aquatic > Marine > Oil seeps ...
AAAAACCGTCCGGTGACAAACTGGCGATGTTGGAGGGCCGCTATTTGTATGGCGGTTGGCTTCGGGCATTTCCTTCTTGAATCGACATCACGGCTCTGGGCGTTGGACGAACTGGCCGAGAGCATTGATGGCATCATATTCACGCAATTCCGCAGTGGTGGTGTAGGCAAAGCGCGCAAACGCTATGCTCCCTTTCTGGACATCCTGAGTGGTGACAAACCGCTGAAAATTCTGCGCGAACCCACGAGAGTCGAAAACCTTGTCGTGCCAGACCCCGGATTTGGCCACCATCACCGGATGGCTGGCTCGCTGCGGTATCGCAGATTTACCCGCGCGCAAGTGGCGAAAGCCTTCGATCCCAGCGGCCCCGAGCGTCTGTATGTGACGCACAGTGATCTTATGGACAAGCGCGGCGGTATTTTTGGGGAGACCCGCATTGAAGAGATTTTGACAGCCAGTGGCTTTACAATCTTCCATCCGCAAAAGCACAGCGCGCGCGTGCAGCTTGCACATTACCGAGCTGTGAAGGAAGTGGTCAGTCTTGATGGATCGGCCTTGCACATGGCCGCCTATGCACTGCGGTTTGATGCGCGCGTCGGAATGATAATGCGTCGCCACACCGCCCTTTTGGGCGGGCTGGCAAAACAGATCGAATTGTTTTCGGGTACCAAAGTGTTCAGCTTTGATGCGTTAAGGGCCGATTGGATTGATGAAAAGGTAAAACGTGTAGATTTCCGTTCTCTGGGTGAGCTGGATTTTGTAAAACTTCAGGGCCAGTTGGCGAATGCGAATTTCATTTCCGCTTCCCAGCTTCGAGAAGGTCTAAACGAGCAGGAGATTCGCAATCTTATCGACGACATGGATCGCGGAAAAATGCGCCGGGTACCGGTGGGAGCAAAGCCCTAACCAATTGGAACCTGAGTCGCATTTGCGATCAGTACCCGTTCTACTGAGCAGCGTTTTCAGTATGACATATCCAGTAACGCCTGCACTTCGCCCAGTTCCGGCATTGAGGGTGCGGTGCCAGGCCGCGTTACCGATATGGCCGCCGTCGCGCAGCCAAACCTCACCGCTTCCAATGGTGCCATGCCACGCGCCAACGCTGCTGCAAACCCGCCATTGAATGCGTCCCCCGCGCCCGTGGTTTCGACCACCGACCCCGCGTTTATGGCAGGTACGTGTATTGGCGTGCTTCCGTCGTGGAATAGTGCGCCGTTCTCGCCCAGCGTTATGATCGCCGCGCCAACCCCTGCGTCCAACAGGGTCTCGGCCGCATGCGCGGCCTCTGTTACGGACGCCACGGAAACCCCGGTCAACCATTCGGTCTCGCTTTCGTTTGGCGTAACGTAGTCGCACAATGCCAACATCCCCGTAGGCAAGTCCGCAGCAGGGGCGGGATTCAGTATAGTTACTGCCCCACCTGCCTGCGCAATTTCCAAGGCGTGATGTGCTGTTGCGATGGGCTGTTCCAGCTGTGTCAAGAATACTGCGGCACCGCCGATCAGATCGCTTTTTGCGTCAATATCGCTGGTCGAAATGGTGCCGGCAACGCCGGGGCACACGATGATGGAATTTTCTCCGCTCGACTCTTCGACAAAGATATATGCCGCGCCGGTGTAACTGTCGTCATGCTGGGAAACCTCGGGGATGACCCCGGCCTTTTCCCATGTGGCCAGCGCCATTTCGGCAAAGGGATCGCGCCCCAGCCGGGAGATGAAATGCACTTTGCCGCCAACCCGGGCCGCCGCCACAGCCTGATTGGATCCCTTGCCGCCGGGACCAAGAGCAAAGCTGTTTCCCATGATGGTTTCGCCCATACGCGGTGCACGATCCGCACGATAGCTGGTATCGGCAACAAATACCCCAAGCACGACTACGTCCTGTCTCATCTTCTGCCCCTCCTCTGCCAGCGGGATCGTCTTTCTCCACTGTGCAGTGGCAGAAAAACGGCTGCGTTTACCGACTGCATTAGCAGGCGCGGACACCCATGCGGACAATTTCTGTGCCTTTGATGCGGTACATGCGGCTTATTCGGTTGCGCCCCGTCGACATGTACCAGGTTTGCAATGGGACGGGGTAGTATTGTGAGATTACCCGCGAGAAATATTCGAACCGATCCGGCTTCAGTTGTTTTCCTGACTTCGACGGGCCGTGAAAGCCAAAGGTCGTGTTCGGTGATATGCAGGTTTGCGGTAAACCCAATAGCATGGTGCAGGTCGAAAAACAGATTTCGCCGCGAATTTCGACGCGCTGGCCCGAAGCCCGCAAATTTCTGAGCTCAATCAGCCGGTCACGGATGGATCCGCCACGATCATTATTCACCACGTATACATCAGGCGACGTATCTTTTGCCCGAGCTTGGCCAATTCCGGCCAGCAACAAAACAATCAACACAGCAAATTTGAAAAAAATCTCGCCAAGAGTCACTTTTTTCAAGGCAACACTTATCTGTGGCCGCAATGCGACCTGTTCCGAATACCCCATAGAACCACCACTTAATCTGGACAAAACCCGCCGAAAACGGATCTGTCGACGCCCCCACAGCGAAGGCTATGATCAACATGAAACGGCTTAACAATTGGTTCAAGAAGTCATGTGGGATGATTAGGATTTTAGATCAAATAGGAGGAAAATCGCTCACGAAAACCGAAAAGGGCCTTTGCATTATGCAAAGGCCCTAACAAAAAACGTTTGGGAAGATGTCAGTTTGTGCCAGTCGTACTGGTTGTTGTCGTGCTGGTTGACCCACCGCCACCGGCCAGCGCCCCGAGACCAAGCAGACCTGCGACCCCGCCAACAACAGGCGCAAAGTTAGTTGCACCCCGCATGGGCAGGCAGGCGGGGTCTTCTGCGTTCTCCGGAACTGAGCAGTCAATTGTGGTGGGGGTGGCATTTTGGGCCAGAGCGGGCGTTGCCCCGGCAACAAGTGCCGCAAAAACAACAATACTGAAACTTTTCATAGCAAATGCTCCTGTTAAGCATACCAACCGGTTATCACATAATCCAACCGGGTTGAACCCGTAAACCATCTGATCCGACACGATTTTCCTCAAATTTGAATTAACTCAGACAAATTTTTCCAAACTTCGCGATCAAATATCTGGTCGGGTCGGTTAATGGTTCCAATATAATGGTTCCAGTAAATTTCCGTGGCTCCGCCCAGTATTTGGCTATATGAATACGCTATCTGGCGTGGTTATCCCGAGCCGGATCAATGAATGAGCAGGGACTTCAATATCTGACAATGACAAATATACCCCAGAATCAACAGTTTCAGACGCCTGCACCAAATGCGGCCCCGATCAATTTGCAATCTCCGGAAGACGATGATGTCATCGACCTTGCGGCATTGTTTTCAGCGATCTGGCGGGGCAAGTGGATCATCGGTTTTTGTGCCATGGTGGCAATTGTTGCTGGCGGGTACTATGCCTTTGTGACGGCAACACCGCTGTATCGCTCCACGGCCGTTGTTATTTTGGAAACCAAGCAGGACAGTATCGTCGATCTGCAGAGCGTTGTTGGCGGGATGACGGGGGACACGTCCGAGGTAAATTCAGAAGTCGAGGTGCTGCGATCACGCGGTTTGATGGGCAAGGTGGTGGACCAGCTGGAGCTGACCAACGACCCGGAGTTCAATACCAGTCTCGTGCCCGCTAAGACGATCAATGTAGTCAAGTCTCAGATCAAAACCGAAATCAAGGCCCAGCTTGGTCTGCTAAAGGAAAGAGTGGCCCTGCCTCCCGAGGAAGCAGCCAAGCGCACCCGCGACCGGGTGATAACCGCGTTGCTGGGCAAGACAACGGTAAGCAATGTGCGCCAAAGCCTAGTTTTCCAGATCACGGTCGAAACTGAAAACGCTGCAAAGTCGGCATTGATCGCCGATACCATCGTCAATCGCTATATCCTCAATCAGCTTGAAGTGAAATTCGAGGCGACCGAGCAAGCCACAACCTGGTTGACTGAGCGGGTGGCCGAATTGCAGGATCAGCTTGAGTTGGCCACGTCAGCGGTGTCCGATTTCAATGCTTCCACCGAACTGGTCTCGATTGATGCGTTGCAGTTGCAGGAGGTTCAGCTCAAGGATCTGCGCGACCGAATTCGCAATACCGAGGACGGTATGGTGGCTGCCAAGGCCCGTTTTGAGGCGTTGCAGGTGGCTCAAACCCGCAAGGACAAGGCCAAGCTGGCAAATGATCCCCAGTTGACCCGCTTTCTGGTCCGGGCAGAGAATGACGAACAAATCGGAGCCGCTTTTGATACACGCTATCAACAAGTGCTGGCGCGGTCCGAGCTGGAACTGAACCGGTCCGAGTTGCAATTGACGGCACTCAGGAATTCGGAAACCGAGATCGAAGCGCAGATCAATCAGCAAAGCAAGGATCTGATCGAGCTTCAGCAACTGTCGCGAGAGGCAGAGGCGGTCCGCCTGTTATACGAATATTTCCTGACCCGGCTGAAAGAAACGTCAGCCCAGCAGGGCATTCAGCAGGCCGACAGCCGCATCCTGTCGAACGCGGTTGTGCCAACGGCACCCGCCTCACCGCGCAAATCGCTGATTCTGGCGATGTCAGGTATTTTGGGGCTGATGATCGGCGTCGGTCTGGTGCTGCTGCGCGAAGCCCGCAACAACGGGTTCCGCACTGCACGCGAGCTTGAGGTGCATACCGGGTACACGGTCATGGGCCAGATCCCGCAGATCCCTGCGCGCACCCGCAAGCGGACCCTGAAATACCTGTCGGATAAACCCACTTCGGCGGCTGCAGAATCCATTCGAAATCTGCGCACATCGGTGCTGTTGTCGAATATCGACAAGCCGCCCAAGGTGATCCTGTCAACATCTGCGATACCGGGCGAAGGCAAGACTACGAATTCGCTGGCGCTGGCGCATAATCTTGTCGGGCTTGGTAAATCGGTTCTGCTGATCGAGGGCGACATTCGTCGCCGCACCCTCAGCCAGTATTTCGACAACCTTCCGGAAAAAGGATTGGTCGCAGCACTGGTTGGCGAGCAAAGCCTACAGGAATCACTGCACTATTCGGTCGAACTTGGGGCTGACCTGCTGATGGGCGAAAAGACCAGTACCAACGCAGCCGACCTGTTTTCTTCAGACAAGTTTAAGGCTCTGATCGAATCTGTACGGGCGCATTATGATGTGGTCATCATTGATTCACCGCCTGTTCTGGTTGTGCCGGACGCTCGAATTCTTGCTCAGGTGTCGGATACAGTTCTGTTCACTGTGCATTGGGACAAGACATCCCGGCATCAGGTGGACGAGGCCTTGCGGATGTTCCACAATTCCAACCAGCGGGTAACCGGGCTGGTTTTATCGCAAATCAACGCCAAGCAGATGAAGAAATACGGCTATGGCGGGCGTTATGGGGCATATGCGGGTTATGGGGCGAAATACTATAATAGTTAGGGATAGCCGATTTCAGCCAATGACTCAGTAGCTCTGACCGAATTTGCCGCCTGGTCAATCCAATCGAAGAACCTAGACACTGAAGGCTTTTGTGCCGATCAACACTATGACATCTGGTTGAGCCGGATCACATCTGAGGGACCCATGTCACAGATAGAGTCACTTTTCGCCACCCGTCTCTACCGCGCTGCCCTAGCCGAGTTCGGCAAGGCACTGGACACTGGAGAGCTTGAATCTTCTTGCCTGTCGGTTGCCTATGATGACGAGGCGGGGCAGGAATGGTGCGAAAATCACGGCTATCCGGGCTATACCAGCTACGCCTCTCTGGATGATCTGCCTTGGCGGTTTCCGATATTCAAGGGTCTTGTCAAAGTGCTCGACAAACATGTCGCGGCATTTGTCAAAGATCTGCAGTTCGATCTGGACGGTAAGAAAGTCAAACTGGACTCTCTTTGGATCAACATTCTGCCCACGGGTGGTCTGCATACGTCGCATCTGCATCCGCATAGCGTGATCAGCGGCACCACCTATGTCACGATGCCCAAAGGCACAAGTGCCATCAAGTTCGAGGATCCGCGCTCGGCGTTGATGATGGCGGCCCCGTTACGCCAAGCCGAGGCGCGGCGAGAGTTACGCAATTTCATCTATGTCGCGCCAGAAGTGGGCGAAGTATTGCTGTGGGAAAGCTGGTTGCGCCACGAAGTGCCGATGAATATGGCTGATGAAGAACGGATCAGTGTCAGCTTCAACTACGGCTGGGGCTGAGAAACAGCCATCGACTTTGCGGAGAGACGGCTTCAAGAGTTCTTGTCTGGCGTTCAAGCCATGCGGCTGGAACGTACCGTTTCAGCGCTCAGCATGTGTTCCTTCTGCCTCGCGGATTTCGCTTGGGGTTTCCTCGTTCTGATCTTCCGGCGTGATCAGTTCAGCCTCCGGGATATCTTCGGCTTCTGAAGCGTCTTCGATCGCCCCGATAATGAGCGGCAGCATGTGGACTCCCGTTGCGCTGGCAATCTCGGGTGATTCAGGTGATTTCCAACTAAGGGTATCAAAACTGTTGCAACGGTCGCAGACCGGGGTCCATTCGGCGTGGATCGATTTGCAATTGTCGCATACCCATTGTGGTCCGCGTGGCGCATTCAGCGCTTTGGCCAGCCAGCCCTGAACCACCGCGTCCGATGCACCTTCGCCCCGTTCGATTGCCGCCATCAATGTCATGGCCCGAGCATCTGCCCCGCTGTCAATCAGTTCGCCAAGTACACGCCGTGCTTCGGGGAAATCGGTCGCGACAATCAGCAGTTCCGCCTGCACCAACCTGGTTTCCGTATGTTTCGGATGTATACCGGTCAAAGTCGCAAACCGTTTCAATCGCTGATCAGGGGTCTCGTCCGGTTCAATAGCGGCAAATGCTGCCGCCAGGTCCGGGTGGGGTTGCGACTCCCACGCCTTTTTCAGAATTCGTGTCGCATTGCGAGGTTTGCCAGCATCAATATAGGCCCGCGCAGCCATGGCGGCGGCTGGTACAAGATCCGGGGATTGACGGTTTGCTTCGATTGCCCGCTCACGGCTTTCAACACTGGCCCCTTCATTTACAATATCACGCGCTTCCGACAGGGCCAGCACCGCATCCCGCCGACGATATACATCACGTGGTAAGGTGCCGGATTTCAGCTTGGCACTCAGCGTGTTGCGCGCACCCGACCAGTCCTGCGCCTGCGCCTGCAGACGCAACAGGAAATCCTGCACTTCCTCGTGCCGGGGCTTCATGGCGTGTGCTTTTTCAGCCAGTTTGAGGGCGGTTTCAGAATCCCCTTCGGCCAGCTTCTGCTTCATGATTCCGCGCACACCGACAAAACGGGTGCTCTCTGTTCCGATCAGCTTCTTGTAGGCTTGAGACGCCTTTTGTGTATCGCCGGCCAACTCAGCCGCCTGTGCGGTCAACAAGTTGGTCAACTCTGGCTTGCCCAGGTTTTTCTCGGCCTTGGCCGCCTTGGACATGGCCAGCCGCCCTTCGCCCGAAGCCAGCGCCATCAGCCCGTCCGACAGCGCCTGATAGCCGCGCCGCTCGCGCCCCTTATCAAAATAACGCGAAATGGCGGTTTCGTCACCGCTGAGAAACTTCAGCGTGGCCACCAGCAACGACAGCAATTTGAGTACTACCCAGACCAAAACCAGCAATCCCAGGCCGGCGATCACCGATTGCAGAGGCCCCAGCGTGTATTCGGTTCCCGCAAGGGTAATTTGAATACCACCGCCCGATTCCATCAGGAAATCAGCCCCGTACGCCAACAGGGCGATAACGGTGACAAATACGAGGATCTTGATCAGTGACCACAGCATAGTAGGTCCTTCAGTTTGTGTTCAGGCTTTGAGCCAGTTCTTCTGCCGCCTTCAGCGCAGCCAGCCGGGTTGTGGAAATATCAACCCAATCCTGCATCGCTGCGCGGGCCGCATCCGGCAATGTGGCAATTTCTTCCAGTGCTTTGGCCAAATCCCCATCCGTTACCGCAGCTTCGGCGCGTGACAGGATCGCGTCCGGGTCATCTCCGTCGCGTGGTTGAACCGAGCGCGCACCGGTTTGGCGTTGCAGGAACCCAACAAGTCCACCACCACTTCCGTCTTCGGCGCGGGCCGCCGACAGCGCAGAGCGGGCTGAAATCGGGAAGGCATCGTTCAGAGCGGTCAATGTCGTGATGCCGTCATTTGCCGAAGCGTTCAAGACGTCCGGCACAGCGATGTCCGCCGCTTCAAGTTCAGCCAAAATGGCAGCATATGCCGCGCCATTGTCCAAGGCCGCATAAAGACGGGTCACGGTGGCCTGATTTTGCGCATGACGCGCAGCGGAAGCGGCGCTTTGTTCCAGAGCACGGGCTGCGGCCTCGGTCGCGCGGGCCTCGTCGATCATTTTTTCAACTTCCGCGCGCTGTGCCGCAGTCGCTTCGCGCAATGCGGCGAGTTCCCGGTCATAAGCCGCAACGGCCGTATCTGAGGCCCCTTCGGTCATAGGGCGCTTTTCCAGTTCATCCAGACGTGTGTTCAGCGGGTTCAGGTGTGCCTCAATATCCTCCAGACGCGCCTGCTGTGACTTCGAGTCGGTCTTGAGCGAAGATAGCTCTGCCTGAACGGACGCCAGTTGTTCATTGACCGGTCCCAGGTCCGGTTGATCAATTGCTGCAATTTCGCTGCGAAGCGCAGTCAGTGCCTCGGCCTGATTGTTGTCCGATACCTGCAAGGCGGCGATAACGTCGCCGGTACCATTGCTTTTCAGGGAGTCGGGCAAAATGGGGTCCAGAACCTCGGTTCGCGCGGCAAGGAAACCCAGGCACGCCGCAAGAATTCCGCCGATCAGGGCGGGGGCAAACCCACCCCGTCTGGCAGGTTCATTGGGCATGGTTTCCGGCACATCAAGGGTCGCTTCAGTCGCTTCAGACTCGCTGGGGGATCCCTGGCCATCAGTCTGTTCCACAGAGGTTTCGGCGTCTGGTACGTCACCTTTCAATGTCTCCGCAATGTTATCGGCGGACAGGTCGGATTCCTTGGTCAAAGCTGTGTCAACTTCGAGTTCAATGTCATTGTCTTGTTCGGGTTTCTCGGTATTTGCCAACAGGGGAATCCTTCGAATCTTAAATGAAGCGGGGCCAGGCACCCTTGAACTCTACTGTGTGGGCTTTGTACCCTCAACCCGTACGGCGTCATTGGACAGTTGCCCGACAAGCTGTGCCATAGCATCGGCATTGGGGTGCCGAGCAATGGTCAACTCTTTATATTTCAATGCTTTAACCTGAATTGCAACCGCGTCACTTAGGGCGGCTATGTATAAAGGGGCCGGGCCTGTAACGAGATTGGCAAATTGTCGCGCGGTACGCGGAGAGAACAGAGGCACAATTACCGGGTTAATATCCGACAATACCCTGCCGGCATCTTCGCTAAGCGGTAGCAACGGTTGGTCATAAATCACCTGTTCCCGCGTTGGAAAGCCCAACGCGGTCAACCGCGCCGCCACATTTCCACGACTATGTGTGCCGCGGATGTGCAACAAAGGCCCCTCTGGCCGGAGCCGTTTCAATGCCCCGATCACCGCCAAGGATGTAGCGCCTGCGCATTCCGCCTGCCACCCAGCCTGTTGCGCCGCGAGGGTTGTCGCCCTGCCCACACAAAAGCAGGGCAATTCGCGCCGACCCGTAGTAAGCCCGGCGGCAATCGCAACACCGTTGGATGAGGTAAAGATCAGCCCCCGCGCATCATCGAATTCGATCTTCGAGGATACCGGTACGATGCTGACAAGCGGTGAATATAGCGGCACCAACCGTGAGCGCAAATCAGTCGGCAGCCCGGCCACAAAACGTTCAGCGGCCCGTTGTGGGCGGGTCATCAGCAAGGTCAGCATCGCTCGCCCCGGGATTGTTTGCCAAGGTCTAGGGTGATACCCCCCTGCGCAATATGATGCAACGGTTCAGGGTTGATGGCACGAACATTCACTATTTTGGGACTGGAAAGCAGCTGCGATGACACCGCCGCCGCCGTGGTTCGCCAATCAGATGACCTGGACCCCGAGATACTGTCCTCGGTGGTCTACGGTCAAAGTGACTTGCACAGCGCCTTTGGCGGCGTCGTGCCAGAGCTTGCGGCGCGGGCACATGCAGAAAAGCTTGATATATGCGTACGCGAAGCATTGGCAGAATCGACCCTGACACTGGCCGATATAGATGCAATTGCCGTGACTGCGGGACCTGGGCTGATCGGTGGTGTTATGTCGGGGGTGATGTGTGCCAAAGGGATTAGTGCGGCGACTGGGCTGCCTCTGATTGGCGTGAACCATCTGGCCGGTCATGCGTTGACGCCGCGACTGACTGACGGGGTGCCTTTCCCTTATTTGATGCTGTTGGTGTCAGGTGGGCATTGCCAGTTTCTGGTTGTACGCGGGCCAGAGGATTTCATGCGTCTGGGCGGAACAATTGACGATGCCCCGGGCGAGGCCTTTGACAAATCCGCGCGGTTGTTGGGACTGGTACAGCCCGGCGGACCGGCAATCGAAGCCGAAGCGAGGGAAGGCGATGCCGCACGGTTCCGCTTTCCTCGGCCTTTGCTGGACCGGCCCGATTGCAACCTGTCGTTTTCCGGTCTGAAAACCGCCCTGCTACGCCAGCGTGACCAGATCGTTGCAGAAAAGGGCGGGCTGACCCGCGCCGATCGCGCCGATATCAGTGCGGGTTTTCAACAGGCCATAGCCGACGTGCTTGCGGAAAAAACCCGGAGGGCGTTGCGATTGTACCTGCAAGAAAACCCACGCATTCCCAGCTTTGCCCTTGCCGGCGGTGTGGCGGCAAATCTGTCGATACGCTCCGCTTCAGAAACGGTATGCGCCGAAATGGGCGTCGCATTCACTGCGCCGCCGCTGGCATTGTGTACCGACAATGGCGCGATGATTGCGTATGCAGGGTTGGAGTTATTCCGTAAAGGCGTGCGACACGGGCTGGACCTTGGGGCACGACCAAGGTGGCCGCTGGATCAACACAGCCCCGCCCTGCTGGGAAGCGGCAAAAAAGGAGCCAAAGCATGAGTATCGGGGTCATCGGCGCAGGAGCGTTTGGAACCGCGCTGGCGATTTCGCTGGCAGGCAATGGTCCGGTGCTGCTTTGGACCCGTACCGCCAGCCATGCGCGGGCCATGGAGGCCAATCGCGAAAATGCTGCCCGGTTGCCGGGCGTCGCTTTGCCTGTGGGCCTGAACGTTTCGGCGGACTTTGACCTCGTTGCTGGGCAAGAGACTCTGTTACTGGCCGTTCCCATGCAACAGCTTCGCGAACTTTTGACGGTTCATGCTGATGCGCTTGCCGATGCCACGCTGGTCGCTTGTTGCAAGGGGATAGAGCTGACAACCGGGCAAGGCCCTGTTTCCGTGATTTCAGAAGTACTGCCTCGGGCACGCCCTGCGCTGCTTACGGGCCCCAGTTTCGCGGCGGACATCGCCCGTGGCCTGCCAACTGCGCTTACCCTTGCATGCGCCAACGAAAGCCTGGGAAAATCCCTTCAACAGAGCCTGAGTACGGCCAATCTTCGCCTTTATCGCACAACCGACACGATTGGCGCAGAACTGGGTGGAGCTTTGAAGAACGTCATGGCCATTGCCTGCGGAGCAGTCATTGGTGCCGGGCTGGGGGAAAGTGCGCGCGCGGCATTGATGACCCGTGGCTATGCCGAATTGCTGCGCATGGGGTTGGCGCTGGGTGCGCGGGCTGAAACTTTGGCCGGTTTGTCGGGGTTTGGCGATTTGGCGCTGACTTGTACGTCCGGTATGTCGCGCAACTATCAGTTAGGCCTTTCCATCGGACGACAGGAGGTGTTCGATCCCTCTGTAACAGTGGAAGGTGCCGCCACGGCCCGCGCAGTCGCCGCCCTGTCGGACAAACTTGGGCTGGAGATGCCGATTACTCAAGTCGTTGTTGGCCTGATTGATCAGTCCATGACCATAACTGGCGCAATGGAACTGTTGCTGGCGCGCCCCTTGAAGGAAGAATGAAATGCTGATTGCCCTTATCGCCCATGACAAATCTGGCTCAATTAATGTCCGAAAAGATAACCGTGCGGATCATTTGTCCTATATTGATGCCACTGGTGTGGTGTCGCAAGCTGGTCCTCTGCTGGATGAGGCCGGTGAAATGGCCGGGTCTCTGGTCATTCTGGATGTGGTGGATATGGCGGCCGCGCAAAGGTGGGCGGATAATGACCCCTATGCCAAAGCTGGGCTTTTTGCCAAAGTCGAACTGATCGAATGGAAAAAGGTGATAGGCTGATGGCTTTCTGGCTGTTCAAATCAGAACCCTCGACCTGGAGTTGGGATGACCAGCTGGCCAAGGGCGAAACGGGTGAGGAATGGGACGGCGTGCGCAACTATCAGGCGCGAAACTTCATGCGGGTGATGCAAATCGGCGATCACGGTTTCTTTTATCATTCGCAAAAGGAAAAGGCCGTCGTTGGTATTGTTGAAGTTTGCGCCATCGCCCACCCCGACAGCACCACTGACGATGATCGCTGGGATTGTGTGGATATCAAAGCAGTGCGGAGCTTTGAAATGCCCGTCACTTTGGAGCAGATCAAGGGAGAGGAAAGGCTGGCTGAAATGGTGCTGGTCAAAAACTCGCGTTTGTCTGTGCAGCCGGTGAGCGAGGAGGAATGGACCACCGTTTGCGATATGGGGAATACAGAGCCGAAATGACCGACCACAATTGCCCCTTCCGAGCGCGTCACAGGGCGTTCTGTTGGTGGATCACGTCCATATCTTCATATCCGTGCCGCCGCATATCGCGCTCTCAAAGGTGATGCAGCGGATCAAGGGGTGCCCGTCATACAAGGCCCAGTAGGAGTTTCCAGAGTTGCGAAAGCGTTACTGGGGTCAGAGGTTCCGGGCGCGCGGATAGTTCTCGATCACCTCGGGCAATGTGACCGACGACGTCATGCTTCAGTATCTTGAGTTGCGCCCAAAATGGGAACCTACCGGCGTCAGCCGGTAAGTGAATGCTTGAATCCGATCAAACGCAACACACTCCAGATCGAAGACGCCGTGCCATCACAAATCATAGCCTGAAACCTACCTTTGGCTGTGTTCTCCGGAAACCATGGCCCTTCTCAGGATCAATCCCAGCCGGTCAAAGCTACCGCGAATTCCGTCTGCCTCAACTTTGGCGAAAAATGCGTCCAACTCGGGCCAAATACGCACGGCCTGGTCCAAAACCGGATCAGCACCATCAACATAAAGACCCGCTTTTATCATAACTTCGGACTGTTCATAGGCACCGAGATACTTGCGTGTTTCACCAATCATTGCGTTTTCAGCGTCACTCGCCACATCAGGCAGGCAACGCGACACGGACCGCCCCACATCAATGGCCGGGAACCGCCCCCGTTCAGCAATATCCCGGCTCAGTACGATGTGCCCATCAAGAACGCCGCGCAGAATATCGGCAATGGGTTCGTCCATGTCCGAACCGGCAACCAGAACGCTGAACACCGCAGTAATATTTCCCTGATCCCTCGTGCCCGGCCCGGCCCGCTCACATAATGCAGTAATCAAGGGTGTGACCGAGGGCGGAAAGCCGCGTAAAGCAGGCGATTCGCCGGCGGCCACTGCAATTTCGCGGTGCGCCTCGGCAAAGCGGGTGATCGAATCAGCCAAGAACAGGACGTTCTGCCCAGAGTTGCGAAAATGCTCGGCCACCGACATGGCCGCCCAGGCGCACCGCCGCCGAGTCAGCGCGGACTGGTCAGAAGTGGCCGCAATCACAACGGCGCGCTTCATTCCCTCGGGGCCAAGTACCCGGTTCACAAATTCATTCACTTCCCGGCCACGTTCGCCGATCAGCCCAACCACCACCACATCGGCCTGCATTTGCATGGCTAACTGTGCCAATAGTCGCGATTTTCCCACCCCTGACCCGGCAAAAAGCCCGATACGCTGTCCTTCGGCAATGGGTAAAACAGTGTTGAGAACCGCAAGCCCGGTCGTTACGCGCACCCCAAGCGCGCGCCGGTCAGCTGCGGGAGGAGGAGAGCCCGTCAATTCATGCGCCTGGGGCCCCCGAACAAGTGGCTTACCGTCCAGGGGCAACCCATACGGGTCAATGACACGACCGATCCAATGCGCGCATGGCGCAAATTCCGGCGTGCCGTGCAGAATGACAGGATCTCCAATTGCCACGCCGTCAGGTGCGGTTTCGGGCAACATGTTCACAAGGTCATTGAACACTTGTAACACCTCACCTTTCAGCGAACTTCCCGGATTGCGCCGAAGGGTCAGGTGGTCACCGATTCGCACGACACCCGCGAGCCCGGAAATCTGGATGACGCCACCGCTTACACCAACTACCCGACCCACCGGGCGCGCCAGCGTTTTCAGGTCCAACTCACACTTTAGCGCATTTAGTCCCTGATGCATTACTTAAGCCTCCAACTGTTTCGTTGAAACTGTTTCTAAAGGAATCACGGTTAAGCCTTGGTTGAAATCAATCGAGGGAGAAGCCCCGATGTTCACAAACCTGAATGTCTTTCAAACGGCACATGCGCTCGCCGTCCATGCTGGCCAGCGACAGGCCATCGTCGCGCAGAATATGGCAAATGCCGACACGCCTGGGTTCAAGGCGCGTGACATTGCGCCCTTTGGCGAAATAATGTCTGTCGGCGACACCGGTTCCGGAATGCGCGCGAGTCGCGCCCACCACCTCAACGGCGCGACGGGAGGCGGTTTGATGTGGGAAACTACGACACCAAACGCAGCAACAGATCCAAATGGCAATTCAGTCTCTGTAGAGAAGGAAATGCTTAAAGGTGTAGAGATAAAACGCCAGCATGACATGGCCCTGGCTGTCTACAAATCCTCCCTCAACATTCTGCGCGCCAGTCTTGGGCGCGCATAAGGCAACGGGAGGACAGATATGAGTGAATTTTCAAAGTCGCTGGCAGTTTCGTCCAGTGCTCTGGCAGCCCAGGCAACCCGCCTGCGCCATGTATCAGAGAATATCTCGCACGCCGATACGCCAGGATACCGCCGCAAAACAGTTTCATTCGAAGCCGTCCGTGACGTATCCGGCACCACGGAACAGGTGTCAGTCGGGCGGGTTCAGCTAGACAAAAGCGACCTGACACGCATGTACGATCCGTCACATCCCCTGGCCGATGAAACCGGACACTACGACGGATCGAATGTCGATCTGATGATCGAAATCGCAGACGCCAGAGAGTCACAGCGCAGCTATGAGGCAAACTTAAAAATGTTCGACCAGGCCCGGCAAATGTCGGCTTCCCTGTTGGAGTTACTCAGAAAGTAAAGGAGATCCAGAATGGATATTCGCAGTTTAACCGCCCCCCAGAACTACACTGCCGCTCGCCCGGCCACACAGCCTGTGCCTTTGGCCGACTCGCCTGAAGGCGGGTTGAAATCAGTCGCAGCAGACTTTGCTGCAACCCTTCAGTCAGGTGAACAAGCCGCTGTCGCTGCAATGACCGGCGATTCCGATCCGCATGCTTTGGTTCTGGCGCTTGCGCAAACTGAACTGGCGGTAGAAACGGCGATTACCGTGCGCAACAAGGTGGTTGAGGCCTATCAAGAGATCCTGAGGATGCCGGTCTGATATGCTGAACGAAGGTATTTTCTTTGATACCCTGCGCCAGGGATTATGGGCAGCCGTCCTTGTCTCGATGCCAATTCTGAGTGTGGCACTGGTTACCGGACTGATCGTCGGACTTTTCCAGGCGCTGACATCCATTCAGGAAATGACTCTGACGTTTGTTCCAAAACTGGCTGCAATTGTCATCGTTTTTTGGGTGTCCATGGGTTTCATGACGCAAACTCTGGTTTCGTTTTTCAACGTCCAGATACTCCCCCTGATAGCCGGAGGTTCGTGATGGGAATTTCTTCTTATGTAACTGTGTCCCGCCAATCCGGGCTGATGAACGAAATGCAGATTATCGCCAACAATATCGCCAACTCTGCAACCACAGGGTACCGGCAGGAAGGGTTGATATTTTCTGAATTCATCGATTCAGAGCAAGGCAGGTCATCCTTGTCATTGTCACGCTCTCAGATTCGCAACACATCAATGGCGCAAGGCACGTTGACCCAGACCAACGGCTCGTTCGATTTCGCGATTGAGGGCGACGGGTTCTTTCTTGTCGAAACACCCGCAGGCGAACGGTTGACCCGCGCAGGGAGTTTTTCTCCCAGCCCCGAGGGTGATCTGGTCACTATGGATGGGTATAGGGTCATGGATTCGGGTGGATCCCCGGTATTTGTCCCAGGATCGGCCGAAAACCTCAGCGTTTCCAGTGATGGTACAATCAGCGCTAACGGCCAGCCGCTTGGTCAGATCGGGTTGTTTGTCCCAACAGACCCAACCGGAATGGTGCGCGAGGATGGTGTGATGTTTCGGGCGGATGCCGGGACGGAACCGGCGGAAAACGCAAGGATTCTACAGGGCTTTTTGGAAGGGTCAAATGTAAATCCGATTTCGCAACTGGCCCGCATGATTGAGGTTCAACGCTCTTATGAGATGGGCCAGAGCTTTCTTGAGGCCGAGGACGAACGTATCCGAAATGCCGTCAAAACCCTGATTCGCTAAGAACAGTCAAAGGAGACTCCCATGCGTGCCCTTAAAATTGCCGCAACCGGAATGAGTGCGCAGCAAATGCGCGTCGAGACGATTGCGAACAACCTCGCCAACATGAATACCACTGGATACAATGCGCGCCGGGCAGAGTTTTCTGACTTGCATTATCAGCAGGTTACGCGCCCGGGGACAATAAATGCCTCTGACGGGACCGTTCTGCCAACTGGCGTTCAACTTGGTCTGGGCGTGCGCCCGGCTGCCGTATCCGTGCACCTTTCCCAGGGACCGTTGGCGGAAACCGGAAGCGACTTGGACGTGGCCATCGAAGGGCGCGGCTATCTCGAGGTGACACTTCCCTCGGGCCGGACGGCCTACACCAGAGACGGCAGCCTCAAACGATCTGGTGAAGGGTTGATTGTTACGTCGGACGGACATGCCGTGGCACCCGAAATTGTTATTCCCTCTGATGCGCGCAGTATTTCGATCAACGCTGCGGGCGAGGTCTTTGCCAATTTTGAGGATACCGCAGAGGGTCAGTTGTTGGGGCAGTTCGATTTGGCCGGGTTTACCAATGCCAAAGGTCTTGAGGCGCTGGGCGGCAATCTGTTTGCGGAAACCGAGGCCTCGGGACCTGCCCTTTTGTCAACACCCGGCCAGGACGGGCTTGGTATGCTTCGGCAAAGATATCTTGAATCCAGTTCGGTCGATGCAGTGCGCGAAGTAACTGAATTGATCGAAGCCCAACGCGGCTATGAAATGAATGCCAAAGTAATTTCCGCGGCGGATCAGATGATGGCCGCAACAACTCAGGTCCGATAATGAGAAAGCTCCTCCCATTGTTGGTTCTTTTGGCCAGTTCGCCGGTCTATGCGGAGGTAATCGTGCCTGCCAGAACCATTCGCGCCCGGGAAATCATCATGGCGGAAGACTTGGTCAGAAAGTCGATCGACATTGTCGGTAGCCTATCAGACCCATCAAAAATCGTCGGGCAAGAGGCGCGGGTGGTCCTTTATGCCGGCCGCCCCATTCAACCCGGCGACATTGGTCCACCAGCCATCGTCAGTCGCAACGATCTGATAATACTCATTTTCTCCAGAGGTCCATTGCGCATAGCCACAGAGGGTCGCGCGTTGGGGCGCGGGGCCGCCGGTGAGACGGTGCGGGCTATGAACATGGTTTCACGCACGACCGTAACGGGCACTATCTTGGCCAATGGCACAATAGAGGTTCACTAATGCGAAAGAATCACCCTGTTATAATCGCCTTTTTGGTTTTGCTTGGCTTGGGTGCTTGTGGCCGTTCCGACCATTTTGGCAAGCCACCTAGCTTTTCCCCAAATACCGAATCCTCAGAACACGTAGCGATGTTGTTTCCTGGTCTGCCCGTGCGCACCCAGCCACAACGCCCTCTTGACCAGTCGTCCTTGTGGAGCGGCGGACGTGACTCGCTTTTGGGCGATCGTCGGGCAATGCAAAAGGGAGACATTCTGACAGTGGTCATTGAAATTGATGAAGAGGCAGAAATCTCCAATGGCACATCGCGGTCCCGGTCCGGATCGGAGTCTCTTGGTGTTCCGCACCTTTTTGGGCTGCCGCAACGCATAGACAATAAGTTGCCTGAAGGTGCCTCACTTGCCGACGCCGTGGACCTAACGTCCAAAAGCCAGAGTTCTGGCAATGGATCTGTCAAGCGCAAGGAAAAGCTGACTCTGAGGGTGGCTGTCACGGTTATAGATGTACTCCCCAATGGGGTTCTTTCGATCTCTGGTTCTCAAGAACTGCGTGTCAACTTCGAGATGCGGGAATTGCTGGTATCTGGTTTTGTACGCCCGGAAGACATCGCTCGGCAAAACGAAATTACCTACGATAAAATTGCTTCGGCCAGGGTTTCCTATGGTGGGCGTGGGCAAATCACCGACGTACAGCAACCTCGTTATGGACAGCAGATACTGGACACGATTCTGCCATTCTAAGGATCCGACATGCTAACTAAATTGCTTCCCCTTATCTTCCTAATATTCGGTTCCGGAGTTGGTGTCTCTGCAGGGTTGTATCTTGCACCAGAACCTCTGTTTATCGAAGGTGAAAGCACCAACGGTAATTCTCATTCTGGCGCTAAGAAAACGCATGCGTCACTGACGGATCCGCATGGAAACACTGTTGATTCCCTAGCCACTGAATTTGTGAAAATGAATAATCAGTTTGTTATTCCGATCGTGGAGAATGACACGATCGCCGCATTGGTTGTTGTATCACTGAACCTCGAAATGCTTGTTGGGAACAGCGAACAGGTCTATGCTAGGGAACCCAAGCTGCGCGATGCGTTTTTACGGGTCTTGTTTGATCACGCCAATATGGGTGGGTTTCATGGTTCCTTTACAAGCGCGCAACGGCTGGACCTTTTGCGATCAACGCTACTTGATGTTGCTCGGAAGGAGCTTGGTCGAGACGTAATTGATGTTCTTATCGTTGAAATCATCCGGCAGGATACATAGGATATCCTCCTGAGCAGCCCCACTTGAGTGATCCAAGTTGAAAGTTAGTGCATGATCGGCCTTTGGTCCATCGGGACGATGGCTTCCGGAGCCGGTCGGCGGTAG
>Ga0209121_10002394_pt1 | contig 19115 bp, 18 predicted proteins | sample Cruoilmetagenom3_FD_187292 | JGI IMG/M metagenome (GOLD analysis project Ga0209121, IMG submission 187292) | Oil polluted marine microbial communities from Coal Oil Point, Santa Barbara, California, USA - Sample 3 (SPAdes) (version 2) | ecosystem: Environmental > Aquatic > Marine > Oil seeps ...
CGGATATGCCGCTGCGGCGGACGATATTCCCGCCGCCGCCGACACCGGAGCCGAAACCGCAGACACCGCCGCAGACACCGCCGCAGACACCCCCGTCGAGATCGGCGCTTTCTGGCAGGTCGAGGCCGGGAAGGGCCGCGCCTGGGTCGATCTGCAGAACGACGTGACCACCAAGGACATCGCGCTCGCGACCCGCGAAGGTTTTCGCTCGGTTGAACATCTCAAGCGCTATACCACGCTCGGCATGGCGCCGGACCAGGGCCGGACCGCCAATGTCACAGCCCTTGCCATCCTCGCCCAGCAGACGGGCCGGACCATCCCCGAGACCGGCACCACGCGCTACCGCCCGCCCTACACGCCGGTTTCGATCGGCGCTCTGGCCGGGCGCGAGCAGGGGCCGCACTTCGCGCCGGTTCGGCGCACCCCGGCGCATGACTGGGCCGTGGCCAATGGCGCTTCCTTTGTCGAAAGCGGGCTGTGGCTCCGGGCCCAATGGTTCGCGCGCCCGGGTGAGACCGGTTGGCGCGACTCTGTCGACCGCGAGGCGCGCGCGGTGCGCGAACGGGTCGGCATCTGCGATGTCTCGACGCTGGGAAAGATCGATATCCAGGGCCGCGATGCCACCCGTTTCGTGGATTTCGTCTATGCCAACGCTTTCGCCAAGCTCCCGGTGGGCAAGGTCCGATACGGGCTGATGCTGCGCGAGGACGGCATGGTGATGGATGACGGCACCTGCGCCCGGCTCGGCGAAACCCATTACCTGATGACCACGACCACGGCCAATGCCGGGCCGGTCTATCGGCATCTCGAGTTCGTTCGCCAGTGCCTCAAGCCGGACTGGGATGTGCACCTGGTGCCGGAAACCGACGGCTGGGCGCAATTCGCGGTGGCCGGGCCCCGGTCGCGCGATCTCCTGGCCCGGTTGGTCGATGCACCGTTCGACATCTCGAACGAGACCTTCCCCTTCATGGCCTGCGTAGCCCTCACGATCTGCGGCGCGACGCCCGCCCGGCTGTTCCGGATCTCGTTCTCGGGCGAACTGGCCTACGAGATCGCGGTGCCGGCCAGCTACGGCGCGGCGCTGGCCGAGGTGCTGATGACGGCGGGTGAGGACCTCGGCGTGATCCCCTACGGCGTCGAGGCGCTTGACGTATTACGGATCGAAAAGGGGCACGTCTCGGGCAACGAGTTGAACGGGCAAACCACGGCCGACGCGCTCGGATTGGGCCGGATGGTCTCGCAGAAAAAGGACTTCATCGGCCGCGCGCTTGCGGGCAAGACAGTCACCGACGGGCTGGAGGGCGTCCGGCTCATGGGGGTCGTGCCCGTCGACCGCGGCCTGACCTTGCAGTCCGGTGCGCATTTTCTCGAAGTCGGCGCGACGGCGACGCTCGCCAACGATCTTGGGTGGATAAGCTCGACCGCCCATTCGCCCGCGCTGGGCCATTCTATCGGCCTCGGCCTGCTCCGGGATGGTGCTGCGCGGCGCGGCGACCGGCTGCGCGCCCTGGACCTGGTGCGCGGCACGGATATCGAGGTGGAGGTCGTGTCGCCGCATTTCTTCGATCCCGATGGGGAGCGGCTTGATGGCTGAATTCAAACTCACCCGGGCCGCACCGCTCGGCGGGTATCACGAAGAGATCGGCACGACATCGTTGCGCGAGATTGATGCGGCCCGCGCTGAGACACTCTGCATCCCGCTGAGCGAAGACGTCGCGACATGCGCCGCTGCGAGGGATCTATTCGGGGGGCCCCTCCCAGCGGTCGGGACGGCGACCCTTTCTGCGGGAACCGGAGCGCATATCCTGCGCCTCGGGGCAGACCGGCTGATGATCCTGCACCTGCCCGATCGCAGTACTCGACCTGACATGGCGCACGCGCTGGGGGCGCAGGAGGTCACCCGGGTCGACCAAACCGACTACTGGGCGCTGCTCGATCTCGCAGGCCCGCGCGCAATTATGGCGCTTGAGCGAAGCTGCCGATTGGATCTGCACGCCGAAGTCTTTGCCCCGGGCCACCTTGCGCGCACACCGATCGACGGGGTGTCGACACTCCTCGTCCGCCTTGAGATTGACCGTTTCCTGTTGATGGCCCCCCGCTCCTATGTGCAGTCGCTAACGCACAGCTTGCTGACCTCCTTGCGCTATGTGTCGGGGTGACCTGTCTTTGGGGTCCGGGCCGGAGGCGCGCGTCTCCGTCGGGTTGACATGCGGTCGCGGGCCCCGGCTGCTTGACCACCGACCCATTCCCGCGGTCCGGTCCGATCCTACGACGCAGCCGCGTCACGCCACCTCGATCGGCCGTTCTCGGGGAAGCCGGGATGAAACCCCCACGCCGCGACCAGTGTCGGCCCGGTGCCAGGAACGCCAATCCCGGGAAAACATCGACTGGCGGCTTCGTGCGCGGATCAGACCTCCTTGCCGATGCGCCCTCGCTGGTTTGCGCAAGACCACAGGGTGACCTTGATCCACTGCGGTGGCGCGTTTGCACTGGCGCGGCAACGCATCTGGGAGCGCGCCCGGGTGTGGCCCCCCGGGGCGCCTTCTCCCCGGTTCACCCGGGCGCAAGGATCTCCCCGAGCGCCGTGCGGAAGGGGGCGAGCCGGGCGAAGGCGACCTCCAGGGCTTGGGCGGGATGTGCCTGCTCGCTGTCGCCCAGATCATGCCACAGCACGATCCCCTTGCGTTTCAGTAGTTCCGCGCGCGGGTGGTCCTGTGGATGCGGCGCGGGCACGCGTTTGAGCGCGGGCGGGTCCATCCGCACCCCGGCCTCCTGCATCCGGTCGACGAGGCGGGCGAACCTCGCGCCGTTGTCGTCCGCGACCCGGTCGCGCCAGCGGTCGAGCGCCGGTTTGTCGAAGCCCATCGCGCCGACGCCGGCACAGACATAGTCGCGCGAGACCCCGAACAGGTGACAGATCCCGGTCGCCGTGTCGGTCCATTGCAGGTGCAGGTGGGTGTTGTAGGGGGTCTTGTCCTTGGAGAACCGCAGGTCGCGGTGGATGCGGTAGAGCTTGGGCGACTGCGCCGCGCCGATCGCGGCTTCCAGCCGGGCACCGACGGTGGCGAGCAAGGCTTCGGCCGGGTGTTTCACCATCTGGTCGTAGCGCGGCTTGTTGGCTGTGAACCAGTCGCGGCTGTTGTTGGCGGCGAGGTCGTCGAAAAACCCGCACGCATCTTGGACGAGGGTGTCGAAGTCTGTCATGCAAGGCACCTCCTGGTTGGATGATGCCGGCTCCACGCCTCTTGGCAAGCCCTGTCGCGCGGTCTACCTGACGGGGACTGACAGGAGCGCACCGCATGTGGAACGACCGATACAACACCCCAGCTTACGTTTTCGGCACCGAACCGGCCGATTTCCTGGTGGCCCATGCCGACCACCTGCGGCCGGGCATTAAGGGCCTGGCGGTGGCCGATGGCGAGGGCCGCAATTCGGTGTTCATGGCGCAGCGGGGTGTCGAAACGCTGGCGATGGACATGTCGGCCAACGCGCTTGCCAAGGCGAAGGCATTGGCTGAGGCGCGCGGCGTGGATGTCACCCATGTCGAGGCGAGCATCACCGACTGGGACTGGGCGCCCGCTGCTTTCGACCTGGTCGTCGCGGTGTTCATCCAGTTCCTGTCGCCCCCTGCGCGGGACGCCGTCTTCGCCGGGATGGTGAAGACGCTGAACCCTGGCGGCGTGCTGATGCTGCACGGCTACCGGCCCGAGCAGCTCGAATTCGGCACCGGCGGGCCGCGGGTGGTGGAAAACCTCTATACCGAGGCGCTCTTGCGCGAGAGCTTCCGGGGGTTCGAGATCCTCGCGCTCGAGAGCTACGACCGCGAGATCGACGAGGGCGTCGGCCACAGCGGCATGTCGGCGCTGATCGACCTGGTGGCGCGAAAACCGGGCTGAGCCGGACACGCGCCCTTGCCGACCCAAGGCCGCTCGTGCCACAGGGGACCATGACACAGGCGACCAAGACACGGGCGTATTCCGACCATATCCGGGCACATCTGACGCTCGGTCTGCCGCTCATCGGCAGCCATGTCGCGCAGACGGCGATCGGCGTCACCGACACGGTGATGCTGGGCTGGTACAATGTCGAGGCGCTGGCAGCGCTGGTGCTGGCCAACACCGCCTACATGGCGCTGTTCCTGTTCGGCTCGGGCTTTGCCTTCGCGGTGATGCCGCTGGTGTCCTCCGCCGCCGAGCAGGAGGACGAGACCCGGGTGCGGCGGGTCACCCGGATGGGGCTCTGGATGTCGGTCGGTTTCGCGCTCGCCGTGCTGCCGGTGCTGTGGTTCTCGGGCCCGCTGCTCACGGCGCTGGGGCAGGACCCCGAGCTTGCGGCGGGGGCGCAAAGATACCTCAGAATCATGGGCTGGGGGATCATCCCGGCGCTCGCGGTGATGGTGCTGAAGAGCTACCTTTCGGCGCTCGAGCGCACCAGTGTTCAGCTGATCGTGGTGCTGGGCGCGGCCCTGGCCAACGTGGTTGTCAACTATGCGCTGATCTTCGGCACCTGGGGGTTCCCGGAGCTGGGGATCCGGGGCGCGGCGATTGCCTCGTTGATGGTGCAGGCCATTTCGGTGCTGGCGCTCGCCGCCTATGCCATCCAGCAGTTCCCGAGCCACCGGCTGTTCCTGCGGCTCTGGCGGCCCGACTGGGAGGCGCTGCGCGAAGTCACGACGATGGGCGTGCAGGTGGGCCTCACCGTGCTGGCCGAGGTCGGGTTGTTCACCCTGTCCTCGATCCTCATCGGTCTCCTCGGCACGGTGGCGCTGGCCGCGCACGGCATCGCGCTGCAGATTGCCTCGATCTCCTTCATGGTGCCGCTTGGGCTGTCCAACGCGGCGACGGTGCGGGCGGGCCGCGCCTTCGGCCGGGGCGACCCGGAGGCCCTGCGCGCCGGGGCGAGGGCCGCGTTTTCGCTCGGGGTCGGCTGGGCGGTGCTGGCGGCCGTTCTGTTTTTGGTTCTGCCGGAGTTTCTCGTCTCGCTCTACATCGCTCCCGACGAGCCGCTCAGGGCCGAAATCGTCGCCCTTGGACGGGCGCTGTTGCTGATGGCGGCGGTGTTCCAGCTCGCCGACGCGACCCAGGTCAACGCGATCGCGCTGTTGCGCGGGATACAGGACACCCGCGCGCCGATGTGGATCGCCGCCGCCAGCTACTGGCTGATCGGCGCGCCCGCCGCCTGGGGGCTCGGCATCGGGCTCGGGTTCGGGGCGGTGGGGATATGGATCGGGCTGGTGACCGGGCTGAGTGCCGCCGCGGTTGCGCTCACCACCCGGTTCTGGCGGCGCTCCGGCGCGGTCGGGAACCCGTAGGCCGGGCGTGCGGCCCGGCGGTGCGGGCGCCGCTCAGCCGTCATTTGCGGCCCCCGAGGGTCGGCGCGATCGTCACGCCGATCTCCCGGTTCCATGACCCGACGCCTCTGTAACTTGGCGATTCCCCTCCGGGGTGACGGGGCCACGGAGCGCACCTCAGCCGTCATTTGCAGACCGGCGACGTTGCGCTCGACCTCTGCGTGAAATCTCGTGCAAACGGCAGAGCGCCCCCAGCTTCCCTTTGCCCGCTTCCGGGGTGACGGGGTCACGGGGTGACGGCCCGACGTGCCAAGATGTGCGAAAAACCCGAACTTTGCGCTACCGGGAGCGCCGGGGGTCGGAAATCCGGTTCGATCGACGGAGCTTGGCGTGCTACCGCCACCAGGTCCCGAACCGCCCGACCGTCAGACCTTGCGTTTTCGAAGCCAGTCGGGGGAGCGGGCCGGTCGGCGCGGTCACGCCGGCCGCAAGCCGGTCGGCAACGACTTCGACCGGGCAGGGTGCACCGGTGACGGGGTCGTGGTAGCGCGGGTAATCGATCAGCGCGGCGTGGGCGAGGGCGATAAGGTCGGGCCGCGCCCAGCGGCGCCCGGGCACCCAGCCGAGATCGGTCGTCAACCCCCAGCCGGCGTAGAACGGCGCACCGAGGCAGGTCACCTTGCGGCCCCGGATCAAGGCTTCGAAGCCGAGCAGGGAGGTCAGTGTCCAGACTTCGTCGACCGCCTCGATCAGCGCACCCGGGTCGGCATCGCGCGCAACCACGTCGGCAAGACCTGCCAACGCTTCGTTCGCCACCGCGCCCTCTCTGAGCCCCGCCTCGACGTCCGGATGCGGCTTGTAGACGATGACCGCATCGGGGTTGGCGGCGCGCGTGGCTTGCAGAAGGCCGAGATTGGTGGTGACCTCGCGGGTGCCCAGTTGGATCGACGCGTCGTCCTCGACCTGTCCGGGCACCAGGATGCGGCGACCCTGCGGGAGATCCGGCACTGAACCGGCGAGGTTGTATTTCGTGAGCCGGGCGCGGATGAGCCCGTCGATCAGCCGTTCGGCCCTTGCCCGGGGTCCGTCGGGCAGCCGGACCGCGGCGGCGATCAGCCGTTCCAGCCGGCTTTCGCGGGTCGGATCGTAGTAAATTCCGAGATCGTCGCGCACCAGCGAGAGCGGTGCGACCAGGTCCGCCCCGAGCCCGCGTGAGCGCAGGAAGCCGTCCTCGATATGCAGAACCGGAGCGTCGCCGGTTTCGCCAAGCGTCTGTGCGGCTCCGGCCCAGACCATCAGCGCGCGGCCGGTGCCTCGCGCCTTGGTCACCGCGCCGGGGCCGTCGCGGAACAGGATACGCCTGCCGCCGCCGCTGCTGCCGCCGCCGCCGCTGCCGCCGAAGACCCGCGCCAGGGGCTTTCGCTTCCACAGGCTCATGCCGGCCGCGACATAGCCGTGCCGGTCTTCGCGCCAGGCGCGGGCGCGCGCCTCGAGCCCGCCGAGCACCTGTTCGACGCCGCAAAGCGCATCGTGATGCGGGTCGTACCAGGTCGGGTAGAGCAGCATTGCGGCAGCGAACGCCTGCGTCCGGGTCAGGGTTCGGCCGCGGCGCGCGAAGATGTGTTCGTCGATGGTGAGGCCCCAGCCCGCGTACCAGGGGGTGCCGAAGACCCGGGGCTTGTGGCCCGCGAGGATTGCCTCGAAACCGAGCCCGGAACTCACGGTGTAGACGGCGGCGGCGCGCTCCATGACCGCCCAGGGATCGACCGGTGTGTCGAGCACGGTGACAAGCGCGCTGGCATCTTGCGGGCCGAAATGCCCTGCGCGGTGCCCGGCGGCGGTTTCGGGATGGCTCTTTATGACGATGTGCATCCCGGGATGGTTCTCGGCCGCGTGGGCCAACATCTCGTGGAACCGGTCGGGGCCTGCGCCCATCAGGGAGGCGTCGCCCGCGGTCTGGTCGACCACCAGCACGTAAGGGGCTTCGGGGAGGGGCAGGGCGGGGTCGAAGGCGTTGTACTTCGACAGATGCGCGCGGATCATGTGCTCGGCGGCGTGGCGGGCGCGGGTGAGAAGGGCTGTGTCGTCGAGCGGATGGGTGGCGAGCAGGGTTTCCAGATCCGAAGGCCCGGTGGCGTCGAAATGAAGGCCGGTTTCATCGACCAGCAGCCCCATCGCCGGATCGCCGTCCCGGCCCGGGCGCACCGAGCGCAGGAAGGCGTCTTCGAGGAAGATCTTGCGCGCGCCGGTGGCGTCGGCGAGGGCATGGGCTCTTTGGGAGGTGCCGGCCGCGCCCCAGATGCCGACGGCGTCGCCGGGGCCGGGGCGGCCGGAGACGCGAAGCGCCCAACCCGCGCACGTCAGGATGCGCCTCAGCCGCCGGTCGCGCAGATAGGTGAGGGAGGGAACGAAAAGCCGCCGGGACTGGTCTGCCCCGGCGGCCGCATTTCCGTTCGGATCGAAGGCCATTATTTTTCGATGATTCCGGCCTGTGTCGCAAGGCTGCCGACCGCGGATGCGGCCCCGGCCGTCGTGGTGATCGCGGTGATCAGCTTGGACCATTGCACGTAGGGCGCTTCGGTCACATAGACCGTGTCGCCGTCGCGGATCAGGAAATCGCGGGCCATGAACATGCCGTTGGGTTCTGTGAGGTCGAGCACGTAGACCAGCCGCTGCGCGCCGATCAGGTCGGAACGGCCCAACACGTTGGCCGCGATCTCGGCGGGCTCGTTGCGGAACACGAAGATGCCGGTCGGGTCGGCCTGGGTCGGGACCAGACCGCCGACCTGGGCGAGGGCCTCGATGGCGCTGAGGGTCTGGGTTTCGAACTTCACCCGGGTTTGCGACCCGGTCGCGCCCATCACGGTGAAGGCGCGGGTGTCTTCCTCGACGAGGATGCGGTCGCCGTTGCGCAGCGCAATGTCGAGCTCGGGGTATTCGAACAGATCCTGGTACCAGATATGCCCGGTCTTGCCGCCGCGGATGATCTTGACCACGGCGGTTTCCGCCGGGATCGAAACACCACCAGCGGTTGCGAGCATCGCGCCCAGCTTTCGGGTCGGCCGTTCGATCGGGAACACCCCCTGGCCGCCGACCGCGCCGGTGACCGACACCGAGGCGCCGTCGCCGGCAATCCGCGAGACCATGACCTGCGGGTCCGGCGTTTGTTGCTCGAGCTTCTGGGTGATGATCCGGCGCACCGCTTCGGGGGTGTTGCCGCTCGCCTGGATACGGCCGGCGTAGGGCACGAAGATGAAGCCGGTTCCGTCGACCTGGACTTCGTCCAGCGTCGCCGGCGCGGCGGCATTGGCGAGGATGCCCTCCTCGACGTTTTCCCAGATCGAGATCCCAAGCACGTCGCCCGGCCGGATCGTGTCGGACCCGACCACACCCGCGCGGGTGAAACCGTCCGAAAACCCGAGCGTCGGCAGGACCGCGGTGGCGCGGGTGACGTGGTCGTTCACGGCGACGATGAACGCATCGCCCTGCTTCTGGACCGATCCGGCGTAGATGTCGGATTTGGTCGGGCCGGGCGCTGGCAACATGTCGCAGGCGGACATCCCGACCATCCACGCGATCAGGGTCGCGTAACGCGCCCATGGTTTACCCATGATATTCACTGCTCGGGCTCCTTGTGGAGTTCTGCCTGTGGTTCTTTTTTCGGTAACCTACCGGGGCATGTTCGAAAAATCCAGTACCCCGCTCGATTTTGGCGGATTCGCGGCGGCTTTGTGTTGCCCTGCTGCCGCGCCGGCTGGCAACGGATGTCCGGGGTTGTCGGACGTTTGGCGGGGGGGTTGGCCAGGCGTTTGGCCGGGCGTTTGGCGGGGCGTTTGGCGGGGGGATTGGCTGGGCGGTGCGGCTGGGTGGGGCAGACGCGGCTTCGAAGCCGCGTGCGCAAGCGGTTTCGAAACCGCTTGGTCCCCCGCCTCAGGTGACCGCGCGCAACCTCTGGCGGGGCGCCGCCGTGCCGTGGGCGAGCGCGTCGTAGGCATCGTCGGGGCTGAGCATCATGTCGACCACCTGGCGCATCAGCTGGCGGCGCGCGCGCGCCGCGTAGAAGCCCCCGGCCACCTGGCTGGTCTCCAGCAGGTAGGCCCGGAAGTCGCGGTAGGCGGCGGTGTCGGGCCGGGTTGGCCGGGCGAAGAAGGCGGGCAGGGGCTGGGTCGAGACGAACTCGGGCTTGGCGTAGACCGCGCGCCCGAACGTCCGGATCGGCAAGCCCCGCCAGAGCACCTGCTGGGCGGCGGTGGAATTGACGGTGACCGCCGAGCGGGCCTGGTCGAGCAGCCTGGCGAGCTTGCCGCCGCGCAGGTGGTGGACCCGGCCCGCCACATCATGTTCCGCCGCCAACCGCCTGATTTCCCGCGCCAATGGTTCGCGTCCGTCTTCCAGCGGGTGGGCTTTGAACACCAGGTGGTGATGGCGCGGCGCACCGGCGGCGAAGCCCGCGATCACCGTGTCGAGAAACGCGCTGACCGAGGCAAAGGGGCTGTGGGCGGTGAAACTCGCATCATGTGCGAGCTGCAGCAGAACCAGGTGATAGGGAAAGCCGCCGTGGATCACGGCCCGGGTCGCCAGCCGCCGTTCAACCGCATGGGTGGGCATCAACAGGAGACCGCGCAGATAGAGCCCGAACTCCCGGGTGACCGGGATGTCGCGATGCGGCCGGAACCCGCGGTAGCGGCGGTTCGCGAACATCACGAAGAAATGGTAGAGCGCGCCGTAGAAGATGTGATGGCGCATATCGCCCCAATGGGCGGGGGCCACCGGGCTTTCGCGGCTGGCGCCGGCGAGGGCCGCGCGCATCTCGGCGACGGGCATGTGCATCAGCCGGGAATTGCCGTTCGACCCGCCGCGCTCGTAGCTCACCCAGTAGGGGCGCAGGTAGCCCTCTTCGAAGACGTGGATGGTAAGGCCGCGGGCTTGGGCGATCCGGACCGCCTCGGCGTGGACCCGGCGGGTGTCGCCGTAGAGCACGATGTCGGTAACGGATTTGTCTTCGATCAGGGTCGCGAAGGTTGCGGCCCAGTTCGCCTGTGGCGATGTGAACGGGATGTAGCTGGCGGGCTCGCCCCAGAACACCGCGTCGCCGCGGTTGAAGCCCACGCGCCAGCAGGTGGCGCCAGCTGCGCGCAGCATCCTGGCGAGTTGCCGGAAAAAGGGACCGTGCGGGCCCTGGAGAAACAGATAGACATGATTTGTGCCGTCGATGGCGGTCATTCGTCCTGCTCTTTTGCCCCTGTGGGCAGGTTCCCCCGGTGCGGCCGGGGTTGCGGGCCGCCGATGGGTCCGGTCGCTGGTGGGTCCGGTCGCCGATGGGTCCGGTCGCCGATGGGTCCGGTCGCCGATGGGTCCGGTCATTGTGCCGCCGGTGGCCGCCGGTGTCACGCCCGCACCGCCCCCTCGGGCGATTTCGCCTGCGAGTGTGGCAGGATGGCGCCCCGCGGTTAACGTGGGGTTTCCGGGCGGACATGCGTCGCAGGTTGTCGCGCCCTGTGTGGCGCGACGTCTTGGCAAAGGGCCCCGGGTCGCATACCCAATGGGCAAAGGAGTGCGCCCATGTTCACAGGCATCATCACCGACGTCGGCACCGTCGCCGCCGTGACCCGGGGCGGCGACATGCGGGCCAGGATCGAGACCGGCTACGACACCGCCGCGATCGAGATCGGCGCCTCGATCGCCTCCGACGGGGTCTGTCTCACCGTGGTCGACCTCGGGCCCGGTTGGTACGAGGTCGATATCTCCGCCGAGACCCTGTCGAAAACCAATCTCGGCGGCTGGGCGGTCGGGGCAAGGGTCAACCTCGAACGCGCCCTCAAGGTGGGCGACGAGCTTGGTGGCCACATCGTGTCGGGCCATGTCGACGGGGTGGCGCAGGTGGTCTCGGTTGCGGTCGAGGGAGGTTCGACCCGGGTGCAGTTGCGCGCCCCCGACGAGCTGGCGAAATTCATCGCCCCCAAGGGCTCGGTGGCGCTGAACGGCACCTCGCTCACGGTCAACGAGGTCGAGGGCAATGTCTTCGGTGTCAACCTGATCGCCCACACCAGGGAGGTGACCACCTGGGGCGGCGTGGCGCAAGGCGACGCGGTCAATCTCGAGATCGACACGCTGGCGCGCTACGTTGCGCGGCTCGCCGAGGCGGGCGCTTGAGCGGCGGGTGCGGGCGCGGGGTCGGCATCGCGCCTGATCTGCGATCTGCCGCTTCGCCCGGTTCGCCCGGTTCGCCCGGGCGAGGGTGTAGTTAGCGGTAACGTGAATAAAAACAAAAGCTTGACCCCCTGTCCGAGTTCGCCCACCCTTCGCCCACCCTTCGCCCACCCTTCGCCCACCCTTCGCCCGGTGCGGATTTCGCCGGGTCCGAAGACCCGTTGTGCGCAAATCCCGGAGGGGTTGAGCGGTGCACCCGGAGGCATGCGGGCGGCCAGCGGCCGGTTTCCTCTGGCATTGCCCTCGCCAAGGGTTTATCTGCCCTGCGTGCGTAAATGAGGGAAACCCATGTCTGACGCGAAACCATATGAAAACCCCGGGCCGGTCGAGATCGACTGGAGTAATGCGATCTCCTCCGTCGAGGAGATCATCGCCGAGGCGCGCAACGGCCGGATGTTCATCCTCGTCGACCACGAGGACCGCGAGAACGAGGGCGATCTGGTGATCCCCGCGCAGATGGCGACGCCCGAGGCGATCACCTTCATGGCCACGCATGGCCGCGGTCTGATCTGCCTCAGCCTGCCGGGCGAGCGGATCGACCAGCTCGGGCTGCCGCTGATGAGCGCGCAGAACTCGTCGCGCCACGAAACCGCTTTCACGGTGTCGATCGAGGCCCGCGAGGGGGTCGAGACCGGGATCTCGGCGCATGACCGGGCGCGGACCGTCGCGGTGGCGATCGACCCGGGCAAGGGCGCGGCCGACATCGCCACGCCGGGCCATGTCTTTCCGCTGCGCGCCAAGGACGGCGGCGTGCTGGTGCGCGCGGGCCATACCGAGGCGGCGGTCGACATCGCCCGTCTCGCAGGCCTCCAGCCCGCCGGCGTGATCTGCGAGGTGATGAACGACGATGGCACCATGTCTCGGCTGCCCGAGCTTGTGGCCTTCGCCCAGAAGCATGGGCTCAAGGTCGGCACGATCAGCGATCTGATCGCCTATCGCCGCCGCCACGACAACCTGGTCGAAGAGAGCGCGTCGAAGACGGTGACCTCGGCTTACGGCGGCGACTGGTGCCTGCGGGTCTTCACCGACCAGACCCAGGGGGCCGAGCATATCGTGCTGAGCAAGGGCGATCTTTCGACCGACGGCCCGGTGCTGGTGCGGATGCACGCGTTGAACCCGCTCGAGGACGCGCTGGGCATCGGCCCGAAGCCGCATGACGAGTTGCCGCGTGCGATGCAGATCATCGCCGAGGCTGGGCGGGGCGTTTTGGTGCTCCTGCGCGATCCGGGCATGAAACTCGCGGTCGATGGCGCGGTGAGCCCGCAGATCCTGCGCCAATACGGGCTCGGCGCGCAGATCCTGTCGGGCCTCGGCATCACCCGGCTGACCCTGCTGACCGACAGCCCGATGCCGAAAGTGGTGGGGCTGGAAGCGTATGATCTGCAGATCGAGGGGACGCATCCGATCCTCGGCCCGAAAACGGGAGAGCAATGATGGCCGGAAGCGAAAGCCACACCGTCCTGCCGCGCCCAAGCTTCGACAAGCCGGTGAAAGTGCTGATCGTCGTCGCGCCCTACTACCGCGACATCGCCGACAAGCTGCTGGCGGGCGCCAAGGCCGAAATCGCGGCGGCCGGTGCGACCGGCGAGGTGATCGAGGTGCCGGGCGCGCTTGAGGTGCCCGCCGCGATCGCCATGGCCGACCGGCAGTCGAACTTCGACGGGTTCGTCGCGCTCGGCTGCGTCATCCGGGGCGAGACCACGCATTACGAGACGGTCTGCAACGACAGCTCGCGCGGGTTGATGCTGCTCGGGCTTCAGGGCCTCGCTGTCGGCAACGGCATTCTCACCGTCGAGACCCGGGCGCAGGCCGAGGTCCGTGCCGATCCGGGCGAACAGGACAAGGGCGGCGGCGCGGCCGCGGCGGCGTTGCACCTGATCGCGCTGAAGCGCAAATGGGGCCGCGACCGGGCGCCGGTCGGGTTCCGCCCGGCCGACGAGATCAGGCTCGCGGGCGATCTGGATGGCGGGAGCACCGCATGAGCCTCTCGGGCAACCAGAAGCGCAAGATGCGCTCGGCCGCGCGGCTGTTCGCGGTGCAGGCCTTGTTCCAGATGGAAGCGAGCGGGCAAAGTGCAGACCGGGTCATCGTCGAATTCGAAGACTACCGGTTCGGCGAGAAGTTCGACGAATATGAGATGGCCGAGGGCGACGTGGCGCTGTTCCGGCGCTTGATGGACGACGCCGTGAACCTGCAGGCGAAGATCGACCAGATGACCGACCGGGCGCTGGTCGCCAAATGGCCGATCGCCCGGATCGACCCGACGCTGCGGGCCCTGTTCCGGGCCGCCGGCGCCGAATTGCTCCAGGGCGAAACCCCGCCCAAGGTGGTCATCACCGAATTCGTCGATGTGGCGCGGGCGTTTTTCCCCGAGGGCGATGAGCCCAAGTTCGCCAACGCGGTGCTCGATCACATGGCGCGCGAGGCGAGGCCGGAGGCGTTCTGAGGCGGCGGCGGTCTGGGCGGCAGGGCCCTCGGACCCGGGTCCCGTGCGGTTTCGGCCGGCGCGCGGCCGCCGCTTCGCCGCGCCTCAACCCTGGTGGACGTAGACCCCGGGTGCGTCGCCCAGCGGTGCGTACCCTGCCTGTGGCGCGCCCATGCCCGGCGGTTCAACCGCTTTGGCGCTCAGCTTCTTGAGCCAGCTGACGAGGTCCGGCCACCAGGAGCCATTCAGGGGCGTCTGGCCGGCGAGCCAACTGTCGGGGTCGGTGTAAAGCGCGCCCGCGGGGCGGTGGCCGGTCCGGTAGTGGCGCGCGCGATGTCCGGGCTCGCTCAGGATGCCGCCGTTGTGCCCGCCTTTCGCGAGAACGAAGGTCATGTCGCAATCGGTGAACAGCCGGGTCTTGTAGACCGACCGCCACGGCGCGATGTGGTCGGTCTCGGTGGCGACCACGAAGAGCGGCGCGGCAATGCCATTGAGCGCGATCACCCGGCCGTCGACGGCGAACCGCCCGGCCGAGAGCCGGTTTTCGAGAAACAGCGCGCGCAGGTACTCGCCGTGCATCCGCGCCGGCATCCGCGTGGTGTCGCCACTCCAGACGCCGAGATCGGTCGGCAGATCCTGCTTGCCGAGGAAGTAGCGCCGCACCGCGCGCGACCAGATCAGGTCTTCGGCCCGGATCGCGGCGAAGGTGCCGGCCATCTGCGGCCGGTCGAGATAGCCCTGGTCCCACATCAGGTCCTCGAGGAAGGCCACCTGGCTCTCGTCGAGGAACAGCAGGAGATCGCCCGCTTCGGTGAAATCCACCTGCGCCGCCATCAGCGTGACCGAGGCCAGCCGGTCGTCGCCGTCGCGCGCCATCGCGGCGGCGGCGATGGCCAGCAGGGTGCCACCGAGGCAATAGCCATTGGCGTGGACCTTCGCGCCGGGCACGATCGCGCCGATCGCGTCGAGCGCCGCCATGACCCCGCGTCTGCGATAATCCTCGAGCGACAGCTCCGACTGGTCGGCAGATGGGTTGACCCAGGACAGCATGAACACGGTAAAGCCCTGGTCGACCAGGTATTTCACCATCGAATTGTGCGGCGAGAGGTCGAGCACGTAGTATTTCATGATCCAGGCCGGGACGATCAGGATCGGTTCGGGCCGAACCTTGCCGGTGGCCGGCGCGTATTGGATCAGCTCGCAGATGTCGTTGCGCATCACCACCTTGCCGGGCGTGCAGGCGAGATCCTTGCCGATCTTGTAGCCGTCCGGGATCGGGTCATGCGCCTGGGTCATCGTATGAACGAAATCGTGCGCGAAATGGCGCGCGCCCTCGGTCAGGTTCAGCCCGCCCCGGCGCGCGGTTTCAGAGATGATCTCGGGGTTGGTCCAGGGAAAGTTGGAGGGCGCGGCGACGTCGAGCATCTGCCGGATCATGAACCCGGTCCGGTCCGCGTCCGGTTTGCTCAGGCCGCGCAGATCGTCGGTCGCATGTTGCCAGAAATCCTGCACCGCGAGAAAGTTTTGCTGCCAGAGCTCGAATGGCAGGGTCTGCCACGACGGATGGCTGAAGCGGTGATCCTGCGGGCGCGGGGTGAACGGGGCCTCGACGGGGTTGCCGGCCAGTCTCTGGTTGGCGTAACTCGCCAATTTCAACGCGCTCGACTGCGCCCGTTCCGCCAGTTCAAGCTGCCGGCCCGGGGCGCGGCCGAGATGCAGCGCCCAATCGGTCCAGGCCTCGGCGATGGCAAAAGGCGAGACCCCGGCGGTCAGCCGCGCGATCGCCGCCCGCGCGGCCCGGTCGATGTTCTGGTGTGGGTGCAGCGGCCGGGTGTCGACGGGGACCGGGAGGTTCACACCCGGGGCCTCGGTCGGTGCCGGTCCTCTCTGGCTGGTCGTTTGTTTGCGTGCCATCGTTTTCCTCCCTGTGCGGGGCGGGCCGCACATGCGGGGATGGGCTCTCTCCCTTATCAGATAGGCACGCGGGGGCCGTCGCTCAAGAAATCCAAACGGGCGGGTCGGGGCGGCGCGCGCAGGCATGGCGGGGCAAACCGGGCGGCAGGCTTCGGCCAGACGCGCACCGGTGGCGGCAATCGTGGAGCGGGCTTGCAGAAATCCGCACCCAGGTCCGCGCAAATTCGCCGATGACGACACGTTTTCCCAGCCGTGACAGCATGTCGCTTGGCAAAGGAGAACCAGGTGTTACGTTTGGAACAGGTTCAAATCGGGGAATGACCATGCCGGAACTCGTACGCCTCTATATCAAGAATGTGATCATGGGCTTTGGCCTGTCGACGGTGTTCGTCGGTGCGTTGCTCTATTCCAATGTCGGCAACCTGTGGCACCTGATCTCGACCTCGAATGTCGGTTGGATCGCGCTGGTGATGCTGGTGTTCTTCAACGGTGTCGTCTTCGCCGGCGTGCAGTTCGCCATGACCATCATGCGGATGGAAGCGCGCGACGACGAGCCGAAAGGCGGCAACCGGGTGCCCGTCGCGACCAATATCCCGGCCCGGGTGAAAGTGGCGGCCGAAGCGCCGCCTGCGCGCCGCATCCTGCGCTGACCCCGGCCCTCGGGACCGAACCGCCCGCCCTGAAACGCCGGTCTGAAACGCCCGGACTGAACCGCCCGCCCTGAAACGCCGGTCTGAAACGCCCGGACTGAACCGCCGTGACTGCACCGCCCCGACTGAACCGCCGTGACTGAACCGCCGTGACGGATACGAAAGAGCGCCCCTCGGAGGCGCTCTTTTCATGTTTCGGGGTTTGGGTCGGGGATGGGGTGTGGCGGGACCACCGCGACCGTTGAGGCAGCTAATTCCCGAGAACCTGTATGTACAGGTGGGCGCCAGGTAACCGGACCACGGTCCGGACAGAGCCAGCTCCCTCGGAAGTGTTTAAGGCCACCGGAATTTGTCCTCGTTACGAGAAGGGTAGACCGCCACCCGCTTACCTAGGCAGCGGGTGGCGAAAGAGCAAGGGGAATGGCGTCAGCCGTCGAGCTCTCGCAGCGCCATCAGGAACCCGTGCCAACCCTTGTCAAGCGCGAGAACCAGGCCGAAGCCTTCGGACGTCGTGGGCAGCCCGCTATGTTCGAGCGACAGGCGCGTGCCGCCGGCCACTGCATCGAGCCGCCACTCTACCGTGGACATCGCGCCCTGCATCGGCCCGACGGTGAAGGACCATTTCAGATAATCATGCGGATCGGCCTTTTCGACCTTGCCCCAGCACATGCGATCGCCGTCCTTCTGGCTGACCAGGACGTAGTCTTCCCCCTCGGCCAGATCGGATTGGGCCGGGTGAAACCATTTGCCCAGCAGATCGGCCTTGGTCAGGTGATCCCAAACCGTCGGCTTGTCGGTGGCGAGGAAAATGGATTTGCGGATGGTCGTATCGGTCATGTCAGGTGTCCTTGTTTTCTATGGAGGATTTCAATGCGTGCAGGCGGTCGTCCCAGAACCCGTCGAAAAAGCCGAGCCAGTCCAGGACCGGCCGAAATCCTTCGGGGTGGATACGATTGATCCGCTCGCGCCCCCTCGGCTGCACGTCGATCAGCGCCCCGTGTTCGAGGATGTTGAGGTGCTTTTTGACCGCCGCGCGGGTCATGTCGAACTGCGCGGCGACTTCGGCGATGGTCATGTCCCGGTCGCTGAGCATGATCAGGATGTCGCGGCGGGTCGGATCGGCGAGCGCGCGAAAGCTGGACTGCACCACCGCGTTCATGGCGACACCGGCAGGAAATCGAAGGTTCCGTCCTGTGAGAGGAAGGTCACGCAGGCGCTGTCGGAAATGCAGCTGCTGACATGGGCAAGTCCCGCGGGCACCATGTAGAAGGCGCCTTGCGATAGCGCGACCGCGGCAGACGGATCGGCGTTGGCGGCGACATGGGTCATCGTGCCCTGCAGCATGATCCCGAACATGTTTGCGGATTTGACGTGCGCCGGGCTGACCGTCCCGGCCGGGAGCCGCACCATAGCCATGTAGGGCTCTGCGAAGCGGTCTCCGAGGAGCGGTGCAAAGGCCACGCCCTCCGGTGTCCCGGACCAGTCCAGCGTCTCGAACGGGAGCGCGGTGATCGGGTCGGTTGCATGGGCTGGCGCTGCTGTGCAGAGCGCAAGCGCCGCCAAAGCGCGGGTGGGGATCTGGATCGACATGGCATCCTCAAAATGAAACTAAAAGGTATCATTTATGTAGGATACCAAAAGGTATCATGTCAACCCGGGAGCTGGCTTGATTTTTGTTCACCTATTGTTCATGGTGCGCCCATGCAAGACACCCTCCAACCCGGTCAGATCCTCGCCCGCGGCGTCGCGCGCCACCTGCGCCAGCACAACTTCGTTTCCGTGGAGGAGTTCGTGCCGACCCGTGGGTTGCGTATGGATGTGTTCGCGTTGGGGCCGAAGGGCGACTTCTGGGTGATCGAGTGCAAGTCGTCGCGGGCCGATTTCAACGCCGATGCGAAGTGGCAGGGGTACCTGGAATGGGGCGACCGCTATTTCTGGGCGGTCGATGCGGCGTTCCCGACAGAGCTCCTGCCCGCCGAGACCGGGCTCATCATCGCCGACGGCTACGATGCCGAGATCGTCCGCATGAGCCCGGAGTTGAGGCTCGCGCCCGCGCGGCGCAAGGTGATGCTGCAGAAGTTCGCCCGCCACGCCGCAATCCGGCTCCAGGGCTACCGCGACCCCGGGGTGGCAGGGCTGGTCGATCCGCTCGCCTGACCTCAGTGTATCCGGTCGCCGGCGTGGTGCCCCCTGCGGGCCCCGGGTTGGACGCGCGGGGCCGATCCGCCGTCGGCTCGCGCGTCGCGGCCTGGACCACGACAGAACCGTCCGGGCACCCCATGCCAGGCAGGGTCGTTGGCCTCACCGGGCGAGGCCGGCCCTCTTGGGGGGACGCCGGGCGCGGGAGGTCAGCGCTTGGTTTTGCCTTTGTCGGCGTCCGACACTGCGCGGGCCTGCAGGGCGGCGGCACGGATTTCCTCGGCGATCTCCTCGGCCTCTTCAGGCTCGAAATCCATCGGCAGGTCGATCCCGCTCCCCTCGATGTAGATCCGCACCATGCCGAGCGTCGTCGGCCCGATCTGCAGGTTGGCGGTGATGTCTGTCTCGCTGTCGATACCCATGGCGCACTCCCGGAAACGAACTCGACCTTGCGCGGCGCGCCGGTGCTTTTCAACCCCGAACCCGC
>Ga0209121_10002396_pt1 | contig 19107 bp, 16 predicted proteins | sample Cruoilmetagenom3_FD_187292 | JGI IMG/M metagenome (GOLD analysis project Ga0209121, IMG submission 187292) | Oil polluted marine microbial communities from Coal Oil Point, Santa Barbara, California, USA - Sample 3 (SPAdes) (version 2) | ecosystem: Environmental > Aquatic > Marine > Oil seeps ...
TTCAATAATCGTTTCACAAATGGTAGGCGTAAAGCCAGCAGCACCAGCAAAACTCCCCCCAGAATCAACGGGAAGGCATAGTCTCCCTGAAGGGTCAGCAGATTCCCTTTGACCGCTAACAGAAAATGCGCGATTACAAGAATCCCCGCCAAATAGGTCAAGCGATGCAGCCTGACCCAGGCCTTCCCCATTTTGCGCTGGACATCACGAAAAGACGTTGCAGACAGCGCTAACAGGGTCAACAATGCCACCAGACCAATGATAATGAAAGGTTTGGCAACGATCTCCTGCCAAATAAGCCCGAAATCCAATCCATAATCCCACCAGGCGAAAATCAGGAAATGCGATGCCGCATAAAAAGCAGCATACAGCCCAAGTGGTTTTCGCAGAAAACCCATTAACGGAATATGGAACACCTTTCTCAACGGTGTGACCGCCAGAGATAAAACCAGGAAGACCACTGCGATCTGCCCGGTCTTTTGCAGGGCGGCTTCCACCGGGTTGAATCCCAACTCTCCCCGGACATAAGCACCTATCAATAACACCAGCGGCAGCCCACCGGCGATATTGACCAGAACTTTCAATTGGAAACGTTGCGATTCCTGTCTGCGATCTTCATTTTGTGGATTCATGCGCCAGTGTCCTTGCCGCCCCTTTTGATTAATAATATACCGTTAGATCCATCCCTGAATAAAGATAGTCCACCTCATCGGCATAACCATTCATATAAAGCGTATCGCGCCGCTGATTTTCACCAATCCTGATCTCAGTTCCCTGCGACCAGCGGGGGTGATCAACATCAGGATTGACATTGGCATAAAACCCATATTCCTGCGGTGCAATCGTATTCCACATCGTGTAGGGCTGGTCGGTCACAAGCGAAATCTTAACGATTGACTTGATGCTCTTAAAGCCATACTTCCAGGGCACGACCAGTCGAATTGGGGCGCCGTTTTGAGGCCGCAGCGGTTCATTATAAAGCCCTGTCGCCAGCAATGTAAGGTCATTCAAAGCCTCATCCAGCCGCAGCCCCTCCAGATAGGGGAAAGGAAATCTCCCTGAATTCACGCCATCCATCACCTCCGGCAGCAAAGCCGTCTGGAATGCCACATATTTCGCTTCTGAGGTCGGCTCGACTTCCTCCAAAAGTTGGTACAGGGGGAACCCGTTCCACGGGATCACCATGGACCAGCCTTCCACACAGCGCATCCGGTAGATTCGCTCCTGCTGGTCGAATTTTTCCATAATATCCGCCAAAGAAAAAGTCTGCGGTTTATTCACCAGGCCACTCACTTCCACCGACCAGGGGTCCGGCAAAAAGTCCTCCGCCAATTCATCCACATTCTCTTTATTGGTTGTGAATTCGTAAAAGTTACAATAACCCGTGATCGCGCTGTAGTCTGTCAGTGGATTGCCCAATTCATCCGTCAGGCCGCTGAGTGTTGCCACGCTGGTGGGTTCGGTCTGGGTTGGGTTTGAGGTGGACGCAGCCTCCGGGACACAGCCTGCCAGGGCAGCCCCCAGACCAACGATGCCCATTTGCTTGAGAAATTTTCGGCGCGAATCATAAATATGCTTCGGTGTTATTTCATCTTTTTCAATCGGAGCGGAACCTTGATTTTTACTGGTCATCTTGTTACCTCTCAGTCCTTCAACCATTAAACGGTCTTTGAATTAATTACTTACCGAAACGAGACTGTGATATCAAACTTTAATTATACCTTTTCTGTCAGAATTTACCTAAAAGGAGCCCAGGGGAATCACATCAAACAGGAACGATACAAAGTAAATAATTTAGGGACCCGCTTTCTTCTTAAAATCACTTCAAGAATTTTATTACTTACTTATCGTACCAGCCAGAATATGAGAGCACATATTAGTGTATTTTTTCAGAACCAAACCCCTTCCTGCCTGCTCCATTTCATTTGCAGGCATTCATAATAGGAGTTTCGTAAACTTTTCCCCTTATCCTCCCATGTTATAATCACCACGAGTTATATCCACATCCAATAATAAAGTAGTCCACACATGCTTTTCAACCTTAAACCACCCGTCATCATCTCCAGAATCATTACCCTGTTGATCGCTTTCACCGTGCATGAGTTTTCGCATGCCGCGGTGGCAACCCTTTTTGGTGATCCAACGCCAAGGGACGCCGGACGCCTGACGCTTAACCCCCTGAAACACCTTGACATCATGGGCACGATCATGCTGCTTGTGGCCGGTTTTGGCTGGGCCAAACCTGTTCCGATCAACCCCTATATTATTGACCGAAAAAACAAAGCCGGCGTGATGCTGGTGTCCCTGGCCGGGCCGGCCTCCAACCTGCTCCTCGGCGTGCTGGCTGCCCTTCCCCTGCGCTTTGGGTGGGTCCCGCTCATCAGCAGCACCAGCCTAATATTCCCCTCCCTGGGTGATTTTCTGCTGGAATTCCTGTTCATCAACCTGGCCTTATTCCTGTTCAACCTGATCCCCCTGGCGCCGCTGGATGGCGAAAAGGTGATCGCCTTCTTCCTACCCGAACATTGGGCCGAAGGACTGGAACGGATCCGCCCCTACAGCCCCATGATCCTCCTTGCAATTGTCTTCATCCTGCCGATGATTGGCTTTGATCTGGTGGATATCATCATTCGCCAGCCGTTGATATCCCTGGCCCTGTTTCTGATTGGGCGATAAGGACATTCGGATGGCTTATTATTGTTACATCGTCCACTGCGCCAACGACACTTATTACACCGGATGGACCACCGATCCCAATCGACGGGTGAAAGAACATAACGCTGGAAGAGGCGCCCGCTATACCCGCATAAATGGCCCGGTGGAACTGGTTTATGTGGAAGAGGTCGAGGATCACAGCACAGCCCTGAAACGTGAATTCCAAATCAAACGTTATAGTCACGACCGCAAGGCTGCCCTGGCTGCGTCTTTTGAGCTGCCATCTGATTTTTTCGATTGAGGAAGGGTTGCCATGGCATCATCAGGTCATCTAGCCAATGCTCAGACCATCCTTTCCCCGGGTCGCGTCAATCTGTTAGGTGAGCATGTGGATTATAACGACGGCCCTGTCCTGCCTGTGGCAGTTGACCTGACCCTGACCCTTGAATTCTCCCCATTGGATACCGGTCAGATCACGCTGCATGCCCTCGACCTGGATAAAACAGTCAGCTTCTCCCTGGAAGAACTGGGTAAGAAAATAGATCTGGATGGCCAACCCCTGCCCCACTTTGCACTCTATCCGGCCGGGGTGGCCTGGGCCTGCCAGCAAGCCGGACTCAGGGTGAGCGGGATGGAAGCCTCCTATACCTCAAACATCCCCATTGGTTCCGGGCTGAGTTCCTCTGCAGCCGTGGAAGTGGCTTTTGCCCGGGCTTATATGGCTCTGGGCCGGTGGGACATCGATCCGTTGACCTTAGTCAAACTCACTCAGAAAGCGGAAAATGATTATGTGGGCGTGAATTCCGGCATCATGGACCAGTTCGCGGTCATGTTCGGGCAGCAAAACCATGCCCTCTATCTCGATACCGCCACTCTGGATTGGGAAGCTGTCCCGCTACCCGCCGACGTCGCCATCATCGTCGCTGATTCCCTCGAACCGCGCGAATTGGCAGGGTCGGACTATAACGACCGGCGCAGCGCCTGCCAGCAGGCCGTCAGCGCTCTTCAACAATCCCTGCCGGAGATCACCTCTCTGCGGGATATCTCCCCCACTCAATACAGGCAATTCGCCAAAGACCTCCCCGAGAAGATTCGGATGCGAGGCCAGCATGTGGTGGAAGAAATCGCGAGGGTGGAGGAATCAGTCAAATTGCTGAAAGCTGGAGATGTTACTGGTTTTGGTAAGCTGATGATCGAAGGCCATGAAAGCCTGCGTGACCTCTATGAGGTCAGCACACCAGAACTTAATGCCCTGGTCGAGATCGCCCTGGCGCAACCTGGCTGTTATGGCGCCCGGCTGACCGGCGCGGGTTTTGGCGGGTGCACGGTGAACCTCGTGCGGGATGACCAGGCTGAGGCATTCATTCAAAACGTGGAATCTCAATACGCCGAACGGGTGAGTAAATCAGCTAAACTCTATCACACTCATGCCACTCAGGGCGCCCATCTGATTTGATCGCTAATCCCCTTATAAATAAACCGCCTGTAAAAGGCGGTTTTTGATTACGTTACTTCCGGTCTATCTCAACCGGGAGGATGTGAACAGCAACAGCCCAATTCCAAACAGGCTCACCACAACCAGCCCAATGCCAACCCAGAGGGTGTCTCCGCTGAAGATATTGGTGAAGAAATTATTCCGGGGTTCCGGGGTAGGCGTCGGTGTGGGTGCCGCTTCCGTTTGCACGGGTCTCTCGGTTGGCGTCGGGGTCAGGGTGGGCGCTTCAGTGAGGACCTCCGTTGGCGTGGGTGTGTAGGTCTCACCAGTCCCCTGGAAAATAATCAGCTGCTCATCCAGCCAAATAGCCGAGTCTTCAGTGAGATTGTTCAAAGCCAGCAGATCCGCCAGAGAGACCCCGTAAGCATCTGCAATGCCCCACAGCGTCTGACCATACTGCACGATATGAATGATGGTGCCATCCGGCCCGGGCGTTGCCGTGGTCACCCCCTGGATAAGGGGTGCCGTCGTGGCTGTTGGGCCGGTATCTTCCGTGGTGTCCGTTCCGTCGGTGGTATCACCGGGCTGGGAATCATTCGTGTCGAAATTGCTGAAATTGACCACATAGACCGTGAAATTATTTGAGTCCAGAGATACCCCTGCGCCAAATTCCTTCCGGTTTGGGTCCAGCATATTGTCCATATGGGCAGGGTCATTCCAGCTGACATAAATGCAATCGGTGACGGTCAATTGCGGCCCGCGAGCCCAATTTTCGGTCACATACGTCCCGGTATAGCCCACAGCATGGGCGCGGACTGTCGCATCGCTGCCGTCATCCTCGTAATGGCTGCCAATGCCGGTCTCGGCGATCCAATCGGCGTGACCCTGCGCTGACAGGTTAAGAAGGGCATTCTCTTCCATCGGCGCCAGGCCATTGGCCGCCCTGAGACTGTTGATCTGCGCCAACATCTCCCAGGCCGTGCCGGCCTGAGCCTGCACAGATTGAGGCACGGCAAAGCAGACCATCAGGAAACTGAATATGGACAAGATTGCCAGAATTGGGGGTTTTCGCGTTAATTTCATAGTTTTTTTTGAGGTTTCACATGCGCATCCTGTCGGATTAGTGAATAACCTGCAACACCTCTAAACCGCTGAATTTTACTCAAGAATCCCAAATTTATCAAACGACAGAGGTTAACAAGACTACACGAAGACATCAGGCCACAACCGTGATTTGATTGCCTTTGACCACTTTGCCAATATCCCAGGCGGGTTGGTTCATCTCAGCGGCGCGTTTCAGGAAGCCATCAATCTTACCTTCCGGAACGCCAATCAGCAGACCGCCGCTTGTCTGGGGATCAAACAGCAGCATCTGGAATTCTTCCGGGATCGCCTCATCAAATTGGACATGACCGCCAAAGAAGATTTTGTTATCCGAAGCGCCGCCGGGGAAACGCCATTCGCTGGCATGTCCCTTCGCGCAGGAGATAAATGGCATCCGATCGAAATGGACCCGCAATCCCAGGCCCGCGCCCTGTGCCATTTCCCAGGAATGACCGAGGAAGCCAAATCCGGTGATATCGGTCGCGGCCCGCAAGCCAAATTCCAAAGCCAGTTTCGCCGCATCCCGGTTGAGCCGTTTCATCCAGCCCACCACCTCGTCCACATCTTCGGGCGGGGCCTTTTGCTGCTTGAGCGCGGTGGTGGTCACGCCAAAACCCAGAGGCTTAGTCAACACCAGCCGTTCGCCCAACCGCAGGCCGTCCTTACGCAAAAGTGTGTCCTCCTCACCAAAACCCAGGGCAACCAGCCCAATCTTGGGTTCCTTATCCTGGATAGTGTGTCCGCCGGCGATCACCGCCCCGGATTCGGCCGTCTTTTCGGCCAGGCCGCGGATAATCTCACTCGAGATGGCCATCGGCAGGTCGGGCGGCAGGGCAGCCACCGTCAGGGCGGCGAAAGGCATGGCGCCCATGGCATACACATCAGAAAGGCTGTTGGCCGCTGCAATGGCACCGTAATCATAGGCATCATCCACCACAGGGGTGAAAAAATCCGTTGTCAGCGTCAGAACCCGACCGTCATCTAACCGCCAGACTGCCGCGTCATCCGGATTGTCCAAGCCGATCAACAGATCGGGGATGTTCTTACCTTGATAGACCTCTGTTATTGGCTGCAGAACCTGCGCCAGCGCTTCCGCGCTCAGTTTAGATGCTCAGCCAGCACAGCTTGAAAGGGTTGTCAGGCGAATTTCACGCCCGGTAGGATTTTGATCTGACATAAAGATTTGCGCTCTTTTCGCAGGTTTGGATCACTCAACAGAGGGTGCTGGTGTGGTCGAACCAACATCTGGTAAGGGGAAGATGAATGGGCTGTCATAAGGCAGGAACATCACTTCCACATTCGGGGCGAGCTTGGTGATATAGACATAAGTGAGCAGATCAGGATATTGCGCCAAGACTTCCGCCTGTACCTGTAAGGCCTGAGCCTCCGCTTCGGCTTCCAAAATCCGCGCCTCAGCCTGGCCTTCCGCCGCGATCACGACAGCATCCGCCCGGCCTTGCGCTTCCTGGCGGGCCTGTTCCGCTTCCTGCTTCTTTTTCTCAACCAGAAGCTGAGCCTCCTGAGACTGCTGTTCAGCAATCTGTTTCTGTTCCACAGCAGCGGCATATTCCGGTGAGAAGGTGATATTCCGTAAAATAAAATCTACCATCAACAGCCCGTTATCACTTAGCACGTCAGCCATTTCGGCATTGATCTGATCAATTAAAGTGAAACGTTCTGTACTGACAACTTCGTTGACGGTAAATTGCGAAACTACGTCCCGGATGATACTGCGGGCCTGGGCGCGGACCAGTTCCGCTTCATAGCGATCCTGCCAGAGGATATGCACCCGCAAGATCTGTTCGGGATCCACAGCAAAGATCACGGAAGCATCAACCAGGATCTCCTGACCATCCGCCGTCCGGGCTGCGATTGAGTCATCCCCGGCTTTCTGACCTTCCTCAGTCGCGATCGACATCGTATAGGTTTGATAGGAAATCGGGTAAACCTGCACCGATTCAAAGAACGGGATAACCCAGGACAAACCCGGATCCATGATTTCCTGCCGGTAGCCATTTGGCGCAATCGCGGAGATAACCACCCCACGCTCCTGCGGCTGGATAAAGATCAGGCCGCTGTTGACCACAGTCAAAACGATGGCTGCCAAGGCAAGTCCAATGGCAACAGGTATCGTTGGCTTGAGGGGATTGTTCCGATATGACCGCAGAGCGGCATACGCCACCCACACGACCACAGCAAGCCAAAGTACTCCAACGATCCATGAGAGGACAATTGTGACGTTCATTAAAAACTCCTTTTTTATTCATTACGAACAAGCAGGATAATTATACTCAACCCTGAAAAGCCCAACCTCAGAAAATCTAGTGACCTACCTGAAATATAGCTGACCCCTGGAAAAATAGATGGGTCAGCTTAATTCTCATCCGCTGACCCACTAAATTCTGCTGAAAACAAATTATTCTAAGGCTGATAGACGACAAAATTATCAAACAAGAATTCGGCTGAAGTGGCAGTAAAGGTCCCACCATCCAGGCCAACATCCCCATCAGAAAGAGAAGAATCACTGGCGGTAGCCACCAATTCACCGTTGACATAGAATGTCAATGTGGTGCCAACACAATCAGCTCGCAGGTGATTGGTCGCATAGCCCTGATTTATGGCCTCAGTATATTCCATTTGCTCGCTTGAGAGGTAGGTGGTTGAGCCATCAATCACCTTCCCAATGACACCATAACCGTCACTGCTGATATAGAAGAAGTAATAACTTGGTGATGAAGACTCTCCCGAATAACGACAAAGGATTCCATAATTATCATCAAGATCTCCGGCCACCTTGCTCGCGTCCACTTCCACACTGACATCCCCCTCGAAATACAAATATGGATTCGTCCAGATATTGAAGTTTTCACGTTTGACCGTAATCTGGTAGGCATTATCCACATAATCCGTAAAGCCATTATCCCAATCGTTCCGGTCCCATCCACTGGTGGGATCAGAGAAATCATCGCGGAAAATTACGACACCCGATTGGGTCAATCCTTCTACCTCGGTTTCAACCTCAGGCTTTTCTTCGACAACCACAGCTTCATCGGCTGGTTCCAGAACAACGGTATCCGGTTCCTCGCTAGGCGAACCCGTCAGCGCGGAAAAAAGACCGCAAGCCAAGGTGCTGAACAGCGCAATACCAATTAATAAAATAAGGGAAATTTTCTTCATTGAGGATCCTTTCTGCTAACTGTATTTGATTTCAGTATACACAGAAATTATCTCAAAATACGAAATGAAAAATAAATTTGTCATATGATATTGATCTGATTGTTTCAGGGATTAAAAAAGCCAAAGTTTATCTCCTATTATCAAGCCATGCAATATCTTCTATGGAAGAGAATAAGAAACGAACTCATCGCCTAAGCGGTCTTTTCCAAGGTCCATAAATCTATTTCGAATTTGGTCACTCATGGTTAGGCATGTCATCTGCCAACCTGCATCAACAAACTTAAATATGACATCAAAAAGTTGTTCTCTACGCGTCCAATCCGTATGCTGAAAAGCATCATCAAGGACCATAAATAATGGCTCGCCTCCTGCAAATTTGGACGCAAAAGCCATCCTTATTGCAAGTAATACCTGCTCCCGAGTTCCAGTGCTGATTTCACCAAGGTAGTAATCGCCAGCTCCACCTTTAATGAGCAACTCATCGCCACTGAGGTCTATTGCCCCATAACGACTTGTAACAATTTTAAGAATTTCTTTTAATTCTTTTGTTTGCAGTCCTCGATTAATTTTTTCATCCTCTCCTTTCTGAATATTAAATAAAACTTTTGTAGATGCAATTTCACCAACAATTTTAGCAGTCGTTCGCCTATATTTTTTTTGCAAGCGCTCCCTTTTTGAACGAAGACTATCCAACACTTCCAACCAGTCAGCATCAAGGTCATCCTGGGTTTCCTGACAAGCGCGTGCTTTCAAATTTTCCAAATCGCTCTCAAGGTGATCAATCTCTTTCTGGGTGATACCCCTAACTTCAACGAGTCTGGATAATTTATCGTGGTCATATTCCTCTTTGGCAGGATTCTCTAATAAATTTATTTTATCGACATTCAATCTTGCCAGATCAATCCTGGTTTTTTCCAGCCTCTTCTTATTGTTTTCCTGTGACTGTTTAATTTCCTGGAAACAGCTCTCCCAATCGTCACTTTTCAAACATTCCGGATTGAACCTGGATATTTCGCTATTTATATTTTCGTAGAGTGTTTGGTTTGACCTTTCCAACTCATCTATTTTTAAAGGTATGGATTTAAATTCTAAATATTTATCCCGAAGACTTTCGAGGTGCGTTCTTAGATCCGTCAATCCTCTTATTGACTTCTGAAAACGATCCTTATAGCCTGTTTTAATTGCTTCTCTCTCTGGTGTATTTAGCATGACCTTTTCCCACTTATTTAATTTTATTAAATACAGAACATTGAAGCCGATCCCAAACAAAATGAAAACAATTGAAAATGCATCTAATAACCAATTCCACCCATTATTTTGTTCAAGGGCAGAGAAGACAAGCTGGATTGCAAAACCAAGAAGTCCAAGAAGGAACATGACCGAAGCGGCAATCTGCCACCTCAATGATGGTTTTTGTTTTGTTGCCAGCCCCAATGACTCCCATATACGTACAGCTTGATCTAACCAAGAGAAATCATCTACAACATTCTTCCCTTCCTTATATCGATTGTTTACTCGCTCTATTTCACCTTCAACCCGTTTAAATTCCTTTAGATCATCATGCAAATCCTCTAAGTCTTTATCGGGAATAATCTCCCTTTCGATTTTATCAATCATGTTATTTAGAGTAAATGCATAATGCTTTTTTGCGTTTTCCTGGGTTTTCAAATCCCTGGTAATATTATCAAGCTGTTGCCTTTTTTCATAAAGCTGACCCGATGAATAGTTATTCTCAATATCCTCCAACAAGTCATCTATCGCCAACAACTCTTCCCTTATGTTATTGCGGTTAGCGATATCCCCCCTGTTATCACCGATGATATTTCCATCGACAATATCCGCCTTTTTAATGGTCACTTTTATTTTTCTTAATATCCTTTCGAATAATACTTCCTGAGAGAGAACCGACTTTAAGAAATGTTTGTTTGTTTCCTTTTCTGATGATGTTAAGGTTAACTCTCCACCTTTTACAAACAACAATCTCGCCATATTTGTTGGCAATCCAGGCGCTGTATCAACCCAATAGTCCTCAATTTTCCGTTTAGTTTTTGGAGAAAATTCAATGGGACCTGCCTCCAGACCAGATAAAATTACTTTTCCCTGTCCTGGTATATCCCTCATCTGCCATTTCGATGCTGACGGATATTTAAATACGGACTGAAGGATGAATTCGGTCAAGAAAGTTTTCCCAGATTCATTCAGGCCATAAATCAGGTTAAGTTTCCCAAAATGTAACTCTCGATTACCCAAAGGCCCAAAATTATGCAGGTTGATTTGATCAATATAAATCCCCATAATTAATCCTCATATATTGTTCTTAAGGCTTCTATTAAGATTTCATCTTTACTGGGTTCTAATTCTGACTCATCCCAATTGAGTTCACCTACCCACTTTTCAATTGCAGTTGCAAGATTAGCCCGGTCTGGATCAACAATCTGATTTAATTCATCCACAATTGGCCCATCATCAATAAGTTCGTATTTACTGAACTCTTTTTTTACCAATTGAGTGATACTTGATCGATCTGGCGTATATCCGCTTATCGACACTCTTATTTTTATTTTTTGTTCATTAGTACTTGGAATCCCCCAACCTTCTATTCTTTGCCTAATCCTTTCCTTTAGGTGTTCTTTTTCATTTTCAACAGGTAAGACAACAAAGTTCTCGTTGAAATATAGCCAAGGGCAATTTACATAAATTTGCTGGAAGGATTTTTCCTTTGAATCAAAAACAATAAAGCGACGTTGACCAGTTTCAGTTGATTTAATCGGACAAGGAGAGCCCACATAGTGAACTTTGCCTGAATCGGAAGGTAAATGGATATGTCCTAAGAAGATTTGAAAGGGATCATATTGAACAATATCAGCGTTGGAGATGGGCATATAGACCCCTTGTTCATAGGGGTCAGGTGGTCGTACACCACCAATCCAATCACCATGACTGATCAATATCCATTTTTTAGGTTCCAATTTATCTCTAAATTGTGCAATTTGTTCTCCCATATTTACTTTTTCAGCATAAGGTACTAACAGGAAAAGGAATTCGCTATCAAACGACTCAATGGAAGGTTTTTCGATAACTGTTACCTGGTCAATGGCTATTGCTGAATCAATAAGCCCCGAATCATGATTCCCCGGAATAACGAAAATCTTTATTTCTTCTGGGGCATGTTTTCGACAAGTTGATTCAAAATCAGAAAAGTTCGTTATATTCTTATCAAATAAATCGCCAGCAATAACTAGAATCTCAACATCGTTTTTGTCGCATTGATCAAGAATATCAGCAAATGTTTGAAAACGTTCAGGATTAGCTTCTTGAGTAGTAAGATGCAAATCTGCTGTAATAGCAATTTTCACAGGCAGACCTCCCTATCAAATAATATAAAGGTGCAAATTTGCAACATTATTACTTTTTATTGTAGAGATTATCCAGTATTAAGTCAAAATTTACTGGTAGCTAATTTCAACTCTAATCATATTTTGATAACACGTGCGTTGCCGCCGTGGCGGCCATCCCGCCCACACTCTGGATCATACCCACCCGGGCATTTTTCACCTGGTTAGGCCCAGCTTGCCCGCGCAGCTGCAGCGCGGCTTCAACCGCCTGATAGACACCGGTCGCGCCCAGGGGGTTCCCCCGAGCCTTGAGACCGCCAAAGGTTGCCACCGGGATCTGACCGCTCAAGCCGATCACTTCCCGCTTGGCCAGCATCCAGCCCTGCCCCTGGGAGGCAAATCCCGCCGCTTCCAGTGAAATGGCGGCGTGCAGCGAAGTTGCATCATGATATTCAAAGAAATCCAGATCCCTGGGCAGGATGCCTGCATTCCGGCAGGCCCACTCCACTGACAGCCGGGCAGCATCCCAGGCCAGGGGTGCATGGCGATCATGGATTGACAGCGTATCGGTCACAAGACTGGAGCCGATCAGCCGCACCAGCGGTTTTTTCCAGCCCTTGGGCAGCGCAGACTTACGGGCCAGGATCACAGCTGCCGCGCCATCGGCATAGGGCGCGACATCAAACAGGTTCAGAATTTCAGCGGCTTTGGCTGCCCGCTGGTAAGCGCCCTCGCCCATTGCCCTTTGGAACATGGCATTAGGGTTGGTCGCACCATTGGCATGGGCCACTTCGGGGAAGCCAGCAAAGGCTTGATGATCCGCATCATATTCCTGTAAATAGCGATGGAATAATAACCCGGCCAGGCTGAGCGGTGTCAACCCCTGAGCAGCTTCGAAATCGGCATCCAGCATCTGGGAGAGATATGTCTCGGATTCGGGACCAATCACATCCGTCCACTTCTCCACGCCGACCACCAGCACCACATCCGCTGCGCCAGAAAGCACCGCCAGATAACCGGAGCGCAGCGCAGCGCCACCAGAGGCATCGGCTGCTTCCACTGTGACACCTTCCACACCTGCCAGACCGACGTCATCCACCAGTAAGGCCCCTAAATTGGCCTGCCGGGAAGCGGTGGCAGCCAGCATGTTGCCAACATACATGATCTGCGGGTGCAGTCCATCCGCATCCTTCAGTGCAGCCAGGATCGCCCTGGCCGCCATTTGCCTAAGGGTGATATCCCAATGTTCTCCAACGGGAATCTGCCCAACCCCAGCAATAACCACATCCGCCTGTTTTGTCTCCATCCCCAGCCTCACTTCATCGCAATCTTGCCGCGGAAGCGGACATAGGTGGCATAATCAATTTCCGTGCGGCGGGCAATATAGTCCTGGGTGCTCTTGGCTGCCTCCCGCCGCTTTGGCAGGGCATCCTGTGCCGTGAGTACAAGGGCATCCGAGCCGGCTCCCGAGCCATAGGACGTGATCAGGATCCTGTCACCCGGCTCCGCCACATCCAGTACTGCGGTCAGGCCAACCAATGAAGCTCCGGCATAGGTATTGCCGATCACCGGTGAGAGCAGACCGGTGTTGATCTGTTCAGGTGTGAAGCCCAACTGCTTGGCTACCCGCAGGGGAAATTTCTTATTGGGCTGATGGAAGACGGCATACTTGAAATCTGTCGGTTTCATTCCTACACTGTTCATCAAGTCGCCAGCGGCCGATGCCACATGCTGGAAATAGGCTGGTTCACCCGTGAACCGCTGCCCGTGTTCAGGATAGATCTGGTGAGCCCGTCGCCAGAAATCGGGCGTATCGGTCACGTAGGAATATTGAGCATCAATCGTTGCCAAAGAATCCTCTGCGGGGCCAATAATGAAGGCCGCTCCGCCGGAGGCGGCGGTGTATTCCAGCGCGTCTCCGGGCTTCCCCTGGGCGGTATCCATGCCGATCGCCAGGGCATATTCACCCATCTGCGACCCCACCAGCGCCATCGCCGCCACCAGGGCTTCCGTGCCGGCTTTGCAGGCAAATTCCCAGTCACCGGCCTGGATATGGACCGGCGCACCGATGGCTTCCGCCACAATGGTGCCGCTGGGTTTGACGGCATAGGGATGGGATTCAGAGCCAACCCACACAGCCCGCAGTTGAGAGGCGTCAATCCCGGAACGGGCCAGGGCATTGCGCGCAGCCTCGATGGACATGGTGATCACGTCCTCATCCAACCCGGCCACAGCCTTCTCGATCACCGGGCCCGGGGATTCCTCACCCTTCCAGATGCGGGAGATCTCCTTGTTGGGCAGCCGGTAGCGGGGGATATAGGCCCCATAGCCTACAATGCCGACCGGTCGCGCTGGCCTGTTGACAATGCCTTCCTGATGTTCATGTTCGGTCATTTGCTCTTCAACTCCATTCTGCCATGATCTCTCGGGCACGGTCGATCCTTATAGTCTGCTCTGCAACAAGTCTCTCGGCCAGTTTCTCCACCTGGTCACCTTCCGCCCCGGCCGCAATTGCTACCTGCCGGGCATGCAACGCCATATGACCGCGCTGGATCCCTTCAGTTGCCAAAGCCCGCAGGGCCGCCAGGTTCTGCGCCAATCCCACAGAGACGATCACCTGAGCCAGTTCAGCCGAGGTGTTCACGCCCATCAATTTTAACGCAGCCTGCGCACCGGGGTGCACACGGGTTGCCCCGCCCACAATTCCCACGGCCAGAGGCATTTCCAATACGCCTTCCAGGTTGCCATCATCATCCTTGCGCCAGGTTGAAAGGCTGGTGTAGCGTCCACTTCGCGCCGCAAAGGCGTGCGCGCCGGCCTCAATCGCCCGCCAGTCATTACCGGTTGCCAGCACAACGGCATCCACGCCGTTCATAATGCCCTTGTTATGGGTGGCCGCGCGGTAGGGGTCCGCCGCAGCAAAAGCCCAGGCCTCAATGATGCCGTCCCGGACGGTTTCACCCGAGAAATCGTCAAAAGCCAGGTCTTCGGTACGGATGGTGACTTGCGCACGCGCCAGGCGGCGGTCCGCCAGGTTGGAGAGGATCCGCAGCAGCACCCGCCCGCCGGTGATCATTTCCATTCGGGGGGCCAGCCGCTCCACGGCCGTATTGACCGCGTTAGCCCCCATCGCGTCCCGCACATCATAGATCAGATGCGCCACCAAAAAAGCACCAATTGGGGAATCCTCAATGATGCGAAGTTCCAGATCACGCGGCCCGCCGCCCAATTGCTTCAACACCGGGTCCACCTCGGCGGCTTGTGCCAGCAGGGCTTCCTTTTCAGCGAGGAGTTTCTCCCGGGCAGCGGTTGGATCAGCCAGATCGAGGATCTGGATCTGCCCAATCATTTCCGGGGCGGTTGTGGTGGCTGTGAACCCGCCGCTGGGTTGGGCCAGCTTCGCCATAAAGGACGCCCCGGCCACGATGGATGGCTCTTCCACCGCCATTGGGATGGAGACCGGCCGGCCGTTGATAACGAAATGGCGGGCAATCCCCATCGGGAGGCTGTAGGTACCGACCACATTCTCGATCATGTGCTCCGCCTGATCAGCGGTCAGGCCGTCCGCCCCGCTGAGCGCAGCAGTATCAGCCTCGGACAGACCAGCTTCGGATTGCAGCCGCGCCAGGCGTTCCTGTTGGGAGAGGTCATAGAATTTTATTTTGTTCGTCTTGCCGGAGTTCATAATTGGGGCACTCCTTTTTAATTATTTCTATCATAAACCAGCCTGAAAAGACAGCCCAGGGCAGAACAGCGACGGTCAAAGATGGCTGCGAAGGTTTAATATACCGGGGAGAACCTCCCAAAAGCTATCAAAATGAGAAAACAGGGATGGTTTGCGGGATTGCTAACCAAATCCACCGTCTTTGTCATTGCGACGAAGCCGTAAGGCGCAGGAAGCAATCTCGGAATTTCATGGAGTTTTTTTGAGATTGCTTCGCTTCGCTCGCAATCTCAAATGGGGGTTGGGGCTATCCAACCAAAGGTGATAAAAATAACTATGCCATTGCAATAGAGCCGCAGGTGGAGGAAACAATCTCATAAAGCTCCCCCCTCACCATTCACCCCTCACCTCATTTCAGGGTAAAATTAGCCCGCTATGAATGGTGAACCCAAGAAACCCTGCGAACAACTTGAAGAGCGCCTCGCGGCCCTGCACCTGGCCAGCCTGGAGCTTGTTCAGGATATCTCCCTCGATTCCCTGCTGCAGCGAATTGCCCGGATCGCCTGTGATCAGTCCGGAGCGGCCTATGCCGCGATCGGCGTCCGTGATAAGGACGGCGGGATCTCCAATTTCATCACAGTAGGTATGCCCGAAGAAGATGTCGCCAAAATGGCACATCCACCCCAGGGTAAGGGCCTGATTGGTGTGATCGGCGCGGCGGAAGGTCCTGTGCGGGTGGATGACATCAGCCAAGACTCCCGAAGGGCTGGTTTTCCCGAAGGCCATCCTGAGATGACTTCGCTTTTGGGCATCCCGATCCGGCTGGGCAACCAGCGCCTGGGTCAGATCTACCTGACCGACAAGGTGGACGATGAAGCCTTCACCCTTGATGATGAGCGCGTGATTGAGACCCTGGCCGCTTACGCGGCTGTGGCGATCTACAATGCCCGCTCCTATTCCGAACTGCGCGAACGTGACCGGGCCCTCACTCGCCGTAACCAGGACCTGGCCCTGCTCAACAACCTCGCTTCCGCCCTGGCTTCGATCACTGAACTGGACGAACTGCTCGAGACAGCTCTGGAACGGGTGATGAACTATTTCAAGGTCGAGGTGGGTGAAATTTACCTTGCAGATGAGAATATGAGCACCCTTCATAAGGTGCTTCATCAGGGCGGCGCTACCGAAGCCCTTTGGAAGAAGGACCGCTTCACCCTCAACGAAAGTCTGGTCGGCAAGACTGCCTGGGACGGGCAAACCGCCCTGGTCAGCCTGCCTTATACCGAAGACCCCTTCCTGTTGAGCGCTGAAGCCTATGACTCCGGCATTCGCCAGATTGCCTGCTTCCCACTCACCAGCCGCAGCGAGGTGCTGGGTGTACTGTGCATCGCTTCCAATCAGGATGAACAGTTGGACCCGACAGATCAGCAGCTCCTCTCCTCCATCGCTTCCTGGGTGGGCACTTCCTTTGAAAACGTCCGCCTGAATATTCAGGGACGGCGTCTCGCCGTGCTGGAAGAGCGCGAACGGATCGGCATGGACCTCCACGACGGCATCATCCAATCCATCTATGCCGTAGGGTTGACACTCGAACACGCCCTCCTGCTGTTGGGCGAAGAACCCGGCCAAACCCGCCAACGGATCAATCAATCGATCGAGGACCTGAACAGCACCATCCGGGACCTGCGGGCCTTCATCATGGACATGCGCCCCCGCCAGCTTTATGAAGAGGACCTGATGGACGGCCTCCAGCGACTGGTGAATGAATTCCGCGCCAACTCTCTGGTGGAAGCCAAGCTCTCCGGCCCCTCGGAAGGCCTGGATGACCTGCCCGATGCCCATGCCATTGCCCTGTTCCATATCTGCCAGGAAGCCCTGGCCAACATTGCTAAACACGCCCAGGCCAAGAAAGTGGAAGTTGCGGTCTGGACCACATCGGACCGAGTTCTGATGGAAATTCATGACGACGGCAAAGGCTTCGATACCCAAAAAGTACAGCTGACTCTGGGTCATGGTATTTCCAATATGCAGACCCGCGCCCGCAATGTCAGCGGTGACCTGGAACTCACCAGCGAACCCGAAGAGGGGACCACCCTTCTGGTCTGGATGCCCCATATCCGGGAGCCCCAACTGCAGGAAGAGGAATAAGGATGCCAGAACCGCGCAATCTGGATAAGGCTGCCCTCCGGGGTGAACCCTCCTATGTCTGGCGGGATGGTCAGCGCCGCCGCCTTGAGATGGTATTGGAAGCTGCCGAAGATCGGATCGGCGGTCAACTGCTGGTGGATGGGTGCGGTGTTGGCATGTACCTGCACCACCTCAGCCCACAGTTCTCCCCTGCGGTGGGATTGGATATTGAATTTGAACGCCTGCAGGAAGCTCAGACCCTCGAACCCAATGTGGTCAACGGGGTGGGTGAACACCTGCCTTTTTCAACGGACACCTTCGACCTGATCCTCAGCCACGAGGTTCTGGAGCACGTTCAGGATGACCAGCTCGCGATCAACGAGGCTGTTCGGGTGCTCAAGCCGAGCGGTCGGCTGGTGCTGTTTTGCCCCAACCGCGGCTACCCTTTCGAGACCCACGGTATCTATTGGCGAGGGAAGTATCACTTTGGCAACACCCCGCTGGTCAATTATTTGCCGCGACGCTGGCGCGATAAACTCGCCCCGCATGTGGAGATCTACACTCGCCGTGACCTCACCCGGCTCTTCGAGGGCTTGCCCGTGCGATTCGTCACCCGGGCCACGGTCTTTGGCGCTTATGACAACATTATCGCCCGACGTCCCAAACTGGGCAAAGCCCTGCGTGGGTTCCTGCAATGGCTGGAAAAGACCCCCTTCCAGCGCTTGGGGCTGTCCCACTTCTTGGTAGTCGAAAAGACCTGATCGATTTTTCCCCAAGCTGATCTATTTTTATATTTTTCTAACACTCCTTTGACGTTATTTAAATATGCGCGTCCTATCCTTTAAGTTGTAATAAACCAAAAGACAACTCATGGAGGATAAAGATGACAAACTTAATTCGACGTGATCCCGTTAGTGAAATGCTTTCCTGGAACCGGGCCATGGAGCGGATGTTTGACCGTTTCTATGATGACAGCGATCCGACTTTCAACAACCGATTCAGCCTGCGCGTGCCGTTGGATGTGATCGAAAATGACGATGAGTTCATCGTCAAGGCGAATATTGCCGGGCTTGATCCGGAAAATATCGACATCACCTACACCGATAACACCCTGACCATTAAAGGTGAGCTGAGTGATGAGCGTGAGAAAACCGGTGAACAAGGTCGCTATCACCTGCGTGAACGCCATTATGGCAGCTTCTCCCGGACGATCTCCATGCCAGGATCTGTGGATGTGGAACATATAGAAGCCGAGACCAAAAACGGCGTGCTCGAGCTTCACCTGCCCAAGAAAGAGGAAGTCAAACCGAAACGGATTGCCGTGAAAGTGAAATCCGGTGGTAACGTCATTGAAGGAAAATCTAAATAACTGAAGGATCTAAAGCAAACAGGGCTGGCAGAGTTGCCAGCCCTGTTTGCTATTTGCTCAAGCGTTATTCGCCCTCAACACTCACCAGGCGAATCTCATAGAGCTTTGGCCAGAGCTTACCCGTGACGAAGAGTCGGTTGCCGCTTGGGTCAAAGGCAATCCCGTTCAGCACATCGGTCTGAGCAGTGCGATCTTCCTCGGGAAGCAGGCCGCTCAGGTCAATCCAACCCAACACTTCGCCGGT
>Ga0209121_10002397_pt1 | contig 19103 bp, 21 predicted proteins | sample Cruoilmetagenom3_FD_187292 | JGI IMG/M metagenome (GOLD analysis project Ga0209121, IMG submission 187292) | Oil polluted marine microbial communities from Coal Oil Point, Santa Barbara, California, USA - Sample 3 (SPAdes) (version 2) | ecosystem: Environmental > Aquatic > Marine > Oil seeps ...
ATAAAACTGCCAATGATAAGCAGAAGACAAAAAATAAAAGTGAGTCAAGAACTGTTGAATGCACTAGAAAATCAACAAGTATATTATAAATTAAATTAGTATAATATAGACTAAAACAATACGCCAATAAATAGAACAAATTGGCAGTTTGTAAGCTTTGGCAAAATTTTTGACTAATATTGCATATAAATAAGAAGTAAAATTCAATTAAAACATAAAATTATGGCATTAGAAATCACAGATGCAAACTTTGAAGAAACAGTATTAAAAAGTGACAAACCAGTAATGGTAGACTTTTGGGCAGCTTGGTGTGGACCATGTAGAATGGTAGGACCAATCATTGATGAAATTAGCACAGATTACGACGGTAAAGCTGTAGTTGGTAAGTTAGACGTAGATGCAAACCAAGAATTTGCTGCAAAATACGGTGTACGTAACATACCTACTGTTTTAGTATTTCAAAACGGAGAAGTTGTAGGACGTCAAGTAGGAGTTGCTCCTAAAAAAGCATATTCAGATGCAATAGACGCGCTTTTGTAAAATAAAACGTAAAAGAAAAGATAAAAGGTTTGCTGTAATGGCAAACCTTTTTTAGTTTAGAGCTATTATAATTTGGGCGTTTTTTATTTTGCAGAAAAAGCAAAATAAAACCAGGCTTTCCGCTAAATCTTTTTTGTGAAAAACAAAAAAGGATATCGCTGCAATCCTTAACGCAACCCTCTTAACTATGTGTAGTAAAAGCATCAAGTTATTCTTTTCTAAAAAATAAGAGCCTTAAATAAAAAAAATGAATTTAAGAGACGAACTAAATAAAGCTGGAGGTTTTAAAAACCTAGAATTACTTGCCAAACAAGTAGTTGAAGGTTTTATTTCTGGTATGCATAAAAGTCCGTTTCATGGATTTTCAGCAGAATTTGCAGAACATAAAATCTATAACCAAGGCGAGAGTACCAGACATATAGATTGGAAACTTTTTGCAAAAACAGATAAACTATACACCAAACGTTTTGATGACGAAACCAATTTACGTTGTCATCTTATTCTAGATAATAGTAGTTCTATGCATTATCCAGAAATGCATGATTTTTCAATAGATCACTTAAATAAAGTAGCATTCTCTGCTCTAGCCTCTGCTTCCTTAATGCATATGTTAAAAAAACAGCGCGATGCAGTAGGATTAAGTATCTATAGTGATGCTTATGATTTTTATGCACCAGAAAAAGGAAGCGAACGTCATCACCAAATGTTGCTACATCAATTAAGTGATGCGGTAATTACGAAGGCGCTAAACAAGAAAACAGAAACTTACGAGTATTTACACCTTATTGCAGAAAAGATACACAGACGCTCTTTAATATTCCTTTTTACAGATATGTTTCAGGCTACTGAAGATGCCGAGAAGCTCTTTGAGGCACTTAGGCATTTAAAACACAATAAACACGAGGTAGTGCTTTTTCATGTGTATGATAAGAACAAAGAGCTAAACTTTAATTTTGATAATAAACCAAAACGTTTTGTTGATGTAGAAACAGGAGAACACATAAATCTCTATTCAGAAACCGTAAAAGAGAATTATGAAAAGGCTGTTTCTAACTATTTTGAACAATTACGATTAAAATGTGGGCAATACCGAATAAAATATGTTGCAGCAGATATAAATAAAAATTTTGATAATATACTGACAACGTATATGATAGAGCGACAAAAATTTATTTAGTAAAAAAAAATTAAAAAAAAACACAAAAAAACTTGTGAGATATTAAATAAGGTGCGTATATTTGCACTCGCAATAACGCAACGGTCTGGTAGTTCAGCTGGTTAGAATACCTGCCTGTCACGCAGGGGGTCGCGGGTTCGAGTCCCGTCCAGACCGCTAAAATTGCAAAAAGCTCCGAGAGATTGGAGCTTTTTTTGGCAATAAGATTTAGTTGTGTTGTTTGATAGATGTTAAAGTCTATCAATGGTTTAAGTAGTTAAACCGATGGAAAGCTTTCCTTTTTTCTTTATAGAAAATTGTGAAGCTTTTTTGTTTTATACCATTTCCTAAGTGTATTCTTACAGCTAATGTGCTTAATATTTGGTAGTTAGATATTTAAATTATACCTTTAGTCGGTAAAAAAGCGTGCTTTATCGTGTTTTTGATATGTTGATTCGGATTTATGTTGTTGATAATCAATTATTTAAGGTTTTTTTATATCTAATCCATTTTATTTATTCCCTCAATAAATTCAAAATAGACTAAAAGTCTGTTTTTGTAATTATAGAAAATTTCTATTTATACAACTATATACAGTAATACATTGTAAATAGTTTAACTAAAAATAATATTAACTATAAATTTAAATAAAATGAAATCCCTAAAAATTATCGTATTAGTAGCTGTAGTATCTGCAATTTTTGCATCTTTAACTCCACAACAAAATCCAACAAAAGAAAAAGATAAGAACGATCAAACCATAGTAAAGGTTACCTTTAAAAAAGAAAAGAAAGGAATAAAAGTACCACAACAAGGGTAAAAAAATACAATAATAAAAAAAGCGTTTCCATATTGTTTGAAACGCTTTTTTTAATTTTACTTTTCTTAGTGTTTTTAAATTATATTTAATGAAAAATTATAAATTTGATTTATAATATGATAAAATCATTAAATAAATTACTTCCTTTAGCAGTACTCTGTCTTTTTACTTCTAGTTTGTTTGCACAAAATAAAGAGTTAGACAGTATCATTGCTTTACGTAGCCTTGCTAATGATAATAATACCCAGTTAGAAAATCGTTTTAAATACGCTAGAAAGGCTGTTAAAATGTCTTATAAGCTATCAGATTCTACTCTATTAACTAGTAAAAGAGTGCTTTCTTATTTATTTCTTATTCAAGGAGACTATGATTCGGTATTTAAAATTAACCATCAAAACGTAAAATTAGCAGAAAAAGTTAAAGATACTTTTGCAATTGCTAATGCTTATAATATACTAGGCTTCTATCATCATATTTATGAGAAACATGATAGTGCCTACTTTTACTACTTTAAATCTGTTAAGTTATTTGAAAAATTAAATAACATAAAAAATCAAGGCGAAGTATTAGCTAACATGGCAGATATACAAGAAACCGAAAGAGATTATATAGGTTGTGAAAGTAATGCTATTAAGTCTATTGCTTTAATAGAGCAGTTACCAGAAAACGATTATAATCTTGAAACGTTATGGAATACTCATAACTTAATAGCAATTGTTGCGGCTGAACTAGAACAGTATGATAGAGCACTAGAGTATTATGATAAGACACTTGATATTTGTAATAGAATGCAAGATGCTTATGAAAAAACTTTGTTTTCTAATATAAATATAGCAGCATTGTATAGAAGAAAAGGAGATTTTGCTACTGCAGAAAGACTCTATAAAAAACTCTATAAAGACACTTCTATATTAGCTTTTGATCCAACTTCGTATTCTATTATTTTATCAGGCTTGGCACATGCAAAATTTAAAAACAATACAGCCAGTGCGTCTGAAATTAAAGAACTATTTAATACAGCCTATCAAATAAGTGAAACAGAAGATGATGAGGTAGGGCTTTTGTCTATTAGTATGGATATGGCAGATTTTTATTTTGAAACAAAAAATAAAGATAGCGCTAGACATTATGTAGATAAAGCATATACAATAGGAAATGATTTAGTAGCTAATGAAACCATATTAGAAGCACTTTTGCTAAAGTCTAAAATTGAAACAGGTGAACAAGCAGAAGCGAGTTTAAATGCTTATATTAAATTAAGTGATAGCCTACAGAAAGCAGAACGATCTATACGAAATAAGTTTGCTAGAATTGATTATGAAACAGATCAAATAAAAGCAGAAAAAGAAAGAGTATCTAAAGAGAGGTTCATGTTTTTATTGCTTTCCATAGGTTTGTTTGTTACGTTAGCCTTGATATATATTATTTTCACACAGCTTTCCAAAAACAAAGCGCTAACCTTTAAGCAGCAACAACAGGAAACAAATGAGGAAATCTATAACCTGATGCTATCTCAGCAGAATAAAATAGATGAAGCAAGAAGTACCGAAAAAAGAAGAATTTCAGAAGAACTTCATGATGGTATTCTAGGAAGGCTTTTTGGTACTAGATTAAGTTTAGATAGTTTAAATAGAAGTAATACTGAAGAAGCAATTCAATCTAGAGAAAGTTATATTGATGAATTGCAAGCTATAGAACAGGAAATTAGAAAGGTGTCGCATGAGTTAAATACCGATTTTATTTCAAATTCTAGATTTATAGATATTGTAAAAACACTATTAGAAACACAAACTAAAGCCTATCAATTAGAGTATAAACTTACTAATAACGATTCTATTCATTGGGATGCTATAACCAATAAAACCAAAATTCATATTTATAGAATTCTGCAAGAATCACTTCAAAATATATATAAACACGCAAAGGCTTCCAAAGTAGAAATTAGTTTTAGTATTAAAAAAAATGTAATTTGTCTAACTATTACAGATGATGGTTCTGGTTTTGAAATTAACAAATCTAAAAAAGGAATTGGTATTAAAAACATTACCTCAAGAGTAAAAGAAATTAATGGAGAGTTAAAAATAAAATCAGAATTAAGTAAAGGAACAAGTATTACCATTAAAATTCCAATCTAGCCCAAAGACCTAACATAATGCAAGAAACAATTAGAATATTAATGACAGATGATCATCCTATGATTATAGAAGGATATCAAAATACATTATTAGCTACAAAAAAAGAAACTCAAGAATTACAAATTGATATTGCAAATACCTGTGACCAATCTATGCAATTAATGCAAAGGTCTATTGAGGATGAAAATCCGTATGATATTCTTTTTATGGATATTAGCTTACCACCTTCAGCAGATGAAACTATTACTTCTGGTGAAGACCTTTCAAAATACGCTAGAGAAATTTTGCCAGAAGCAAAAATTGTTATTCTTACCATGTTTAATGAGCCTTATAGAATACATAATATCATTAAAGAGATTAAACCTGAGGGTTTTGTTGTTAAAAGTGATTTAACATCTAGAGAGCTAGCTAGTGCGTTTCAAGCGGTTGTTAATAATCCGCCATTTTATAGTACAACTGTTACAAGGTTTTTAAGAACAACTTTAGAGTCTGAAATAGAAATAGACGATATAGATAGAAAAATATTATACTTATTATCTCAAGGTGTTAAAACAAAAAGTTTAACCAATCATTTAGGAGTTTCTACTAGCTCTATAGAAAAAAGAAAAAAGAATTTAAAAGAGGTTTTTTCTGTTTTAGATAGTCAGGATGAAACCTTGTTAAATGAGGCTAGAAAAAAAGGATTTCTATAAAAGAAGCCTGCGCTATGTTTTTATAAATAACAGATTGAAAAAAAATGAATTTTTTTTATGGCTTTTCATCGCTTGAATAGCTTGAATAGTACGGTTTTAACGTAATCTCTTTACGGAAAAACCGTAACCAAGTTTTAAAGATTATAACTATATTAGAGGTATCAACAAAAGTATGATTAATTAATCCCCTCGAATTAGAATAAGTTGATTCATAGCATGTATTAAGCCTTGTTATTTCGTTTAACGAAACTACAAGGCTTTTTCTATTTTAGGTAACAATTAGAAGCTAAAAATAGAAACTCTATATTCCCAAAAAGTAAGGATAAAGAAGCCTAAATAAACTACAGCTACAATAAATTTTAAAAAGGTTCCTGTTAAAAATCCTAAAAACGAACCAAAAGCAGCCTTAACAGCAGTTTTAGAATCTGCTTTATTAATTAGCTCACCTACAAGTGCGCCTATAAAAGGCCAGATTATTATACCAAAAGCACCAAATATTGGAAAAAATAAAGAAACCAATAAACCTACAGTAGTTCCTATCATACCCATTTTACTGCCTCCAAATTTTTTAGTTCCAAGAGCTGGTATTATATAGTCTAAAGCAAAAACAAAAAGAGCAACCGCTAAAGTAATACCCAGAAACCAAGTGTCATTAGGTACTGCTTTGGTGAGGTATAAGAGTAAAAGTCCAATCCAACTCATAGGAGGACCAGGAAGTATAGGAAGAAAACTACCAATAAGGCCAATAATTATAAAAAGGAAACCAAAAAGAGCTAAAGCTAGATCCATATATTTTTTATTATATGACGAATTTTGTTCGTGAATGTTACATTTTATTATTTTAAAACCTGTTGAGGTAAAACCTTAGGTTGTATACCTATGCCTTGTTGTTGTCTTTTAATTAAAAAGAATACTATTATTTTTTTAGTGGCTATAAATCAATAGTTTGGTGGTTTAAAAATATCTTTTTATATTCATAATCCCTCAAAAAGTAAACGTAAGTTATTTATAAAATCTGTAAAAAAGAAGAACACTTTTATAAATAGGTAACCTAAACCGAAATCCTTTTTTTAAATTTGAAGTCAACAGTATAAAAGTGCCTTTTTTAAAATATTATTTTTAAAAAATAAGCAGGAGCAATTGGTGCTTTTAAAAGATACATACAGCTAGAGGATGTATTCTAACCTGTTTGTTATAAAGAAGTAAGGATTTTAAATATAAAATTGTACATTTCGGTTTCTTAATAATAGTATGCAAAGAATTTTTATTTTTTTTATTCTTATAAGTTTCACGTCGTGTAGCTATTTTAATGTGAAGAAAACATCTTCAGAAGCTATTCTTGAAGAAGAGCTACAAGCGTTTAATTGGAACGAGGTAGATGTCTACCCAAGTTTTGAAACTTGTGATTTGTTATTAGACAATGCTGGTAAGAAAAAATGTTTTCAAACCACAATCACAAATACTATTTATAAAACCTTGTCTTCAGAAAAAATAGTGGTAAGTCAAGACATTGCAGATACTGTAAAGGTGCGTTTTCAAATTTCAGAAAAAGGCGAGCTGCAACTTGTAGATGCAGAAATAGATTCTGTTACCATGGCAGAAATACCAAATCTTGAAATTTTATTACACCAAGGTTTAATTTTTCTTCCAAAAATATATCCAGCTATTAAAAGAGGACAGCAAGTAAAAACACAATTTACTTTGCCTATACGTATTCAGGTAAATTAGTCTGATTCCTTTTTTTACTTATTTTAAGGTGTTTCCATCAAGAAAAGAAACGGTTTATCTAATCGCTAATTTTTTCATTAATCTTAAAATTTCTACATACAACCAAACCAAAGAAACTAAAAGTCCCCAAGTGGCTAGCCATTCTTTGTTTTTAGGAGCTTTGTTTTTTTGTCTTTCTATATATTGAAAATCTAAAAGAAGTGTGAGCGACGCTACAATGGCAGCAATAATATTAAAAGCAATGGCAATAAGTGAGGTTCCGCCAATAAAAGACTGAATACCAAAAAAGATTAAAACCCAAGAAATAATATACACTAAAAATATACTAGCAGCAGCAGTAATAATAATGCTTTTTAGTTTTTGTGTCACTACAATAATTCTTGTTTGGTACAATAAGAGTATGGTAAAAAAGGTAATAATAGTAACACCAACAGCTTGGTATGGCATATTGGGGAATTTAGCATGCGCAAAACTACTTATTCCTCCTAAAAAACAACCTTTAGCTATAGCATAAACAGGTACCAAAAAAGGAGCCCAATTGTTTTTGTAAGAGATAACAATGCTAATTATAATTGAAGAAATAATTCCTCCATATAAAAACCATTCTATGTCATATCCTAGGCTATAAAGTTTCCAGATACCTACTGTAATTGTAGCAATTATGGCAATACATAAAAGCGATTTAAAAAGGATACCTGTAATAGTCATTTTTAAAGCAGAAGATTTTCTGTCATTCCAAAAATAATCTGTAAAGGCAGGGTTCGAAGTTTTGTTTAACCGCATTATAAATTCATCTTGTAACCAATAGCAAAGTCTATTGGGAAATTACCTTGGTTATCAATGAAAATAGAGAATAATTCGTTGTAAGCAAAAGTTATAAAACAGTTTTTATTAATTTTAATGTCTGAGCCTAAGCCAAAAATAAAAGGAGCATCAAAAGCGCCACCACTATCATTTTCTGTGTTAGTAATGGTGTAGGTTGCAAATTTTACATTGGCATATATATTAAAATTAGACTGGTTAATAAATCTATATCTATAACCTAAAGCTATTTGTGTGGCAGCATATTCAAAATCTTTATGCTCTGTAGCGTGTCTTATACCAATAAAACCAGCATGTCTTGGTAAGGTTTTAGATTCAAAAAACTCTAATTCTGCACCAAATAAAACCGAAGCTGTATTATCGGGATTTTCAACAAAAGGATTATTAGTTATACCACCAAAAACACCAATTCTAGTTTTTATTTTTGTTCTTTCGGTTTGTGAGTAACTAGCATTTTGTGAAGCATTATAAGTATCAAAAAAAGATCTTAAGCTAGGTAATGTTAAATTTACTTTTTGGGTAGATACGCTATTGTTGGTTATTTTATTTAAAACCGTTTTATATTCTTCTTGGTACTTGTTGTTACTATCTTTAGTATTTACAAGTTCTATAATGGTATTATCTGTAGTTTTTACAAAATACCTAAACTGGTTGTCAATGGTGTTCCAGAGTAAATCTAAAGTGCCATCTACTTCGGTTTTAAGCGTTAGCTCTTCATTGTTTATTGTGCAGGTTTTTTGTGCTATAGCAGAACTGCTAATGAAAATAATACAAAGTAAAAGCAATAGTTTTTTCATATTATATATTTTAGGTAGGTTCTTGTAAATCTACAAAAATTAAAACGGAATAACCATTATTTTTTAAATGCTCTCCCTTTCCATTTATAATTAGTAAACACCGAAACAAATACCACGTAAATACTAAAAAAAGGATACAAAATACAGCTAAATAAAAAAGAAGATAAAAAAGTTTCTTGTTTGTAAAAACGAACGGTTTTAAACAGTAATAAAAAGTCTATACTGCATTTTATTAAAAAAAGATATAGAAAAATATTAAAGTTAATACTGCCTACAATACTTAATATTAGTGCGCAAATTAAAGAGGCGTTGGTGAGTAAAACCAACAAACCAACAATTTTTGCAAAGCTGTTTTTATAATTAGTAGATTTAGATGCCCAACGTACGCGTTGTGAAATTAAATGGCCTATTGTTTTTTCTGCTTCTGTGGTTACAATAGCTTGTTCGCATTTTAAATAATGTACTTTGTTAGCGTCTTGCTTTAATGCTTTTTCTAATAAAAAAATATCGTCACCACTAGCAATAGAAGTATTGCCTTTAAAGCCTTTTACAGTATTAAATAATTCTTTTTTATAAGCAAGATTAGCGCCATTACACAAAAAAGGTTTTTGTATACCAAAACCACCAATGGTTGCTCCTTGAAGGCTTAAAATATCTAATAATTGAAAGCGTTTTAAAAAGGAATTTACTTTACTATAGGTAACAGGAGCAACAATAAAATGCGCATTGTTTTTTTGTAGAAACGCATCAAAACTGTCCAGCCAATATTTTGGTAGTACGCAGTCTGCATCTGTGGTAACTATCCAATTGTGGTTTGCAACTTGTATAGCAGAAGTTATTGCGTCTTTTTTAGGCGAATGACTTTTACGAACATTTTTTATAATACGTATATTGCTTATAGCAGAAGCGTTGTTTTTTGCAGCAATAAACGCTTCAATAATTGCAACCGAAGCATCTTCAGAAGCATCATCTACTAAGATAATTTCAAACAAATGTTTTGGATACTGTAAAGCTGCAATAGAGTTTAAAAGTTCTGGTAAGTTTTCGGCTTCATTCCTAAACGGAATAATAACAGAAAAGCTAGTTTTAGCTTCTACATCTTCTAAGGTAAACCCCTTTACTTTGTCAAAACCTAAGGCTAAACTTCCTATTAAAACTACGTAACTAATAAGTATAATTACAAAAAGTAATAAAATCATGCCGTTTTGTTTTTTTGAGGTGTAAAAGTAAGTACATAATAACTGCCTAGTATACTTGGTAGTACAAAATTTAAAATCCACATAAGCAATACAATGCTTAAAATAGTAAATTCATTTACATGAACCGTTGTAAAAATATATACAGCTATGCTTCCTTTAATAATAACATCAAAAATAAATATAGAAGGAATTATAGAGGCAAGTAAATACATGCTTGTTATTGCAACCATGGCATGAAAATAAGATACTTCAATACCAAAAATACCTAGTAAAAAGTAAAACTGAAACGAGAAAACCAAGTACCTTAAAAGGGATAACACAAAACTAGAAGTTATTGTGTTTAAACCTAAGTTTTTAATAAAATGTCTAAGCTTTTCTATAGAAAATCCTTTTATTTTAAACCGTTTTTGCTTTAAGCCTACAAACGATATTATAGAGACAATAGCAATGATTATTAAAAATCTGGAGGCTTTAAAATACGCAATATCTACATTGTATTCTAAAATAAAAAAATACAAACCAACAATGCCAAACAGTGTTGTAATACTCATTTGCATCAGGTTACCTATAAGATTTAATAGCACAATGCGTTTTCTGTAACTAGAGGTAAAATACAATGCTTTAGCACCATAATCACCAATTCGGTTTGGTGTAAAAAGCGAAGCTGTTAAGGCTCCTAAACTTTGTTTTGAGGCTTCAGAAAAAGATGTTTTTTTAATAGAAGAAACTAAAATTTGCCATTTTTTAATTTCAAAAAACCAGTTTAAAACACTTAAAAAGACTAGAAATAGCGCGTTTTTTAATGAAAAAACATGATTTTCAGATAAAAAATAAAGAAATTCATTAAAATCTAAATCGCTATTTGTAGTTAGTTTTAAATAGATAAAATAAAAAGCACCAATTACAATGCTTAATTTAATAAGTACAAAAAAGAATTGATTAGTTTTGTAAGGTAGTGCTCTAAACATTTTATGTTAAAAAGCACAAATTAAAACAATATTGCTATATGATTATGCGAATACAAAAAATTAAATACTCCTTTTGCTTTTTAGCTCTTATATTTATGTCTGTTTCTGGTTTTTCGCAAACAGAAACAAGTACCTGGAAAGCACAATTTGCAGTAGGAATTAATAGCCCAAGTCAAAGCGCATTTGTTACTAATTTTGAAGCGAAACCTGTTAATTTTCCAACGGTTCATATTGGTTTACAACGTATGTTTAGCAGAAACTTTGGTGCAAAATTAGACTATGGTTATAATAGAATTTCTAATGCTACAAATAGTGATTCTCCAGAGTTTAAAATCAATTATTCTAGAATCAATATACAAGCGGTTTATGATCTTGGTAGCTTAATTAGAGTGCCAAATAGTTATGCAATCATGGCACATGCAGGACCAGGATATACTTTTGTTAAGCCTTTAGGAGTTTATACAGATAACAATACATCGTTTTTAAATGCTATGGCAGGATTAGAGTTTCATTATGGGATTTCGCAAGGACTTTCGGTGTTTTTAGATACCTCTTATATTTATGCTTTTAGTAGCGATTATGATACCACTTTTGACGGATTTGGTACCTTTAACGGAAACCTTTTAACAGCAACCATTGGTGTGTCTATATCTTTAAGCGGTTGTTATTATTGCCAATAATGAGCGAAGAAAGAATTATTTTAGGAATAGATCCAGGAACAACCATTATGGGTTTTGGACTCATTAGAGTAAAAAACAAAAAGATGGAATTCTTGCAGTTGAATGAGTTAGATTTAAAAAAATATACAGACCATTATCTTAAGTTGAAACTTATTTTTGAGCGTACCATAGAGTTGATAGATACACACCATCCAGATGAAATTGCTATTGAAGCTCCTTTTTTTGGTAAAAATGTGCAAAGTATGCTCAAGCTTGGTAGAGCACAAGGAGTTGCTATGGCTGCAGGACTTTCGCGAGAAATACCTATTACAGAATATTTGCCAAAAAAAATAAAAATGGCTGTTACAGGAAACGGAAATGCCAGCAAAGAGCAAGTTGCTAAAATGTTGAAAAGCATGCTAGGTTTAAAAACCTTACCAAAAAACTTAGATGCAACCGATGGCTTGGCTGCTGCAGTTTGCCATTTTTATAATTCTGGTAAAGTAAGTGTTGGTAAGAGTTATTCTGGTTGGGACAGTTTTGTAAAACAGAATAAAGATCGCGTTAAGAAATAGTCTATCGTTTTTTGTTGGTTTGTCATTCTTATCTAAAGAAGAATACTTAATATAAATATTGCCAACCAATTACAAAATCACATATTTAAAATAGATTAGACGCAAATAAAGATATTCATATTAAACAAATACACGAATAGTTATCTCAGGAATTTATATACATATACCTTTTTGCAAGCAAGCATGTCATTATTGCGACTTCCATTTTTCTACTTCTATGAAGAAGAAAGACGAGCTAGTACAAGCATTAATTACAGAACTTGAACTCCGTAAAAAAGAGCTAGAAAACCAGGTAGTAGAAACCATTTATTTTGGAGGAGGAACACCTTCTTTGCTTACCAATAACGAATTGTTATTGCTAATTAATGCAGTGCATGAAAATTATATAGTTTCTAAAAATCCAGAGATTACACTAGAAGCAAATCCAGACGATTTAACCAAAGATAGAATTGTGCAATTAGCAAAAACACCAATTAACAGATTGAGTATTGGTGTGCAATCTTTTTTTGAAGACGATCTAAAAAGTATGAACAGAGCACACGATGCAGAAGAAGCAGAAAAATGTCTTGAATATGCATCGCAATATTACAATAATATTACAATAGACTTGATTTATGGTGTTCCTAATATGTCTATTGAAAAATGGCAAGCTAACCTAGATAAGGCATTTTCTTTTGGTGTTAATCATATTTCAAGCTACGCTTTAACAGTAGAACCTAAAACCGCCTTAGCTACTTTTATTGCAAAAGGAAACTATCCTCCAATAGATGAAGACTTAGCATTACAGCATTTTAATCATTTAGTAGCAGAAACCCAAAAGCAAGGTTTTGTGCATTATGAAATTTCAAACTTTGGTAAGCCTAACTTCTTTTCAAAACACAATACTAGTTATTGGCAAGGTAAAAGTTATATTGGTATTGGTCCTTCGGCACACTCTTTTAGCCAAACACAACGCAGTTGGAATGTAGCTAACAACACCAAATACATACAAAGTATACAAAACAAAGTGTTGCCTAATACTATAGAAACCTTAAGTGTTCAAGATCAATATAACGAGTATGTAATGACAGGTTTACGAACCATTTGGGGAATTTCATTACAAAAAATAGAAACCGATTTTGGTGCAGATTATACCTCGCATCTATTAAAAGTTTCTAAAAAATATATAGCAAATGGTTTGTTAAAAACAACTAGTTCTTCTTCAAGTCTTGTAGAAGAAGTTTTTATTAAAACAACACAAAAAGGAAAGTTTTTGGTAGACGGAATAGCTTCTGAAATGTTTATTGTTTAAATAACTACCTCTTTTTTTTAAAAAATATAAAGCATCTTTAAATGCAATTCAAGTAGCAAGGACTTATATAAACAACTTCTTTTACTTATATTTGGAATAATAGAATTTTAGAAAATTACTGAAAAAAATTCAGCATTAATGATAGCAACAATAGAAACCAATTCTCAAAAATATAAAATAGATTTATCTAAACCTTTAGATATTTCTATACCTTTAATAGCATCAAAAAATAACGTCAATGCTTGGTATTTAAAAGAACCAACCATAGAGCCTTTTCAAGATGAAGGCTGGACAGCAAGTGTAAAAGAAGGAGCGTGTATTAATTTTAATAATATTTATTTTAATCCGCATGCACATGGTACACATACAGAATGTGTTGGTCATATTACAGAAAAGGTACACTCGATAAATAAAAATTTAAAAAAGTTTTTCTTTTTAGCCGAAGTAATAACTGTAGCACCAGAAAAGTTAGGTGATGATTTTGTGATTTCTAAAAAACAAATTCAATTTGCTTTAGGAAACAAAAAAAGAAAAGCAGTAATTATTAGAACCTTGCCAAATACCAATGATAAGTTATCTGCGCAATATTCACACACCAATCCTCCTTATTTGTTAGAAGAAGCTGCTGCATATTTAAAAACAAAAGGTGTAGACCACTTATTAATAGATCTGCCAAGTGTAGATAAAGAAAAAGATGAAGGAGCGCTTTTAGCACACAATGCTTTTTGGAATACAAAAGGAAAAGGAAACATACGCATAAACGCAACCATAACAGAACTTATTTTTGTGCCAAATACTGTTGAGGATGGTACTTATTTTCTAAACCTGCAAATAGCACCTTTTGAAAATGATGCTTCGCCAAGTAAGCCTATTTTATATGCACTACTAAGCGATTAAATTGTGGTATATCAATTGCGTAATAAAAAATAAACAAAGTAAATAAATGGAAGCCTTTTTAGGAATTATAATAGGAGTTTTAGCTAGCTTAGGTGTAGTTACTTACTTTAAATCAATTAAAAAAAAGCAATTAGTAAACACGCAATCTTTATTGCTTTTAGACAAAATTAAAACCGTTTGTAAATTTATAACTGTAGAAGGAGATTTTGCAGAAATTTACCATTATGAAGATGTAAAAGAGCGTTTTTTAAAACTAGTAACAAGCAAAAAAAAGGCATTGGTAGTAATTAATGCTAAAGCACATGTTGGTTATGATTTAAGTAAAATAGAACTAGAATCTGATAAAGAAAACAAGAAAATTATAATCAAGTATTTTCCGCAACCAGAAGTGCTTACTGTAGAAACCAACTTAAATTATTACGATAAAAAAGATGGCTATTTTAATAAGTTTGATGCTTCCGATTTAACAGGATTAAATCAAGAAGCCAAACAACATATTTTAGATAAAGTTCCAGAAAGTGGTTTAATAGAAGTAGCACAAAAAGAAGCGTTAGAAACTATTTTACTTATGGAAAATATTGTAGAAACCATTGGTTGGAAATTAGATTATTCTGCTTTAAAATTAGAAGAAAAAACAGCCAAGCTAATTAAAGAATAAGCTTTCCGTTTTAAAGTAAATTGTTATGCATATAGAGCAGCTTCGCGAATATTGTTTAAACAAAAAAGGAGTTACAGAGCATTTTCCTTTTGATGAAACCACACTCGTGTTTAAAGTGCTGGGTAAAATGTATGCCTTAACCTCCTTGAAAAATTGGGAAGCAGGTACGCCATCTATTAACTTAAAATGCAATCCCGATTATGCACAAGAACTTCGTGCAGCATATAAAAGTATAGAACCAGGCTATCATATGAATAAAAAACACTGGAACACCATACAACTACATCAAAATAACCTGCCTCCAAAATTTGTTTTTGAACTTATTGATCATTCTTATGATTTGGTAGTGAAAGGTTTAACTAAAAAACAAAGAGACTCTTTATTATAATGAATGAATAAGATTACTTTTTATTGCATTCAACAATTTATAAAGTAGTTTATCGAACATATTAGGCTTGTTAAATAATAAGTAACATATTTATAGTGATTAATAGCGCATTACATTTTTTAATTTTAATACAAATAAAATATGGCACTAGAAATCACAAATTCACTAGACACGTTTCAAGTAAAAGGAATACTTAATAAAACAAACGTAGAAAAATTTCAATCCCATTTTAAAAATATTTTTAGCCAAACCAATGAGTTGGTCATAAATATTGATGAATTAAAAAGTATAGATCAAGAAGGTGTATCTGCTTTTGAAATGTTGTACAAACAATCTTTAAAAACACATAAAGCTTTTTTTATTACAGGAATAGGTAGTAAAGAAATTTTTGATCACTTGAGGGCTATTGACGCAGCCTAAAAGTAAATAGTTGGCTATAGCACCAATTTATTTATTAAAAAAAGAAAAATTATGAAACTCATTATCACAAAAAAGAATAATATATACAAGATAAAAGGAAACCTTATCAAGTCTAATGTGTCTCTTTTTAAAAACCAGTTAAAAGATGCTTTTTATAAAGCAGATGATATTGTGTTAAACCTACAAGACCTTAGTGCTATAGATAACCAAGGAGTAATTGCTATTGTGCAAATGCATAATGAGGCGCTCTCTAAAAACAAAAAATTATCTATAATCGGGTTAGGTAATGGGCAATTATCTACGCATTTTAATACTAATCAAGTAGCTTAACACTGTTTCTTCTTGTTGTACTGTTATAATAAATGTATTTTTGTTTTTTCAAAAATATATTTATAATGAGTTTAGAAAGAGATTTACAAAAACGTAGTGGCTCACAATGCGAGTTATGTGCCAATCCTGAAAATATTAGCGTTTATACAGTTCTTCCTACAAAAAAAGGAGGCTTAGAAGAAAGCATCATGGCTTGTAAAACCTGTATTGACCAAATAGAAAACCCAGATACTACAGACGCAAATCATTGGAGGTGTTTAAATGATAGTATGTGGAGTGAGCACGACGCAGTTAAAGTAGTCGCTTGGCGTATGCTTTCTCGTTTACGTGCAGAAGGTTGGCCACAAGACCTTTTAGATATGATGTATCTAGAAGAAGATACTTTAGAGTGGGCAAAATCAACAGGAGAAGGAGAAGATGATGCAGACAAGCTAGTACATCGTGATGTAAATGGTGTGGTGCTAGAAGCAGGAGACTCTGTAGTGCTTATAAAAGACCTTAAAGTAAAAGGTTCTAGTATGGTTGCAAAACAAGGTACAGCAGTTAGAAACATTCGTTTAGATCGTGATAACGAAACCTATATTGAAGGTAAAGTTGGCCCAACACAAATAGTAATTATTACAGATTACGTAAAGAAAATATAATATTTTGGCGTTTCCTTTAGTGATTTTTTAAGGCGAAAAAACCTTAAAAAATCACCAAAGGTCAGGCTATTCACTATATCTTTTTTAAGAAAAATAAAAAAGGATGCCGTTGCTATCCTTAACGCAGCTGCAGCATACTAAACAAGCAATTGCAATACCATACACACTGGTAAACATAGTAGCCTAACTATGCGTTGACTTTTAGGTCAATAAAATTATAATACGTTCTTACTTGCCTTTTTACTTCAAGAATATAAAACAGTTTAAAATTTATTTCAACTAAGGCTAATTTTAGGTAAAACCAAAACGAGTAAAATAGTAATTTTAAAAATTCTACACCTAAAACGTATTATCTCTCACCTAAAAAACCTTCAACACATTTAAAAAACACAAACTGTAATTTTTGTCTCGGCAAATACGTTTTTTAAAAACGTATTAATACCAATAACTACTTAATTTTTTCATTTATATATAAAAATCTAATATGAGATACCAACCCATTTCAAATACCTTATTCCAAGAAAACAGAAGTCGTTTCACTTCTAAAATGAAACCCAATACAATTGCTATTTTAACATCTAATGATGTAAAGCATAATAATGCAGATGATGTTATGGCATTTGCGCAAAACAATGATTTGTTTTACCTCTCAGGAATAGACCAAGAAGAAACCATTTTGGTACTATATCCAGACGCTTATAAACAAGAAAACAAAAGCATTTTATTTATAAAAGAAGCTACCGAACAAGAAAAAATTTGGGATGGCGAAAAATTAAGCAAAGAGCAAGCTGTACAAATTTCAGGAATAGATCGTGTAGAATCCATTTCAGATTTTGAAATCCTTTTACAATACATGGCTTTTGAAGCAGACGGTTTTTATCTTGGCCATAATGAACACTTTAAACGTGTTACCAAAGACCAAGAAACACAGCAAGACAGAATGATACAATGGTGTAAAAAAAAATATCCTTTACATACATATCATAGAGCTGCAAAAATAACTAGAGATTTAAGACCTATAAAATCTAAAGAAGAAGTTGCTTTAATGCAAAAAGCGGCAAATATAAGTGTTGCTAGTTTTAAAAGAGTTTTGCAAACAGTAAAACCAAACATAAAAGAGTATGCTTTAGAGGCAGAACTAACCTATAATTTAATAAAATCTGGAGCCACAAGACATGCTTTTAAACCTATTGTAGCTTCTGGTAAAAATGCATGTGCCTTGCATTATAATGCCAATGATGCTGTTTGTAAAGATGGCGAAATGGTACTTATGGATTTTGGTGTTTGTTATGCAAACTATAATAGTGATACTACACGTTGTTTTCCGGTAAACGGAAAATTTTCTGCACGACAAAAAGAAGTTTATAATGCAGTATTACATTGTTTAAAAGAAGGAAGCAAACTAATACAACCAGGAGTGCTACCAGCAGATTATGAAAAAAGCATGGCGCAATTAGTAGAAACAGAATTGATAAAACTAGGTTTACTAGATGCTAATGATGTTGCTAATCAAGATGCCAACAAACCATTGTATAAAAAATATTTTATGCATGGTACAGCGCATCATATTGGGTTAGATGTGCATGATGTAGGTTTGTATTCTCGTCCTTTTGAAATAGGAATGGTACTTACTTGCGAGCCTGGAATTTATATACCAGAAGAAGGTATAGGTTGCAGATTAGAAAATGATTATGTAATCACAGAAAACGGAAATATTAATTTAACAGAATCAATGCCTATTGAAATAGAAGACATTGAAGCTTTAATAAATAAAAAATAATATGAAAGGAATAGGAGGATCAACAATAAAAGCCGAATTAGAGGCAATTAAACCAATAGCACATTTGGTGCAAGCAATACAAAAAGAAGAGTTTCAGCAAAGAATGGATAAAGCTTGTAAACTCATGCAAGAGCAAAACATTCCAGCTATGTATTTAAATGCAGGAACCAATATGTTCTACTTTACAGGAACAAAATGGGGAGCAAGTGAACGTATGGTTGGTGCGGTATTATTTTCTAATGGAAAGCTTGTGTATATCGCGCCAGAATTTGAAAAAGGAACCATTTTTGATTTTATGCTAATTGAAGGAGATGTACAAGGTTGGGAAGAGCATGAGTCTCCGCACCAATTATTTGTTTCCATTTTAAAAGAAAACGGTGTAGATTCTGGCCCTGTTGCTATGGATGAAGCAACACCATTTTTTGTAATTGACGGTATTAAAAATTGCCAAAACGACTATGAGTTGGTAAATGCAAAACCAATTACAGCAGGTTGCAGAATGGTCAAATCGGAAGCAGAAATTGCTATCATGAAACACGCTATGCATATTACTTTAGAGGTGCAAAAAGCAGTAGCAAGAATTTTATATGTAGGTATTTCGGCC
>Ga0209121_10002399_pt1 | contig 19101 bp, 14 predicted proteins | sample Cruoilmetagenom3_FD_187292 | JGI IMG/M metagenome (GOLD analysis project Ga0209121, IMG submission 187292) | Oil polluted marine microbial communities from Coal Oil Point, Santa Barbara, California, USA - Sample 3 (SPAdes) (version 2) | ecosystem: Environmental > Aquatic > Marine > Oil seeps ...
ATCGCACTCAAAGTGCTCATTTACACGTGTAAACTCCGCTTTTTCGCTTGATTTTGCCTTATATCTGACTCAATTCAGCGAATTTCAACAGCCTGCTAGCAGAAAAGCTTGTTTCCCTGTTCTCAATACCTTGGTACTTTAGAAGGATACCCCAAGACTGCCATAAAAGTTATCCCCGTCTTTTTCTTCTGTTTTTGCGTAACCCAAGCGCAGATTAACGGGGTAGTAATAAAATAATCTTGCTTCAGCGATTAGTTCGACGCCCCTGCTGCTGTAGAACTCCCTCTCATTGATACCCGCTGTCCAGGCTGCGCCAGATTCTATAAACAGCTTGCCATGTACTTTTTGTATTCCCACCGGAGGAGACATAAGTGTGCGTTCGATATTGGTAATGGGGAAGCGCCACTCGGCACTGCCTAGGAATAAGCGATTCCCGCTGAGTTTTTCGAGAGACTGATCGTATCCCCTTAAGGGGTAATCTTGGCGATTGAATATGTTGCCGATATTATTGAAAGGATCGCTGAAATCATCGCCAAGAAAATAGCGAACACTGGGTGAGGAGCTTCGGGCATGGACGCCACGCAACGCAAGAGTGTGAGCGTCGCTAAGGGGGATATATTCGCGCCAGTCAAATGTCAGGCTATCGCCACGGATATTATTGTCAAATAGACGGATATTTTCCGCCGCCACATAAACTTGTCGCCCTTCAGTATCGCTAATACCTCGTAAATAGCGGTGGCTACTGTTGTATAAAACAGCAACGCCAAGTAGCTGGCTTCGTGATGAATCCGGCTTAATAAAAAAAGGTGAGAATTGATCCCATGAATTATAAATAAACTCGCCACCGAGCAGAATATTCCATTGTGCTTCCAGTGTTGAACTTGGGACGAGGTAGTAAGCTTCGATCTGGTCTGTGTTGAGAATGAAGTCGAGCCTTTCCTGTGAGAAAAAATAACGCTTATCATGTTCATAGTTGATAAATAGGCGGTCATTGTATTGATAGTTTATATTGCTGTAGAGCTGTTCATATTGCGCCTCGTAGGCGAGGGAGATTTCGTACTTATGGTTTTGCAGTGCATCGGCACCCATAAGTATCGCTCCAATAAAACTTTGATCACTGGAAACAAAAAAATTCGGTATCCAGCTGGGTGCGATTAAAGATGGCCATGGGGAGTAGCCCTGTGCTGTGTTTGCTGGTGAATATGGCGTAACTTTTTCTGTTGCCTTTTTATTTTCTGTTATCCGTAAATCAGGTTTAACGGTGTAGGCATTAGCGATGATTTCTTTTTGTTGGTATATGTTGAGGCCTGTGGGGCCATATTGCATATAGCTTAGGTGTGACGTTTCGTTTTTTTCAGTCAATAGGGGGTGGAATTTGCCTTTATTTCCCTGGCTAAGTTTTAAAACCTTTCCGCTTGTCGAATTTATTTTATAGATATTACTCACGCCATCGTAATCGGCGGAATAGATGATGTGCCCATTTTTCTGGTACCGTGGCGCAGACTTTTCCGCCCAGTCATTTGTCAGGCTGCGCATAGAGCCTTTGTTAGTATCTAGCTCATAAAGGTTCCATCCAGTATTAGTTTTATGTAAAGAGGTGATTATTTTGCTGCCATCTTGATTCCAGTCTAAAGCACTGAGGCGCTCGTTTTTATTGCTTTTCCAAAGGGTCTTTATGAAGGAGCCATCTTTTTTAAGTAGGTCGATTTGGCTGTATAAAGGGTTTATCTTTATGGCTGCAATTTTATTTCCTGATGGGTGCCAGCTGGCGTAGTGGTATTGTGCGCAGTGCGTAATTTGTTGCGGCGTAGTGTCGTTCTTGGTGAGAATAAAGAGGTCATAATATACGTTATATTCTTCGCAGACTTCCGCTTGGCTGATGATGAAACCACCGCGCTTGTGGAAGTCGAAGGATGCACCTGATTGCAGTTCTGTTATTTTCTCTTTGTCTCCCTGTTGGTTTATTTTCCATAGTGCTGTGTGACGTTCACCATTGTTTTGAATAAATAATAGCGCCCTGTCATTGTCGCTTTGTAATGGGCCTTGTAGGTATCCTTTTTCGGTAAGCGCCTGTTGTTTGTCTCCAGCTAAGGCGGGGATGGCGATATTGGTTTTTAAATAGTGTTCATAGTCTTTCCACAAGCTGTAAAGAGATTTGTCAAAAACAGTGCTGCTGGTGGTATTCAGTGCGAAGGGGATGATGTTGTTGCTGTATTCAGCAATAAAGGCTTTGGTTTTTTCTTCACCATATTCCTGTTCAAGAAATTCAAAAAAATAGCTGCCATACAGGTAGGCGCTGCTGTAGGGCCAGTTGCTTTCATGAATGTTGATTTGGCGCAGTGATTTTAAACCCTGGCCGAGTTCTTCGTTGATCATCATATTGAAGGCGCTGCTTTGGCCGCGGCCGGTTTGATTTTCATTATCGGTTTCAATATAGGTGGCGAGGCCTTCAATAATCCAGCGAGGTTGAAACAGGTTGGGATAAAATGCTGGAACACGGCCAAGGGTTTGGCGCAGGAAAAGAGGAACTCCCACTTTTTTATCTAGGTGGAGGATGTGTGCGTACTCATGGGTGATTAGCAGTGTCCACCAATCAGCAAAGTCTGACAGGTTGCCTCCTGCTTCGGGAATGACCATGTTTAGTTCGATGCGATTATAAGGGATGGCGAAAGCGGAACCGTTTGCTCGGCTTTCACTCGTATTAAGGACGATGTGGGTTTTTTCTTTTGGCTGCCAATTAAACCAGGGGGAGAGTTCTTTGTGGGCGCTCTCGGCTCTTTCGGCAATAAGCTCAGCAAGCGCCTCGTTTTCTTCAGGGAAGTGAATAATAAAATGCGGCGTTGCTAAGCTAAACCAGTCTAGTCGTGGATCAATTGCATGGCTATTTGTTGGGTGCAGCAGACAAGGCAGTAACGCTAAAAAAATAAAAAGACGGAGCTGGAGTGAGCGGGGGGAATAGCTTAAGTGTTGTGGTGTGGGGGGCTGAACATGTGCTTGCATTGAACATCCTTGTTGCACACAGGGGAGGCGCAAGCCTAGCTATGTTAGAGCTTATATGAAGGCTTGCGTGCTTTTACTAACCTGCTGATCTAGGCGGTAATTAATTTGGCAATTGTTATTTTCTATAACGTTAAGCTCTTTTTAATCAAATAATATTACCGATCGAATGCTTTTGCCTTGGTGCATTAAGTCAAAGGCTGAATTAATGTCACTGAGTGGAAGTGTGTGGGTGACCATTTCATCTACTTTGATGTCACCGTGAAGATACTGTTCGACATATGAGGGTAGTTGGCTGCGACCTTTTACTCCGCCAAAAGCAGAGCCGCGCCAGCTTCTTCCGGTTACAAGCTGAAAAGGCCGGGTGGAAATTTCTTCACCGCTAGCGGCTACGCCGATGATGATGGATTCTCCCCAGCCCTTATGGCAGCACTCCAAGGCGGAGCGCATGACATTGACGTTACCGATACATTCAAAAGAGTAATCAACGCCACCATCGGTGAGGTCAACAATAACCTCTTGAATGGGGTCTGTGTATTCGAGAGGGTTAATACATTCTGTGGCGCCCAGTAGTTTTGCCATCTCAAACTTTGCAGGGTTGGTGTCGATGGCAATAATGCGTTCCGCCTTCGCCAATACAGCGCCTTGTATAACGCTTAAACCGATGCCCCCCATGCCAAATACGGCAACGCTGGAGCCGGCTTCTACTTTTGCTGTATTGAGAACCGCGCCAATGCCGGTGGTAATGCCGCAGCCCAGTAAGCAGACCTTTTCAAGCGGTGCCGCTGGGTTGATTTTTGCTACGGAGATTTCTGGCAGCACGGTATAGTTGGAAAATGTTGAGGTGCCCATATAGTGGTGAATAGTTTTGCCGTTGCGAGTAAAGCGACTGGTGCCGTCTGGCATAAGCCCTTTTCCCTGGGTTGTGCGAATTGCCTGGCAGAGATTTGTTTTTCCAGAAAGGCAAAATTTACACTGACCGCATTCGGGTGTGTAAAGCGGAATAACATGATCGCCTACTTGCACAGTGGTGACGCCAGCGCCGACCTCAACCACTATGCCTCCGCCTTCATGGCCAAGAATGGATGGGAAAATGCCTTCAGGGTCTGCGCCTGAGAGGGTGTAGGCATCGGTGTGGCATACCCCGGTAGCGACAAGTTTTACCATGACCTCGCCAGCTTTTGGTGATTGCAGACTGACCTCGTCGATCTCTAGGGGTTTTCCTGGGGCAATAGCGATGGCGGCAATGGATTTCATAGGCTGCTCTTAAGTTCCTGTTTATGTGGGGCGCTGGGGGTGGTTTCGTTTGAGTAGAGAGACCAAAACGCCGCACGCGCTAACTCAAAACGTTCTTCTAGTTTTGCCAGTTCGTTTTGATTTTCTGGAGTTTGAGCTGGATTTAGAATATTTAACCATTCCAGTTCAATTTCGATGGCTGTTTTGCTGGGACTTCCCGCTGATTTATCCGCGTTGGAGCTGCTGCCTTTTGTTGATTTCATCCCTTCAGAAAGCCGGCTTACCTGGTAGGCCATTCGTTCAGCCTTGGCTTCTTCTGGTGATTTCAGGCCAGCAAGAATTTCCATGCGAATGCATAGTAAGGATTTATCTTTGGTCGTTTTTTCCTGCTCGGTTTGGGAGGGAGCGGTCTTGTTAATGATGCTCTGGTAGCGTTTGGAAAAAGGCGTTAACCAGGAAGAGGGGATGCCAATTATGAGCGCCTGCCATTTTTGCTCCAGTTGGTCGGTGTCGATCTGTTCCGCTTGTAGCCAAAGGGTGTTAAGCCATTCTGCGAGCGTACGAAGCTGTTGCAGCTGCGTCTGTTTGTGGAGCAGTTTTGCCTGTTCCAGTAGGGTGGAAAAGTCCTCTGCGGCTTTGTTGTAACGTTTGCGTAGGTTTTCTTCCTGGTTTTTAGGTAGATCAGTTAGCGCTTTGAGTTTCTTGTTGATTTGAGAGGCAAGGTCCGGTGTTTCAAGCACTTGTGCACTTGATAAGTTGGCCACGTTTTCCAGTTGTTCGCATAGCTTTTTGGCTTGGTCTAGCTGTTGGTTACGGTCTTGCTGAGCCTGGCGACGTGATTGGTCACGCCGTTCAAACAAGGCATCACAATGTTGGCGGAATTTTTTCCATAGTTGGTCATCTTTTTTTCGTGGTGTGATACCAATGGTTTTCCAGCTGGTTTGGAGTTGCTTGGCTTGTTCGATGGCTTCCGTTTCGTCACTGAGTTCGAGCAGTTCTTCTGCCGTCGCTATTAACGATTCTTTTTTTCCAATATTATTAGTTTGTTCATCTCGGATAAGTTGGTTTAGTTTGTCTAACAGGTTGTTGAACTGCTTTTGCACTGCATTACCTTTGGCTCGGTCAACGGGCGAGAATTCTTTCCATTGTTGTTTGGCGCTACGGTAGATTTCCTGGGCGGCTGGCCAGTTCGCATTTTGCCAGTCATTATTTTCGATGAAATGATCTAGCTGTTGGCATATGCTTTCCCGTTCTAGAAGATTTTTTTTACGCTCGTCTGTTTGTTGCGCGAAGTAGGCTTTGCATGGCTCGTAGGCAATATCTGACGCACTTTTAAAACGCAGCCATAGTGCTTGGTCACTGGATGCCCCAGATTGTTTCCACTGCTCCTGAAGAAGTTTTATTTGGTTTGCCTTATCTTCTGGGTCGCAGGATTTATTTATAAGAACTTCCATTTTTTCGCAGAGCTCTTCTTTTTTATGGGAGCTGGAAAAACCTTGCCAATCATTTAAATCCTTGAGCTGTCCCGCTAGCAGTTTGAAACGCTGCAGGGTGCGTTGATTCAAGGCGCCGTCTTTTTCTGCCTGGCGGATGTTTTTATGCAGATGATTTGCAGTTTTAAGTGAACCGGCTTCAATGGCGTTACTTAATTCCTCTAGTTTCGCCTGAATGGTTTTAAGTTTTTGTTGGTCTTCTTTCTTATTTGATTCTAATGTTTTCTTTTCGTCACCGAGCACCTCTGCTGCACGACCAAGTAACTCGGGTTTATAAAGGGCTTGTGGCCAGGAGATATCCTTAAGCAGGGTTTTTAGTTCATTAAACTGCACTGAACCTTGTTCTCCAGATATAAGTTGTTTTAATTGTTCTTCATGACTTTGGTATTGCTGATAAGCCTGAATGGCGAGTTCAAAGTGGGAGGTGGCGCTATTGTATCGTTGGGCCACGCTAGAGGACGCTTTGGTGAGCTCCTCTGCTGCTTGCCAGCGGATTTGTTGCGTTTTGATTAGGGCACTGATAGCGGGGATGTTAATTTGTTCGCTTTGAATGTTTTGATTAAAGTCTTCTATTTCCCTTTCGAGAGTCTCGCAGGTATTAATAAGCTCTTCGGCGGCGGCGAGGCTTTCTTGCCGCTGTTGCTCCTCTGCCCTCTTTTCCTCCACAAGCGCCTGACACAAAAGGCTTGCCTGCTGAAATCGTTGCTCTAGTTCGCTGGGGCGATACTGCTCTTCTATTTCGCTCCATTGCTTTTTCAGTAAAGCAAGTTTTTGTGGGTATTGGGGGAAGTAGGATTTTGGGGCTAGGCTCTCTATGGCGCTCAGCAGGTTTTCTCGGAGCTGAATGTTCTCTTTTTGCTTTGCCCGCTTTTCATTTTCTAATGCCAGTCGATCTTTTACCAGTCGGTAGGTGGCCTTGTCACGACCTCTGAGTTGTTTGCTGAGGGTGAGTAGTTTGTCGTGGCTAGAAACCCTTTCTGTTGCAGCCAAACGGATGGTAGGAGAGCTGCTCTGGCAGGCAATGTTTATTAGATCGTCTTCAGAGAGGATTTTCTTTAATGCAGCAAGTTGGATTGTTTGATCTACAGCTTGGTTTGATAGATGTACCAGCAGTTCTTGTTGCTGGCAGCGATCTACAAAACTCAGCTTTTCTGTTTCACTGGGTGATTCGCTTCTCTTGGTGCATAGGATGTCAGCGACTCGTTTTATAAAGTCCTGCTGTCGGTTTTCGTTTGTCTCCTGGTTAAGAAGCTCGCCAAGTGTTTGCAGGTTATGCATTCGGCTGATTGCCAGCTGGGCGACTTCCTTGTTCGGGTCGCGGGCAAGCTGCCTTAATATATCCGCATAATCGTTATGCTTATTATCCAGTTTGAGAAGGCCTTGTTTTCTCTTCTCTGGATCGGAGTGTTGCCATTTGGGTTTTAGAAAGCGTTTGATAATCATATGAGCGATGCTTTAAGTGCGTATGTGGATGCTATTGTCTGGGTGTCAGTTTGTTGTTACTGATCTTTACAGGCTATTTTGTAGCGTAGATTAAGTTGGCATAGTCTAATCGGGGTGCCTTCACCTGTCATATATTATATTGAGTTTGCTGAATACGAGTTATTTATCTGTTTAGTTGTGATAGTGCAGGTTTGTTTAATCACTAGTTATGGAGAAATGGGCGTTAGTTGATTGCCATGTGTGAAAATGTGACATTTGTGGTGTGGTGAAATAGTTCGCATAAGCAGTTTTTGTTAAACATGAAGAGATTTGATTGACAATAGGGTGATAGGCAATAAGAATAACGCAAGTTGCTTTAATTTTGTCCAGCGCATAAAAATAATAAAGTACTTAATTTGTCGCGTTGGGTGGGGTCTGCGTAATTAGAAGGTAGGCGAGCAGAGCAGCGCTTATTGGATAAGGATGTACCTTACATAAAAAAAATAAATGTCTTTTCGCCTAGATATAAAATGTAGGTAAGAGACAAGAATCGGTACAATAAAAATGAATCAACAACTAATTCCTGCATCGATATTGTCAGGTGTTTTTGATCTCGCGGTGAGTAAGCAGCTAAATATGGAAGAGCTGCTGGCTAGTGCAGATATAGATCCGGCATTTGTCGGATCTCAGGACGAATTTCTGACCTCGCAGCAGTTTGAAAATTTACTGACGGCCTTAATTAAGGCGTCAAGTGATCCCGCTTTTGGCCTTCATTTTGGTGAAAATACGCGCTATAACAGCCGTTCCACTGTGATGGAGCTGGTTTATTCTGCGCGCACACTAAGAGAGGCTCTGAGAGAGCTGGTGAAGTTTAAAGACCTGCTTGCCCCCAGTGCGCAATTCCAGCTTGTCGTAGGTGATAAGCAAGCAAGCCTTTCTTACCAGTCGGGGCTTGCCTCCTTGCGTGAAAATCAGGTTGCGTTTAATGAGCTGGTTATATCTCGCCTATTCAGTATTTTCCGATGGTTGACGGGCGGGGATTTTCCTTTGGAAGAGGTGCGCTTCTCTCACCCCCAGCCTATTTATATAAATGAATATAACCGTGTTTTTCAGGTTCCCGTCTATTTTAATTGTGCCAATAATGAGCTGATATTCAGGAAAGATGTGCTTGATCTGCCGTTGTCTGGCTCCCTTCCTGAATACCATGAGCGTGTAGGGCTGATGGCTGAGGAGCAGTTAAATAGACTAGCTGCCGGTTATAAGATTACGCGTCAGGTGGTGGACTACCTTAATACGAACATAGGGTGCGGTGCGGTGGGTGTTGAATATGTCGCAAGCCATCTCAATATGACGTCGCGCACCCTGCAACGGAAGTTAAAACAGGAAGGCGCTTCTTTCGCCGAATTACGGGATGAGCTTCGCCATGAGCTGGCGAAGACCCAGCTGCAGAACTCCAGTGTTAGCATGGGGGTGTTGGCCTCCAGGCTTGGATTTTCAGATGCTTCGACCTTCTATCATGCGTTTAAGCGTTGGGAAGGGGTTTCTCCTGGCGGATATCGTAAACACTTTATTAATGGGCGAGAGTTGGAGCTTCAGTCATAATTTGGGCTCTAAAGATCGGCTCAATAAAGGTGGGTACGGTCCTGTTTCTACAGGAAGTAGCCGCTATTGAAACTCCGTGGTTGGACTTATGGTTTGGCTGCTTTGCTGTGGCGACAAAGTTATAAATAATTGAATTTGCTTGATAATATATTTCCCTCTCTTTTTTTGGCGCGTTATATTTGCGTTTTGTCGTCTCATGTCGCATCTATTGTCACTAGAGATTTACTTACCCTACTTGTCTTTAGAATAAATATCCCGTAGCCTGCGCCCTCAGCTTTCAAACAAACGTTTGAAAGTAATTATTAGAGATTCTGGTCCCCTGGTTTCTATCTTAGGAATAGATATATTCCAGAACCTAAATTCCTCGCTGCTAGCTCCAGCTTTTAGTATTGGTTAGGGGGTGGGGTTACCAGTAAACAATAATCATGAAAACAGAGTAGGAAGATCATGACATATAAACCGAGCGATTTTAGAGGAAAGGTGGCGATTGTCGGCGCAATCGATGCCGTATCCCCCACCGGTGTGCTAGGGATTAGCGAACGCGACCTTGAAGTGCAAATGGTAAAAGGGGCATTGGATAACGCAGGCTTAAAAGTATCTGATGTAGACGGCCTGTTTGGTACAGGTATGATGATGCCAACCATGGAGCTTGCAGAGCACATGGGCATTACTCCACGTTATACAGACAGTACTATGACTGGCGGTTCGAGCTTTGAAGTACATGTTCAGCATGCTGCTCTAGCTATCGCTGCAGGTATGTGTGAAGTAGCGGTGGTATATTTTGCTTCGACTCCACGTGCTCGCGGAAAAGGCTTAGGTGATATGTCTGCCATGATGGGTATGATGGATCCCAAGAACCCAATGCCGATGGTTGAGTGGGAAGTTCCTTACGGAAACCTTATGCCTTCTGGTGCATATTCTTTGGCAGCAAGCCGCCATATGGCTTTGTACGGCACTACTTCTGAGCAACTGGCTCAGATTGCCGTTTCAACTCGTGACTGGGCATCAAAAAATCCTAACGCGCGGCACCAAGACCCTATTACAGTCCAGGACGTACTGGATTCGCCTATGGTAGCAACACCTTTGCGTCGTCTTGACTGCTGCTTGGTTACTGACGGTGCTGGTGCAGTGGTTCTGACTTCCGCTGAACGCGCAAAAGACCTCAAGCAAAAGCCTGTTTATGTATTGGGTGCGGGTACAGCACATGATCATTCAATGATGATCTCTGAAATGCCTGATATCTGTACAACTCCTGGAGTAATTTCCGGTCGTGAGGCATTCAGCATGGCGGGTGTTACACCCAATGATGTGGATGTTGTTGAAACTTATGACTCCTTTACCATTACAGTTGCCTTGGCTCTTGAAGATCTTGGCTTCTGCGAAAAAGGTGAAGCGGGTGCATTTGTCGCTGATGGTCGCTTAGGGCCTGGCGGTGCACTGCCAACAAACACCAATGGCGGTGGTCTTTCTTATACCCACCCTGGTATGTACGGTATGTTCTTGCTGGTTGAAGCCGCTCGTCAGGTATCTGGCCAGGCAGCTGACCGTCAAGTTGATGATGTTAATATCGCTGTCGCTCACGGTTGTGGTGGCGTTCTTTCCTGTACTTCTACACTGATTCTTGGAACGGAGGATGCACTATGAGTCGCATGTTAATGGGAACATCCCAAGTAGCTGAGCCATTCTGGAAAGGCACTGAAGAAAAAATATTACGTGTACAGTTCTGCAAAGACTGCGGTAAAGCGCACCACTACCCACGTAACTTCTGCCCACATTGCCATGGTGAAAACCTAGAGTGGAAAGATGCCTCAGGTGAGGGCACTATCTACGCAATAACGGTTTGTCATAAGCCTGGTTTACCCACTATGGCTGCATCCGTCCCTTATGCTGTAGCACTTGTTGATCTTGCTGAAGGCCCTCGCATGATGACCAATATTGTTGGTTTGGAGGATGTGCATACAGCAAAGGTTGGCGATAAAGTAAAAGTAGCCTGGGAAGATGCCGGTAGCGGCAAAAACCTGCCTGTTTTTGAAATTGCATAATAATAAATACAAGCTGTTTGGGTAGATATTCTGCCCAAACGACTCATTAGGAGAGGGAAGCATGTCTGACGAATTACGATATGATGGCAAAGTTGCAGTAGTAACTGGAGCCGGCGGAGGCTTGGGTCGTTCTCACGCCTTGTTTCTTGCATCACGTGGTGCAAAAGTTGTAGTGAATGACTTGGGTGGCTCTGTTGACGGATCAGGAGACGGATCTGTTAGCCCTGCTGAGCAAGTTGTTGCTGAAATTAAAGAGGCGGGTGGCGAAGCGGTTGTTGACGGAAATAACGTTGCCAATAGGGATTCTGCCGCTGCAATTATTAAAACTGCCGTTGATAACTTCGGCGGTGTAGATATTGTGATTAATAACGCCGGTATCCTGCGTGATAAATCATTTCGCAATATGACGCCAGAATTGTTTGATCCCGTTATGGCTGTGCATTTAATGGGAACGGTCTGGGTTACTCAGGCAGCCTGGGAAATCATGCGTGAGCAGAACTATGGCCGTATTATTAATACGTCTTCTGCTGCTGGTATCTTCGGTAACTTTGGTCAAGCTAACTATGGTGCCGCAAAAATGGGTATTGTTGGTTTTACCAATGTTGTTGCTCTTGAAGGCGCAAAATACAACATTAAGGCAAACATATTGGCACCTGGCGCTAAAACGCGCATGACCAAAGATCTTCTGGGCCCCATGGCAGATCAGTTTGATATGGACCCTGCTTTGGTTACGCCGATTGTTGCATATCTTGCGCATGAAGACTGCCCCGTATCATCAGAAATCTATTCTGCTGCGGCAGGCCGAGTGGGGCGTGTATTTATCGGCGCTACTCCGGGTATTTTTGATAAAGAATTAACGGCTGAAAAAGTTCGTGATAACTTTGCGCAAATCAGAAACGAAGAGGGTTATATCGTTCCTGGGAACGCCACTGAAGAAATGGGCTTGATGATACAGGCGATGAATAAGTAGTTGTTATCCTACTGCGGTTTCTAGGATTATTTATTCAGCAATAAAAAGCCACTCTGCTATGCGTAGTTTTACGCTTGGTTGAGTGGCTTTTTTGTGGATGACTGTAAATTTTAAGCTGACGTCAGCATCTTCATTTTGCCTGCTTCAGGGTGAAGCTTTGGCTAATCGAAACTCTTGGACAGTGAGCCGAGCAGCTCGCACCGTATCTTGATCATGTCCACAATCTTGCCCTGCTGCTCGCTTGAGCAAGGGCCATAGGAATCAACCTCCTCAAGTCTTGAGCCTAAGAGGTTAATCTCTTCAGAGACGCGCTTAATCATCTCATTGGTTTTATAAGTCTTATTGCCAACGCGTATGGCGGAAGATGTATTTCTCATAATAACAGTCCCTTGTATCGTCGGTTTTTTTCTTGTTAATAGGGCGCTTTTCGGGGGGCTCTATAAAGTCGCAAGGTTCTAATTCTACCGGCGTAACATAAATTCTTATTAAAAACGTAGTGTTAAGTATATGTTCATTTGTGAGGAGGTATAAATAACGAAAAAGCTCCTTTTAGATGATTTTGATTTGAAAGGTTGATTTTTATGCATTCTTGAAATAGAGGAGGGGGCAATGCTGTATAAGCTTATCTTTACTGCGTCTCTGCTGGGAGTTTCGGTATTGAGTGTAGGTGGGTTCTATTTGGGGGGGAAGCCGGCTTATGCCAAGGCGCTGCCAGATAACCGGGAAAAATCAAGTCATGCTGAATTAAATGTTTCTCAAGAGATAGCTCCTGCTTTGTCTGGGCGCAAACAGCGCTTTATTCAATCTTTGTTGCCCCTCATTAAACGGGAAAATAATGCTGTTCTCGCGGAACGGGCCACGCTTTTGTTAATGACAAGGAAAGCCTCCCTGGCGGAGTATGATCGTGTTTTTCTGGCAAGGTTGGCCGAGGAATACCGTGTGGGAGCTAATGGCTTAGATGAGCGGCAGCTGGTTGAGGCACTGTTACTTCATGTGGATGTTTTGCCCGCTGATTTGATTTTGGCGCAGGCTGCAATGGAAAGCTCTTGGGGGACATCCAGGTTTGCTAGCGAAATCAATAATTACTTTGGGCAGTGGTGCTTTAAGAGGGGTTGTGGCCTAGTGCCTAAGAACCGAGCAGAAGGTAAAAACCATGAAGTGCGCCGCTTTGCCAGCCCGGCTGAATCGGTGCGGGCTTATATGAAAAACATCAACAGTCATCCTGCCTATGCTCGCTTACGTGAGCTGCGTCATCAGTATACGTTGAAAAACCAAGTGGTTTCCGGCGAAGAGCTCGCCGATGGCCTAAGCAGCTATTCGGAAATGGGTAAAAGCTATGTGCTCGCTATACGCAGTATTATTAAAAGTAATGGTTTAAACCGGCTTGCTTTGGCTATTTGATCATCAAGGGCATCTCTAAAAATTAGATCTTTTATTCGAGAGCAAGGAAGCACCGCACGGAAACCCTCAGTGTACAAGGGCTACATGAGGAGTTGAGTATGGAACTGACGCCGCTATCGGGTAAAAAGGCAATTTTTAGAGGTGCCCTAAAGTTACTCAGAGGTGCTCAGGCTTAGTAAGGCATTGGCGTGTTGTGACGCCATTCGGTAAACAGCGCTTTGCAATCTTCCTGGCGAATGTTCTTAATGAGTTTTACAGGGCTATTCCCTAGTTGTAGCAATTGCTGGGCAGGCACATTCAACTCATTAAACCCGGCCTTTTCTGCATCAGAGATGCTGGCACCGTAGTAGACGGTATCGACCCGTGCCCAATGGAGCGCGGCCATACACATGGGGCAGGGCTCGCAGGTGGCGGCGACATGCGCATTCTCAAGAAAAATACTATTCTCTTCTTTGCAAGCCAAGCGCAAGGCATGTATTTCCGCGTGGGCGGTGATATCCGTATGCGCTAATACATGATTATGGGTGGCGGTGATGACCCTTTCACCAATGGCGATAGCGCAGCCAAAGGGGCTTTGACCTCTGGTGATTCCCTGTTTTGCCGCATCGATAGCGAGTTGCATTAAGGTGTCTGCTGATATCATGGATAATTCGCCTTCTTCCAAACCTGAACAGTGAGACGGCAAGCTTAAGTGGTGCCGTTTATTTCACAAGCTTAAACTCAGTTTTTGTTTTGCACGAATTTTTCCTGTCTGCTGATGTGCAGTTATCTGAAAGACCAGTCTCGGTTATTTTCTTTTTCGTGTTGTAGGTGAGCGTCTTATTTTACTTCCGGTTTTTCCTTGAACAGAGCCTTTCCTGCGGTTTGTATTTTTTGAACCGGGTTGTTCCTTTTTAAGCGGCCGACTATTTTTGTGTTGTGTGCTTTTACTTTCTTCTGGAACTAAGTGGTTTTTGCCCGAGCCGATAAGATCAGCCCGGCCCATTTTTTTAAGAGCTTCGCGAATCTCTGGCCAGTTTTTAGCATCGTGATAACGTAAAAATGCTTTATGTAAACGGCGTTGTCGGCCTTTACGCGGGGTGAGAACGGCTTCGCTTTTATAGCCCAGTTTCTTTAAAGGATTTTTTTCCGAGTGATACATGGTAGTAGCGAGGGCCATGGGGGAGGGGTAAAAATTTTGCACTTGATCAAGGCGAAACCCTTCTCGTTTTAACCATAAGCCAAGGTTTAGCATGTCTGTATCGCGAGTACCTGGGTGGGCGGCAATAAAGTAGGGGATCAGAAATTGCTGTTTGCCTGCTTCTTTGGAGAAGTGATCAAACATTTTTTTGAATTCATAATAAGTACTGACCCCTGGTTTCATCATTTTGTTAAGGGGTTCTGCTTCGGTATGCTCTGGCGCAATTTTAAGATAGCCGCCCACATGGTGACTGACTAACTCATTGACGTATTCAGGGTCCCGTACGGCAAGGTCGTAACGTAAGCCTGAGGCAATCAGAATGCGTTTGATACCAGGTATTGCCCGCGCCTTACGATAAAGCTGGGTGGTGGGGCTGTGGTCGGTAATCAGGTTCTCGCAGATTTTAGGAAAAACGCAAGAAGGGCGGCGGCAAACTTCTTGTATTGCATCACTTTTGCAGTTAAGGCGGTACATGTTGGCTGTGGGGCCACCAAGGTCAGAAATATTTCCGCTAAAGCCGGGGGTTTTATCGCGAACGGCTTCGATCTCACGCAGTATGCTTTCTTCGGAGCGGCTTTGGATAATACGCCCTTCGTGTTCTGTAATAGAGCAAAAAGTACAACCGCCAAAGCAGCCACGCATAATGTTGATGGAAAACCGAATCATCTCGTAGGCAGGGATTTTTGCATCACCGTATTTGGGGTGCGGCACTCGCTGGTAAGGGAGTTCAAAGGTATTGTCCAGCTCCTCTGTGCTGAGAGGGATGGGCGGCGGGTTGATCCAAATCTCACGCTGACCATGTCGTTGCACTAAAGCCAGCGCATTGTGGGGGTTTGTTTCTTGATGCATCACACGGGAGGCATGAGCATAGAGAACCTTGTCATTTCTCACCTTTTCATAGGAAGGAAGGCGAATGTAGCTCTTTTTACCTGCCTTTGCTGCCTTGTGTGAGGAAATAATTCGCAGAGGCTGAGGCGCTTCCTCTGTTGGCGTATTATTTCTTGGGTTTTGTTCGCAGCTAGCGGGATCTTGTTGCTGGTCATGGGGTACATCGTAGGGGTTTGATATAGGTGGAACGACACCAGGGAGGTCAACGCTGCTTGAGTTCACTTCCAGCCAGTCTGCGGGTAGCTCCTTGGGAATAAAAGCGCTGCCACGCAAGTCATGAATGTCACTAATATTGTCGCCACGGGCCAAGCGGTGGCTGAGCTCTATCATGGCCCTTTCCGCATTACCGTAAAGCAATATATCGGCCTTGGAGTCCAGCAGGGCAGAGGGGCGAACTTTGTCTGACCAGTAATCGTAGTGGGCGATTCTGCGTAAGCTGGCCTCGATGCCGCCAATCACAACTGTTACACCTTTGTAGGCTTCTTTGCAGCGTTGGGAGTATACGTTTACTGCCCGATCGGGTCGTTTGCCGGCTTCACTGTTCGGTGTGTAGGCATCATCACTGCGAATACGCTTATCAGCCGTATAGTGGTTGATCATGGAGTCCATGTTGCCAGCGGTGACACCAAAGTAGAGGTTTGGGCGGCCAAGAATTTGGAAGGGTTCTTTGCTTTGCCAGTCGGGTTGGGTGATGATGCCGACCCGAAAGCCTTGAGCTTCAAGTGTGCGACCAATCACGGCCATGCCAAAGCTGGGGTGGTCGACGTAGGCATCCCCTGTCACCATAATAATATCGCAACTGTCCCAGCCTAGCTCTTCCATTTCCTTTTTTGAGGTAGGGAGAAATGGCGCAGTGCCGTAGCACTCTGCCCAATATTTTGGGTAATCATTTAAAAGACGAGGTGTGGTGGTGCTCATAGTTGTGAACTTCTGAGGGCGATTTAGAGGGGGGACTGCCTCAGCAGATGAGTCTCTGTGAGGCATGTGTATCCATGATTGATACAAATAGCTTAGCTGCTAATCGGCGTTTATAAAACCCACCAGAAGCGTGGTTTAATCAACTAAAGGGGTGGCGCAGAATGATAGTTTCTGTTCGCTCGGGGCCTGTAGAGATGATATCGATAGGGGTTTCGAGCAACTCTTCAATGCGCGCAATATAGCTGCGTGCGGCCTCTGGCAGCGCGTCCAGTGACTTGATTCCAAAGGTTGATTCCGTCCACCCCGGTAATTCTTCATAGACTGGTGTTAGCTTTTCGAAGTCAGAAGAAGTATCGCAGCTTTCGCCTTTTTCATTTTTATAACTGGTGCAGATGCGAATGGTTTCAATGCCATCTAGTACATCCAGCTTGGTTAGACAAAGGCCTGAAACAGAGTTTACCTGGCAGGCGCGTCTGAGTGAGGCGGCATCAAACCATCCGCAGCGACGTGCCCGGCCGGTAGTGGCGCCAAATTCGTGGCCACGTTTCGCCAGTTGTTTCCCTGTGCTGTCAAACAGCTCGGTGGGAAAAGGGCCGGCACCGACGCGTGTGGTGTAGGCTTTGGTAATGCCTAGAACGTAATCCAGATAAAGCGGGCCAAAACCGCTGCCCGTAGCTGTCCCGCCTGCAGTGGTATTTGAGGAGGTAACAAAGGGGTAGGTGCCGTGGTCTATATCCAGTAACGAACCCTGCGCGCCTTCGAAAAGAATATGATCCCCGTTTTTTCGATAAGTGTGGAGGGCTTCTGTGACATCGATCATTAGAGGTTTTAAGGTTTCACCCATTGCCAGTGTGCTCGCCAGCACTTCTTCAAAATCCACCGCGTCGGTTTTGTAGTATTGGCTTAGTGCGAAGTTATGGTATTCCATGACCTCTTTGAGTTTGTCAGCGAAGTCGCTTTCAAAAATGTCACCTAAGCGCAGGCCGCGCCGCGCTACTTTGTCTTCATAAGCGGGGCCAATTCCACGGCCTGTGGTGCCTATTGCTGCCTTGCCTCTGGCGCTTTCGCGAGCTTGGTCAAGAGAAATATGATAGGGCAGGATTAAGGGGCAGGCGTGACTAATGCGCAGACGTTCACGAACGGGTACGCCTTTGTCTTCCAGCTCTCTCATTTCTTTGAGCAGTGCTTCCGGGCAAAGAACGACCCCATTACCGATCAGACACGTGACGTTTTCTCTGAGCACACCAGAGGGAATTAGGTGCAGAACGGTTTTTTCATCACCGATTACCAGTGTATGCCCGGCATTGTGCCCGCCTTGAAAGCGCGCAACACAGGCAGCACGGTCAGTGAGTAAATCTACAATTTTACCTTTTCCCTCGTCACCCCATTGGGTGCCAAGCACGACTACATTCTTACCCATTGCTTTTCTCTATAAATTAGAAACTTTGCACAAACAAAAACTGGGTGTGCGCTTAAAGTTCTTCCAGAACCCATTGACCGTTCCTGTTTACCAGCTGACGGTCGCAGCCACATTCGTTAGCACCTTCCTTTTGCCCAAGTAGGCTTTTTATGACCACTTCACCAGCGTTACGAAGGCTGTTTATTTTATCTCGCAGCGTTGGGTCGGTGTCGGAGGGTGCAAAAATTTTGCTTACGGGGTTTGCCCGGTATTGTGTCAGGTTTACCAATGTTTTGATGTCTGTGCTGAAGCCGGTGGCTGGGCGCGAGCGACCGAACTTTTCGCCGACGTCATCGTAGCGCCCGCCCTTGGCAATGGCCTGGCCGTGGCTGGGTGTATAAGCTGCGAAAACCACGCCAGTATGATAACGGTAGCCCCGTAGTTCGCTCAGATCATAGTAGATGTTGATTTCTGGGAAAGCCGCTTTGGTTTGCTGTGCGATGACTTCCAGCTCGTTCACCGCGGTGATTGCTTCAGGGTAGACGCTCAACAGTTGGCGGGCTTCTTCTAGGCACTCCGCGCTTCCAGAGAGTTTTGGCAGGCGTTGCAAGATGTTGCCTAATTCCTGGTTGTGGACATGAGCTCCCAGAAAATCATCCAGCTCAACGGTCGCTTTGCGCTGATAAATATCGAATAAGCGTGATATTTGTTCTTCGGGTAGTTCGCTTTTTTCCAGCAGACTTTGGCAGATACCCACATGGCCGAGGTCCAGGGTGATAGAAGTGCAGCCTGCTGCTCGCAGCGTGCGAAGCATGAGCTCGATCACTTCCGTATCGCTATCGGTGTTGGCGTGACCAAAAAGTTCAACACCCACCTGGATTAATGATCGAGAGCCGGAAAGGTTGGGCTTCGCATGGAGAACAGAGCCCGCATAACAAAGCCGAGTGGGCCCTTCGTTCTTTAACCCGTGGGCATCAATACGAGCGACCTGCGGGGTGATGTCGGCTCGCAAGCCCATTTGGCGACCACTTAACTGGTCTGTTACTTTCAGCGTTTGTAGTTTGAAGTCATTTCCCATGCCGGTGTTGAGCGACTCAAGATACTCCAGAAGTGGTGGCAGGACTAAGTCATAACCCCATGATTGATAGAGGTCGAGAAGCTCTCTTCTAAGTGCTTCGATGGCAGTTGCCTGTTTGGGGTACAGTTCTTCAATGCCATCTGGGAGTAACCACTGATCCGCTGTCGCCATGCATATAACTCGAAATTTGTGTTGTTGGGGTGAGAAGGGTGTTCGTTGTGCGCTAGTTTTAAAGTGAGGCTGTTATCTCGTTAATGACAGGATAATCAAGCCCATGACCATACTGAACAAGCCCATGCCGCGAATGGTGTTATCGCCCAATTTAAGTACCATTAGAGCCATTCCACGAAGTCTATTAGGAATCAGGAAAGGCATGATGCCCTCAAAAATAAACATTAAGCCTATGGCAGTTCCAAAAAGGCGCCAGTCCATAAATTCCATATTGTTTCCACTTTAATCGCACGCTGTCGCGAGG
>Ga0209121_10002400_pt1 | contig 19099 bp, 17 predicted proteins | sample Cruoilmetagenom3_FD_187292 | JGI IMG/M metagenome (GOLD analysis project Ga0209121, IMG submission 187292) | Oil polluted marine microbial communities from Coal Oil Point, Santa Barbara, California, USA - Sample 3 (SPAdes) (version 2) | ecosystem: Environmental > Aquatic > Marine > Oil seeps ...
TCTCTATCTCCTATAACTTTAGATGGTGACTTTACATTTATAGTACCATGATCTGTAGTTAGAATTAATTTAAATCCAAGTTGCTGTGATAACTGAATCATTTCTAACAAAGGTGAATTTTTAAACCAACTCACGGTTAAAGAACGATAAGCCTTGTCGTTTGAAGCTAATTCTTTTACAACTTCCATTTCTGTTTTTGAGTGGGAGAGCATATCTACAAAATTATAAACCACAACATTTAAATCATTATCCTTTAAAGATCTAAAGTTTTCTACCAATTTTTTACCTGCTCTAAGATTAGTTATTTTATGATATTCATGTTTAAGGTTACCTAAACCCAAACGTTTTAATTGTTCTCTTAAAAAATCACCTTCGTGCAAGTTTTTACCACCTTCATCTGTATCGTTTTTCCAATACTGCGGGAATAATTTTTCCATATCAGAAGGCATCAATCCAGAGAAAATCGCATTACGTGCATATTGTGTAGCTGTTGGTAAAATGCTGTAAAAAGATAATTCTGAAGCTTTTTTATAATAATTATTAACGATTGGCTCAAAAGCTTTCCATTGATCGTATCTTAAATTATCAATTACAATCAACATTGTAGGTTGTTTATCACTTAATTCTGGCACAACTTTATCTCTAAAAAGTGTGTGAGACATTACCGGAGCATCCGTATTTGGCAGAAACCAATCTTCGTAATTTTTTTCAATAAACTTACCAAATTGCATATTGGCTTCAGTCTTTTGAGATTCTAAAATGTCCGTCATCCCAGCATCTTCAATATCTTCAAGCTGTAACTCCCAATAAATAAGTTTTTGATATAACTCAACCCATTCTTCATAAGAGTTTACCATAGATAAATCCATAGCAATCTTTCTAAATTCTTGTTGATAATTAGAAGTCGTTTTTTCTGAAACTAAACGAGAATGGTCCAAATTCTTTTTCAGACTCAATAAAATCTGATTGGGATTTACAGGTTTAATTAAATAATCGGCAATTTTATTACCAATAGCTTCTTCCATAATGTACTCCTCTTCACTTTTAGTAATCATTACTACAGGTAAGTTAGCACGTCTTTCTTTAATTTCATTCAAAGTTTCTAGACCTGTTAGTCCTGGCATATTTTCATCTAAGAAGACAATGTCAAAGTTAGTATCGTTAATAATCTCAAGGGCTTCAGTGCCACTTTGGCAAGTTGTTACATCATATTGCTTTTTTTCTAAAAAGAGAATATGCGGCTTTAATAAATCGATTTCATCGTCAACCCAGAGAATATTTATCATGTTATGGTATATTTGTTTTTTAATTAAATGATTTAAAGTTTTGCCTACAAATAATAAGCTTAAAATATTTAACGATCCAATTTACGGATTTATTACTATTCCTAATTCGTTAATTTTTGATATAATTCAGCATAAATACTTTCAAAGATTACGTCGTATTAGTCAAATGGGATTATCTTATTTGGTATATCCTGGTGCACATCACACACGTTTCCATCATGCACTAGGAAGTATGCACCTAATGCAAAATGCTGTCAATGTACTTCGTTTTAAGGGAGTTGCAATTTCTAATGATGAAGAAAACGGATTATTAATAGCTATTTTATTACACGATATTGGTCATGGTCCGTTTTCACATGCCATGGAACATAGTATTGTAAATGACATTTCTCACGAAGAAATTTCATTGCGTTTTATGGAAGAACTCAATACAGAGTTTAACGGAAGTTTAACGTTAGCCATTAAAATTTTTAAAGGTGAGTATCCTCGAAAATTTATGTGCCAGCTTATTTCAAGTCAACTCGACATGGATAGAGCAGATTATTTAAAACGTGATAGTTTTTACACAGGAGTTGCTGAAGGAAACATTAATAGTGAGCGTTTAATTACCATGCTCAACGTTGTTGACGATCAATTGGTTATAGAAGAAAAAGGTATTTATAGTATTGAAAAGTTTTTGGTAGCCAGACGTTTTATGTATTGGCAGGTGTATTTGCATAAAACAGGTTTGGTTGCAGAACAATTGTTAACACGAATATTAAAACGAGCAAAAGAATTAGTAAGCTCAGGTGTAGAATTAAATTGTAGTAAAGCCTTATTGTATTTCTTAAGTTCTGAAAGAGGTGGGAGGCATTTTAATTCTAAAACTCTAGCTGTTTTTGCACAACTCGATGATTACGATATTGTTTCAGCAATGAAAGATTGGCAGAACCATGATGACTTTGTGTTGAAGAATCTTTGTGAAATGATTATTAATAGAGATTTACTAAAAATAAAGCTAAAGGATAAGCCTATAAAGACTTCGGAGCTAATAGCTCAGTCAAATTTATTTATGGATAAATACAAAATTTCTAAAACAGAAGCAGATTATTTTGTGTTTCAAGGGAAAATTAGTAACCAAGCTTACCAGAATAAAAAGCAACAAATTAATATTCTTTTAAAATCTGGAAAAATAAAGGATATAGTTAAAGTTTCCTCACATTTAAATCTTAAAGGACTAAGCAATCCTATAACTAAATATTATATGTGCTATCCTAAAAACAAAATGTGATACATTTTTTCTATTTTTGCGGAAACCAATACCTATTAAAATCAATTAATTGAAACATTCATATCTAAAACTTAAAATTTTAAATGGATCATTATTAAGAATGTTCCATGTGACCGTTGAAAAAGAATTGATATAAGCACATGAAATTTACAGCAGAACAAATCGCAGGTATTTTAGAAGGAACCGTAATTGGTGACCCAAATATTGAAGTATTTAAATTGTCTAAAATTGAAGAAGGTACCCAAGGGTCATTAACTTTTTTATCTAATTTAAAATATACTCCTTATATATATACTACAGAAGCATCTGTTACCATTGTAAATTCAGATTTTGTACCAGAAAAGCCCATTACTACAACTCTAATAAAAGTTGATGATGCATATGAAGGCTTTTCAAAATTACTTGAATATTATAATCAAATTAAGTTAAATAAATCTGGAATAGAGCAACCTAGTTTTATTTCGGAATCAACTAAACTTCCCGATAATGTTTATGTTGGAGCATTTGCTTATATAGGTGATAATGTAGAAATTGGAGATAATGTAAAGATTTTTCCAAATGCTTACGTTGGTGATAATGTAACACTTGGTGACAATACGGTGATTTTTTCAGGAGGTAAAGTCTATTCAGATTGTATTCTTGGTGAAAGTTGTGTTGTTAACTCAGGGGCAATAATTGGTGCTGATGGTTTTGGGTTTGCACCCAGTAAAGATGGTGGTTATTCTAAAATCCCTCAGATTGGCAATGTAATATTAGAAGATTATGTAGACGTTGGTGCTGGCACAACCATAGATAGAGCCACAATGGGTTCTACAATTATAAGGTCTGGTGTAAAATTAGATAACCAAATACAAATAGCTCATAATGTTGAAATAGGGAAAAACACAGTAATTGCTGCGCAGACAGGAGTTGCAGGTTCAACAAAAATAGGAGAAGGCTGTCAAATTGGAGGTCAAGTTGGTATTGCAGGGCATTTGGTCATTGGTAATAATGTTAAGGTACAAGCACAATCTGGAATTGGAAGAAATGTAAAAGACAATGAAATTTTACAAGGTTCACCTTCTTTTGGGTATTCTGATTGGAGTAAATCTTACGTTTATTTTAAAAACTTACCGAAGCTTGCAAAAACAATTAATGAATTAGAAAAAAAAGTAAATGGCAATAATCAAAACTGAATCAAAACAAAAGACCATTGAAAAGGAGGTTACGTTACAAGGCGTAGGACTTCATACTGGTGCAGATGTAAAATTGGTGTTTAAACCAGGTGCAGAAAACTCTGGTTTTCTATTTGAACGTATAGATTTAGAAGGAAGCCCAAAAATAAACGCAGATGCTAATTTCGTTACAAATACTCAACGAGGTACTTGTTTAGAGAGAAATGGCGTAACTATTCAAACTTGTGAACATGTTTTAGCTGCTTTGGTTGGTTTAGATATAGATAATGCTGTAATTGAACTTAACGCATCAGAGCCACCAATTATGGATGGATCTTCTAAATTCTTTGTTGAAGCACTTGAGAAAGCAGGTGTTGTTGAGCAAGAAGCATTTAGAGAAGAATATGAAGTGACACAAGTTGTTTCTTATGCAGATGAAGAAACTGGTAGTGAGATAATATTGATGCCTTCCAACTCATACCAAGTTACGACTATGGTGGATTTTGGAACTAAAGTTTTAGGAACTCAAAATGCAACACTAAATGATGTTTCAGATTTTAAATCTGAAATTGCAGATGCCAGAACGTTCAGTTTTTTACATGAAATTGAAATGCTGCTCGAAAATGGGCTAATAAAAGGAGGCGACCTAAACAATGCAATTGTTTATGTAGATAAAGAGCTATCTCCTGAGACAATGGATAAGCTTAGAGTTGCCTTTAATAAAGAGAAAATAGCAGTAAAACCTAATGGTATATTAGATAACCTTACTTTACATCATCCAAATGAGGCTGCACGCCATAAATTATTAGATGTAGTAGGGGATTTAGCGTTAATTGGTACGCGTATTAAAGGTAAAGTAATAGCTAATAAACCAGGACATTTTGTAAATACACAATTTGCAAAAAAGATGTCTAAAATTATTAAAAATGAAAGACGAAATAACGTTCCTCAGGTTGATTTGAATTCGGCACCATTAATGGATGTCAATCAAATCATGGATATGTTACCACACAGACAGCCATTCTTGCTATTAGATAAGATTTATGAATTATCAGAAAATCATGTCATTGGAATGAAAAATGTCACTATGAACGAAGAGTTCTTTAGAGGTCATTTTCCTGGAGCACCAGTAATGCCAGGTGTTTTAATAGTAGAAGCGATGGCGCAGACAGGCGGAATATTAGTTTTAAGCACTGTGCCAGATCCTGAAAACTACCTTACATTTTTCATGAAAATGGATAAGGTGAAATTCAAACAAAAAGTTGTTCCTGGTGATACATTAATATTTAAATGCTCATTAATAACTCCAATCCGAAGAGGTATTTGTCATATGCAAGGTTATGCATATGCCAATGGTAAATTATGTGCAGAGGCTGAATTAATGGCCCAAATTTCAAAAGTAAAATAAGAAAAATGAACCGAGCGGAATTTAATATTCAAAGTGAAGTTTATAAGTTGCGAAGCGAACACATTTTTACCGCTTTGTTAAAATAAATATTAGAAAAATGAACCGAGCTGAGTTCAAAATTAAATGGAAGAAAGAAGGTTTAAAAGCGAACACATTTCTACCATTTTATCAAAATAAATATTAGAGAAATGAACCAACCCTTAGCATACGTACATCCTGGAGCAAAAATTGCAAAGAATGTTGTTATAGAGCCTTTTACAACAATACATAATAATGTAATAATTGGTGAAGGAACATGGATTGGAAGTAATGTTACTATTATGGAAGGTGCCCGCATCGGAAAAAATTGTAATATTTTCCCTGGCGCTGTTATTTCAGCAGTTCCGCAAGATTTAAAATATAACGATGAAGATACTACTGTAGAAATTGGCGATAATGTTACTATTAGAGAATGTGTAACTATAAATCGTGGTACTACTGATAGAATGAAAACAGTTGTAGGTAATAATTGCTTAATTATGGCGTATTGTCATATAGCACACGATTGTATAGTTGGAGATAATTGTATTTTTTCAAATAATAGCACCTTAGCTGGTCATATTACTGTTGGCGATTTTGTGATTTTAGCTGGTATGACGGCAGTTCATCAGTTTTGTTCAATTGGTAATCATGCCTTTGTAACTGGTGGTTCTTTGGTTCGTAAAGATGTTCCTCCTTTTGTAAAAGCAGGTAGAGAACCATTGTCTTATGTCGGAATTAATTCTGTAGGTTTAAGACGAAGAGGATACAGTTCGGAAAAAATTAGAGAGATTCAAGATATATATCGAATTTTATATCAAAAAAATTATAACAATACTCAAGCTTCAGATTTAATTGAAGCTGAAATGGGGGCTACTCCAGAACGTGATGAAATTCTTCAATTTATAAAGAATTCGCATCGTGGAATTATGAAGGGCTATTTTAAATCAAATTGATTTTGAGATCATAGAATAGAGAATAAAGAATACAGACAAGAAAATATAAAAATTAGGTTGAGAATTATATTTAATAATGTGGAGAAACAAATCAACAACTAAACGACAAAACAATTAAACAACAATATGGCAAGTACATCAGATATTAGAAATGGATTATGTATAAAATACAATCACGATATATTCAAGATAATAGAATTTTTACATGTTAAACCAGGTAAAGGTCCTGCGTTTGTTAGAACAAAAATGAAAAGTGTAACAACAGGAAAGGTTATTGATAATACGTTTTCGGCTGGACATAAGATTGAAGATGTACGTGTAGAAACACATAAATTTCAGTTTTTATATCAAGATGGAGAGTTTTATCATTTTATGAACACAGAAGATTATACACAAATACGTTTGCTAGAAGCTGCTTTGGATAATCCAGGATTGATGAAAGAAGGTCAAGTAGTAACGATTCTAATTAATACTGAAGACGATATGCCACTTTCTGTTGATATGCCAGCAACAGTAATTTTAGAAGTTACTGGTACAGAACCTGGTGTTAAAGGCAATACTGCAACAAATGCAACAAAACCAGCGACAGTAGAAACAGGAGCTACAGTTAATGTGCCTTTATTCATTAATGAAGGTGATAAAATAAAGGTAGAAACGGAAAAAGGGACTTATAAAGAACGAATTAAAGAGTAATTTTCATTCCTGCGAATGCAGGAATCTCATCATTGAAATATCATAAATTTGAAGTTTCCAAAACCACACACCTTAAAACAAATCGCAACATTAATTGATTGTGAATTTGTTGGATCTGACAATTTCGAAATTTTAGGCATAAATGAAATTCATGTTGTCGAATCTGGTGACATAGTCTTTGTTGATCATCCAAAATATTATGATAAAGCTCTAGAATCTGCAGCAACCATTGTACTCATAAACAAAGAAGTAAATTGTCCCGAAGGCAAAGCACTCTTAATTTCTGATGATCCTTTTAGAGATTTCAATAAGTTAACACAACATTTCAAACCATTTAAGGCTTCAAATTCTGCAATTGCAAAAGATGCCATAATCGGTGAAGGTACTGTGGTACAACCAAATTGTTTTATTGGCAATAATGTTACCATTGGCAAAAATTGTATTATTCATTCTAATGTAAGTATTTACGATGATGCTATCATTGGTGATAATGTAACTATTCATGCAGGTACAGTTTTAGGTGCAAGTGCATTCTATTATAAAAATAGACCAGAAGGTTATGATCAATTAAAATCTGGTGGACGCGTTATTATAGAAGATAATGTAGATATAGGAGCCCTTTGTACTATTGATAGAGGAGTAACTGGAGATACTACAATTGGTGAAGGTTCTAAATTAGATAATCATATTCAAATTGGGCATGATACTGTTTTAGGAAATAAATGTTTAATAGCTTCACATACTGCTATTGCAGGTTGCGTAGTAGTTGAGGAAAACGTTACGATTTGGGGACAAGTTGGAGTTAAAAGCGGAATCACAATAGCTAAAGGAACGGTCTTATATGCACAATCAGGATTAGGACATACTACCGAAGAAGGTAAAACATATTTTGGTTCGCCTGCTATAGGCGCAAGAGAGTTTTTTAAGCAACAAGCATATATTAAAAAGATTCCTGAAATACTTCAAAAATTAAAGAATTTATAATGTCATCAAAAGATTTAGTAAAAGCGTTTTACAATTCAGATTTAGTGAATGATTCTAATATTGTTTCAAAATTCTTTCATAAAGATTGTGAAATGCACTGGAATAGTAGCCATGGGTTTAAACTTTTAAAATATAATGATATTTTAAATTTCTTTATAGGGATTCGAAAATCATACACTAATCTTCGTTTTGAATTTACACATTTAATAGAGATGAATTCAACTGTAGCATCAAGACATACTTTATTTGCTCATACTATAGAAAACCCTGATTCTGAAATTACCTTAGCCCATTTTTCAACTATTTGGGAAGTAAAGGACAATAAACTTTATCGTGGTTATGAGATAAGCCAGCAAGCAAATGAAGGTAATGCAATAAGTATAAAATCTTATGCAAAAAGAAAAGTTTAAAAGAGGTCGTAATTGCATTTCAAAACTCTTATTTTTGCACAACTAAATAATAAAACTTAAAAACAATAATATCAAATGAGCGTTTTAGTTAACAAGAATTCCAACATAATTGTGCAAGGTTTTACAGGTAGTGAAGGGACATTTCACGCTGAACAAATGATTGAATATGGTACTAATGTAGTTGGTGGTGTAACACCTGGAAAAGGTGGGCAATCACACTTAGGGAAACCAGTTTTTAATACAGTTTCAGAAGCTGTAGAAAAGGTTGCTGCGGATACTACAATAATTTTTGTGCCACCAGCTTTTGCTGCAGACGCAATCATGGAAGCTGCGGACGCAGGTATTAAAGTTATTATTACAATTACAGAAGGTATTCCTGTTGCTGATATGATAAAAGCAGCAGATTATATAAAAGATAGAGATTGTCGTTTAGTAGGTCCTAACTGTCCAGGTGTTATTACTCCAGGAGAAGCTAAAGTTGGTATTATGCCAGGTTTTGTTTTCAAAAAAGGAAGAGTTGGTATTGTATCTAAATCTGGTACTTTAACTTATGAAGCTGCTGACCAAGTAGTAAAACAAGGTTTAGGTATTACAACTGCTATTGGTATTGGTGGTGATCCTATCATCGGAACAACAACTAAAGAAGCTGTAGAATTATTAATCAATGACCCAGAAACTGAAGCGGTTGTAATGATTGGTGAAATCGGTGGGCAATTAGAAGCTGATGCAGCACAATGGTACAAAGCAAGTGGAAGTAAGAAGCCAGTTGTTGGTTTTATTGCTGGTGAAACTGCTCCTGCAGGACGTACAATGGGACATGCTGGTGCTATTGTAGGTGGTAGTGATGACACTGCCCAAGCCAAAAAGAAAATTATGAGAGCTTGTGGAATTCACGTTGTGGATTCGCCTGCTGAAATTGGTAAGAAAGTAGCTGAAGTTTTAGGATAGTCTTTTTTTATTATTCTGTCACACTGAGCGTAGTCGAAGAGCTGTCTTATAATACTACTTTTAAAAATAATGAGATGCCCAATCAAATTGAGCATAAACTGTTAAAAACCTTACAAAATCTTGTGAGGTTTTTTTATTTCTTACAATTTGTAATTATTATATTTGATAGAACAACTATACTAACTAACCGATTTATATATTATGAAATTATTAGAAGGAAAAACAGCAATTATAACAGGTGCTAGTCGTGGAATTGGCAAAGGTATCGCTGAAGTATTTGCGCAACATGGTGCTAATGTGGCATTTACATACAGTTCTTCTGTTGAAGCTGCAAACGCATTAGAAAAAGATTTAAATGCATTAGGAGTAAAAGTAAAAGGCTACCAAAGTAATGCTGCTAGCTTTGATGAAGCTCATAAATTGGCTGAAGATGTTTTGACCGATTTTGGAACCATAGACATATTGGTAAATAATGCAGGTATTACAAAAGATAACCTCTTAATGCGAATGGGAGAAGAAGATTTCGATAAAGTCATTGAAGTAAATCTTAAGTCTGTTTTTAACATGACTAAAGCTGTACAACGAACTATGTTGAAACAGCGTAAAGGATCAATAATTAATATGAGTTCTGTTGTTGGTGTTAAAGGTAATGCAGGACAAACAAATTATGCCGCTTCTAAAGCTGGAATCATTGGTTTTTCTAAATCCGTAGCTCTAGAATTAGGATCTCGTAATATTAGAAGTAATGTCATTGCACCAGGTTTTATTGAAACCGAAATGACAGCGAAATTAAATGAAGATACTGTTAAGGCATGGAGGTCTGCAATTCCTTTAAGAAGAGGTGGGTCACCAGAAGATATCGCCAATGCTTGTGTGTTTTTAGCTAGCGATTTAAGTGCTTATATTACAGGGCAGACATTGAATGTCGATGGAGGTATGTTGACTTAATTCCTGCAAAGACAGAAATCTCATCAAATTAGTTTGTATTATTAATGAGTTCCGAAACGATTGTATATATTATCATAGCTGGAATAACAGCGCTTTTATTAGCGCTGTTTCAGTATTTATATAAATCGAAGCTAAAATCTAGCCTCAAATATTTGCTTACTGCATTGAGAACGGTTTCAATTTTCGGAATTCTGCTTTTACTGATTAACCCAAAATTTGAATCAAAAACCTTTTATGAAGAAAAACCTACACTAATAGTTGCAATAGACAATTCTGAATCGATTTCTTATTTAGAACAAGTTGACAATGCTAACCAGATTGTAAGTACCTTAAAAAGTAATGCTGAGTTAAATAAGCGTTTTAATTTGGAATCCTACAGCTTTGGGAAAGTAGTTAAAACTGTAGATAGTATAACTTTTAATGAGCGACAGTCTAACTTATCAAAAGCATTAAAACAGTTTGGTGAAGTTTATGCTAACCAAACAGCTCCAATAGTTATAATTACAGATGGTAATCAAACATATGGTTCAGATTATAGTTACATAGCTAAAGGTGTAAAACAACCAATATATCCTGTAATACTTGGTGATTCAACAGTACATTCAGATTTAAGTATTAAACAACTAAATGTTAATCGTTATGTATTTTTAAAGAACAAGTTTCCTGTTGAGATTATAGCTAACTACAATGGAATAGAATCTATAAACACAGAACTTAAAATTTGGTCTGGTAATTCTTTAGTGTATAGAAGGACATTGCATTTTGATGCTTCAAAATCTTCTGAGATTATTACAACAACGTTAAATGCAAATAGTGTTGGTGTAAAAACCTATCGTGTGGAGCTAGTAGCATTGGTAGATGAAAAAAATATAGTCAATAACTCTAAGAATTTTGGAGTAGAAGTTATAGATCAGAAAACAAATATTGCTTTGGTTTATGACCGTTTACATCCAGATTTAGGTGCGCTTAAGAAATCTATAGAAAGCAATGAACAACGTAGTGTTTCAATATTAAAACCAAAAGACTATTTGTCTAATAAAAATGAATTTCAATTAGTTATATTGTATCAACCAAACAATAACTTCACCAATGTTCTAAAAGAAATTAAGAGCCAAAAACTAAATACTTTTATAATTACAGGAGCAACAACAAACTATGAATTTATAAATAATACAAATTTAAAAGTCTTGTGGTCTATATCAAATCAAACTGAGGATTTTCAGCCGAAACTGAATAGAAACTATAATACATTTATAATTGATAAATTAACTTTTGAAGAATATCCTCCCTTAAAATCTGAATTTGGTGGTTTTAATTTCCTGGTTCCTGCTGATGTTATTTTATATAAAACAGTAAATGGAATTAATACTGATGATGCTATGTTGGCTACTTATGAATTTGACAACATGAAACATGCCGTATTAGTAGGAGAAGGAATTTGGAGATGGCGAGCACAGGCACATTTAAACTCAGAAAATTTTATAGAATTTGATAATTTTATGGGTAAGTTAGTTCAATATTTAAGCTCTAATAAAAAGAGAAATCGTTTAAACATCGACTATAAATCATTTTACAATGGAAATGATGATGTCATAATTTCTGCTCAATTTTTTAATAAAAATTATGAGTTTGACGCTGAAGCTTCGTTAAGTATTATCCTAAAAAGTAAAGAGGGCAATACAATTAGAGAAATTCCACTTTTGCTTAATAAAGGTAACTATTCTGTTGATTTAAGTGGGATAGAAGCTGGATATTACGATTTTACAATTAAGCACACTTCTGAGACTGTATCGGCTTCAGGCAGTTTCCAAATTTTAGAATATAACGTAGAGCAACAGTTTTTAAATGCAGATATTGATAAACTAATGTCAGTTGCTAATCAAAGTAATGGTAAAGCATACTTTAGTAATGAATCTGATATGCTAATTGATAATTTACTAACTGATAACAGATACACAACAATACAAAAAAGCACTAAAAATATCGTACCTTTGATCGATTGGAAATATCTGCTTGGTTTAATTGCTTTAAGCCTTTTTATTGAGTGGTTTATTAGAAAATATAACGGTTTAATTTAAAAATAAAGAAATGGAAAAATTACCAAAAATTGGATTACCTATATTATTTGGAATAGTATTAATAGTAATACTTATTGCTAAGTCAGCGGTTACTATCGGTTCTGGTGAAGCAGGAGTACTTTACAAAACATTTGATAATGGTGTAGTTACAGATGCGCCGCCTTTAGGAGAAGGATTTCATATTGTAGCACCTTGGAATAAAGTGATAGTGTATGAAGTGCGTCAGCAAGAATTATTTGAAAAAATGAAAGTGTTATCATCTAATGGATTAGAGATTCAAATTGATGCTTCTGCATGGTACGAGCCAGTTTATAATCAATTAGGAAATCTTCACCAGTCTTTAGGACAAAATTATTTGCAACGCGTTATTCAGCCAGCAATTCGTAGTGCAGCAAGGAGTGTTATTGGTCGTTATACACCAGACGATTTGTATTCAACAAAACGTGATGCCATTCAAGTTGAAATTTTTGAAGAAACCAAGAAAATACTTGATAGACAATTTGTTCAATTAAATGAGGTTTTAGTAAGAGATGTTACTTTACCTCCAACAATTAAAGAAGCTATTGAGCGTAAACTAAAGCAAGAACAAGAATCTTTAGAGTATGAGTTTAGATTAGTAACAGCTGCTAAAGAGGCAGAAAAAGTAATTATTGAGGCCAAAGGTAAAGCAGATGCAAACAGAATTTTAAGTGCGTCTCTAACAGATAAAATTCTTCAGGATAAAGGTATTGAGGCTACAGTAAAACTTTCAGAATCACCTAATAGTAAAGTGATTGTGATCGGCTCTGGAGATAGTGGAATGCCTATTATTTTAGGAAATCAATAATTTAAAGCCTAAATATTAATGATTTACTAAAAATTAAATTTCACTAGAATATTATTAGGATTAGTGAATTATAATTAGCAATCTTTGTATAGACAAAAGAACAAATGACATTTATTCAATTACATCGCCATTTTCATATAATCGCTCAAGCGAGGTGAAGATGTATTGAATAAAATCAAAAAATATTTTAAAAACCCGTTTGAGAAATCAGATGGGTTTTTTGTTTTTTAAGCTCAAATGAATTCTTAGACATTACTATAATTAACTATGAGCAAATTAAAAATTGCTGTACAAAAATTAGGACGTCTTAATCATGATTCCATGAAAATTCTAAAAGAGATAGGTATTTCTGTTGATAATGAAAAGGATCAGTTAAAAGCGTCTGCACGTAACTTTCCATTAGAAGTGTTCTATTTGAGAAATGGTGATATCCCTCAATATTTAAGAGATGGTGTTGTAGATGCTGCTATTATCGGAGAAAATGTATTAATGGAAAAAGGAAACGACCTAACTATAGTTGAGCGCTTAGGTTTTTCTAAATGTAAAGTATCTATTGCTGTACCGAAATCTTCAGAAGCCAAGTCACTAAGTGATTTAGCAGGTAAACGTATTGCAACCTCGTACCCGAATACAGTAAATCAATTTCTAGAAAATTCAGGTATAAAAGCTAATCTGCATATCATTAATGGATCTGTAGAAATTGCACCAAATATTGGTTTGGCTGATGGTATTTGTGATATTGTCTCTAGTGGTAGCACTTTATTTAAAAATGGTTTAAAAGAAATAGAAACGCTTTTAAAATCTGAAGCAGTTTTGGCGACTTCTCCTAAAATTTCTGACGAAAATCAAGAATTAATTAATACGCTTCAGTTTAGGTTACGATCAGTTTTAAGAGGTAGGCAGAGTAAATATATTTTGCTTAATGCACCAAATGATAAATTAGATGCTATTACAAAAATATTTCCAGGAATGAACAGCCCAACTATTATGCCTTTGGCAAAGGATGGTTGGAGTTCAGTGCATTCAGTATTAAATAAAAATGATTTTTGGAATATGATTGATGAGTTAAAAGCTAATGGAGCAGAAGGTATTTTAGTTTGCCCAATTGAAAATATGGTATTATAAATGTCATTCCTGCGAAGGCAGGAATCTCATAATTAATTGAACTGAATTTAGTCTTAATAAATGAAAACATATATAAATCCAAATAGAGAAAATTGGTCTAATATTCTAAAACGACCTACCAAAACGGTTGATGATATTGAATCTATTGTCAATGGCATTTTTACTGATGTTAAATCCAATGGAGACAAAGCAATTAATAAATACACGTCAAAGTTTGATAACGTAGAATTAACAAATCCTATTGTTTCAGAAGTAGAAATATCAAAAGCTGCTGATTTTGTTTCTGAAGAATTGAAGGATGCAATCCGATTAGCAAAGTCAAATATTGAAAAATTCCATTCAGCTCAAAAAACAGATAGAGTATTTTTAAATACTATGGATGGTGTAGAATGTTGGCAAGAAAAGCGGTCTATTCAAAAAGTGGGTTTATATATTCCTGGTGGTACTGCACCATTATTTTCAACAGTACTGATGCTTGCAATACCAGCAAATATAGCTAGTTGTAAAGAGATTGTATTATGCTCACCTCCAAACAAAGAAGGCAAAATAGCTAATGAAATTTTATATGCAGCTCAACTTTGTGGTGTTACTAAAATTATTAAAGTAGGTGGTATTCAGGCGATAGCAGGTTTAACGCTTGGTACAGCATCTATTCCGCAGGTATATAAAATATTCGGACCAGGAAATCAGTATGTAACGGTTGCAAAACAAATTGCTACAAAGTATGGAGTTGCAATAGATATGCCTGCAGGTCCAAGTGAATTGTTGGTAATGGCAGATGAATCAGCTAATCCGACTTATGTAGCTTCAGATTTGTTAAGTCAAGCAGAACATAGTTCTGATAGTCAAGTGATATTAGTAACCACTTCAAAATCATTTGCCGAAAAGGTAAATACAGAAGTATTTGCTCAGCTTGAAAAACTACCTCGTAAAGACATAGCAACAGACGCAATCAATAATTCTAAGTCGATTGTTGTAGATGATTATGAGACAGCACTAGATTTAATTGATGCATATGGACCAGAACACTTTATTGTGACTACTCATAATAACGATTTTTTTGTAAAGAATATTGGAAATGCAGGTTCTGTGTTTATAGGAAATTTCACTCCTGAAAGTGCAGGAGATTATGCCTCTGGCACTAATCACACTTTACCTACTAACGGCTTTTCTAAAGCCTATTCAGGTGTTAATTTAGACAGCTTCCAAAAAAGTATGACTTTTCAGAAAATTTCCAAAGTTGGAATTAAAAACATTGGACCTGCTATTGAATTAATGGCAGAAGCTGAAGGCTTAGAAGCACATAAAAATGCAGTGACATTACGTTTGAATGATTTAGAAAAATGAGAGAAATAGATATAAACAACCTCTTAAGAGAAAATATTAAGAACATTAAAGCCTATTCGTCTGCAAGAGATGAGTACAAGGATGCGTCTATAGATATGGTATTTATTGATGCGAATGAAAATCCTTTTCAAACTAATGTCAATAGATATCCTGATCCTCAACAGTCTAAAGTAAAAGAACGATTAGCTGAGATTAAAGGTGTTTCTGCTTCACAAATGTTATTGGGTAACGGAAGTGATGAAGTTCTAGATTTACTATTTAGAGCGTTTTGCGAACCAAAACAAGATAATGTTATCACATTACCACCAACTTATGGTATGTATAAAGTCTTAGCAGATTTAAATGCTATAGAGGTAAAGCAAGTATTACTAGATGAAAATTTTGAACCAAAAGTTATAGAGGTTCTAGAAGCTCAAAATGATAATTCTAAAATCCTGTTTTTATGTTCACCAAACAACCCAACAGCCAATAGTTTTAATGCTAATAAAATTGAGCAATTATTAAGTGAGTTTAAAGGCATAGTTGTGATAGATGAAGCCTATATAGATTTCTCAAAACAAGAGAGTTGGTTGAGTCGATTAAATGATTTTCCAAATCTTATTGTAACACAAACACTTTCAAAAGCTTATGGCTTAGCAGGAATAAGACTTGGGATCTGTTATGCTTCAGAATATATAATTTCAGTTTTAAATAAAATTAAGCCACCATATAATGTTAATCAACTAACTCAAGATAAAGCCTTAGAACGATTGACAAGTTTAGATCTAGTTAATCAAGAAGTTGATACTATATTGAATAAACGAAAACAATTAACTGAACAATTATCAAGCATTACATTTATTAAAACTATTTATCCATCTGATGCCAATTTTGTTTTAGCTAAAGTAGATGATGCTAATAAACGTTATTCGCAATTAATCGAGAAAGGTATTGTGGTTAGAAATAGAACAACGCAAGCACTATGTGAAAATTGTTTGCGATTTACGGTAGGAACAGCAGAAGAAAACAAAATATTAATTAAGACATTAAACCAACTATAATGAAGCCAGTATTATTTATTGATAGAGACGGAACACTTGCTGTTGAACCACCTTTGGATTATCAGTTAGATAGCTTTGAAAAGCTAGAATTTTTTCCTGAGGTGTTTCAGTTTTTAGGAAAAATAGCTAAGGAATTAAACTTTGAGTTAGTAATGGTAACCAATCAAGATGGTCTAGGTACAGATTCTTTTCCAGAAGAAACATTTTGGCCTGTTCATAATTTTTTAATCCAATCTTTTAAAAATGAAAGCATTGAGTTTGAAGAACAAATAATTGACCGCACATTCGAAAAAGAAAAGGCACCTACAAGAAAACCAAGAACAGGGCTTTTAACGCATTATATGAACGGTGATTACGATTTAGAAAACTCATTTGTAATAGGTGATCGGTTAACAGATATTGAATTAGCTAAAAATTTAGGAGCGAAAGGAATATTAATTAATCGAGATAGTCAACAAGAAATTAGTTTAGATAAAAAGACTAAACTTATTGATAGTATTGCTCTTCATACCAATAATTGGGAAACAATTTATAAATTTTTAAAAACAACAGAACGTATTGGTTTTATAGAGAGAAATACTAACGAAACAAAAATTAAAATTGATATCAATTTAGATGGTACAGGGAAAAGTAACATAGATACAGGTATCGCTTTCTTTGACCATATGTTAGACCAGATTGCGCGTCATGGACAAATGGATTTAGACATCAAAGTTGATGGTGATTTAGAAGTAGATGAACACCACACTATTGAAGATACAGCAATAGCTTTAGGCGATGTATTTGCTCAAACATTAGGCAATAAGTTAGGTATAGAACGTTACGGATTTTCATTACCAATGGACGATTGTCTAGCACAAGTAGCCATTGATTTTGGTGGAAGAAATTGGTTAGTCTGGGACGCAGAATTTAATCGCGAAATGATTAGCAAAATGCCAACAGAGATGTTTTATCACTTCTTTAAATCCTTTACAGATGGTGCAAAATGTAACTTAAATATAAAAGTTGAAGGCACTAATGAGCACCACAAGATTGAAGCTATTTTTAAAGCGTTTGCAAAGGCTATTAAAATGGCCGCAAAACAAGATGTGGAAAAAATGATTTTGCCATCAACAAAAGGCATGCTCTAATGAATAAAAGCCCATCCTAACCTTCCCAATGGGAAGGAATTAGATACGTATAGAATTATGAGTAAATCAGAACAAAGTATAACGAGTCAGAGTAAGAATTCTTTCCCAAAGGGGAAGTTAGATGGGGCTTCTTTGGTAATTGTAAATTACGGAACAGGTAACATTAAGAGTATTCAGTTTGCTTTTCAGCGTTTGGGTTATGAAGCTGTTTTCACAAATAATCCTGAAGAGATTATTAAGTCAGATAAAGTGATTTTTCCAGGTGTTGGTGAAGCAAGTTCAGCAATGAAAATGCTCAAAGCAAGTGGCTTAGATACACTTATTCCAACTTTAAAACAACCTGTGCTAGGTATATGTTTAGGTATGCAATTGATGTGCAATTTTACAGAAGAAGGAAATACAGCAGGACTAGGTATTTTTGATGTCAATGTGAAACGATTTTCTAAAGCTGTAAAAGTCCCTCAAATGGGATGGAACACCGTAAAGAACTTGAAATCTGATTTATTCAAAGGTATTAACGCAGGTGATTATTTTTATTTGGTACATAGTTATTATGCTGAAAATTGTGATGAAGCTATTGCCACTTCAAACTATGAATTAGAGTATGCATCAGCTTTAGAAAATGATAATTTTTATGGTGTTCAATTTCACCCAGAGAAGAGTGGAAAGACAGGTAAGAAGTTATTAGAAAATTTTTTAAAACTATAAATTGAAGCTATATGTCACCTTGAGCGCAGTCGAAAGGTTTCAACATAAAATAGAATACTAATTAAAAAGAGATTCCTGCTTTCGCAGGAAATGAATATGAGAATTATCCCAGCAATTGATATTATAAACGGTCAATGTGTACGTTTAACCAAAGGAGATTATAACACTAAGAAAGTGTATAATGAAAACCCTGTTGAAGTGGCTAAAGCCTTTGAAGATTCAGGAATTGAATACTTGCATGTTGTTGACTTGGATGGCGCAAAAGCCAGTCACATCGTCAATTATAAAGTGTTAGAGCTAATTGCATCAAAAACTAACTTAAAAATTGATTTTGGTGGTGGCTTAAAATCCAACGAGGACTTAAAAATTGCGTTTGAATCTGGAGCGAATCAAATTACTGGTGGAAGTATTGCTGTAAAGAATCCTGATGTATTTGAGAATTGGATTGATAGCTATGGTTCAGAAAAGATTATACTTGGTGCGGATTGTAATAACGAAAGAATTGTGATTTCAGGATGGCAAGAAGAAAGTGATTTAGAAGTAATTCCATTTATCAAAAATTATCAATCAAAAGGAGTTTCTTATGTGATATGTACAGACATCTCTAAAGATGGCATGCTAGAAGGCCCTTCATTTCAATTATATAAGAGAATATTAGCTGAATGTAGTTTGTCAGTTCTGTACAAGTTAGCTAATTCGAGGACAGTTTTGATTAAATTTATTAGGTGCTTTGCCGTTTAAACTTTGATGAGGTCTTTCCTCATTATAAT
>Ga0209121_10002401_pt1 | contig 19090 bp, 17 predicted proteins | sample Cruoilmetagenom3_FD_187292 | JGI IMG/M metagenome (GOLD analysis project Ga0209121, IMG submission 187292) | Oil polluted marine microbial communities from Coal Oil Point, Santa Barbara, California, USA - Sample 3 (SPAdes) (version 2) | ecosystem: Environmental > Aquatic > Marine > Oil seeps ...
TTCGTACATGGTGCGAAATTTAAGTATCTCAAAGGGTTTCCCCAAGCGGCCGATGCGCGTCCCATGATAATAAACCGGTCCAGGCGAGTCATGCTTGATGGTTAATGCAATCAGCCCAAAGAGGGGCGATAAGATCAACAACCCCAACCCGGAGGCAAGAATGTCAAAACCCCGTTTGACAAAGCTTTTAAACATAATACTTACTCGAGATTCTGACTTTAAATCAGCCAATCCTTCTCTTTGAGAAGCCTCTTTGGCTTCATAGCGAGTCACCATAAAAACTTACCCCTTCGAAAATAAATGAGTCATTAATGATAGATTAATTTGCGGCGTGGGATTATTATAACATGGATTTTGGCTGGTAGGGGGTAGGAGGCAGTAGGTAGCTGGTAGTTGGTAGCTGGTAGCTAATTGCTACAAGCCACGAGCCACGAGCAACGAAGTCCTGCAGCGAAGCGGAACACCCGAAGCAAAGCGGAGGGTGCATCGTCCCCGGTCTTCATTAAAGCATCAACGTTTCTTCTTTAAGCTTTTGGGCACGTTTCAGTCGATAGAAGGCATATACCCCCAGCCCTAACAACGCACCTAAAGCATCAATAAAAATATCAATTACCTGGAATGCCCGCTGGGGTACAAAATATTGGTGCACCTCATCCGTCACGCCATACAATAAACTCAACAGGAAGGCATAAAGCAGATGCCGATTTCTCAATGGTGCTTCCCAGACGATCGCCCTGGCAATCAAAAAAGCCAACACCCCAAAATTGACCATGTGACCCAGCGGACCCAGCAGAAAAAACAGCCGCTGCCCGAAGATGGTCGTGTTCCAGGTGAAGCGCACGATGAAACGCGGCAGCATATCTGCCGGGTTGGAATGGGCAGAACTGCCGAATATTTGCACCATCCAGAGGAGAATGGGAAGAAAGCGAGAGATAAGTTGAAAGCTCAAAGTTGAAAGATGATAGCTCATAAGGATGATGTAGCTCGTGGCTCGTAGCTGATTCTCTTCCCCTCACTCAAGAAGCCAATCGAGAATGTTCCTGTGAATGATCCCATCCTGACTGAAATCATTTTGATCCATACTCAGAACATACTTCGGGAAATTATCTGAAATCTCACGGTAAACTTTGAACTCCCGATCAACAAGGCTTGCATTTGCGAGAATGTATGCCACCTGGAAGTATTCCTTCGAATCCGATTTAACAGCTATGAAATCAATTTCTCTATCACCAACTTCACCAACACGCACTTTGTAGCCCCGTCTCAGCAATTCTATAAATACAATATTTTCGAGAACACGGTTAATATCGCTCTGGTTGGCGCCAAACATCTGCTCTCGGAAACCGTGGTCCGTTAGGTACAGCTTTTCCTGGAACTTCAAGAGCTCTTTTCCCTTGATGTCTTCTCTACCCACCCGATTCATGAGCATCGCATCCTCAGAATAGGCAATGTAATTGTAGATTGTTTCATTCGAAACGCTGCGTCTATCCTGCTTCAGAAATTTTATTAAATTTATAGATGAGAAAGTATTTCCCATATTTTCCATTAAATATCCCATGATTTTCTCAAATAATTCAATATCTCTTAAGCTGTAACGATGAACGATGTCTTTTAGAACAATAGAATTATACAAATCTTCCAGATAATCGAGGGCTGAATTTACATCGAGTTGATTTCTGTGAATAAATGGAAAGCCGCCAAAGCGAATATAATCTCGAAATATGCGTTCAATTTCTAAGGGTTTATCAATACCGCTCAATGCTATTACCTCTTTGAACGAAAAAGGATAAATCCTGATTTCGATATATCGACCTGCAAGAAGCGTCGCAAGTTCACCCGACAAAAGTTTCGAATTGGATCCTGTCAGATAAATATCAGAGTCAATCGTTACTCTCAGGGAATTGACTAGTTCTTCCCAAGATTCCAATTCCTGGATTTCATCAAACATAAGATAAAGGCGTGAATCCGAATATTGATTGAGGATTTCTTCGTGCAAAGATTCAAGGGTCTTTGATCTATATCTCAGATCCTCAAAGTTAATTGTAATGATTTCCTTTTCTGAAACACCTCTTTCAATCAGCACATCTCTAACCTGCGCCATAAGGGTTGACTTCCCAGACCTTCGGATACCCGTAATAATTTTTACGATATCCTTATCTATGAAAGGTTTGATACGCTCGAGGTACGCCTGTCGTTTCAACATATTAATTCATCTCCAAAAATATTATACTGTAAACTTTTATTAAAATCAGCAATAGTTTACGGTATATCGTAATCTATTGTGATTATTGGATGAAGTTTACGGTATATCGTAAGTGTCTCATACGGAAGATGGCATGCTTATCCACTACAAAGTACTGGGGCAAAGTGGAACACCCACAGGGGACAGAAACGAAGTGACTCGAAGAGTGCTGCGCGAAGTGGGATCGACTACTCACCCCCCTAACCCCCCGCAGGCAGGGGGAATCCCCCCGTCTCCCGTCTTCTAGCTCCCGTCTCCGGTCTTCCGTCTCCAGTCCTTCTTTTGCTTTCAGCTTTAAACTTTAAGCTATCTTTTCCACCTACCTGCAAACCTGAATAGCCCAACCAAAAATCCCAAACCATAGCCCACGTGGATGGTGGCGAAGGCCAGCGGCAAGGGCCAGAAATAGCGCCAAACTTCGCGTGAAGCGATCATCATTGAAGCGACAAGGTTGGCAAGGGCATAAACACCCAGCAAACTGACCAAAGGGATCCAGGCCCAGGGGAGGATGACTGCCAGGATCACCGTCAGGATCAACACCAGGACGAAGGCCAGGGGCACAAACTGCCTGGGGCTCATTTGGCGGGGATGTTTCTGCAGCACCCGCACCTTGTAAAAGCCGTACTGGAAGTATTGGCGCCATAATTTCCCCAGCGACCCCCGGCTGTAATAGGTCGAGCGCACATCGGCTGCCAGCAAAATCTTCCCGCCTGCCTTGCGGATGCGGTAGTTGTATTCATCATCCTGGTCCCGGACCAACTCCTCATCATAGGGGCCGACCTTCTGGACAATTTCGCGGGTATAGGCAGGGAAGGGAACGGTGTCAACCAGCTTGGTCTGACCCGTTTCGGTGCGGAAGGAGGACCCACCCACCCCAAATTTAGAAGACATCGCCTGAGCAATCACCTGTGAGATGTGATCCTCACCAATGGAACCCATCGGGCCGCCAACCCCGTCCACACCTTTCTCCTGGATGTGTTTCACGCAGTTCCCCACGTAATCCGGGGCGATCAGACAGTGACCGTCCACCCGGATCAGGACCGCCCCTTTTGCGTGCGCGGTCAGCAGGTTAAGCCCGCTGGCGACGATGCGCCGTGGGTTGTCAAAGACCTTCATACGGGGATGATCCATCGCAAAGGTTTGGAGGATTTCCCGTGTCCCGTCATCGGACACGCCGTCAGCGACCAGGATTTCGGTTCGCTCGGATGGGTAATCCTGGGCAATGACAGCCTCAAGGCAGCGCTCGATGGTGTCCGCTTCGTTGCGGATGGGGATCAGGATGGTGACAAAAGGCAAGGCTTTAAGATCAGACATAAATTATTTTACTTATGGTGCAACGTATCTTTTACTAAAGTAGTGAGTAATTCAATTCTTTTTTCTGGAGGAAACTTCTTAATCACCCGTTGACGGGCTCGCTTCCCCAAATCATTGCTTTCAGGGATGCTGCGGATTGCATTCGCAATCGCTTCGGGTTTACAATCATCAAGATAAACACCGCAATCCCCTACAACTTCAGGCAAGGCGCCATTGCGCGAGACAACTGGAATGCATTTCGCCAACATTGACTCGGCGACCGTCATCCCAAAACCCTCATGAAGGGAAGCCTGAACATATACTTTTGCCTTTAGATAAAGACGATGCAGTTCATCATCACTTACACGACCAGGAAAAAGGACGTTGTCTGCGGCAATAGATTTCAGGTATTGAACTGAATCATCAGCCCATTTACCAGCCATTACAAATTGCATTTCAGGCAAATATGAAGCCGCTTTCACAAAAGGCTCCCACCCCTTACGCTTTAGATTTGGCCAACTGATATTCCCAACAGCCAGAGCAACATTTTCTTTGGAAATTTCATCTTTCCCTGAAAAAGGGTCGGGGACACCATGGTACACAACGTTGATTTTGGAGGACAAAATTTGAGCATTTTTCTCTGCCTCCTCTCGACTGTAACATGAATTTGTTATCAGGGTTGTTGCCATCCGCATCGCCCAACGGCTAAAAAACTTCTTAATGCCCCCTCTCTGATGACCATAATCTGCTTCAGGAATATCTGCCAGATCATAGCCACCAATAACAAGTATTGAAGGTTTGTTAAACAATTTTGAGAGTAGGATTGCCCAGAAAGAATTCCAACTAGCAAACCAGCAAAATACCACATCTGTTTTTGGAATTTTTTGCAAATATTTAATACAATTCACAGGAAATGGTTGTTTTACGTAGAAATCCTGAATATGAAATTTTTGATTTAAAAAGTTTTTATCTAATTTCACAAATGTTTCATTGCCTGAATGGACAATAAGAACTTTTTTCATTAGAAATTCTCCAAATTATAGAAAACTTTTTTCACAAAATAATAAACGTAAAATCAACACTTCTAATTGAAATCAACATAGCTTGGCGATTTATATCCAAAATCACTTTGTAGATTTCTTGACACAGTCAATAACATAATCCAACATATCATCCGATAGATCATAAAACATGGGTAATCTGACAAGGCGCTCACTGAGATCTTCTGTGATTGGTAAATCTCCAGGTTTGCTGCCATACCTTCGTCCCATTTTCGACAGATGGAGGGGAATATAATGAAAAACAGCATGAACCCCGTGCGATTTTAAGTTTTCAATAAAGTTTTGGCGCTGTTCCAGGGAGGGCATAATCAGATAATATTCATGATAAGCTTGGTCACAGTATGTTGGAACAAATTGCTGTTTCACACAATTTTTTTCTGCCCATTTCTTAAGATTTTTATTGTACGTATCCCAAATGTGCTTCCTTTTTGCTTGAATTTTCTGCCACATCTCCAATTGTGCTAATAAGAATGATGCGAGAATATCGGAGGGCAAATAACTCGAACCAACATCCACCCAGGTATATTTATCAACTTCCCCACGAAAGAACTTGCTGCGGTTTGTACCTTTCTCACGGATAATTTCTGCTCTTTCATTCAGTTGGGAATCATTGATCAATAACGCGCCCCCCTCCCCGCAGGTGAGATTCTTTGTCCCATGAAAACTTTGTACACCCATTATTCCAAAAGTACCCAGGTTTTTCCCCTTATATTTCCCGAACAACCCATGGGCATTATCCTCCACAACTGCAAGGTTGTACTCTTGAGCAATAGCCATGATCCTGTCCATCTCACAACCTACCCCAGCATAATGGACAGGGATAATTACCCTTGTACGGGGGGTAATCAGAGACTCAATTTGGGTCTCGTCTATATTCAAGGTATCAGATCGGATATCGCAAATAATCGGTACTGCTCCACGGAGAATAAAGGCATTGATGGTTGATACGAATGTGAAGGAAGGAAGAATAACCTCATCACCAGGTTGAATATTGAGCAATATCGCTGACAACTCTAACGCGTGGGTACAAGATGTTGTGAGTAAAGCTTTCTGACAGCCAATTAATTTTTCAAGTTCAGCATTACAGCGTTTGGTAAAGCGGCCATCCCCGGAAATTTGACCGGATTCAATAGCTTCTTGCATATAAGCAATTTCATTACCAACAGTAGAAGCTTTGCTAAATGGTATGTTCATAATTCACCTTGATGGAGTAGATCAATAATTGGCTGGTATGTATGAAAATTTAATAATAACATTTACATACATAATCCACTAAAAATATTTATATTGAGTGGAAAAATTTCGATAAAACATTTTCAATGTCTGCAACATAGCGTTGAAGGCTGAAGTTCTTTACAGCATTTGAACGAGATCGCTCAGCATAGACTGTTCTGAGTCCTTGATTTTCTACCAATTTCTCTAGATCAACGGTTAATTTTTTCACATTTAAAACGGGAACAAGTAGCCCGGCTTCCCCCAATACTTCCCGGACCCCCTGGATATCAAATGCAACAACCGGCAATCCACAAGCCATGGCAGAAATCAAGGATAATGGGCTGGTATCTTTTTCAACGGAAGTATAGGCAAAAATATCCATCGCAGCAAGGATATCTGGAAGATCTGGACGAAAACCGGTAAATATGACCTTTTTTTCTAACCCGAAATCTTCAACAAGGGCATGTAATTTCTGCTGATAGCGATCATCATCAAAGGTCGGTGCCCCCACCAGCAAAAGGCAGGTTTTGGTTTTTTTATTTACGATTCTGGCATAGGCTTCAATTAAATAATGCTGACCTTTCCATGGGGTCAGACGCGCAGCACTCCCAAGCACAATGGTTTCATCCGAAATGTTTAGTTCTTCTCTTACCTTATGACTGTCAAGATTCGGATTAAATATTTCAAGATCCACGCCATTTAATATGACATTGACTCGATCCTGGATAGCCTCGGGTAATTGCTTCGCGATTGGCGTACCGTCAGCAATGATTTCATCCGCCATCCCCCGAGCTAATATGCCAAACGCAAAGCGATAAAGTCCTCCGTAACGTTCAGAGATAAAATCCTGAACATGCCAGACACAGTTTACCTTCGCCGCTTTTGACGCTAAGCCGCCAACGATATGGGCATAAAGCCCCTTGGTGAGAACAATATTGTACTGATTTTCAACCACATGCCGTCTTATTTTTTTAGCAACAACAAGTATGACGAGTAAATTCCTAAAAAGTGCAATCGGTTTAGGCGCCCGAGTATCTGAGCCACCGATTCGAAAACTCGTGGACAAAAGTTTTTGCATGGGAACAATATCTACCGATATGCCTTCCTTGCTGCACAAGGTTGGTAAATCACCTTCTTCTGGACATATCACGGTCACATCCCATAAATCCGGATTTAATTGAGAGGCAAGGTTCAAGGTACTGAATTCGACCCCGCCCATTTTTGATGATGATTCAATAATGGCAATTTTTCTTCTCATCTTGGGCTGTGATCCAAATCCAGCGTCTCAATTTCCCATAATTTTGCATAAGAAAAAAAGCTGTAATAAGCAAGGTAAACACAAATGATAAACCCCCGCCATCCTTCAAGAAAACCTTTTAAGTAAACATAGCGATAAAAAAAGATCAGCCATGGATGAATAAGCAGGTTATTCCATTTAAATTTTTCCCCTTGCTTCTTCAGTTCATCGGCTTCATAACGGGTATAACGATCGATATTCCTTAATTGTCTCGTGAGATAAGGTGCACCATGATGGATAAAATGATGCTGGAGAATGCCAACCTTTTGAGGAACCTGAACATGCGCGTGAACTTCTCGATCCTGCCATCTGCCAAAATCCCTACGAAATAATCGGGTTTGATGATCTGGATACATGCCGGCATATTTAATCCAACGGCCCAGGAAATGATTTTTTCGGGGTAACTTGAACGCTTGAATATCATTAGGAGCGGCAGATATTGCACTGATTATTTCATCCTCAGCCCCCTCTTCAAGGGTTTCATCAGTGTCAATCTGTAGGACCCATTCATAATGGCATTGTGAAACAGCCCAATTCTTCTGTTTGGCTGAATTAATATATTCATGCTGAATGATCCTTGCCCCGTATTCTCTTACGATATCAAGGGTGCAATCCGTGCTGTAAGAATCCACTACTAAAATTTCATCTGCCCACTTAACAGACTCCAAACAATTTCGAATAATATCCTGTTCGTTAAAAGTCGGCAACAAAACTGAGATTTTAGGTCGAGACAATTTCGCCACCTTTTGCCCCCGACTTACTCCTCAAATAGGCTTCTAATAACCCCCAAATAAACCAGACTGGCATGACCAGTTGGGTTAAGACCTGAACGCCTTCTGTGGCAAGAATTACCCCACACAGCAAAAAACTGATGAAAAGTGTTTGAAGCACTTTATTGTCCAACTTTCTTCTTAATAATTTAAAGGCTTTATAAAGAGTAAATAAGTACCATCCCAGAAAGAAAACCCCGGCTAATAAACCTAAATTTGCCGCAACCTGGGTAAAATCGCCATGTACCCAGCCTGAACCGGACCAACCAACCCCCAGTGGGTTGTCAAGGGCTAATGCAAAGGCATCCTGCTGGCGAGCAACCCGTTTAGCCAAACTCGAATCAATTATGCTTTCTCCACTGAACGGCTGAAAAATTGAAAGGAAAATATCAACGACCGCCTGGGGAAAGAAAGCTCCCAGCACACCCCATGTTGCCAGACCAAAGACACCCCCAATCATGCCAAAATTAAAATAAGCCAATAATAAACTTGTGATGATAAATAAAAGCCAGGCAACTCTAGTCCCGCTGATATAAATACCTGCACTGATTATTCCTGTGGAGATAAGAAAAATAACCATACCTGTAAGACGATTTTTTACAAGTGATACTAGATTAATCATCGGCAGCGCCAGCGCGCTAATAAGAATGGCTGTAACAGAACCAAAGAAAGAGAAAGAAGCCCGGTTAAAGCCATAAATATTCAATGCGCCACCTTCTTCTGCGGCAATAAAACCAGGGATGAGTGTTCGAAATTGGGGAAAATAATATTCCAGGGTACCCAATAATGAAATCACCACACCCGCCCCGAGGAAACTCAGAGAAACCTTTTTCCAGAACCCAGATTCCTCAGAGAGATAAAATATGATAGAAAAAAGCGGAATGATCATGAAGAAATTAAGAGCATCTGCTATCATTCTGTCCCAGAGAATGCCACGAAAAGCTCCTACAATTAAACCCCATATCCAAAATATACTGAATATCCAAATAGATTTTGGCAGCTTTGGCAATGCTTCTCGTTTGTACCTGGCAGACAGTAAAAGAATAATAAACAAAAAGATCAGGAAAATCGATAAAGGGTGAACCCGCCAATAACTTGTCAGATAAATGCTGCGATAACCAAGTACAAATAACCAGATCCAAGCTGTGAACCCAATTAAAATTGAGTTTTTTGAAAAAAATAAGAAAATTAATAATATCGCTAATGCAAGCCCCAGAAATATCTGAAAATCCGCCCCTACGTTGGCAATGACAAGGAAGATGCCTGCCATGATAAAACTACCAAAAGAAAATATAAGCAAAAAGTTAATTTTTTCATTCATAATTAAAATACTCTAAAACCAGATATTAGAAAAAACTTACATTTGACAATTTAATAACACTTTACGCGAATTTTGCAGGCACCCCCACAACACAGGCACCTCTGGGAACATCTCTTGTTACAACTGCTCCAGCACCCACAATGGCATTTTCACCAATCTCAACACCTTGCAGAATAATAGCATTGGCACCGATATAACATCCTTTTCTAAAGACAATTGGCGCAGAGGTAGGCTGAAGCCTCGATTGAGAAAGAGGGCTCTTGCCAGCATGGGTATGGGTTATAACCGTCACCCGCATGGATACAGTTACACGATCTTCAAAAATCACCTTGTCAGCCAAATCAATAAAAACATCCCTACCAAAATAACAGTGATTGCCGATATGCAAGTTTTCATAATGCGCTCCCCGCAGTGAAGAGACATTATGAAATTGAATAGGGGTATGCATTTCCAGATCCTGGCCGATCTTTGCACCATGCTTTTTTAAGGTGGGTCCCAAAAACCGGGCTGGGATAAATTGGAATAGCGTATTCAACCCTTCCGCCCGGTGTGCAGCATACGCTAAAGCTAAAAATATTTGCGTGAAAACGCCAAGCAACCAACGCATCACGTGGTTTTCCGATCTATGATCATTTGCTGGATCATTCCAAATTTCCATACCAATTGATTGATCCAAAGAATAGGCATGGCTTTGATTTTATCAAACAACCCTGGCATACGTAAAGAATAGACCACAGGTTCGTAAAAGATAGCCGCAAAAAAATTACCCAACTTTAAAAAGTCTTTTGCATTTTTCAAGTGATGAGGATAAATACAATACATCTCAGGCCATTTTTTCCGTACTAGGTAGTAGGCTCTGCCGTACATATAATTTTGATGCCAAAATTTTAGCAGGGTCGGCCTGTGGTGATGAATCACTTTAATTTGTGGATCATAAAATATTTCGAAACCTATTTTTTTCACCCGCCAATTAAAATCAACATCCTCACCCCGAAACAGGGTGACATCTTGAGGACCAATCTCATCCAGCACTTTTCTCTTGTAAGAAATATTAACACCGGGCAATGTGCGAACATATTTTGTTTCTGAAGGTGATGGAAAGGTTGCCAGGTCTGCCAATCGGCTCAGAAAACTTGATTTACTGGTAGATCCAATCACTGCGCCGCCGACAGCACCTGCTTCTGGATGTGCTGCATGTGCTTCCTTCATCCTGGTCACCCAATCAGGGAAAACCTCAGCATCATCATCGGTCATGGCGATGATATCCCCCGTACAGTGTAAGAGCCCAATGTTACGGCTCGTCGCCAGGTTGACATTCTTTGTCTTGACCAATTTCACCTCGATATCTGGATGGTCTTTGTAGGCTTCCACAATCGGGTCTGACCGGGTATCCCCGCCAATGACCACCACCACCTGGTCTGGCTTTTCATCAGTTCCCTCAATCAGAGCTTCCAGCGCCATCTTAAGCATCTCAGGTCGATTATATGTACATATCAGTACAGAAAATTTTGAATTTATTTTTTGTGCCATTCTATAAGTCAGTTTTCCTAAATACTATTTCAATAAATGTATTATGAACATAATTCTAACTTTTCATGATTTTCATTTTACCAATTTACACTTTATTGATTTTCGATGGTCTTTTAATATTTCCTGCTAATTTAAGAATTGATGATGTATATATTTGTGGCGTATACAATTTCATCATTTTATTATAAGAACTGGCTGTCAATAAATTTCTCAATGTTTCATCAGTTTGTATACGGTGTAACTGCCTCCGCAAATGTTCCGCATCCCCAGGTTCAAAAAATAAAATTTCTTCCTCAGAAATAAAGTAATCAGTCAACTGAAAAGATTTGCTTGCAACAACCGGGATTCCCTTTGCAATTGCTTCAAATGTAACAATTTGACCCAAAGACCTTATCCATTTATCCCTGAACAAAGGTACTACTACAATTGAAGCTCGCCTTATTAGTTTGCGATAATCATGAAAAGGAATCTCAATAAAAATGGATATGTTATCAGGTAGTTTATTTGGCAGAGATTTACGGTCAGAAGCACCACACACAATAATGCCTTGAATCTCTGAATTCTTTAAAGCATTGATAAAAGTCAGAAGATCCCTATGTCTGCCGGCCGTAATAATATAATTTTCACTTTTTATAAGATTTTCTTCTTCTTGACTGACTAATGCATCACTGCGAACAAAATAAGGGATAAAGTGAAATTTATTTATTGATACTTTAAATGTATCCGCATAATACAAAATTTCTTTAGTTGAATGCACAACTACTTTGTCACATAAATTTATAAAGATTCGATAGTATAACTTTCGTATCGCATCATAAAGCCCTCGAAAACTAAAATTAAAATTATTAAACCTTGAAACATCACATAAAAAGGTTGTAAAAATTATCACTGGCTTTTCCTTGAAAGGATGCCGAAACCTAAAAAGTTGACAAAATATAAATAACAGTAACGAATCATAAAAAAAAATTATACAATCATATTTTGGCGCAATTTTGGCAAGTTTCCAGGCTTTTACAGTTCGATGTATTTTTCCCCATGAAGGAATTTCATCAGTAATGACTTTTGTTTTATTTTTCCAAGAAGCCACATGTTGAAAATGGGTAATCAGGCTCAAGATCTTCATAAAAAATGCTTAATACTTTGTGCTGAACTTAATCAAGTGTAAGGATTCTAAAAATTTTTTCGATACGTTTAAGAAGAATTTGGAGATTGTAGGTTATTGAATAAATTGAATCAATTTATCAATCAACAATATACAAATATTTCTTTGCAATTACATCCCAGTTGTGATTTTCTAAAGCCCAAGCCCTCGCATTTTCTTGCATAGCAACCCTATTGTTAGTATTTTCCTTCAGTTTTAAGACGACATTAGATACCGCTTTAACATTTTGAGCGTCGACCATCACACCGAAACTTGAATGGATTATCTCTGGAAATGGAGGCGAATTAGAAGTAAGGATCGGCAATCCACAGGCAAGTGCTTCAGGCACGCTCACAGGTGATGCTTCACCATGTGACAACAACACCATTAAATCTCCCATCTGATAAAATTGAACAACATCCCTTTGATGTCCTAAAAATTTGACGTTTTCTTCTAATCGTAAGGAATGAACCAGACGTTCTAATTTTGCTTGATATGGTCCTTTACCAATAATTAAGTACATTACATCCGATGCTTCAGATAAAATATAAGGCATAGCTTCAATAACCCACTGTATCCCTTTTCTTTCTTCCAATGCTGATACTGAAACCAAAACAAAAACGTCCATAGGTATGCCCAGCGCAGACCGCATCTTTTCTTTCACTTCTGGATCGGGGCAAAAATGATCACCATCAACTCCGTGACCTACCACTTCGCAATCCCTACCAAACAATGCTGATGCTTCATCAGCGACGGTTTGACTGACAGCAATGATGTGATCTGCTTTTTTGTGAAAGCGCCAGTATTTAAATTCTTCATAACGATGGGGCACCAGGGAATTCGGGAAATGCAGTACCAGACTAAAAGAACACTTCATGAACAACCTGCAAATTGACAGCGCAAGCCCTTCACCATACCCTGCAAAATTTACAATAATGTGATCATAACGATACCTAAATAAGTATAAAAGATAAAAAGGTACTGCCCACCAACTCTGAAAATATCGATATTTCGGAATTCGTTTGATCGACAAATTTGGATGATGATAAAAGACAGGCACCTCCAGTTCACCATCCCAGGTGAGGATGTGCACCTCCATACCCTGTTTTGCCAGGTTATACGAAAGATACCACAACCAAACCTCAATCCCACGCTGCAGCCGAAGCTGGAAAGGATGGATAAAGGCGAATTTCTTATTGGGCATCCCGATAGATCTCCAATATTTTTTCGGTATAGCGATCCCAGGTTAATTCCCCTGCTGCCCGAATATTTTCTTTAGGATCAGGCAGCGCATTTTCCTTCCATAATTGGATGAATTCGCCTAACCCATCTATCCAATCCTCCAATCGGGGTTGCATAAAAAGATTAGGTCCGGGAGGTACAAATTCTGGAATACCACCCACCGGGGTGACCAGCAGGTTTTTTCCGGCTGCCATGGCTTCAAGAGCAACGATACCAAAGGGTTCACGCCTGGAGGGCACTGCCACGAAAATCGACCCGCACATCAATCTGGCTACATCCTCCTCAGGCTGACTCCCAAGCAGGATAATATTTCTTTCCATACCCAAACTGGTGATCAGTTTTGATAAATTTTCTTGCTCAGGGCCGCTCCCGGCAATTCTTAATGAAATTTCAGGAAATTGTTGACAGACAGCAGCAAAAGCTTTGACCAGCATGTCCAAGCCTTTGTGACGGACTAACTGACCAACGGCAAAAATGTAAGGTTCTTTTTGGTCTACAAATCCAATCTGGCTGAATCGCTCGACATCAACACCATTATGAACCACCCTGATTTTCTCCACGAGGGATGGGTTAAGATCAACTGCCTGGTCTGCCAGGGATTGAGAGCATGCAGTAATGCAATCCGCCTGCTGGCTGACACGCATAAAGCGCTGCCTTTTAGGTATGTTTTGTAAGGGTTCACCATCCACATCTCCGCCGTGAAGGGAGATAACCCAGGGGATTTTTTTATCCAGCTTTTCCAAGACTTTGGCTGTAAAATCTGCAACGACATTGAGATAATGATTGTTAATCAAATCGGGTTGAAAATCTTCAATAACCCGCTTCAATCGAAATTTTGTCCAAAAACTAAACCATAGTCCAGCTAACCAAAGATCAACTCTACCGAATTTTAAATAATCTTTTTCTGGGAATAAAAAATGAAAACGGGCAATATCTAGCCCATCACTAATTTCATGAGATGGGAGACTTCGGGGATAGCGATTTGTTATTATCTTAATCTGGTGACCAGCTTCTTTGAGATTGTATGCAAGGTGGTGAACCACCTTTTCCAAACCACCTCTGTGAGGTTGAAACCGAGAAGAGATCAATAAAATTTTCACTGGGAAGCTTTTTTTCTGGCTAATTCAAGATAAAATACTATCATTTTTTCAGCAACGATATCATCTGAAAAATATAATTTTGCATGACGCAAACCCGCTGCAGCCATTTTTTCTCGTATCAATGAATCCTGGCATAACGTGATCAAACTTTTAGCAAGCTGTTGATGATTGCCAGGTTCTATCAACAATGCAGACCCTTCATCCCCGACTGTCTCCGGGATGCCACCGATGCAACTTGCCACAACTGGGAGCCCCGCTGCTAAAGCTTGAGCGACGGTGTAGGAAAAACTCTCATAATTCAATGTGGGGATAACGGCAATATCCGCACATTGATACCAGTCAAAAAGCGTTTCCTGATTCACTTTTCCCAAAAACTCAATGGCAGATTCAGGTATATCCAATGAATAGGCCAATTGTTGACAATGATTGAGATACTCATCTGAACCACCGCCTATGAAAACAAAACGAACGTTGGAACAGGCTTTATTAACTATTTCAGCTGCTTTTATTAAGGTTTCAATCCCTTTGATCCTTTCCATCCTGCCGACATGCAGTACCGTTATCGGTCTTTGGGATTTTTGACTTACTCCATTAGATTTTAAAAATGGCGTAAGGTCTAAAGGGTTAGGTATTGCTACAACAGAATTGGATTCCAGATCACAGATATGCTCAATCAAATTTGCCATGTCTTTTGAAGGTGCAGTTAAGCCGTCCGCCTGGGAAATACAAAACTTTTCCATCCTCTCAGAAATACCTGTGTTGTAGGGCATTTCCTCCGGCAGATAATACTTTTTCAACACAAAAGTTGGTGTGTGGCATCGGACAACAACAGGAGAGGAAGGCCCTCGCCTCAAGTACACAAAACCCTCAGCCCCAACTTCAGCAAACTCAATAATATCAAAATGTTCTTTTTTTTCCATTTCACGAATCTTATTGGCGACTTTCCTGCTGTAATTCCACTTGATTAACGGCCTCATATAACGGCCGATTAATGGCAAGCGATGTAAAAACGCCTTGTGTTCTGCCAGTATGCGGGTGACTTTAATGCCATCGTCATCTTGTATCTCTGGATCCGATTTTGACCAGCGTGCAGCCAGAATGCTGACCTGGTGGCCCTGCCGCTTTAATGCGTGGGTAAGATAATAATTGTACATTGCCACCCCACCATACCCCGAATATGGTGGATACCAGCGATTAACGAGTAAAATATTCATCCTTTAGACCAGTTTTTAATTGTTGATTTATAAAGAGTTTCAAATTGGGGGCAAATGACGGACATTCTGTACTGCTCTGCTTTTTTCCTGGCTGCTGCTTCGAGTTCGCTTCGCAACTTTTGATCCTTCAACAGCTTAATAATTGCACCAGATAAACGCTCATGATCTCCAAAAGGCACCAGCAACCCATTTTCACCATGTGAGATCAATTCCGGCACAGCCCCGACGTTGCAGCTGATAACCGCTTTACCGCAAGCCATTGCCTCAAGGATCGTATAACCAAGAGTTTCATATTGGGTGGGGGTAAGGTACAGGTCAACAGCTCGTAAATATGCAGGTATTTTTGAATGTTCAATAAATCCTGGAAAAACAATTTGATCACGCTTGCTTTCGGGAACTAAAGAAAGCAGATCATCTTTCGTAAAGCCAGCTAACTTACCCAGCAGCAAGAGCCTGGCATCTTGAAATTCTTCCCAAACCCGGTTCATTGATCTGACCAGAACATCTGTCCCCTTGCGATGTTCTAACCTGCCAATACTCATTAATACGGGTTTCCCCTGTAATTCTGCTGCCTCACCCTCAGGTGAAAATATATGTGTGTCAATTGGGTAGGGAATCGGTGAAAAGGCGTCCATGGGAAGGTCGCAAATTTCACTGAGGGTTTTGGCATAGTCTCTACTCAAGGGGCTGACCTTACCTGCAAGACTGAATTGTTTTGATGCTTGATTTACCAAAAAGGAATCGTAGGTGCGATCGCCGTCCTGGCACTGATCTCTGAAAGCCCAGGCTGACCCATGCGCCCTGACAAGAACCGGCCGTCGTTTTGACAACCAGGATACAGGATAATCTTCGGTGACCTCAATAAGATCAATTGTTGAAGTGGAATCAATGCGTTTAAGCACTTTTCGAACAGCTCGCTCACTTTCCACCGACCGTAAACGAAGCGGCCAATTTCGAAACCCACCAAGAACTTTACTGAGGTAATAATGATATTTCGTCGGAGATACATAATAAACATTAACATCCTCAGGATAAATTAGTTTTTGTTGCTTCGGACCGGTAACAAAAATAATTGAAACAGAATGACCTTTTTTGAGCAACCAGGGAGAGATAATTTTTGTATAAGCTTCAGGACCACCACCTGGTGAAATGATATATAAAATATGCATATTTATGTTGTTTATATAATATTAGGGGGTATTAAAAACCAATAATAAATAAAATGTTGGTTTCACGTTAGGTAATTGACATAATCTTGCTCGCCAACATCATTTATGTGGATATTGCTTAATCATAAAAACATGAATTTTCTTTTCGGAAGGATGACTTAAATCCTTACTAAAAACAGCAAATAATAATGAATAAAAATTCCTTAAGAGATTATTTTGATTATCTCGGAAACCCGATTTTTATAGGTATGGTCTGAATAAGCTCGGTTTTGGCCTTCAAGAGAAATTTCATCCCGCTTATTGTCATTTCTTAAATAATAATTAATTTTTTCCTTTAAATCTTGAATATTTGTAAATGAAACTATTTCCTCTCCCTCAGCAAACCAATCAGAATAATACCTATCAACAATTTGCATACTTCTTGATGCAGGGATCTCAAATGTTCGCATATTTCCGCCGGATTGCATTGTGTGACCGTGAAAATTCAATGAGATTTTCGAAGAAGACATAACCTCTACTGCCTTTTTACCTCTTGCAGAACCTTTGTACATAGGGCGCAATTGAGGAAACATATCAAAGGCTTGGATATCATCCGTCCAAATACCTGTATTCGTATCCTTAATAGCATCCAAAAAATCTATTCTTTCGCGATAAATTCTCAGAGGTAGTAAACGACCAATAAAAGATATATCTGTCATATGTTGTGTGGTTTTTTGATGTCTTAAAGCGGGAATGTGAAAATGAAAATCAGGGTCACAAGCAGAAATCGGCAATGGGATAACCTTCTTTGCACCAAGTTCACGCCATTGAATTGCATGGTAATGATCATTACAAAATACATAATCAAAATAAACTGAGGATTCTCTGACATTTTTTCTACCTAATGCAACTGGAGATGTCCCAATCATTAAAATAATTGTGATTGGAAAATTTTGCTTAATTTTCCTAATTAAAGAAGGGGTAATGATCCTGTCTGGCTGGAAAAGCATTAAAATATCAGGCTCATTAATTTCAATTATATTTATTAATTGCTCCCCGGACAATTTCCTTCTCTCTCGTTGAATATATTGCCTAGTAATTGTAGCTCCCCGAAATTTTCTGTTTTCCAACCAACCAATTAATTTATCGATGGAAGAAAATTTAGTACTATTATGATAAATATACGGTTGAATTTCATAACCTAATTCAGCAAAGGCTTTCCACCAAAAGAATTCCTTCGTTGGATTGAACACATTAAGAGACGATTGAAATTTCTCATAATTTTGCTGAATATTATTAAAAATGAAGTTATTCTCATTTTCCCAGGAACAAGTTAATAGAATTTTCATAAAATTAAGTAAATTTTTTGAATAGAATAATGAATAACTTTTTCACTTGAATCTTAAATCTAAGGAAGGATTTTCTTGATATTCCGTTTAAATACCGGCCAAATCTGTATTGAAAAGATACTTCGCCAGTAATATTTCTTTAATAAAATAGCCGGGTATTCAAATATAAAAAGGAATAATCGAATTAATTGTGCAAATTCTTCAGGCAGCTTAGTCATCCATATGAAGGGTAAAGGCTTAGATTTTCTACACTCATGGATCATCTTTTCCAATATAAGAATTTTCTTGAAATACAAACTTGATTTATCAAGCCAATTATAGGTGGATTTCCACATTTTAATAATGTCCTGATACTTTTGCCATCTTGATCGCTTTGCCACTATCCGGTTATTGCCGTGGACCCTCCTGACAGTGACAGGTTCTTCTAATCTACCAGGTAAGAGTTTGCCAACGGCAGCTAACTTATATATAAACTCTGTATCTTCGTGCATCAAAAGACTGGGGTTAAACCACAAAGATTTTAAAAGAAGTGATTTTTTAATAATTAATCCATCAAGCGAGAAGTAACCCGCATCAACTTTCACCAATCTTTCAAACAACTCATTCGGATGAACAATTTTACTCATTGTTGTCATTTCAACATTTCCCATTGGTGAGGATAACCAACTTTTTTTTGCGCTTTCATCTTCAAAATGAATACCTATTGCCTCATACACCCCATCACATTCGGGATCAGATTCAAAGATCTCATTTGCTACCTCAAACCGCCCCGGCAGATAATAATCATCCGCATCCAAAAAGGCGATGTAGTCATACTGCGCATGCTTCATCCCCAAATTGCGGCTGGCACCCGCACCGCGATTCTTACCACCCGGATGGCGCAGCAAGCGAACCTTTTTATAATTTTCAGCAAGCGCTTGGCAAACAGCAAGGCTGTCATCCGAGGAACCGTCCTCAATCAGGAGCACCTCTGCTGTTTCAGGCTGCGCCAGGGCAGACTCCACCGCCTGTTCTACAAAGCTGGCGGCGTTGAATACTGGGATGATGACGCTTATTTGTAAAGAATTCATTTCTTTCATGAAGTGATGATTGTGTTCTCTTGTATTTGTTTTTTGTGTTTCTTAATCTTTTTTAGGTTTAAAATAACTTTACAAAATGTGAAAAATA
>Ga0209121_10002402_pt1 | contig 19077 bp, 17 predicted proteins | sample Cruoilmetagenom3_FD_187292 | JGI IMG/M metagenome (GOLD analysis project Ga0209121, IMG submission 187292) | Oil polluted marine microbial communities from Coal Oil Point, Santa Barbara, California, USA - Sample 3 (SPAdes) (version 2) | ecosystem: Environmental > Aquatic > Marine > Oil seeps ...
ATTAGTCTGCCAATGCGGCTCAGCTAATGCGGATTGGTTCCTTCTCCAAAAACTCGCCGTGGTCTTATAGAGCTTATAGATTTTAGAATCCGTTCTGAGATGGTTAAAAAACACCACATCAGCTTCACGCCTTTGCAGCACATTCATTAATTCATCCATTATTACCGCACAAAGCTCACTCGACGGCTGACCGATAATGCCGCCGTATGCAACAGATAAGCATCTCAACGTAGAGGCAAATAACGTTTTGTATCCCAATCGGAGGTTTAACCTGTGTGACTCGATCCGGCCAATTACCATCGCTACCGGATTACCGTTGCATTTGATAAGGATTACGTGCGGCAGCATCCCATCGTCTATTGCTTCGATTAATGCAATATATCTGTTAATGTCCGCGTTGGGGACGGGAAAGGGCTCTTTACATTGCATTTCTTCCCAGACAGAACGAATACTCTCAATACCTTCGAGGTCTCTTATAGTCACTATCTCCAAATCTGTCGGGGAGATTTGACTGTATTCGTTTTTAATTTGCTGTTTTGAGTAAGCCAATATCCGCATCTCCGGGAACGGATTACTGCATATAAATCGAATCTCGCCGTCTCGTCAGCTAAAGCCCGTGTCCGATCAGCTCCGTCATAATGCAGATTCTGCGCGGTCCGTTCCAACACGTGTATATTATCGTCATTTTGACAGAATCGAATAATCTGGAATTAAGGAGGTTTTGTGAATCCGATGGGGTTGTTGAAAAATAAGACACCCCGGCTAATTACATCATGCGCGAGGCCATCGTACTACCGGATATTGTCCGGATTTTCCTTGCCGCATTATCTTTTGAGCGTGTCACCCGTTTTCCGTTGTCTTCATTTGTTTCCCGTTAAGTGCCTTTCGCTCTTTGAGCCAGGTCGTTGCAGCGTTTGCGCAGAGACTCTAAGGTTTTTTTATATTTTTCATCTTTGGCCAGGTTGATGCTCTCCGCCGGATCCAGCTTCAGGTCATACAACTCTTCGTAATCATAATCGACGTAGCGGGCGTATTTGTAGTCCTGCGTGCGGAGAGCTATGGTTTTGGCGATAGTTTTGTGCTCGAACGAGTGCTCGTAGAAGAACTCGGTTCGCCATTTTGGCTTTTTGCCTTTAAGCAGCGGCACGAGGCTGCGGCCCTGCATCTGCTCGGGCGGTTTTATACCGGCCAGCTCAAGAATTGTCGGAGCTATATCGACGTTGAGAGCCACCTGATCTAAGGTTCTGCCTCGCAGCTTATTGCCCGCCCTGGGATCGAAGACCACCAGCGGCACGCGGATCGATTCTTCGTGCGGGAACCATTTGCCAGCAAGGCCGTACTCACCAAGATAGAAACCGTTATCTCCGATCAGCATCAAAACTGTATTATCGTCGAAATCAAGCTGCTTTAACTGCTCTCTGATTTTGCCGATGACGACGTCGACGCCGAAGATCAGGCGGTAGTAACCCTTGACGGATTCCTGAAACTTTTCCGGCGTGGAAAAACGGATGTCCCACCGCCTGCGGGCCTCGGAGGTTCGCAGGAATTCCGGCAGGGCCTCGAAATAATGCCGGCTGGCCTTTTCCGGAACCGGTATCACGGTATCCTTATACAAATCCTTATAAGCGCGGTCGTAAATGAACTGGCGCGGATCGCTGTCCTGAACGTGAGGAGCCTTGAAACTCACCGACAGGCAGAAGGGCTGGTCCTTCGAGCAACCCTGCAGAAATTCAATCGCCTGCTCGCCCATTATCTGCGTGAGGTGTTTATAGTTGCCGTCCGCATCCTTGTTTTCGTATCGGCCCTGCCCGGGGAAGCCCTTCCAGTAATCGTACTGATCGACCGGCAGAGTCTTTTTGGCCCCGACGCCGTACTTGCCGATAAAGCCGGTTCGATAGCCGGCCGAGCGGAGCTGCATCGGGTAGGTCTGCGCCAGCGCCTCGGACGAAAAATGCGTCCTGAAGTCGGTTACGCCGTGCCGGCTTGTCCACTGGCCGGAGAAGATACTCGCCCGGCTGGATGCGCAGATTGAGGTGGTAACGAAGGCGTTTGTGAATCGCACGCCGCCCTTTGCCATCGCATCCATATTCGGCGTTTGAATAATCGGATTGCCCGTACAGCCCATCGTGTCCCACCGCTGGTCGTCGGTCAGCAAAAAGACGATATTAGGCGGCTTCTTCGCAGCGGCTCCTCCTCCGGCAAATCCGCTTTCGCAGCCGGCCATAGACAATCCCGCCGCCACGGAACCGCCAGCCATCAGAGATAGAAATTCACGTCGATTCAGATCCTTCATTTTGACCTCCCTGCTGTTTACATATAGAGTATTGACTTCGATACTTCTTTTAAGTTTACTATAGATATAAGGGCAAAGGTACGAGATATCAAGAGAGAAAGCTATGAAATCTCGGTAGAGTATTAGCGGTTTTGGGCACCTATAAGACATGGGTACTGAGAAACAAATAGAGACACCAGAAACAGAAAAAAGACCACAGATTGACTGGAACATATGGGACGTAATTCTACTGGCATTTATTATTGTTTATGTCATCCTTGTGCCTATAGGAGGTCTCGATTATTTCTGTGGTTGGTACAATCCTTATTTAATATTTCGTGTTGCGTGTTGCATTTTTCCAGTAATGAGTGTTCTTCTTATATTATTCACAGCCATTTGTACTATACGACTTTTCAATAATTGGACAAAATATACTCAGAGGAAAAAAATCATAAGATTTATTCAAGTATGCGTTCCAACTGTTTTTATTGCGTCATTTTTCATATCAGTATTTACCCCCATTAACATTCCTTTATATCAGCCCGGCTATAACCCTTTTACTTATGGCTTTAGAGAAAGAATAAGGAGCAAAGCTGATATTGAAGACATACGGAACTGGTTAGAAACACTAGAAGACGAAGATTGTAATGGTGAATCGATTGTTCTATTGCGCGATTCGGATTCTTTTAAGAGCCAATGGCCTGACTCAATCGAATGGCCGAAATCATTGAAAGTATTTAATCCCAATTATGTTAAACTCGTTCTTGATGAGAATGGAAATCCAAAGGTGAGTCTGACGTGGGGCGGACCTTTTGGACATTGGGGTGTGGTGATAGGAATGGAAGATATGGAAATTCCTCCGTCCGATTTGAGTCGATACGGCGAGTATAGATTACCTTTGGAACCTGGAGTTTACGTCTGGAATGAGTTGCAATAAATGGTGATTAGCCGGAATGATATGCAGAGCACACTCTACTCTTTATCGTTTTCTTCGAGCAAATCCGGTCGCCATTTTTTTGTTCTTTCGAGGGCCTGCTGGCGGCGCCACTCAGTGATTTTGGCGTGGTCGCCGCTTAGGAGAATTTCGGGGACTTTCATACCGCGGAAGTCTTCCGGCCTTGTGTAGTGCGGGTATTCGAGAAGGCCATCGCTGAAAGAATCATCTTTTGCCGAGTCTTCATCGCCGAGCGCGCCTTCCAGCAGTCTGACCACCGCGTCGATGATTACCATTGCAGCCAATTCTCCGCCGCTAAGCACGTAGTCGCCGATGGAGATTTGCTCGGCGCCAAGGCCTGTGCGGATACGCTCATCGAATCCTTCATACTTTCCGGCGATAAAAATCAGGCGTTTTTCGGTGCTTAGCTTGCGGGCTTTGGCCTGGTCGAATTTCTGGCCCTGCGGAGTGAGCAGCAAAACCCGGCCTTTTTCGGGTGATAGCTTTCGGACGTGCTCAAAGCAGTCGAAAACGGGGCCGGGCATCATTACCATCCCCGGCCCGCCGCCGTACGGCTTGTCATCGACCTTCCGGTAGTTGTCTGTGGAAAAATCCCTTATATTAGTAAGAGCGATTTCGATAAGCCCATTGTCCCGGGCCCTCTTGATGATCGAGCTGCTCAAAGGCGATTCGAACACTTCCGGAAACAGCGTAAGAATATCTACGCGCATCGCTCTTGCCTGCCTATCAGCACTAAACCGATTCCTCTTTGGGTTTGTCCTCGGCCTTACCTTCGGCGGCATCAGCCTCAGGTTCGACCTCGGCTTTCGCTTCAGGCTCGGCCTTAGCTTTCTTTTCCGCTTCCGGCTCGGCCTCCGCTTTCTTTTTCGCTTTCGTCTTGGCCTTTTCAGGCTCAGGTTCAGCCTCGGCTTTCTCTGCTACCGCCTCAGCCTCCGGTTTTTCTTCCGCCGGCTCGGCTTTAGCTTCGGTTTTCTCCTCAGCGACTTCGGCTTTAGCTTCTTCTGCCTTGGCTTCCGGCTCGGGTTCGGCTTTTTCAGGCTCAGGCTTGGCCTCAACCTCAGCTTTTTCTTCTACTGCTTCAGCTTCAGGTTTTTCTTCCGCCGGTTCGGCTTTGGCCTCGGTTTTCTCCTCCGCAACTTCGGGTTTGGTTTCTTCTTCTGCCTTGGCTTCTGTCTCGGGTTGGGCTTTTTCAGGCTCAGGTTCAGCCTTGGCTTTCTCTTCTACTGCCGCAGGCTCTGATTTTTCTTCTGCATCTGCTTTGGCTTTGGCATCTGCTTCTGCTTTAGCTTTGGCTTTGGCTTCTGCTTTTGCCTTCTTATCGGCATCCGCCCTGGCTACTGCTTCGGCGTCTGCTTTAGCATCGGCGGCGGCTTTTTCCTCCGCTTCTTTTTTAGCTTCGGCCTTGGCCTTTTCCTCGGCAACCTTCGCATCGGCTTCGGCCTTGGCTTTTTCTTCTATCGCTTCGGCTGCTTTTTTAGCGGCTATTCTCTCGGTCTTGTCGAACAGCTTGCCCTTGGCTTTGGCGATTGCCTTGGCTTTTTCCCGACGAGCTTCTTTTTGTTCTGCATATTTATGTTTGATCCCATGGCGCAGCAGGATTTGCGAGACGGCGTCGCTTGGTATCGCCCCTTTATCCAGCCAAAACTCCACCCTATCGCGGTTCAGGACAACCTGCTTGGCGGGGTCCTTTTCAATCGGGTCGTAATGGCCCAGCTTTTCAAGTATTCTGCCGTCACGGGGCGTGCGGGACTCGACCGCATTGATTCTAAAGAACGGCCGATGCCGCCTGCCAATCCTCGTCATTCTCAATTTTACTGCCATAGTTTTTTCCTTTCTTTAATTTATAATCAATTTCCGTGACTTACCCAGTGCGAGTCACGAAACACGTTTAGTTTTTTGACAGGATAACAGGATAATTCTATTTGTTTATCCGGTTAATCTTTTTCTAATACTAAATCTTTGACCTTTCGTTTAACCTCAACTTTTTGCTCTCCAAAGTTTAGTATCAGGCCTACCGGCTTGTCGGTTGCGACCAGGTAGTTGACCAATTGTACTTCGTGGGGCCGGGTAATTTGCCTGATCGATTTTAACTCCAATATAACAATATCTTCAACTCAGATGTCCGCCTTAAATTCTCCAACAACTTCGTTCTCGTATTTTACGATAATAGGTTTTTGCGATTCGGCTTTAAGGCCCCTTTTTCTAAGTTCAATCAATAAGCACTTTTCATAAACGGATTCTAAAAAGCCGAAGCCCATCTTGTTATATACGTGATAAGCTGCAGCAATAATTTTCTCTGTTAGCTCCTTATGTTGCATATTTTTTATTAAGGTAGTATTTATAAATTATCTTTGTTAATCCTGTTATCCTGTCCAAGTCTTTTTTCAATCACGAAACACGTTTACAATGCAGGGCGTAGCCGTTCAGGAATATAGCCAGGTTGGCCGGGTCTATCTGGGCGTCGGTTGCGAGTTTTTCGGTCTGCTCGTCGCTCAGCGTATCGGCGTTATCTTTTTCTGCCGGTGTCATGATCGCCACTGCCTTTTTCAACTGCTCCAGCTCTTCGGTGCTCGGCGATACTAACATGGCCAGCTCGCTGGCGCCCTGAATATCCTCGAACTGGTCCCTTATCATCTTACCGTAATCGCTGCCGGAGAACCGGGCGACTTTTTCAAGATATTGCTCTATCGAAATCTTATTCATGTTCGTATTTTACTGTCCCACAGGAAATATGGGGCTTAAATATTTCCAGGATTAAATTTTTTCTTTCATCAACGGCGTTGGTGTTATGACCCAGCCGGCGGGCCGCTGGCGGCCCATATAGTTGACGTCGCCGAGGTCTTCGCGTGCTTTGTCTGCTAATCCGAGAAGGCGCTTGACTACATCAGGATGCCGGTCGGCGACATCATTCTTTTCGCCGATATCGGCTTTGAGATCATACAGTTTCATGGGTGTATTCGACGTTCCTTTACCCCAGTTGCGTTTTTTTACCTTGAGGGGCAGATACAGCTTCCACCTGCCGGAGCGAACCGCCTGTAACTGGTCCATCTGATAATAATAGAACACCTCGTGCGGCGATTTTGCACCTTCCCGGCCTGCCATCAGCGGCCAGATATCTTTGCCGTCGATGATACGGTCATCGGGAGCTTTTGCTGCCGCCAACCGGGCCAAAGTTGGCAATAAATCCAGAGTCGAAGCTAATTCGTCGCAGGCCCGACCCGCCGGAATCCTGCCCGGCCATCTCATCACACACGGCTCGCGCATCCCGCCCTCCATCGTGCTGCCTTTCCACCCGGAAAGCGGCAGATTGCTGCCGCCCCATCGCTGAGCGGCGCCGTTGTCCGAGGTGAACACGACCAGCGTGCGTTCGTCGATGCCCAGTTTCCTTAGCGAGGCGAGTATTTCACCGGTGGACCAATCGATTTCCTCGACCGCATCGCCGTAGCCGTTATTGGCGCTTTTGCCGCGGAACTTATCGCTGGAATGCACCGGGTTGTGCGGCATCGTATGCGGCAGGTAAACGAAGAAAGGCTTGTTCTTATTATCGGTGATGAATTTGATAACCTGCTCGGTGTATCGTTTTGTCAGCGTGTTCTGGTCGGCGGGCGCTTCGATGACTTTCGTATTTTCAAGCAGCGGCAGCGGCGGATTCTTGCTCCGCTGATTGGCTCCCATATCGTTGCTGTAGGGGATGCCGTAGTAGCAATCGAAGCCCTGGCTCGTCGGCAGGAACTCGGGCTGGTCCCCCAGGTGCCACTTGCCAACGCACGCCGTGGCGTAGCCCTGAGTTTTAAGCACTTCGGCGATGGTGATTTCATTCGGATTCAATCCCTTTCGGGCAACAGGGAACAGCACACATTCATTCCGGTCACTTTCGTGCATATTTACCCGGCGCGGATAGCAGCCGGTCATCAGGCTCGACCGGGACGGCGTGCAGACGCCGCTGGTAACGTAAAAACTCGTGAAACGCATGCCCTCGGCCGCCATTCGATCGATGTTCGGCGTGCGGTGTTTATTCGAGCCGAAGCAGCCGATGTCGCCGTAGCCCAGATCGTCGCAGAAAATGACTATGAAGTTCGGCTTAACAGCGGCACGGCTGTCATCCTGTGCAAACGTCGAACGCAGGGCTCCTGTGAAACCCGACAGAATCGCCCCTGCCGTTGTGGCGCCGGCAAGCCTCAGGAGATTCCGACGGTTTATGTTTTTATTTATTATGGCGTTTTTTTTCACGATATTTTTACACAATTTATTTTTACACACACCCGAATAAACCTGGGGAATAAATGCTGGATTCCCGCCCGGGCGACGATGAGATAAAACATTATCGTCTTTTCTTTATTTTTCCTCTCCGTTTTATTACTCTTTTCCGTTTCGAGCGCTGCTTGATTTTTTTGCCGCTGGACATCATCTGGCTCAGCGATCCCATATTAAATCCGCCGGACAGCAGGCTCTTGAGCCCGCCGAAGCTTCCGCCGCTGAGCGCTTTCATCATGTCCCGGCTGCGCTTGAATGTCTTTACCAGGCTGGAAACAGCCTGGACCTGAACGCCGGCCCCCGCCGCGATCCGTCTTCGTCTCGATGATTCAATGAGTTCCGGGTCGCGTCGTTCCTTCAGTGTCATCGAATGCACGATTGCTTCCATCTGCCCCAGTTCGGCGCCGTCGAGGTCCAGGTCATCGGCCTGCCCGCTCATTCCCGGCATCATTTTTAGCATATCTTTCATGCCGCCCATTTTCTTGACGGCCTGCATCTGCTTTAGAAAATCGTCGAAGCCGAAGCTGCCCTTTGCCATCTTCTTCTGCATCTTGATGGCTTCTTCCTGGTCGAACTGCTCCTGTGCCTTCTCGACCAGCGTTACGACGTCGCCCATCCCCAGGATTCGGCTTGCCATGCGGTCGGGGTGAAATTCTTCGAGCTTATCGAGTTTTTCGCCGATACCGACGAACTTGATGGGCTTTCCTGTTACGGCTTTGACGCTGAGGGCAGCCCCGCCGCGGGCGTCGCCGTCCAGCTTGGTCAGGATGACGCCGTCCAGTTCGAGCCGCTCGTTGAACTCCTTTGCCGAATTGACGGCGTCCTGGCCGGTCATCGCGTCACAGACTAAGTAAATCTGCTGCGGTGTGACCGCTTTAGCGACGTTGGCTACTTCATCCATCATCGCCTGGTCGATGTGCAGCCGGCCCGCAGTATCGAGGATAACAACGGCATGGTCGTTTTCCCTGGCGTACCTGACGCCGTTCTTTGCGACCTTTACGGCGTTCTTGCTGTCTTCGCTGTAAACATCGATGCCTAACTGCCCGCCCAAAACTTTCAACTGCTCGATAGCCGCCGGTCTTTGCAAATCGTCGGCAACCAATAGCGGTTTCTTGCCGTTGGCGAGGATGTACTTGGCGAGTTTTGCGGCGGTTGTGGTTTTACCGCCACCCTGCAGGCCGGCCAGCATAATTACGGTAGGCCCGGGCGAGATATAATAAATCCGGGTATCGACCGGCCCCATCAGTTTTGTAAGCTCGTCGCTGACGATTTTGACCATTACCTGGCCCGGATGCAGGCTCTTAATCACCTCGGCACCGACGGCCGCCTGCGCAACATCCTTGCAGAATTTCTTGACGACGGCGTAGTTCACGTCCGCTTCCAGGAGGGCCTTGCGGACCTCCCGCATGGCGTCTGAAATATTCGCCTCGGTAATCCTACCCCGGCCGGATAGCGACCGGAAGACTGAGTTAAATTTTTCCGTCAATGACTCAAACATTACTCAAATCTCAATTTCCCGCCCGAAATGCCTGATTCTCAAGCATCGGACCCCAATAATTCTGACGAACCCAAAAGTATAAAACACCCGCACGAATCCTGCAAGCGCAAAAATCCGTCAGAGACATTTTACATTTTGTCCAGCCACCAGGACCGAGAGACCATAAACTGAAGAAATGATCGTCATCGAATAACTTGAAAGCTGCAAATATAGAGTGTTTGAGGCTAAGCCTCGGTCTTACCACCAGTGATACGGCACCGAGAAGCGAACGACCATATCACGAAACGGGCGCCATTCGAGATGTCCATCTACGAACAGTACATTCGTGCCGACAGGCTTACCGTGAGCCAGGTGATTTGTGCGGTCATAAATCTGCCAGCGGCTCCATAAACCTCCTGGGACTTCTGTGAAGCTGGCCGTATCTTCGTCAGGGCCGGTACTGAGGGTCGCATCCGTTACCAGGTCGGTTGCCGCCGGTTGCTTGCAGGTCAGCGTTTTTACCCATGCTTTTTCGGGTTCCCCCTCCGGCTCGACCGATCTTCCCTGGATGGTGTCCATCATCCAGAAATAACTGGTGACCCGGTAGAGGCCGCCCCGTCCGGTTTTCGGTTCCACTACCCAGTCGGAATCGGTTCCTATATCGGGATTCTGGCTGTACTGCCAGAAAATCGCCATCTCCGGCTTTTTCGTCGGGTCCGCGGGGCAATAAAACGTACGTCTGTCGCCGCCGGTATCCATTATATAATCGGTAGTGCTGTAAGCGATATCCCAAAGCCAGTTTCCCCCCTGGTTGAGCGGCAGCTTGTTGTCGTTTTCAGAGCCGTACATCGTCAAGCTGATACCGATTTGTTTTAGATTGTTGGAGCAGACAATTTTCTTGCCCTGTTCTTTGACCTTCTGAAGAGCCGGCATCAATATCGCCATCAACAACGCGATAATAGCAATTACCACGAGCAACTCTATCAATGTGAATCCTCGTGGTTTGCGCATATCAACACTTCGCCTTTCCAACAAAACCTATTGAAAGACAATACATAAATACTAACCTATCTTCCCGCTCTAAGTCAATGAAAAAACATGCATATTTCCTCGCTGAACGTAAAAGATGGGGATAAACACGTTGCGGCAGAATTAATACTCAATACAATAGCTTACATAGATTTTTCACGCAGTTTTGGGAGATGTTGCTGCCGGCCGGGCGAATATAGAAAGGATATGTAATACCATGAAGAAAGTAAGTAAACTCCAGAAGATTTTGCCGTTCATCGCACTTCTCCTTACGATCCATTTGTGGCCCTCCGTTTCAGTCTATGCCGTCGATTACGCCATCGGGGCCGACCTTTCCTTCCTCAGGCAGGCCGAGGAGCGTGGAACTGCTTTCAAGGACGAAGGCGAGACGAAGTCCGGGCTTCAAATCTTCAAGGACCACGGCTACAACTGGATTCGCCTGCGATTGTTCCACACTCCCACGAGGCTGCCGAACGACCTCGAATACACCATCGCCCTGGCCCGGGACGCCAAAAAGCTCGGTTTCAAATTCCTGCTGAACTATCACTACTCCGACACGTGGGCCGACCCGGGCAAGCAATTTATCCCAAAGGCCTGGGAGGGCAAATCGCACGATGAACTCGTGCAGGCGGTGTTCGAATACACGCGGGATACTATCATCGCCTTTCGTGATGCCGGTGTCCTGCCGGACATGGTTCAGCCCGGCAACGAAATCATCCACGGGATGCTCTGGCCGGACGGAAAGCTGACGGATAACTGGGATAATTTCGCCGAGCTGATGGAGGCCGGCATTAACGGCGTCGATGCCGGACGGGGCAACGCCAAACACCCCCTGATTATGGTCCATATCGACCGGGGCGGCGACAAAAAACGGACAAAGGCGTTCTTCGATAAGTGGCACTCGTACGGCGTCGGCTACGACATCATCGGGCAGTCCTACTACCCCTGGTGGCACGGCTCGCTGCTCGACCTTCGGGAAAATCTGATTTTTATGGCCAACGAGTACAAGAAAGACATCATCCTTGTGGAAGTGGCGTATAACTGGAGGCCCGCCGAGTATAGAAACAAGCCGGCGCCATTCCCGGAGACGCCGGAAGGACAGCGGCAGTTCCTCGACGAGGTGCACCGGCTGGTCCTCAGCACGCCCGACAACAGGGGCAAGGGCATCTTCTGGTGGGAGCCCGCGGTCGCCGGCGGCCTGAGACGACGCGGCATGTTCGACGACGACGGCAACGCACTGCCAGTCATCAACGTATTCGACCGGTTCACTCGAAAATAATGTTGAGAACCTGTGCACATCAGCCGGTTGAGCGTTTTGGGTGGTGGGCGACGTAGAGGTCCAGGAGGCGGCGTATCATTTTCTGGTACGGAGTGCGATGTTTTTTGGCCTGCTTTTTGAAAAAGTCCACAGAATTCTTACTCAGTCCGATTGTGACTTTGACCTGTTCTTCATTGAATGCCAGTTCACCCGGAGAAGGCAGGAAATCATCAACAATCCTGACATCGCCCAGGGGTTCATCCGTGTATCTTATTTTCTTTTTCATAAATTTTCTTTCCCTATCGCCAATAGCCTGCTCTATATCAATATTCTATCGGCAATACATATTAATTGCAATACTATTATACATTATTTTATATGTCTCATTAAATGGAGATAATATATTGGGCTCGTATTCCAACGGAAATGAATTGCTACAAGTTCAATTAAAACATGTGGTTATATTGCCTGGTTCAACTACAAAAAAGTTGGTGAAAATTAACGTCCATTTCGATGTAAGCTATATGGATTTAACGCTTTAAGGCAACAGCATGTATAGGTATAATGTCACTGCTATCGGGGAGGATAGAGCCTCAGTAAAAGGACTGATAATCTTCAATGATGGACCTATCGTAAAAGCTGGATTGAATTACCGGTCTAACACCTCCCATAGACGCCCTACCGCCGCCTACCACCGTCGATCTACATTCTAAGGTACCTTTTTTACCTAAATTTAGGAAGTCTGTTGTACAGGTAATTTTCCTTGAAATTCCGGTTCCGATTTGATACGTTGTCCTTAGCGGTCAAGTCGTTTGCAATTTTTGATTCAGGAAAAGGAATAGGCAAATGGGAATTGAAGAGGAAAACCAAGCTCAACAAGAGGATACGACGGAACCTATCACTTTCAAAACATTCTTAGAAGAATATCCAACAGGAACATTACAAAATGTGAGTGAATTCTGTGAATGGAAGAATGAGTATAGTCAATCCGTTTTGAGAAGATGCAAACCCACACTTCGTCTGTATTGTAAACAATGTGATGGAACCCGGAATTTTGAGGGTGAATGGGAATATGGAGGTTCAGCGGCCGATGTAAGAGATGACTTTCTTATTTATACATGCCGAGATTGTGGCAAATATACAAAACATTTCTGCTTATTTTCAGTTGCTCTTCCAGACCAAAAGAACGGAAAAGTATTAAAGATCGGGGAGTACCCCTCACTCCATATAAAATTACCTACAAACCTATCAAAGTTATTGGGTGATAATTACTCGAACTTTATAAACGGATTAAGATGTGAAAGACAAGGATTGGGAATAGGAGCATATTCATATTATCGTCGAGTTGTTGAAAATCAGAAAAATCACTTGCTTGAGGAGATTCTAAAAGTCTCAAAAAAACTGTCTGCCAAGAAAGAGATGATACAAACTATAGAAAAAGCTATATTAGAAACTCAATTTTCAAAAGCAATTAACATGGTAAAAGAATCGTTGCCAGAGAGTTTGCTTGTTGGTGGGCATAATCCATTCAAACTTTTACATAAACCACTTTCTATCGGGATTCATGACAAGACAGATGAAAAATGTTTGGAAATGGCACATAATATTAGAATGGTGTTGATAGATTTAGCAGAGAGAATAAAACTTGCTCTGAGTGAACAAAGAGAATTGAAATCTGCTGTCTCTTCTCTGTTACAATTCAAAACCGAAAATAAAAAAGATAAGGAAGATAAAAATGGTACGGAAGATGCTGTACAGGTTAGCCCATAGATGAGGAATATAAAGTTGCTTTTATATAGAATCTCTTTAGCGGTCATGCGGACACTGATGCGGCAACAGGATTCTTACGCGGAAGTGATGTAGGTAGTTATCTTTTAAGGAGGAAATCGAGTTGGACCTGTTTATTGATACAAACATCTATCTTTCCTTCTATCGTTTTACAAGCGAGGATTTGAATGAACTTGGCAAACTTGCGATTACTATAACCAAGAAAGATTTGAAACTTTATGTTCCAGAACAAGTGAAGGATGAATTTTGGAGAAATAGAGAACACGTGATTGCAGAAGCCCGAAAGAAATTGATGGCACAGAAATTTAATCTCGAATTTCCCAATATGTGTAAGGGCTACGGGCAATACTCTAAACTGAGACAATTAATGAATGAGTTTGAGGAAATCCACACACAACTTCTTGATGAACTTAATGAAGATATATCGGCAGTAACTCTCATAGCAGACAAGACTATCAAAACGCTTTTTGGTTTAGCTACACTTATTCCGACTTCCTCGGATTTAATTGAAAAAGCAAAGCTTCGAGTCGAGACAGGCAAACCACCAGGAAAAACAAAGTCTCTTTGTGATGCCCTCAGTTGGGAAGCACTACTCACAGCAATTCCAGTTTCAAGTGATGGTCTTTATTTTGTGAGTGGCGATAACCACTACAGTTCTCCTTTGGATAATAACCTCTTCAATAGATATTTAGATAGAGAATGGGGCCAGAGAAAAATGTCAGAATTACATTTCTACAAACAATTATCTTCATTTTTTAAGGACAAATTTCCGGATATCAAGCTACTTGATCTATATGAATTAGAAAAGGAAATCCTTATTAGTCGCTTGGCTGCAAGTCCATCGTTTACTGAGACTCATAAAATTGTAGCCAGCCTGAGTACTTACTCTGAATTTACAGTAGCCCAACTTAATGATATTCTGAAATCCTGTGTATTCAACTTCCAAGTACTTCATATTTTATCAGATACAGATATTCGCGGATTTGTAGATCAGTTTATCTTTGGCAACAAAGAAGTCTTAGACCCAGACTATCTGAGAATTTTTATCCAACGAATGCAAGATGCAATCACCCCAATAGAATTTATTGATGTGGATTTTTAGGCTCTATAAAGCATTAAAGAAGAAAACAAAGGTTGGCTTGGACTTTTATAGTATAAGACGACACCTTGATCCTTAATCACCGTCTGATAACAAATCTCAATCCAGAAACGTTATTATATGTCATATAAGGTTGGTATTGCGCTGAGCGCAGCCGAACGGGGCAACGCCGGGAAGCGACCTGAGCGCCTCAATAGCGGCATCAGCATGTGGGCGGTATCCTTTGTTGTGCCGCCCACTTATAAAACATATATGCTGTTGCCCAAAATGCGATAAATCCATCTTGTTCATGGTCTTAGCGGGTAAACTTACCTTAAAGTAACCAACTTTTTTGTATTTGATCTCATTGTTTTAGCTTTTTGGGTCGACCAAGGCTTTTACTCCTGCTGAAAATTTCTTGAAAAAATATGCTCGCAGGGCCGGATGTGTAAAAGTATAATACTTATCAGACTTGGGCTTATCATAATTTTTAATGCCCCAGAGAAGTTTTCGGTAGCATCCGGCTTTTATTTGATAATGCAGAGTCCAATAGGAAGGTGTTTGAATTGTTAAGGGAGGAGTATTATGGAAAAGAAACTCATTCTCCTTGCGGCGTTGGCAATTCTTCTGGTAATTGCATTCATCGTATTCATTGCCGGAAAAGTCAACAAGCCCCCTACGGCCGAGCCGCTGAGTGTGACGACAAAAGAAGAGTCACCGGTATCGTTTACTCTTAAGGGCAGCGATCGCGATAACGACCCGCTGACCTACAGCATAATAACAGAGCCGTCCCATGGACAGTGGACCGGGACGGTGCCGAACCTGAGCTATATGCCCGAACAGGATTTCAACGGCCGCGACAGCTTGACATTCCAAGTCAGCGACGGCAAGGACGGCAGCGCCGCGGCAACCGTAACGATTACCGTGACACCGGCCAACGATCCTCCGACAGCCAATGACGACAGCACTACGGCAAAGGAAGATATACCGATCGTAATGATTGATGTGCTGGCGAACGACACGGACCCGGACAAGAACCCGCTTCTCGTCCTCAAAGCAACGCAGGGCAGCAACGGCTCGGTCACCATAAACACCGACAGCACGCTGACTTATGCCCCCAACAAAAACTTCTGCGGAACCGATACGTTCACCTACACCATGAGCGACGGTAACGGCGGCACCGATACGGCAACGGTGAATCTTACTATCGAGGCGGTCAATGATGCACCCAGGATAACTTCGAAACCTCTCGAAACCACACGAGTCTGGAGTTCATATAAGTACAACGTCAAAGTCAAAGACCCTGATGCAGGAGATTCGCTGAGCTTCTCTCTGCTCGCAAAACCCGAAGGCATGACCGTCGACCCGGACACGGGATTGATCGAGTGGAGGCCGACCAGCTCTCAGGCGGGGACTCATGACGTGCTCGTCAAGGTTGAAGACAGCAACAGTGTCCCGGCGACGGATACCCAGGAATTCGCCGTCACGGTGACATCGTTGGACTCGCCTTTGACAAACACACTGACCGTCGCGGATTGCTTCAATTGGAAAGGTAAAGAAAAGTTGTCGGCGAAAGACAAGATTCCCGTCGTTCAGACAAGTGACGACGAGCGGATGGAAACCGATTCGCGTTCGTACACGTGCTATGTCTTTTCCGATCCTTCCATACCTCAAGAGGCGACGATAAAATCGGTCGTCGTCTTCATAGAGCACGTCGAGGACCCATTATTTGCCAAAGGTAAATTGGTATGGTCCGTCGGAACGGGCTGGCCCGCCAGGCCGGCGGTATGGGCGTCCATCGAGGCTCCGGTCCGCCAGGGACAGCCGAGTGACTCAACCGATTCATGGGACGTTACGAGTGCCGTGGAAACGGCCGAAAAGGCGAATTCCTTCCAGCTCCAAATTCAGAATAACGACACCGCCGGAACGAGAAAAACGTTGGTAGATTACGTTTCTGTCGTCGTTAAATGGTATTGATTTTCAAAAATGGAAATTTGCCGGAAAATTGCATTTGGCATTTGACAAAAAATCACGTATAATATTTATAGAGCAGGCATGAGGGAGACGGCAGCAGGGGGGCATAAAAAAGGTACAGCTCATCAGCGGCTTTTATCTCCTGAGAATGTTCTGAGAATTTACCGGACGGATACGTGCACAATCAGGCATCATAATACTCCTTTCTTCAATGGGGGGCTGGTCATCAGGGTCAGCCCTCAGTTTTTTTGCGCTCATATCCCAACAATCAATCCAAATCAGCACCAAAAATTTTTGCTCTGCCGTCGTCTCAGTTACATCTTGGTCCTAAAACCATTTTGTTTTAGACGAGCAGGGACACATACCGTAAAAATCTCCGATGTCACCACCGGCAACCGCTGAAAATCCTTGACTTTTATGGAGTAATAAGGTAAACTTATCTTTATAAGAAGAATTGGGGGCGGTGATAATGGAATGGGGGGTTCTCAAGTTTTTCCCCTTTTGAGCACCCAGGTTAGTTTGGTTTATAAAAGTGCTAAATCGTCCGCCGCGGGTAGTCCGCAGTAATAGTGACGTTTTACGATTACATTTGGGGAGAAGGAAAATGATGAAATCAACAATCATATCGACGCTTTTCTCAGCGCTGTTTCTTCTTGTGGTTCTGCCGTGTGCGGCCAATGCTTACCCCGTTGACACTGTTGAAATAGTGAATACCGGCCTTGGTGCGAATGAGCTGGTCAATGTGTGGGGCGGCGGTATAGACGGATCGGCGGGAGGAGTTTACGCCGGTGTCTATAACCTTTACAAAACCGACGGCTCCGGCGAGGGAAAGCTCTGGTCCAACGGCACAATCAGCGGCTTTTGCACCGAGCTGAGCGAACTGGCGCCGGAAGTCACAACGAAGTATAGCGTGATTCCGCTCCAGGATGGACCCTTGAGCGGCGCGATGGGAACGAAAAAGGCCGGCTACATCAGCGAGCTGTGGGGCAGATACTACGACCCAAGCTGGGGCGGCAGCGGATCATTCAACTGGCTTCAGGACGCCAAGGCCGCAGCGTTTGCGACAGCGATATGGGAAATCGTTTACGAGGATCTGCCGTCAACCACCAAGAAGTGGGACGTTAAGTTTGACGGCACGGCCGGAGCCGGTGGTTTCTATACCGACTTTGGTGGTGCATCTCTCGCAAACAGCTTCCTGCACTCCCTGGACGGGACCGGGCCGATGGCGAACCTGCGAGTCTTTTCCTACAACGGAAGCCAGGACTATATTGCACAGATCCCGGAGCCGACAACGATCGTCCTGCTCGGCCTCGGAAGTTTGAGCCTGCTTCGCAGGAAAAGAAAAACAAATTAGATGTTTACTGCAGGAGGACAAGGCCGGTGACGGTTCTCTATCACGCGGCCGGGCCTTTCGCCTCTTGCCGGGCAATGAAAATTTTTCGGAAGGGAAGAAGATGATTTTCGGTTCGTTCAGGAAAACAACCAGCAGCGAAAAGCCGACCGATTCGACGATCGGCAGAAAGGGGGGACGTTCATGAAGCAGCGCAGATTGAATGAAACTTAATAACACAACCAACAGAGTGGAAAACTCATAGCGATTGCTGCGGGCGTTCTGCAGCTCATATACAAATGCGGGAAGAATCATAACCCTAAACGCAGGAGGGAAAAAAATGAAAAAATTTGCAATCATCATTATTGCAATGGTGGTTTTTTCAGGTGTCCCGGTATTCGCGACTCCGAGCATCGAATTCAGTCCCGATGCCGGCACCGCGGGAAGCTGGAGCTATGACGGCGCCGGCACACTAAGCTTCAACCAGTATGTCACCGTCGACCGCGGGCTGAGCAGCAACGCCGATGCTTTGGTCGGCTCTCTGGTGTTTGTCCCGACATTGAGCGTAGGCGGAGCAGTGGGCGGGCCCTACACATTAAAGCCGCTCGGCAGCTCGGTTCTCACTATTCGAAACGCCGACGATTACCAAATCTACCTGAAAGCCACACTCGGTAAAGGTGACCTTGTCCCGGTAGGGACAATCGGGGCGGCCTACTCCAACTTCAAGGCGGACCTGACCGACGTCGTTATAACCGACGCCGGCAAGACCCTCGGCTCGGCAGTGCTGAGCGCCATTTTGAATTCCGGCACGAATGCACTCGACTTCGAGCTTTCATTGCAGGGCGGAAGCGGCACGAATTATCACAGCCTTGCTGAAATGCTGGCCGGCGGCTATTCCGGCGGAAACGGCTTCAGCGGCGCCATGACAATTCCCGAGCCGACGACCATTGCTCTGCTGGGTCTCGGTACACTGGCTATGCTTAGAAAACGCAAGACATAAAACCATCTGCAACTAATTTATACTCTCAGGGCTGCGAGCATGAAGCTTGCGGCCCTTTTTCTCTTGCATAACGCAACTGCAGGAAAAAAGGAGGTCTAATATGTTTATACTGCGGGCTCTAATGAAATTATTTCATTCATTTTGCCGGTCCGATGTGGCCGTATCAGATGTAATCGATTCACACAAATGGGAGAGCAAAGTCGAGCTTATTCAAAATCTATCGAAAGACCGTCATTGAATCGCTGAACGCCGATAGCCCCGGACTTTGTAATTGGCTTTGATTGGCTTTGTTTTCTTCGACTCCGGCCGCGGGATTATTGTTATAATCTCCTTTCGTTAAAGGCTTTGCAGAAAGATGCGCCGCTGCGAATTGGCTTTGTTTTTTCAAGTCGCTCAATTTATACGCCGGCCGGGTGGCAGCTTCAAAGCCGCAGGCTTTGGGGATGGCTTGGGCAGGTTGATGCTCGCTGGTTTCATCCAGTTTTATCTGCCGTATCGCCTGGTACTGTTTAAGCCTGTTTATCGTCTTGTACAGGCTGTTTTCTATCCGCCGTTCGTACATAAGCATCCTGTCGAGCACCCTGCATTTGGACCAGTCACTGGTGGCGATTCGTCCCAGCGGCAAATCGTCCAGGTTCATTCTCGGATCGCCCTGATATATT
>Ga0209121_10002403_pt1 | contig 19071 bp, 21 predicted proteins | sample Cruoilmetagenom3_FD_187292 | JGI IMG/M metagenome (GOLD analysis project Ga0209121, IMG submission 187292) | Oil polluted marine microbial communities from Coal Oil Point, Santa Barbara, California, USA - Sample 3 (SPAdes) (version 2) | ecosystem: Environmental > Aquatic > Marine > Oil seeps ...
CACCTGCTTCAGGCGGGGTATGATATCCGGACGGTGCAGGACCTGCTTGGTCATAAGGATGTCAGCACCACCATGATTTATACGCATGTATTAAAACGCGGTCCGAGAGGTGTGAAGAGCCCGGCGGAGTTTTTGAAAGAATAGGATAGATCCGAAGGCGCTTATTGGAAACAAGGGATGCCGGAAATATTTCAGAATAAAACGTGATCACACAGCCGTCAATCAGGCAAAGATAGAAGCCGACGCGAGATTCGACGGGAAGTGGGTAATTAAGACAACAACCGGTACGTCATCCGGGCAGGTCGCCCTCAAGTACAAGAAACTCCGGCAGGTTGAGCATGTCTTCAGGGATATGAAGTCCATTCTTGAAACCAGACCCGCGTTCCATCAGAAGGACGAAACAATAAGAGGACATGTATTCCGCAGCTTTCTTGCGTTGACACTCAGAAAGGAACTGCGGCAGAGACTGGAAGCAGCGGGAAACCACTTCGAGTGGTCTGAAATCAAGCAGGATATCAAATCGCTTCAGGAGATCGAAACAGAAGACAACGGCAAGACCCTGGCAATACGAAGTGAATGCGAGGGTGTCTGCGGCAAGGTTTTCATCTCACAGACCTTTTAAGATGCCTTTATCTGTAACCGTTCAATTTCCACCGCTCTCCAACCTTGAAACGTGAGTCCTTAATATTGCAGGTTCATCTCCAGCCCCCGACGATAAACTCTGAACCTGTGAACGATTACAATACAGGCTGTCTATACGGTCGAGGTGCCGCACGAAAGGTCATCGTTTTTGCTCGCCCGCGAGCATCTTTGAGAGGCGCAATCAGGCGCTTAATGCGTGAGCCTCTCGATGATTCGTCTGTGATCCGGGTACAGGTGAATGAGTTCGCCGCGCGACGCCATTTCAAATTCCAGAAATTCGAAGCCGGGAGCAACCGTGCAGCCAGCAAGGGAGTAAGATGAGTGGCTGTCCACTGTCGCCCCGAACCAGAAACCCGCAGGAACAACCGCCTGAAGCGTTTCGCCCTTATCAGGGTCTTTGCCGAGGGTGACTTCTCTGTATATGCCCGACATATCAATTATATGAATTGTCAGTGAAGAACCGGTATAATGATGCCAGATTTCATCAGACTTGATTCGATGAAGGGCCGAAAACCCTGTTCCCTCAAGTAAATAGTAGATTGCAGTCGAAACCGGTCGAGGCGCCGCACGGCCGCTTCTCAAACAGCACTCGTCCATTTTCGCGGCGGACGTGTACGTTTCCCTGAAGTAGCCACCTTCAGGATGTCTTTTCAGGTGAAGTTTCTCAATCCAATACGCGGCGCTCTTCATTTGAAGGATAATCTTTTAAAGTTCTATAAGCATCGCCACTTCATCACAATAATCGGGATACTTGGGGCATTTGAAACAGTCGGACCATATCTTCTCAGGAAGACTTGATTTATCCGTCTCCCGAAATCCTGTCTTTTCAAAAAAAATCTTTTGGTAGGTCAGGGTAAATATTCTGAATAATTCAAGGGACACGGCTTCGGAAAAGCAAGCCTCCACCAGCCGTCTGCCTATCCCCCTTTTCCTGTATTCTTCATCAACATAAAGCGACCTTATCTCTGCCAGATTGTCCCAGAAGATGTGCATGGCACAGATGCCTTTTATGGACATGCCTCCGTTCTCCGCATAAACAAAAAAATCCCTTAGATTGCCATAGATATCCGCGAGAGATCTTGGAAGCATTTCATCTTTTACGGAAGAGATATTTATTATCCTGTGGATAACCTTAACGTCGCCTATTTTAGCCTTTCTCAGCATAGTCAATCCCTGTTTAAAAACGTCCACTATCCTCCACGGGAAGTTTTTAACATCTCCCGGGCGTGTTCCCTTGTCTTTTCCGTGGCCTTAAGTCCGCTCAGCATCCTGGTAATTTCATCAAGCCGTTCCGATTCAGAGAGCAGAGCAATGCGGGTATTCACCCTTTCTCCCGAAAGGCTCTTTGAGACAAGGAGGTGTATGTTCCCGAAACAGGCAATCTGCGGAAGATGGGTTATACATATGACCTGGTGATGTTTCGACACCTCATTGAGTTTCTTCCCGACAACCCCGGCCACCCCTCCTCCTATTCCGGTATCCACCTCATCGAATACAATGGCGCCGACGGATCCGCCTCCGGCCTGTACCTTTTTAATGGCCAGAACTATCCGGGAAAGTTCTCCGCCGGAGGCCACCCTGCTCAAGGGTTTTAACTCCTCCCCCTTATTCGCGGAAAGATAAAATTCGACCATATCCATACCCTTAGAACTAAAAAAGGGTTCCTTGTCAGTGTCCTTAAAGATGACTTCAAATCCGGCGTCCGCCATTTTCAAGGTATCAAGCTCGTTTATCAGCGCCTCTCTCAATAATACGGCGGCCTCATGCCTTTTCCGTGAGAGCGCGCCTCCCTTTTCTGTCAGCAACGCCTCCTGTGAGGCAATCTCTCCTGAGAGACGCCTGGTATCCTCATCCAGGGAACATATTCCCTCCAGCTCCTCTTCAACAGTCCTTTTTGTCTCCAGCACATCTTCCAGCGTCTCGCCATACTTACGTTTGAGTTTTCTCAGAGATTCCAGCCTCTCTTCAATCTCCTCAAGCCTCTCAGGATTAAGTGATATACCTTTTGCGTAATCTCTCAGGGTAAAGGCGACATCCTCAAGATTATAAAGGAGAGAGTCGATATCCTGTTCAGAAATTTTTAACTCCGGATCGATCCCCTTTATCTCTTTTATGCTACTTGCCACTCCGCCAAGTTCCGCCAGTATGGAGACTTCCCTCTCATACAATATCTCATAAGACCCGGCGACATATTCCATCAATTTTTTTGCGTTGGTCAGGATGTTCTTCTCTCTTAACAGAGTTAAATCCTCCCCGATCGTAATTCCCGCGTCATCTATCTCTTTCAACTGAAATCTTAAGAGTTCTTCACGCTTGCCGCTCTCACTGCTTGTTGATTCAAGTCTTTCGAGCCTTGATTTCAGCGTTTGATATTCATCGTAACAGTTAGTAAAACCGGCTCTTAACGGCAAAAGATCGCCAAACTCATCCAGGATATCTATGTGGTTTTCCGCATTGAGCATTACCTGATGCTCATGTTGACCGGATATATTAATCAGGGATTCGGCGAGCGTGGAAAGCATGTTCAGGGTTGCCATATTTCCATTGATATAAACCCTGTTCTTGCCCGAACGCGTTACAACTCTTTTCACAATGATTTCGTTCCCATCATAAAAGCCCATGCTTATCAACTTTTCTTTTGACCGCTTCTTTCCGCTTATGTCAAAGCGCGCCTCCACAGTGGCCGTTTCTTCAGAGGTTCTTATCAGGTCGGAAGATGCCCTCTCTCCGAGAAGAAGGCCCACTGCGCCGACGATAATAGATTTGCCCGCCCCTGTCTCGCCGGTAACAACATTGAGTCCGCCGGTGAAAGAGACCTTAAGCTCATCGATAATTGCAAAATTCTTTATGTGCAGATCGGCTAACATTTCAGCACGAATTTGCCGCCGCCGGCAGCACTCCCCAGCCCAGCTTTGTCCGCAATATCTCTAAATAGTCCCTGTGAGGGGAAACAATGAGGTTGGTGAAAAACCTTGATTTATTTATAGTAACCGTATCCCCCGACCTCAGGGTAAATGAATCCTGTCCGTCCATGGTCAGAGTCGCTCCTTTCTCCTTTGTCCACAAGACAACCTTTACAATAGCATTCTCGGGAAGGATTACAGGTCTGTTTGTCAACGTATGCGGGCATATGGGTGTAACGATGATTGAATTAAGATCGGGGAAGACGATCGGTCCCCCGGCAGAAAGACAGTAGGCAGTGGAACCTGTCGGAGTGGATAGAATCAGGCCGTCCGACTTGAAGGTGGTCAGATGCCGGTCGTTAACAAAGGTCTTCAGATCGATTATCCTTGAAAGATTTCCCCTGTTGATTACAATGTCGTTGAGCACGGTGCGCTCGCCCACACGTTCCCGGTTCCGGTGTACGGCGACATCGAGCATCATCCTCTTCTCTGTCCGATAGTCCCCGTTCAGGATTATTTCGAGGGCGCTGAACATCTCATTCAGATTAACCTCCGTCAAAAAACCGAACGTCCCTAAATTGATACCGAGTATCGGCACGTCAAATTCTCTCACTGAACGGGCGGCCCTGAGCAATGTTCCATCCCCGCCAAGAACAACAATAATATCCGCCAGGCCCGCAAGATATCTCCCCTCAAATCCTGCAGATTCACCTAACTTTCCGGCTGTCTCTCTCTCTAAGAAGACCTCTAACTTCTTATTCAACATCCACTCTTTCAACCGCAGGATACATTCAGCAGACTTCTCTTTTTCGATGTTTGCTATTATCCCTATCTTCTTAATATTCATTTAAGCCTCTGATAATAATTTCCAAAATCACTATCATAAAAGCTCATCGGTGTCTATGAACAATCAGAAATCGATAGATGGCTGCAACAAGCTGTTATTTTGATGTATATTAAATTGTAAGCGTTCACGGAACGTTGAAAATAGAAATTGGAAATTTGGTCTTCATGCTTTTGTACTGTTGATGAACGCATTCAATTTTGTTCCACTTCAAAGTCGTGCCAGATCATATCTGACAACGCTTCTGCCAGTTTGTAAATATCCAGCTCGTAAGCTCGTTTCATCTCTCCCAAATTTCTACTTTCCAATTTCAAGTTTCAAGCCGTGAACGGATACATTAAATTGATATCGGCAAATTATGTTGAAAAATGGGCTTCAAAAAAGTATGATGTAAATATACTTCCGCAGTGAACCGAGCTTCTATGTATGAGATTACCATAAAAAAATCCTTTTCCTCTGCCCACACGCTAAGAGATATAGGGGGCAAGTATGAGGATATCCACGGCCACAATTTTACAGTCGAGGTCTCCGTGGCGTCAAAGGATTTGAACCGGGAAGGGATGCTTGTAGACTTCAGGGCGCTGAAGGGATGGACGGAAGAGGTGCTGAGAGAGCTTGACCATAAATTTCTTAATGATTTGCCATGCTTCAAGAATAAAAGCCCGTCATCGGAAAATATTGCACGATTTATCTATGACAGGATTTGTGAAAAAGTGAAATTACCTGGGATCGCGGTATCCCGTATAACAGTGGGGGAAACGGAAAACACAAAAATTTCTTACAACGGAGAATAATAGTGGTTGACGTTCAAAATCGGAAAGACGACAGAAACATAGATATAAAAAAGGTTGGCGTTAAAGGAATTAAGTACCCTCTGACGGTCCTTGATATGACCAATGAGAAGCAATATGTCAGCGGAACGATCAACATGTATGTAAACCTTCCGCGTCACTTCAAAGGGACCCATATGAGCCGCTTTGTGGAGGTATTGAACGACTACAGAGGGCAAATCAATATCAAGACATTCCGTAAAATACTCGGGAAGGTCAAGGAAAAACTCAATGCGCAATCGGCGCACATGGAGATCGAATTCCCCTATTTTATCGGAAAAAGCGCCCCTGTATCGGGGGCAGAGAGTCTCATGGAATATAGATGCCGGTTCAGCGGAGAGAACAACGGCAGCAAGAACGACTTCACTGTCGGCGTCACGGTGCCGGTCACCACCGTGTGCCCATGTTCAAAAGAATTAAGCAGTATGGGCGCCCATAATCAGAGAAGTATAGTGAAGGTGAACCTCAAATTCAAAAGATTTTTCTGGATTGAAAATATCGTTAGACTGGTGGAAAACTCCGCCAGCAGCGAGGTGTACTCGCTTTTGAAAAGGGCGGATGAAAAATATATTACAGAAAAAGGATACCGGAACCCCATGTTTGTCGAAGATGTGGTGAGGAGCGTGGCGGAGAAACTAAACAAAGATGATAATTTCACGTGGTACAGCGTTGAGGCGGAAAATTTCGAGAGTATCCATAACCACAGTGCTTACGCCTATGTGGAGAAAGAATGAAACGGGAAAGGGTAATGAAAAGCGGTCTCGATATAAGCACATTGGGGGCGAATAAAACTATTATAAAACAAAAAGAGTCCCCCAAAAACAGAGAGCGGTTTGTCCCGGATAATGATTTCATCAAAGATAACAGATTAAATCTCGATATTACCTATATTCTAAACCCCTCTTACGGTATGCCGTTCATATCCGCAGATGAGCTGGACGAAATTTCGGAGGAGGTAGTTGAAAAGCACAGCCGGCTGAAGCGTGGAGAGGGTGACTGCAAAGATGGCGATATCGCCATGTTAGGCTGGCAGAGCCTTCCGGATGAGATAACGACAGGACATCTCGATGAAGTGATATCGGCGGCTGGGGAACTGGCCGGCGGGATAGATGCCTTCGTTTCCCTCGGGATCGGCGGTTCCTATCTCGGCATCGAGGCCACCTTCAGGGCGCTGACCCACACATACTTCAATCGACTCTCCCGTGAGCAGAGGGGCAATGTTCCCGAGATATATTTTTTAGGCCAGAACACCGATCCTGATTTCTTCCGCGACAGCCTCGACATGCTCAAGGGCAAACGTGTCGGCATAAACGTTATCTCCAAATCGGGCACCACCACAGAAACTGCCATAGCCTTCAGGATTCTGCGCGACTTAATCGAAAAATGGGCAGGCAGCCGGTCAACAGAGCTTATCTTTGTCACCACCGACAAGACGGGAGGAGGTCTGAAAAAGCTGGCGGATATAAAAGGTTACCGGACATTTGCAGTGCCGGACAATGTGGGCGGCAGGTTCTCCGTGCTTACCGATGCCGGCCTGGCCGGCCTGGCTGTCGCCGGAATTGATATTCATGAATTCACGGCCGGTTTTCGCAATATGAAAGAGCGGGTTTCTCATGACGACTTCCGGTCAAATCCAGCCATGGTACATGCCGCCGTCCGCCACCTCTCCTGCAAAAAGGGGAAAAAGATTGAGGTGGTTGCGACCAATTCCACCGCCACCTATCATCTTTGCCGCTGGATGGAACAGCTCTTCCCCGAAAGCGAAGGACATAAAGGTTACGGCATGTGGGTCTCTCCCTTAATGTATCCGGAAAATCTTCATGCCAACGGCCAGATGGTCCAGGATGGGCAGAGGAATATATTGGAGACATTTCTCCGTCTTATCAATCATGACAACCGCCTTGAAATCTGCCCGGATACTGAAAATCTCGATGGCCTGAATTATCTTTCCGACAGGGGGAGAGATATGAATTTTATCAACCGCATGGCGATCGATGGACCGGCTTACGCCCATTTCCAGGGCGGTGTCCCGAACATGACAATCGACATCCCCAGACGCAATGCCTTCAATATCGGCCAATTCTATTATATGATGGAAAAATCCGTGGCGCTCTCAGGGTATCTGGCCGGGCATAATCCGTTTGTCCAGCCCGGCGTCGAGGCCTATAAAAAAGCGATATTTGCCATGTCAGGCAAGCCGGGAACGGGAAAATACCGTGAAGATATTGCCAAAGATAGAGCTCGCTTGAAGCGCGCCGTTATTTGAGACCATGAAACCGAAAATAATATTTATGGGAACGCCGGAGTTTGCTGTTCCCTCCCTGAAAATACTGGCAGAGAATAATTATCCCATTGCCACGGTTGTTACACAGCCTGACAGGCCCAGTGGAAGGGGGAGAAAACGTGTCGCGCCTCCCGTCAAGATCGCCGCCGAGAAATATAACCTCCCTGTGGCCCAGCCTGAAAGAGTCAGGAATGAGGAATACCTGGACTCTTTCAGAAAACTCTCTCCCGACATGGTGGTGCTGGTTGCCTTCGGTCAGATACTGCCTCCCCCGATTATTGAATTTCCCGGGATGGGCTGTATCAATGTGCATCCCTCGCTACTTCCAAAATACAGAGGAGCAGCACCGATCAGCCGGGTGCTCATAAAAGGGGAATCAACGACGGGAGTTACCACCATCATGATGGGCGAGGGGGTTGACTCGGGAGATATCCTGCTCCAGGAAGAAACCCCGATAGAGCCCGATGAAACATCCGGTCAACTCCATGAAAGATTAGCGCGGATCGGCGCAAATCTCCTTCTGAAAACAGTGAGGGGAATAGTGGAAGGCTCCATCGACAGAACACCTCAGAACCATTCACTGGCAACCTATGCCCCAAGACTGAAAAAGGAAGATGAAATCATCAACTGGCGGGCGGATGTCAATGATATACTCAATCTCATCAGAGGACTTTCCCCGTCTCCCTGTGCCTGTACATTCATAAATGGTGTAAAACTGAAGATATTTGCCGCAGCGGGAGAAGAATCCCCCGTGCCGGAAAAAGCGGGAAGAATAGTAAGTGAAACGAATAAAGGGCTCAAGGTGGCGGCGCGAAATGGATACATATACCCGAAAGAGGTGCGGCTCGAAAACAGAAAGAGGATGCCCGTCGCCGATTTCCTGAGGGGTTACAAGATATTGCCTGAAGAGACCCTCGGATGAAACCTGGTAAAATCCATCTCATAAGGAACCGGACAGAATCATCTGTCAACTTTATAAGTGACGTGTAACGCTATAATATCTTAGATACTTTCTCAATTCCATCAATGATACTTTTCATCTTTTCTTTAGACATATTGACGAAAATCTGCATAAAGAGGGTCCTGCCTAATATATCCTCCGCATGGGGAATACTCGCTCTGCTGTAATCGGCTTTCCCTTTATACATCGGATTTGTGAATGGGTATTTCTTCGAGTTTGCCGTGGACTGTGAAAGAAGATGTTCCCAGTTGGGGACATAGTGCCACAGGTTCTCCTTAAAGAGCACGGTGTCAATACCTTCATCACCTAAGGCCTTTTGAATCTTCTTTGTAACCCCGGCATCGGGAAGATTGAATCCAAGAAATGTTGCGCTGTCTCCATCGGGATCCGGGATATCTCTGAATTTCAGACCATCGACCTTGCTCAGCGCCTCTTTAATTACCGCCTTGTTTTTCCTCTGCTCCGCTATCACATAATCGAGCCTTCGGAGTTGTGCCAGTCCGACAGCTCCCTGGAGTTCCCCCATTCGGAAGTTGAAGCCGAGAAGACTCCTTCCCTCCATTGCCCTGCCCACGTTCGGATTATGGTCATGTCCGTGGTCGTGATACCAGTCGGAACGGCTGTAAAGATCAATATTGTCCGTCACAACCATGCCCCCCTCACCTGTGGTTATGGTCTTTACATAATCAAAGCTGAATATCCCCATATCCCCGAATGTGCCGAGATATTTCCCCTTGTAAGTTCCGCCGCAGCCCTGCGCATTATCCTCAAGGACCATGAGATTATTTTTCTTCGCGACCTCAACAATTTTATCGATCCTCGCCGGCGCCCCGCACATGTGGACAGGAATAACCGCCTTTGTGAAAGGGGTTATCTTTGCCTCGATATCATCAGGATCCAGGTTCAGAGATCCATCGATATCGGCCATCACCGGTATCGCCCCAGCCTCCAGCACCGCTTCGTATGTGGCCACGAATGTAAATGCCGGGACAATAACCTCATCCCCGGGGGCGACATCCATAGCGGTAAGGGCAACCTTAAGCGCCGCCGAACCGGAGGATACACCCAGGGCATATCCGGCGCCGCAATACTTTGCGAATGCCTCCTCAAATTCCCTTACCTTAAAGATTCCCTTTCTCTCATTATCAAACCCATACCTGAAAAGGACGCCTGTCTCCAGAACATCCATAACCTCTTTAATCTCTTCCTTTCCTATAATTTCAGCGCCTGCCATTTTTTACCCCTCCAACTATCAAGCGGTGGTCGATGCCTGCCTGTGCCGCGACGGCAGACATGCCTCCATCGACCCGCATTTCTGTTCCAATCGGCTCGTCATTCAGACCATTCGGAGAACGGACGCCACAAATGGCTGTGTAACGGGCCCTGCTCATTTAATCGCCGTCAGCACCTTATTCTCCCCTCCGTAAACCAGCAGCATTGGGGCTATGCGTCTTCATATTCAATTTGCCATGCTCTGCGCATTACAGAGAAATACAGAAACTAATTTTGTATGTCAATAGTTATTCACAGTTCAGCAGGTGACACCATTTTTGTTCGATCCTTCACGGACAAACAAGTTTGTCCGTGCCGCCCACTTTGCCCTGTGACCTTTCATCTTTGAGCTTCTATCTTTATATTCATTCCGGCAGGCCGCCGGAATACGATCTACGCTCAGGTGAAACCTCGATTTGACGACGCACAGGATGAGCAACCCTGAATGGAAGAGGATGAAAAGACTGACAATATCTTTTTAACGCCGCTGCTCCCACAGATCGGGCATTTTAAGTCCTCGTCATCGTCACTTATAGATCGCACTGATTCAAATGCAGCACTACAGTTGCCGCACTCATACTCATAAATCGGCATGTTTCCATTCCTCCTTACACTGGACAGGCATTTGAAAACGTAACATTAAGAACAAGCATTCCCTTTTTAGATAATTCCTCGAAAATCTCTGTGACGGCATCAAACACCTCTTTCCTGTCACCTGTTAAAACGGTACTCATTGAGCCTTTTTGTGTAATGATATCATATTCCTCAATAATTCTCCACGCCTCTTCTATAGCGGGTGAAAGCCTTTCCTGCTTTAGAGGATAGAGACTAATCTGAGCTGAAATCTCCATAGGCCTCCCCCTTTAATGCTTCCACATACAACTGAGCGGAGAATGCGGCCGTTGCCCCATCACCGCAGGCTGTGACTATCTGTCGGAGCAGTTTTTTGATGCAGTCACCGCAGGAAAATATACTCCTCTCCGATGTCATCATATTACTGTCCGCCAGAATATAGCCGTTATTATCAAGTTCCACAATGCCGCGAACAACTTCAGTGTTCGGCTTTAGACCAATAAATACGAAGACGCCGTCTGCCTGAATCACCCTGTAATCATCGGGTGTCTTCACGTTTCTTATCTTCACGCCGGTGACGGAGTCATCTCCGAGTATGGCCTCCGGCACTGAGTTCCAGGCAAAATCTATCTTATTGTTTGCGAGGGCCATTTTCTTCAAGATACCCGTCGCTCGCAGGCGATCCCTGCGATGGACAATGGTAACCTTCCCGGCAAATTTGGCAAGATAAATGGCCTCCTGAACCGCCACATCACCGCCTCCAATAACCACAACATCTCTGTTTTTATAAAAAGGCGCGTCGCAGGTGGCACAGAATGACACACCTTTGCCCAAGAATGTCTCTTCACCGGGGATGCCCAGCTTTTTCCAGGATGCGCCGGCGGCAATAATAACGGAAAGAGCATAATATGTGCTGCCGTTTGTTTTTATTTTCCACCCGTCAACAGCCTGTCCTGAATGATCCTCGACCTTATTCAGGACAGGCTCACTCAACTGTACCTTTGTAACGGATATTACATCTTCTGATCTGGTCGGGAGACCGAACCCGCCTGCCTGCCTTTTGAATCGGCTGTGTAGTTCAAGACCGCTTACCGGTTCGGGAATGCCCGGATAATTTTCCACAAGATCGGTAATAGTAACCTGACTTGCCGTTAAACTACCCTCGATCAATAACACCCTTAACATTGCCCTCGATGCATATTGACCCGCCGTAAAACCAGCCGGTCCGCCGCCGATTATAATGATGTCATAAACATCCTCGGGAATTTGTCCGCTTTTCATTAATGCCAACCTCCATCTAAATACACATGTTTTGACTGATCGCGCATACTTTGAATGTATGTAAGCGTTCACAGGTTCAGAGTTCACCGTTGGAGGTGAATCTACATAAAATTGACCGGATCCACATCCACCTTGATATCAAAGCCATCTCTCCTCGTTTCCCGGAGTATATTTCCGGCAAGGGTGTGGAGCGCTTTTATATCCCTCCCTTTCAGGATGATATGCCACCTGTATCTCCCCTTAATTTTGGCGATGGGGGCCTCTGCCGGGCCTATAACCTCCACTTTTCCTCCTGCTGCCTGATTCAGGGAAAATTTTCCGGCAAGAACTCCTATGTTTCCGGCCTGTTCTGCCACTTTGTCTTTATCTATACCGGATATACGCAGGTTCACCATCCGGGAAAACGGAGGATAATCAAGCTCCCTGCGAAGGCTTATTTCATCTCCATAAAAGCCCGGATAGTCATGCTCCCTCGCCCGCCTGACGGCATAATGCTCCGGGCTGAAGGTCTGCACGACAACCCTGCCTGGCGAATCCCCCCTTCCGCTTCTTCCCGAGACCTGTGTTATGATCTGGAATGTCCTTTCCGCCGCCCTGAAATCGGGCATGTTAAGGGACATATCGGCAGATACCACGCCGACAAGGGTAACATTGGGGAAATCATGCCCCTTCGTAATCATCTGGGTGCCTGTGAGTATGTCGATATCCCCTGTGTCCAGGGCCTTGAGTAACTTTTCATATACCCCCTTTTTTGCGGTGGTGTCACTGTCCATCCGCTCCACTCTTGCCCGTGGAAAAAGCCTTGAAACCTCTTTTTCCACCCTTTCCGTTCCAACGCCGTAATTCCTTATTCTTCTTCCGCCGCACTCGGGACAGATTGACGGAAGATTTATATTGTAATCACAATAATGGCATCTGAGAGTTCCGCTATCTGCATGGTACGTCATTGAGATAGAACAGTTCAGACACTTGAATACATAACCGCAGTCAAGGCAGTGCAAAAAAGTATTGAACCCCCGTCTGTTCAAAAAGAGAAGTGTTTGTTTCCCTTTTTCAAGTGTATCCCTGATTGAAGACTTCAGAAGCCGGGAGAAGATCGGAGGGTTTCTCCGTTCGTCCTTTTCTTCCCTCATATCGACGATATCAACCTGTGGAAGGCGCTTATTTCCTACCCTTACAGGCAGAGGCAGATATCCGTACCGTTTTTCTTTTGCATTGTGATAAGTCTGAATTCCGGGCGTGGCGGAACCTAACACAACAGCCGCCGAATTCAGTTTCGCCCTTACTACCGCCAGGTCACGAGCGTTATATTGAACACGATCATCCTGTTTATAGGATGTGCTGTGCTCCTCATCAACTATTATCAGTCTTAAATTCCTTACAGGCGCAAATATTGCCGACCTGGCGCCTACAACAATCCTTGTCCCGCCACTTTGTATCTTCCTCCACTGGTCATATCTTGCTCTCCTCGAAATTCCGCTGTGGAGAACGGCTATTTCATTATCTTCGAACCTCCTGTTAAACCTGCTCAACAATTGCGGCGTAAGCGCTATCTCGGGGACAAGGAAAATGGCGCTCCCATTTAGTCTGAGAACCTCTTTTACAGCTTTGATGTAGACTTCCGTTTTCCCGCTGCCGGTGATACCATGAAGAAGACAGGGTGAGAACTTTTCAGATAAAATACCACGGATAATTTCTGTCGCTGCGGCCTGCTGCTCTTTGTTGAGGACAAACCCTGTGTCATCTTCTCCTATATCGGGGCCATGCGGAGGACGCCGGTAAACCTCTCTTTCAAAGATACTGACGACCCCTTTCTTTTCCAGGCTGCGGATAATAGATGAGGCACTTTTAAATTCCCGACGCAGAGAGGAAATTGAACTCTCGCCGTGCCTGCTGAGAAAAACGACAAGCCTCTTCTGTTTCTCCGTCAACCTGAAATCAGATTCATTGCAGCGATTTAGGGTCAGCATCTTTTCCGTCTTTGTTTTTATGGAGGGTTTTGCGAGCCTTTCTTCCAGCGTTATGAGTTCTATCTTGTGAAGCGCCTTCAGGTCACGATATATCTGTTTGGCGGCTACCGCCTTTTTAAGCCTGGCTGCAGGCAGTCCCTCCGGGTGGTTTTCCAGTACATCCATTATCCCGTGTTGAACCGCGGACAGGTTATTTACCGTGGTATCCTTTACTTTTACCCTGGAGGGGACAGCCCACACGCAACTCTCTATATCTATTCCCCCGGGGAGAATATTTCCAAGCAATGCTCCGGGGTAGTGTATGTAGTAGTCGGATGTCCATTTGTAAAATCTGAGATCGTCTTCGTTAAAGAGCGGCACCATATCCAGCACCTCTATTATGTCTCTTGTCTCCTCCCTGTCGGCCATCCCCGGTGATCCCAGTATATAGCCGGTCATTTTCCTGTTTCCCAGCGGGACAAGCGCCCGCTTACCCACGGCAATTTCCTGTTCAAGCTCTGCAGGGACAGAATATGTGAAGGTCTTTTCAGAGGGTATATTTATAGCGACACTGACAAGCATCTGTTATTCCTTAACATCCGGAAAATTCTTCAGTCCGGGATAGAAACTTTTCTCTTCGGGTATTTTAAAGAATCCATCCGATATCTTCTTATTTAAAGGTTAATGAGAACTTTTTCTCAGGGGGTTATGTGATTAGTTGTATTTCGGAAGGAATTGTACGCTTAAAAGGTGATATAGCCCCCAGACCCTAACTGCTCAGGCGAGCAGGCTGAAGACTGCTTGGGAAAAGCGGGGATACGGCGCGCTTTGAAACCATGTTTGACGCGCGAATCGGCTGTTTCTCCGCCAAAGCACGGCAATCGCGCTCGTTCGGCCCCTTCAGTCTAACTGCGTGAGTAGTCAGAGGCGTTGCAATAAAGGGGGTGCGGGAAAACCCCTATTGGCCTTTCAGCTTTTCAAGTTTTTCCTGTTTTGTTTTACAATTTATGCAAAGGGTGGTCACGGGCCTTGCCATTAACCTTTCCTCGGATATCGGCCCTCCGCATACTTCACATATACCAAACGTTCCTTCATCGACACGCTTGACGGCCTCCTGCAACTTCACGATCAACTTTCTTTCCCTGTCCCGGATTCGAAGCTCAAAATTTCTTTCAGATTCCAATGTTGCCCTGTCGGTCATATCAGGAAAGCTCTCTTTCCCACCGGTCATATCTGAAACGGTTTTCACGGCTTCGCTCAACAGGTCTTCAGTTGCCTGGGTCAGACGCCCTCTAAAATATTCAAGCCTCTCAGGTTTCATTGATTAACTGATTCACTCCTTTATATAAATTCCCCATAGACACCGCAAATTATACAATCAACCCATTTTTGTAAAGATAAAAATGATGAATTCGCAAAAAACATGGCAACTAATCGGACAGATGGGCTGAGAGTGGAAGATTGACATACTTCATACTTCAGCCTTCAGCCTACCCGAGCAGTTACCGCACTTCTCACCTTTTCAATAATATTTGTCGTTGACACCCCTTCAATTTCCGGAACAATGACCACTCTGCCCCCTCGCCTTCTTACCGGTTCTCGTCCGACCACATCTTTCTCCGCCCAGTCTCCCCCTTTTACGAGAATATCAGGTTTCAGATATTCAATCAGCTCAAGGGGGGTGCTCTGATCAAATACGGTCACGTAATCCACGGATTCAAGGGACGCCACGACATCCGCCCTTTCGTTCTCAGGAACCAGCGGTCTCTGCTCACCCTTGATGGCTCTTACGGATGAATCGCTGTTGAGGGCAACTACCAGCACATCTCCCATTTTTTTAGCTTCCCTTAAATACCTTGTATGTCCCACATGGAGAATATCGAAACAGCCATTGGTAAAGACGATATTTTCCCCCCGGTTCCTGTGCCTGTCAAGCCTTTCAGCCAGTTTTTCCTTTGAATATATCTTATTCATAACGTAACTATCGCCTGAACTAAAATCCCGTTCAGGCACGGTTTTGAGTTAAAAGAAGAAAGCAATCTCAGCGAGCTTGAATTTTCTAAACAAAATTAAAAACCATATTTCGGGGTTTTCGCTCAGACATTAATTATTGAGGTATAGCGATCAACCGTGAACCCGACAACCTGAGCAGCTGCTAAAAAACTGCTCTGGCGAGAGTAAGAACCGCCACTTCCGCGGCTCCGCTCCGGATCAATACACGCGCACATTCCCTCACCGTGCTGCCGGTTGTATAAACATCATCTGTCAGTATAACCCTTTCGCCCTTCACCCTTTCACCATCCGTTATCTTAAAGGCGCCCTTAACATTTGAACCCCGCTTTTTTCTGTCCAGACTGACCTGCGGTTCCGTATAAATTATTCTTTTGAGAATCGTAAAATCCAGACTTATAGAGTGTTCTTCCGCAATCTCTCTTGCCAGTACAACGGATTGATTGAAGCCTCGTTCCCTTAATCTCCTCGGATGAAGGGGGACGGGCACAATCAATGAATAATCTTCTATGCTTAAAGAATCATATTCGTATTCAGCCATCAATTTCCCCAGGGTTTCACCCACAGCTATCTTCCCTTTATATTTAAACCGGTGGATGGCATCCCGAAGGGATGCCTCATATCTCACTACAGACCTGGCAATGGAAAAATACTGCGGTAAGGATACACATTCACCGCAGAAATGATCCGAGCCTCCGTAATCGATAAATGGAAAGCCGCAGCACGAACAGATCGGCGGTTTGACAAAGTTTATACTTGAAAGGCACTTGGAGCAGAAGCGGTTTTCTCTGTTGCCGTTCAGCACAGCCCCGCACACCACACATATGCGGGGAAATACAGTATCGGCAAGACCCGTCAGGGCATCTTTAAATATCCACATCAAGCTCCGGTACTCAGTTCATAATCAATATTTTCAACTTTTATTCTGGGCGCATCCGACCATAATCTCTCAATATCGTAAAACTCTCGTGTGTGTTCATAGAAGATATGGATTATCACGTCACCGTAATCCATGAGTATCCACTTGCCGGATTTTTCTCCCTCAATTCCAAGTGGAAGTATCCGAAACTTTTTTAAACTTTCTTCAATGGATGCCGCGATTGCCTGAACTTGCCTGTCGGAACTCCCATTGCAGATTATCATATAATCAGTAAAGGATGACAACCCCCTTACATCAAGGGTAACAATATCGCCGGCTTTTTTTCCCAGCGCCGCTTCTGTACACCGAAAAATCATTTTTTTCGCATCATCCTCTTTTCCGATAGACGATGCCTTCCCGCTTTGCGTTGGTCGTGATTCACGTACTTCGTAAAGAATTGCCTGCCCTCCTTATTATCATTATGATAATATAATGTTTATTTTAGTAACAGAATTCAGGGGCGGTGTCAATCCGAAACCGGCCATTGTCTATGGGAGAGTGTTATGATAAGAAGAGCAGTAACCGCTCAGGTTCACTCAGGTATTTACGAATTTTGTAAGCGTTCACCGCAGAGAAACTATTCAAGAGGTTAAGGGTTTAAAACCGTGAGTTATAGTGATGTGTACATGGAGACCGCGGCTTGCTTAAATATCTGATCAAGAGACTGATCTTTATGGTTCCTCTCCTTATGGGGATCACTATAATCTGCTTTGCCGTTATGCATCTTGCCCCTGGTTCCCCAACGGATATTCAAACGCAGATGAACCCAAAGGCGGGGGCCGAATTAAAGGAACGGCTCAGGTCAATGTATGAACTGGACAAACCTCTTTACCAGCAGTACATATCCTGGGTCAAAAGACTTGCCGTCCTCGATATGGGAATATCCTTTTCCCTCGATCGCAGGCCGGTAGCGGATAAGATACTGGAAAGACTTCAGATCACTATCCTCATAAACATACTTTCAATGATCCTTATTATTGGCGCAGCCATACCGATCGGTGTCCTTTCAGCCGTCCATCAGGATTCACTTTTTGATAAAATTTCAGCCGTCTTTGTATTTGTCGGTTTTTCCATACCTGCATTCTGGCTGGCGCTTCTTCTGATGATACTCTTCGGCGTGAATCTCGGCTGGCTTCCGATCTCAGGCATAAGATCCTTAAACTACGAATATCTTCCACCTTTTCAAGGGTTTGTCGATCTAATTAAGCATCTTATACTCCCCGTGGTTCTTTCCGCGCTAACCGGGCTTGCCGGACTTTCGAGGTATATGAGGTCAAGTATGCTGGAGGTGATAAGACAGGATTATATTACGACAGCGAGAGCGAAGGGTTTAAGTGAGAGGACGGTGATTTATAAGCATGCTCTGCGAAATGCGCTCCTCCCCATTATAACGATACTGGGTCTCTCCATCCCGGGACTTATAGGAGGAAGCGTCATCTTTGAAACAATATTTGCTATACCGGGAATGGGGCAGCTCTTTTATATGTCCGTTATGGCCAGGGATTACCCTGTTATTATGGGAATACTGGTAATCGGCGCCGTTCTCACCCTCCTCGGCAATCTAATAGCGGATGTCTCCTATGCCCTGGCGGACCCAAGGATCAGGGTGTCATAATTAGCGCCTGAACGAAAACCTTGTTCAGGCACGGTTTTGAGTTAAAAAAAGAAAGCAATCGTTCTAACATTCCTGCTCGACTATTTAACGAGGTATGTATGAGAAGAGATTCCTGGCACAGATTTTTCAGAAACAGGATGGCGCTTGCCGGAGGAATTGTGGTGGTTTTGTTATTTATCATCTCTCTGCTCGCGCCGTGGATATCTCCTTATGACCCCGGCGAAATCAACCTCCGGATGGTTCTTTCCCCCCCTTCGAGCAATCACCTTTTCGGAACGGATCAGTTAGGACGTGATGTCTTGAGCAGGATGATCTGGGGCTCAAGAATATCTCTGAAGGTAGGATTTGTCGCCACCGGTATCGCCATAGTGATAGGAATCATTTTAGGGGCTGTAGCGGGGTATTACGGGAAATGGGTTGATACTTCCATAATGAGGTTTGTTGACATCATGCTGTGCTTCCCCGCTTTCTTCCTCATCCTGGCCGTGATCGCATTCCTCGAACCCTCCATCTGGAATATCATGATCGTTATAGGCGCGACGGGGTGGATGGGAATTACTCGTCTAATCAGGGCGGATTTTATCTCACTTAAGGAGAGAGATTTTGTGCGGGCAGCCAGGACTATCGGTGCCGGCGATCCACGCATTGTATTTGTCCATATCCTTCCCAATGCCATGGCCTCTGTCTTTGTAGCGGCAACGCTCGGAGTTGCGGGGGCCATATTGACGGAATCGGCACTCAGCTTCCTTGGAATCGGGGTTCAGCCGCCTACGCCGAGCTGGGGCAATATCCTCACTGCGGGCAAGGACAATATAGATATCGCCTGGTGGCTGTCTCTCTATCCAGGCCTGGCTATCTTGATAACGGTACTCGGCTATAACTTGCTGGGAGAGGGAATAAGGGATTCTCTTGACCCAAGGCTCAGAAGATAAAAGACAGGCAGCCATTTATGGGTTCAGGCAATGATAAAGTTGTTTTGCGATAAGAG